>Ga0105090_10000666_pt1 | contig 17485 bp, 9 predicted proteins | sample PPLLak3March2015_FD_79110 | JGI IMG/M metagenome (GOLD analysis project Ga0105090, IMG submission 79110) | Freshwater sediment microbial communities from Prairie Pothole Lake near Jamestown, North Dakota, USA - PPLs Lake P7 Core (1) Depth... | ecosystem: Environmental > Aquatic > Freshwater >... | reverse complement strand
CTTCGTGGCCTACCACCCGATGCCGATCCGGCACGGCATGACGCTGGGCGAACTGGCGCGCCTCCTGAACGCCGAGAAGAAGATCGGCGCCAATCTCACCGTCGTCGACGCGAAGTACTGGGATCGCGACAGCTGGTTCGACCAGACCGGGCTGACGTGGATCAACCCGTCACCGAACATGCGGAACATGGTGGCGGCGAACCTCTACACGGGCATCGGCGCCATCGAGGCGTCGAACGTCTCGGTCGGTCGAGGCACGGACGCGCCATTCGAGCAGCTCGGCGCGCCCTGGATCGACGGCCCCCGGCTCGCGGCCGAACTGAACGGGCGGAACCTCCCGGGCGTGCGGTTCTATCCGGTCAGCTTCACTCCCTCTTCGAGCCGTTTCGCGAACGAGCTCTCGCACGGTGTTTTCATCATCGTCACCGACCGTGACCGGCTGCGGCCCGTCAGGGTGGGGTTGGAAGTGGCATCCGTGCTGTACAGGCTGTTCCCGGAGGCGTTCGAGCTCGACAAAGTCGGCAGGCTGTTCGGCGCCGACACGGTCCGGCGCATCCGCGCCGGTGAGGACCCCGGTGCGATTGCCGCGTCGTGGGCGCGCGGCGAATCGGCCTGGCGGCTGCTGCGGTCGAAGTACCTGAGCTACCGCTGACCTGCGCCAGGCACGCCAGTAGCCCGGCCGGCGTCTCATTTTGCCGGGTTCTGCGGATGGGCTACACTTCACCTGAACGAACGTTGCCAGCCGCCCGCTGCTGGTGATGATGGCCCCTCGAGAGGTACATACTCCATGAAGACCCTTGCTCGCGGATTGCTTGTCGTCCTGATCCTGGCCCTGTCGGCCTCGGTTGCAGCAGCCCAGTCCCACCGCGGGATGGGCCGTGCCGCGGGCAAGGTCACCGACGAGTCAGGCAAGCCGCTCGAAGGCGTGGTCGTCAAGCTGGAGCTGCCTGGCGCCGGCAGCATGGAAGTCAAGACGGACAAGAAGGGCGAGTGGGCCGCCGGCGGCCTCGCCCGCGGCCAGTGGCAGATCGACTTCGGGCTCCCGACCTACCAGACGCGCCGGATCAGCGTCTCGGTCGCCGAGTTGACCCGGACGCCAGCCATCGAAATCGTCCTGAAGCGTGATGAACCTTCGGTCGTCCGCGTCGAGGTGGAGCGGGCGTCGGCCCTGGTGAAGCAGCAGAAGTGGGCCGAGGCGAGGGCGATCTACCAGGCGCTCATCGAGCAGCACCCGAACTACACGGGCGTGTACCCGTTCCTCGCCCAGACCTATTACGCCGAGAAGAACTACGACGAAGCCATCAGGTATCTGAAGATCGCCGTCGAGAAGGATCCAGGCGACCAGACCAACAAGATGCTGCTCGCCAACGTCCTCATGGAGACCAATCGCCTCGACGAGGGCCGGCAGATCATGGACACGGTGGACGACTCCCAGATCAAGGACCCAGCCGTGTTCGTGAACATCGGCATTGGCCTGATGAACAAGAACAAGGCAGACGAAGCGTTGCCCTACTTCGAGAAGGCCGTCAAGCAGTTTCCGGACAAAGGTGACGGCTACTACTACCGCGCCCTGGTCAGGTTGCAGAAGGGGGACACGGAGGGCACGAAGGCCGACCTGAAGAAGTTCCTCGAGCTCTCGCCAGATGCCCCTGAAGCGGCGGCGGCGAAGAAGGCGCTCGAGCAGATCAAGTAGGGGCAGCGGGACAGGAGCAAGAATCAAGAAGCCAGAAGCAAGAAGAAGGACGGATCTCGCTGCGTGCGCATTCTCGATTCTTGCTCCTTGCTTCTGGACTCCGCCCTACCTCAAGCTGCGCAACCTCTCGATGGCGGCCCGTGCATCGGCGTCGTACGGGCCGCCGAGCTTTGTACACACCTCGTAGTTCTCGATCGCCTTGTTCAGCAGTTCGGGATTGTCCGCCCACCGAGAGTTGGGGCGCGAGAAGCGCCGCATCGCAAAGTAACGCAACTCGTAGGTCCTGCCGAGATTGAAGAACGCCAGCGGGTCCTGCGGGTTGGCCTTCGCTGCCCGCCCGAATGTCTCGATCGCGTCGCCGAGCGCGCTGCGCCGCACCTGGATCGTGCCAAGGGCGTTCAGCACGTCCACGTCGGCGGGCCAACGCTTCTCTGCCTCCCGCAGCCGCTCCACGGCGCGGTCGGCGTGGTTCCACTGGACATACACGTCAGCAAGATCCAGGTACACCGGCTCGAACTCCGGGACCGACGCGCGAACCCGCTCCCACGACTGGACGGCTCCCTGCGGGTTCCCCAAGCCGGCCTGGGCGAAGCCGAGCGCGTAATGAACCCACGGTGCGGCGCCCTGCTCCGCAGCCTGTGCGAGCAGGCGTGCTGCGCCCTCGAGATCGCCTTTGCCGTACAGGTCCCATCCGTCAGAAGCCAGCTTGGCGCCCGGCCCGCTCTCCCGGGCGGCCGATGCCAGCTCGCGCACGCGGTTGCCGGAATCGGGCCGCAACGCGATGGGTTCAACCGGAGCCCCGGTTGAATGGAGCGGCGCGGCCTCTGCGGCCGGAGCGCCTGCCGTCGGGAGCCCCGGGGCTTCAGCCCCGGGGGCGGTCTCGACCTTCCGGGTAGGAACAGCCGGCGCCTCGGTCGGTGCGGGCACGGCCGGCGCTGGCGCGCCAGGGGCGGCCGTCGCCGCGGGAGCCACGGCAAGGTAGCCCTTCCGCGCCCTCACCGTCACGCCGTCCCGCTTGACCTTCACCGTGATCTGCCTGAATTTCCCATCGAAGTCGAGACGGGCGGGCGTGTATCCCAGGACGTAGTACGTGCTCGTATCCGCGGCGATCTCCGCGAACGCTCCCTTGAAGTCGTTCGTCTTACGGATGTAATAGCCGCCGGTGTCCCAGGCAATCGAGTTCGGCCCGTCCTCGATGGTGTTGTAGGCGCCGACGGGAATCTCGCCGGCGGTCTCCATGGGGTTCATCTGATTGAGGTCGGTCGTGTTGCTGCCGCGCTTCAGGCCCTGTGCGTCGATGCTGTAGAACCGCACGTTGCCGCGGGCGGCCAGGCTCACGATGCTGCGCAGTTCGCCCCAGGACTCCTCCACCCAGAACCCGTCGGTCATGAACACGATGGTCTTGCGGCCGGGAATGCGGCCGAGACCATTGAGCAGCCCGAGCAGCGTCTTGATCGTCCGCGCGGCGGGCGGGCGGAGTTCGCCCACGAGCTGCGTCGCCTTCGCGCGCACCTGCGTTTCGAAGTCCGGCGACGAAGCTCCCCGGCCGCCTCCGCCGGTCTCACCGTACTCGCGCTCGGCGCGCCGGACGACCTGGGTGAGGGTGTCCCTGTCGTTGACCAGCGCGATCCTGGTCGCCTCGACGTCGCTCATCCGCGGCCAGTCCTGCTGGTCCAGCCTGCGAAACGCCGGGGCCGGGCTGAACTTCGCGTTGCGAACCGCCTGCACCAGCACCTCCCGCTCGGTGGTGAGCCGGTTCCCGATCATCGTCCCGCCGATGAGGATGCCGCCGACGTCGCCCGCCTGGAACTCCGTGCTGAGAAAGGACACGGCGGCGTCTTGCAGGCGTTTGAACCCGCCGGCATCCAGATGTTCCTGATCGAAGAACAGGACGAAGACGCGCTGCGTGGCGACGGACGCGAGCGCCGCGGGCGCCGAGGCGACGGCACCCTGCTCGCCGGCTCCGGCGACCGCCGTCTGCGTGACGGATCGCCCCTCGACCAGGTACATCGAATGCACGCGCTGCGGGGCGCCCTCTTCGGTGACCTCGACATCGGCGGGCGTCAACCCGCCCACGAACTTGCCGTTCCGATCCCTGACGATGACGTCGACCTCGACTGTCGTCGTCGAGGCGCGGTACGGAACCTGGGAGACCGTCGACGCAGGCGCCTGGACGGCTTGCGCGATGACAACCGGGTCCGGCGCCACCAATGCAGCGAGAACGGCGGCGGCAGCGAGGAGACGTGATCGCATCGCTACTTCACGGGCATCGCCACGTCGACGACGCGGAGCAGGAACTTCTTCCTGCCCGACTTTTCGAGGTAGGCGATGCGCGTTCCATCCGTTGTCCACGCGGGGAGGTACGCGCCCTTCGACCCGGGCACCTCCTGCTTGCGGTTCTGGTTGTCCATCAGCGTGACCTTGCCGTCTCGCGCCGTGAACACGATCAAACCGGAGCCGGTCGGGCCCCACCCGAAGGTCGTTCCCGGCAGGGCGGGCGCATTGACGTACTCGCCGACGACCTCGCCCTTGAGCACGAGGGCCACCACCGTGGCGTTTTGCGTGTTGTAGGCGGCCGACGCGGCCTCACCCACGCTCATGCCGCCGCCGCTCCCCCCGCCGCTGCCTGCGGCTCCGGCGGAGCCGCCGCTGGCGGCTCCCTTGGCCATGTCCCCGCCGCCCGGATTGGACGTGGAACTCACACGCTTCTGCTGCTGATCGATCGCGATCCTCCACGACGCCATGCCGGGCGCGGCCTGCGACGACTTCCAGGCCCAGTAGCGCGCCGCCCAGTCAGGCTCGGCGCCGACGCCGTTCGGGGCCTGTCCATCGAGACCGATCGTGTAGTGCCGGAGCCTGACGTTGCCGCGGGTGTCGGGTTCGGCGGTCTGGAGGTAGAGCTGCGCGGCATCGGGGGACCACGCCATGCGCACGACGGTGCCTTTCAGTTTGCCCGCGTCGATCTCCGCCACCTGCGACGGCTGGCCGACGACGATCGTCGGTGCTTCGATCTGCGGCGCGCCGACGAGGCCAATCGCGAACAACAACGCGATCACCATGGTCATCCTCTCCCGATCATCGTTTCTCCAGCCTCACCACCCTGTCGCGCAGTTCGGCCGATTTCGGCAGGGCCAGCTGGCCGGTGCGGGCGACGGCCAACGCGAGGTCGGGCTGTCCGAGCCTGAGATACGCGTCGATCAGCGCGAGGTAGGCGGGAACCATCAATGAGTCGGCGACAATCGCCGCGCGCCACGCCGAGACAGCCGACCTGTCATCGCCCGCGCCGGCGTGAGCCCATCCCAGGAGGAATGCGGCCGGTGCGTTCGCCGCCTCGAGGCCGAGGCAGATTTTCCACGCCGTTGCCGCGGCCTGGAAGTCACGCTGCGCAAACCGTGCGAGGCCCGCCTGCGCAGGCGCCGCGAACGGATCCCCTGCGTCCCTCGCAGCCCTGCGCTGCACGTCTGCCGCGAAGCGGCGCCCGACCTCACCACCGAGAACGGCGTTAGGATCCAGACGACCGACCAGGCTCTCCGTGGCCGCTGCCGGTCCCGACGCAATCCCGGGGCGCGATCCCGCCACAACGATGACGTCCCGGTACAACTCGGCCACGGTCTCGGACCCGCCCCGCACTGTCGCGCGCACCACATACTCGCCGGGCAGGATGCCTTGGAGCGGGATCTCGATGCCCGCGCCGCGGCTGGATCCGGCCGGTCCCGTCTTGACGGTCAGGAGATCTGCCTTCCCGGATGTGACGGCCGCGGTGCTGCCGATGGGCAGCAATTCTGCCGTGACCGTGGCCGGCGCGAGTTGCTCGGGTGTGCGGCCATAGAGTTCGAGCACGCCGGTGATGGCTTCATCCGCGTACACCGTGGTGCGCACCGGGAGACCCGCCGTGTCGGCGGAAGACAGGATCAAGTCACCGGCCGTGAGGCTGGGCCCGCCGAGCGGGCGAACCTGGAAGCGCCGGTCGGCGCTGCCCAGAAGGCCGCCCGGTTCGCGTACCACGGCGCGCATGAGGTACTGGCCGGCGGGCAGTTCGAACTGCGACCGGTAGTACCCGATCCCCGTCGACCGGCCATTGCCGGAAGACTCCGGCAGCATGATCACGTCGCTCCCGCTTGCGGCGAGCCGGCCGTCGCGTACGTCCTTGACGGCAAACACCACCGCGGCGGCCTCCGGGGTGCCGGGCGGCGAGACGGGAAGCTCGACGGCGAGGCTCATCATCACGCGCTGCGTGTCGGTGGCGCCGCCGCGAAGGAGATACGTCGTGTACTCGACCTTCAGGCCCTGCTGCGAGAACGGGGCGCGCAGGGCGCCCTCGACCGCCCGGCGGCGGTCCATCGACGACAAGGCCGGACCGACCGAGTACCCGGACCTGGTGCTCGCGCGGGCGCCCGGCCGCTTCACTGCGACCTTGATCCGCCGGTACCGGCTCCGGTCTCCCGTGGCGCCAGGGGACGGCTCGAAGCCGACCAGGTAGTAGTCCTGCGCCGCTTCGGAAATGCGCTCGAGCACGCGGTCAGCCCGCGTACCGGCATCGGTGAACAACTCGCCGTCGGTCTCGGACGCAAGGCTGCCCACCGATTCCAGCCGGCTGAGAATCGCGCCTCCGATGGCGGCGTCTGTTGGTACCTCCTGGCTCGGGCTGGCCGTCACCCTGACGTTCAGGTCGACGGCGTAGATGACACTGTACGAACGGGCGGCGGCCGCCGCCACCTCTTCGACTTCACTCCGCACGTTGTCGATTTCGAATCCCTCGGAGAAGAGAATCACCGACTTGCGGCCATCGAGGTCGCGCAGCGCATCGACGACCCCTACCAGCGACTGGAGGAACTGGCGCGACTCGGCGTCGGCCACTCTGACAAACGAGCGGGCATCCTCGGTGATAACCCCGCGCAACACCTTCGGATCTCGTTCGCCGCGCGGCGACTGGCGCTCGGCCGTCGCGGGTGCGTCGGTCGAGCCGGGGCTGTCGGTCGTGCGGTTCACGTACTTGTCGAGCACCTCCTGGTTGCCGCGGGTGATTTCGTACGCGTCGCTCACGCGGATCGACCCCATCGAGCCGCTGGCCATCTCGCTCCGGCTCCCCCGAACGAGCGCCAGGCCGGCGATGGCGCGCGCGCGGTCGGGCGTGAATTCAATCTGCGGGCCAGGGCCCGGAAGCCCGTGGAGCGCGACACGATCTCCCGGCCGCAGCCTCGTACGCAGGAACCGCTCGGCCGCCTGCCGAGCTCGTTGCTCGTTGCCAGGCGTGATGTGAAGCAGGTCGAAGACGAGCACGTAGACATTGCCCCGGGGCGCACCCTGATTGGTCGAGACCTCCGAGGCGATCGTCCTCTGGGCCACGTCGGCGTAGGTGCCGACTGGCTGCACCACGCGCTGGAACAGGAGCACCGGGCGGCGCTCGCCTCCTTCGAAGACGTCAACTTCATCGACGGAGATGTCGGAAACGGGCCGACCGTCCTCCCCGACGATTCGGACGTCGAGGCGGACCAGTTCGGTGCCGGTTCTGAACACCGGCGGTGCCTGGAGGGGCGGCGGCACTGGAGGCTCCTGATGTCGCGGCGGGGCCTGCGCCTGGAGCGCGGCCGTCACCACCGCGGCGAGCGCGATCCGCGAAATGCATAGGCGCATGAGCACGCTCCGTTCCCGGCAGGTCCGTACAACGATTCTAACTCGGGAGGCGGTCACAGAACCCGTTTCGGCGGGGTGGTCGGGACGCCCCCCTGCGCAGGCTATGAAGGGGGTCCTTTGAGCCACGCCCTGAGCCTGTCGATGTCGGGGCCGTAGAAAGCATGGGGCGCCTCGCGCACGAACTGCTCGACGTACGGCCTGGCGTCAGCTGCCCGATTCGCGTTGATGAGTTCGGTTGCCAGGTTGAACAGCGCGTCGAAATCCGCGGGATTCAGCCGCACGGCTCGCGACCAGGCGTCAATCGCACCGGCACGGTCACCGCGTTGCACGCGCACGGCGCCGAGTCCGGTGTAGGCGGCTGCCCATGAGGGGTTGAGCTCCAGCGCGCGCATGAACGCGGCCCCGGCGGCATCGACACTGCCGGCCGCCAGATGTACCGACCCGGTGTTCTGCACCGCCATCGCGTTGCGCGGGTCTATCGTCAGAATCCGGCTGAATGTTTCGAGTGCCTGCGCGGACCGCCCCGTCCGGGCGTAGGCGATGCCGAGCGCGTTCAGCGCATCGACGCCGGCGTCGGGCCGCAAGACGGTGCGTTCGAGCAGCGGAACCGCCTCTTCGGGGCGCCCGCTCTCCGACAGGTACATGCCCAGGAGCGTATCGGTCTCAGTCGTCGCCCCCGCCTTCTGACGGGCGGTCGTCAACGTCTCGATCGCCAGTTCCGGTTGCCCCTCTTCCCACTGGAGGAAGGCGAGGTGCTGATACGCGATGGCCATGTCCGGCCGCCGGGTGATGATATCGCGGTAGATCGCTGCAGCCTCCGCCAGACTCCTGGACTGGAACAGCCCGATCGCCCGCTGCATGTCCCGGTCGATCCCGATCAGCCGCTTGGGGTCGTCGTCGTCCGTATAGGTCCTGGGCGTTTCGGGCGTACCGGACGTGTACCCGAGCGAACGGAGCCTGGCCGCGGTTTCCGGGTCCTCTGCGCGTCGCTCTCCCGGCCTGGTGGGGCCGAACTCCCGGAGCCGGACTTCGAGGAGCCTCCGGCGATCGGCCGCGGCAAACAGCAGGTTCGACTCCTCGCGCGGGTCACGCGCGAGATCGTAGAGTTCCGCGAGCGGGAGATCGATGAACTTCTCCCGATCGACCAGGACCCCCGTGAGCGGCGCCCACCCCCGATTGAGCGAAGGCGAAAGCGCTTCGAAGTACAGGGCACGGCCCGCGGCGCTCGCGCGCGTCTGGCCGAACAGCGACCGCCCGGGGCGGTCTCCGGGCCAGGCGAGGTCGAGGGCCGCGATGATTGTCGGGGCGAGGTCCACGTGCTGGGCAGCCAGCTGCGATACGCGCGGGCGGCGGGGAGGGGAGCCCGTGGCGCCACCCTTCCAGTACTGCGCCATGATGACGGGCACGCGGAGCGTCGACTCGTAGGCAAACACGCCGTGCGTCGGCTCGCCGTGATCGCCCAGGCCCTCGCCGTGATCGCTCGTGACGATGACGAGCGTGGGCCGATCAGACGAGGCGCGCGCGTAGTCGAAGATGCGGCCGAGAGCCGAGTCCGTGAACGCCACCTCGCCCGCGTACGGGTTGTCGGCGTACTCGGTCGCGAACGGCGGCGGCGGCTTCGCCGGGGCGTGGGGATCGTAGACGTGCACCCACGCGAACCACTTGCCGCGCTGCGATGTCAGCCACTGGAGTGCCGCCCCGGCGACCTCGTCGGCGCGGCGCTCGCTGAAGGAGAAGTCGGCTGGGCCGGACACCTCGTTGAGCCGGTCGTCGTAGACGCCGAATCCCGCATCCAGGCCGAACTGCGAGTCGAGGGGGAAGGCGCCGATGAAGGCGCCGGTCGCGAACCCCTCGGCGCGCAGGCGCGTGGCCAGCGTCTCGGTTCCAGCCGCCACCCTGAAGCCGCTGTTGTCCCGCACGCCATGCTGGAAGGGGTACAAACCGGTCAGGATGCTGACGTGGGAGGGCAGTGTGACCACGGAATGCGCGTGGGCGAAATCGTAGCGGATGCCGTCGGCTGCCAGCCGATCGAGGTGTGGAGTCGCGGCGCGTCCCCCGTAGGAACCGAGCGCGTCGGCCCGCAGCGTGTCGATCGTGACGAGGAGCACGTTCTGGTCAGGCGTCCTCAACACATCGAACCGGGCGTCCTCGGACCACAGGCACCAGCCCGCACCTGCCGCGAGGACGACGAAACCTCCGATCATCCAGGATGCGCGCAGCTGTCGGCCGCGCGATCCGCCTGCCGGGCTCGCGGTCGTTGATTGTCGCGTGGGGGGCGTGGGCTTTGTCTTCCTCGACATGACCCGTCCCGTCAGCCCCGGCCCCGGCCGCGCCTGCGGAGATCCGCCTGCGCCTTGCCGTAGGCTGAACGGGCCTCCGCCGCCCGGGCCGTCTCGCCGAACATCGTCCAGAGACGCCCGGCCAGTTCGAACGCCTGCGGAGTGGGCGAACGCCGGAGCATCGCCTCGATCACCCGGGTCGATTCATCTGCCCGTCCCTGGGAGCGGTACACCATGGCCAGCCCGGACGTCGCCCGCAGGCTGTGCGGAAACATCGCGAGCTCCTCGCGGAAGAGTCGCTCCGCGTCGGAAAGGCGGTCGAGGCGGCCCAGCGTGTCGCCCAGGTAGTACCGGATATCCGGCACCAGGAAGGTCCGGTCCCGGCTCTTGTCGAGAGCCGCCTGGAAGTGCGGGAGCGCCTGCGAATACAGGCCGGCGTTGTAGCGGATCAGTCCTTCGCAGTAGTCCGCCATCGGGAACGTCGGGTCGGCCTGCTCGGCGCGCGCGGCCTCCGCGCGGGCGGTGGCGGCATCGTTGCGCGCCAGCGCAATCCGCATCAGCATCTTGTGCGCCGTCGCCAGCCAGCGTCCCTCGGTCGTCGGCAGCATCCGGACCGCCTGCTGCGCCTGCCCCTGCGCCTCGTCGAGCCGGCCGAGCTCGACCAGGACCTGAGCGACGCTCACGATTGCGGCCGGGTCGTAGGGAGCGACTTCAACGAGCCTCCGGTACGCCACGAGCGCATCCTCGAGCCGTCCCTGAATGATGAGCAGGCCGGCAATCTCGTTCCAGACATCTCCCATTCCGGGGTTCTCAGCGACGATCCGCTCGAACAGCGTGATGGCCTCGACGGCCCGGCCACTCCGCACCAGTTCGAGACCTTTCCGATAGTCGGTGAGCACCTGCACCTTGTCCTTGGGGTCGGGGAGGGACCCGGCCCCGGCGGCGTCGCCGACGCTGGCCTGCATGCTGACGTAGCCGAGGGCGCGCAGCGCCTCGCGGTCCTCGGCGGAGACCCTGGCCGGCGCCTCGACGTCCCGGCCCGCCAGCAGGCCGTCGAGAGCCTGGCGCATGGCGATGCGGACCGTCTCGCGCGTTGCAGTGACGTTTTCACGCTCACCCGGGTCGTTCTGCAAATCGTACAGCTCATCCCGCGGGGCGCGGATGAACCGGTAACGCGCGTCGGTGAGCGCGTGCAACTCGCTCCAGCCGAAGTGATAGCGGGCGTACAGCGCCTCGGCGTACACGCCGGTGTCGGCGAGGGCCATCCCGTCGAATGCCGGCAGAAGCGACCGGCCCCGGAGCCCGGCCAGCCGGGGCGCTCCTACCTGCTCGAGTATGGTCGGCACGAGGTCGATGTGCTGGACCGTCTGTGCCACGCGCCGGCCCGCGTGTTTCCCGCCGGGCAGTTTCACGACGAGCGGCACCTTCATGGTTTCGCTGTAGAGGAAGATGCCATGTTCCATCTCGCCGTGGTCGCCGAGGCCTTCACCGTGATCGGACAGCAGAATGATGAGTGCCTGGTCGTAATCGCCGCGCCGCTTCAGCGCCTCGGCCAGCCGGCCGACGATTTCGTCCACATAGGCGATTTCGCCGTCGTACGGGTCGCTGAACCGCTTGAACCTGTCGGGAGGCTCGTACGGAGAATGAGGCTCGTAGAGATGGAGGAACAGAAACCACTTCGAGTCGCTGCGGCCTGCGAGCCACGCCTCGGCCGCGGCCAGCGTTTGCGCGCCGTCCCGCTGGACTTCGCCTGTCGCCTTCTCCGGCGACGTCGCCGGCAGCGCATCGTCATAGGTGGCAAACCCCAGAGCGATGCCGGTGTCGCGGCGCATCACATACGCCGAGATGAAGCCCCCTGTCGAGTATCCGCGCTGGGCCAGGAGTGACGCCAGCGTCGGCGTGCCGGCCTTCAGCGCGAACCCCATGTTGTCGCGGACGCCGTGCTCAAAGGGCAGAAGCCCGGTCAGGATGGATGCGTGCGAGGGCAAGGTCATCGGCGCGTGCGCCCAGGCCTGGTCGAACACGATACCTTCCGCTGCGAGGGCGTCGATGGCCGGCGTCTCCACGTTACGGTATCCGTAGGTCGGTAAGCGGTCCGCCCGAAGCGTGTCGATGGAGATCAGGACGATGGGGCCCGCGTGTGTGGGGGGTGCCTGCACGGCGCGCCAGCCGAACCATGTGGCGGCCGAGACCGCGGCCGCGACGAGCGCATAGATGACGTAGCGATGTTTCATTTCCGGGCCTGCTCGAGGATACCGCGCGCTTCCGCCGACTCGCTGGTGGATTCGTCCCAGGCCCCCGCGGGGCCTGCCGCGAGCGCGCTGGCCTGCACGACGCCCGCATGGCCGCCCGCAGCTGACGCGGCCCGCCTGAAAATGGCGGACACCATCATCGAGAAGGCTATCACGGACACGCAGATTCCCGGCGCCGTGCTGCTCGTCGGGCGAGGCGAATCGATCCGGCGTCCAATGAATTGGATCAGAAACAGGGGCGGATTGGATCCTGGAGACCCTGGTGGCTGAGCCATCGACGAAATCATTAGGGAAACAAAGTGCTTGGCGATTGACACGTAGTATGCATACTATCCGTTGCTGAATCGTCGGTTGGACGAGGGGCAGGGGTGTCGTCGGGACGCCGGCCCTCGGTTCCTCTCGCACGTCTTCTTCCTGGAGGAGTTCTACATGAGAGACTGGAAGGCTATCTGTCTAGCATTGCTCATGGCGTTCGTCATGGCGATGCCGGCGGCGGCCCAGGTTGCCACAGGCCGCATCGAGATCACGGTCGTCGATGCCACCGGCGCAGTCGTGCCCGGGGTCGTCGTTGACCTGACCGGTCCGCAGAGCGGCACGTACACGACCGGGCCGGACGGCGCGGCCAGGTTCCTGAATCTGCCGCCGGGCACCTACCAGGTGAGGGCCGCGCTGGCCGGCTTCTCGGACTACAACAACACGAACGTGCCGGTCGTCGCCGGCGGTTCGGTGCAGCTCAGGGCCACGATGGCCGTGGGCGGCGTGCAGCAGCAGGTGAACGTGACGGCGGAGAGCCCGGTCATCGACGCGAGGAGGACCGGAACCGGCACGAACGTCACGCTGGATGAGCTGCAGAACATCCCGTCGGCACGCGACCCGTGGGTCGTCATGCAGACGGTGCCGGGCATCATCATGGACCGCGTGAACGTGGGCGGGTCCGAGTCGGGGCAGCAGTCGGGCTACCAGGCGAAGGGCGCGTCGGGCGCCGACGCGACGTGGAACATGGACGGCATTCCCGTCACCGACATGGCCGCGACGGGCTCGACGCCGACCTACTACGACTTCGACATGTTCCAGGAAATGGCGGTCACAACCGGCGGCTCCGACATGTCGATGGCGACAGGCGGCGTGGGCCTGAACTTCATCCTGAGGTCCGGCACGAACCAGTGGCGCGGATCGGCGCGCGGGTACTTCTCAGACGAGGGCATGCAGTCGAACAACATGTCCGAGGAACTGGCGACGGCGCTGGGCAGCCCGAACGGCAAGGGCAACCGGACGGACATGTATGCGGACTACGGGTTCGAGATCGGCGGACCGATCATCAAGGATCGGCTGTGGGCCTGGGGCGCCATGGGCAAGACGGACGTGCGCATCCTGACGATCCGCCAGACGCCGGACGACACGATCCTGAATAACCGCTCCCTGAAAGTCCAGGCGCAGGCGTCCCAGAACATCCGGGCCAGCTTCACGTACTTCTTCGGTGACAAGCTGAAGTACGGCCGGAATGCGAGCGCGACCCGGCCGCCGGAGACGACGTACAACCAGTCGGGGCCGTCCAACTTCTACAAGGGCGAAGTGAACTTCGTGGTCGGGAACAACCTGTTCCTGACGGCGCGGGGTTCGCACTTCCCGAGCGGATTCGGCTTCCAGCCGCAAGGCGGCATGGACCAGGACGTCTGGATGGACGACAGCGGCGTGTGGCACGGCTCGTTCTGGAACTACTTGAGCGACCGCCCGCAGCAGACGATCATGGGTGAAGGCAGCTACTTCCGCGGGAAGCACGAGGTGAAATTCGGCCTCTCGTGGCGCCGGGTCACCGTGACGTCGACCTCGCAGCTGTCGAGCTCGAAGGGCAACAGCATCGTGACGTACCACATCGGCTACCCCGACTTCTACGTGGGCGTGGCCAGCCCGTGGATGTCGTCGAACCGGGCGTTCTACACCTCGGCCTGGGTGGGCGACACGATGTCGTTCAACCGGGCGACGATCACGGCGGGCCTGCGGTTCGACTGGCAGAACGACAGCGTGCTGGTGTCGAGCGAGCCGGCGGTCCCGGGCTTCGAGAAGTGGTTGCCGGCCATCGAGGGGCCGGAGTTGTCGAAGGCCATCGTGTGGAATTCGTTCTCGCCCCGCTTCGGCATCACCTACTCGCTCGACGAGGAGAGAAAGACGCAGGTGCGCGGCAGCTACTCGATGTTCTCGTCGCAGCTCGGCAACGGTTCGTCGGGGATCCTCGGCGTGGTGCAGTACCGCTATATCGGGTTCTACGGCCGCGACCTGAACGGGGACAAGATCGCGCAGCCCAACGAGATCACCTCGGACATCGACTCCTGGACGGGGTTCGACATCAACGACCCTGGCAACGTCTCAGCGAGCGTCAACCAGACCGGCGACTACGGCGTGCCGAAGACGCACGAGATCATTGCCGGGGTGGACCGCGAACTGTTCAGGAACTTCGGCGTGAGCGCGTCGTTCACGTGGCGAAAGTTCGTGGATTTCAACTGGCAGCCGCGCATCGGGGTGCGGTCAGACGACTACGTGCAGGCCGGGACGTTCACCGGCGGGCCGCTGCCCGACGGGTCGAACTTCGCGGTGCCCTACTACAAGGTCGACGTATCCCGCCTGGGGGAGCCCGCGCTGGCCGGCGGCGTGGAGTACACCGCGCGCGAGGGCTACCACCAGCAGTTCTGGGGCATCGAGGTGAGCGCCACCAAGCGCCTGTCGGACAGGTGGATGGCGCGCTTCGGGTTCTCGACCAACGAGCACACCCAGTACTGGGACAACCCGGCGACGGCGATCCAGGACCCGACACCAGGCACCACGGCGAACTACCAGAACGGCAGTCTGGTTGTCGTAGCCTCCGGCGGTTCTGGCAAGAGCGGCATCTATCAGCTGCTGCCTAAGTACCAGTTCATCGCCAATGGTCTGTATCAGGGGCCGTGGGACATCGACTTCGGCGCGAACTACGTGATGCGCCAGGGCTTCGGGCAGGCCTGGAACCGTGACCGCGTCGCCACGGGCGACTTCTTCGGCAGCAACAAGACCCTCGGCCTCTGGGACGACATCGACCAGAACCGACTGCCGACGGTGAGCACACTCGACATCCGCGTCGGCAAGGCGTTCAAATTCGGCCGCGTGGGGATGAACATCGACTTCGACGTCTTCAACCTGTTCAACTCGGGAACGGTGCTGGGCCGCCAGTACAACTACCGGCTGACGGGCGTGACCGGGTTCGACCAGGTCCTGGAGATCATGAACCCGCGCATCGCGCGCGTCGGGGTGCGGGTGAACTTCTAGGCGCCGACATTCGGGAGTGGAGGAGGCCGTCGCGCTGGTCGCGCGACGGCTGCGCTCCTCACGACATCGCCCCGGTTTCGCCCACGCGGCGCGGCCGGGGCGGTCTTGCTTCGAGCGCCGGCCGGGTGCGTCCAGTGCCGGGCGGAGAGGATTAGCCGCACCGCACCAGGCGCACGACGTACTTGTCGCCCTTGACGCGCTCGATGAACGCGATGCGCGCGCCGTCATCGCTCCACGCGGGCAGGAGGACGTTCTTCGTCCCCTCGACGGTCCGTGTCCGGCCGTGGCGATCGATGAGCACAAGGCGTCCCTGCCGATCGGCCACGGCCATCATCGCGCGCGGGGCCGGTGCCCAGCCGAACCGGCGCCCGGGGACCAGCGGCGTGTTGACGGTCTCATCGATGATCCGCCCGTTCAGCGTCAACCGCTCGACGCGCGCCTTCTGATTGGCCAGGACGGCCTTCTGCGCCAGTTCGTCGTAGCCCGCGCCTGCGTCCCCCATGAACCCGCCGATGTCCCCGCCCGGAGGCACGTTCGTCGTGCGCACCTGCTGCTCCCAGGTCGTGAACGACAGCCGCCACGCGGGGTCGGACGGGGACGCCGGCGCCGACTTCGAGAGCCAGGACCGCGAGGCCCACGGAGGCTCGCCGGCGATGGACGACAAGGCTCGAGTTGCGATGCTCACGATGGCGTGCGACGCAGACTCGTTCGCCCACCGGTCGAACTGGCTGACGCGAACATAAATCGAGGTGCCGTCGGGTGACCATGCCAGCCGGGTCGGAACGCCCCGCGTCCCCTTGATGTCGAGTTCGCGAATCGTGGCCGGCGCAGAGATCGTAAGCTTCGCCACGTCCTCCGCCGGCGGCACCGGCGTCTGGGCGGCCCCAGCGCATGCCCCGAATGCCACCGACATTGCCAACAGCCGCGGGAACATTGCCGTGCTCCTCTCCGTCGCCGTTTCTTCAACTGCGGCGTATTCCCGAATCCCGCTTGTCACGCCGAAGCCGGCCGGCAGGCCGCTTGGCGAAGGCGGAAGTCCCGAGTCAGTACAGCCTATACAGCATCACGTAAATAACCACCCCCGTCACCGACACATAGAGCCAGATCGGCAGCGTCCAGCGGGCAATCGCCGCGTGGCGGTCGAACCGTTCCCGCAGGGCCCGCGAGAGGGTGATCAAGACCATCGGCACGATGGCGGCCGCCAGCACGATGTGCGTGAGGAGGATGAAGAAGTAGATCGCGCGGATGGGCCCCGTGCCGGTAAACGGCCTCGAGCCGGCATTCGCGTGGTAGATGACGTAGGAAACCAGGAAGAGCGCGGACGCGGCGACCGCGGCCATCATGGACGCGCGGTGCGCCGCGATCCGGCGCCGGCGGATGAGCACGTAGCCGGCGACCAGGAAGGCCGTGGCCACGCCGTTCAGCGAGGCGTTCAGCGCCGGCAGATCGGACACGTTCATGAGGTCACACCCGGTTGACGACCATCAGGATCCACAGCAGGGGCAGGTAGAGGATCGAGCCGAAGAAGAGCCGCCGCGCGTCGGCCGCGGTCCGGAACCGCGCGAAGCGGCCGGCCAGCGCCAGGAAACCGAGCCCCATGACCGCCGCTCCGGCCAGGTACACGTTTCCGGTCATGCCGGCAGCCGTCGGGGCCAGACTCACGGGCAGCAGGGCTGCCGCGTAGAGCACCGCCTGCCGGCCCGTCGATCCGCCGTCGGGCTCGACGATGGGCAGCAGGGGAAACCCCGCCCGCTTGTAGTCTTCGCGGTACATCCACGCGATGGCCAGGAAGTGCGGCATCTGCCAGAGAAAGACGACGCAGAAAAGGATCCAGGCCTCGATCGACAGGTTCTCACGGACCGCCGCCCAGCCGATCATGGGCGGCAGCGCGCCCGGCACGCCGCCCACGACGGTGGAGAGCGACGTTCGCTTCTTGAGCGGCGTGTAGAACACCGTGTAGGTGAGCAGCGTGACGAACGCGACCGCGGCCGCCAGCAGGTTCACCGCGACGGCCAGCTGAACGAGGCCGGCGACAGACAGGACAATGGCGAAGGCCCTGGCGCGCCCCGGCGCGATGCGCCCGCTCGGCAGGGGCCGCGCGCGCGTCCGCCGCATCAGGCCGTCGGCTTCGACCTCGAGCAGCTGGTTGAAAGCCGACGCGCCGCTGGCGACCAGCGCGGTGCCGACCAGGGTGTGCAGCAGCAGCGCCCAGCCCAATCCCCTGGGCGCGGCCATGTAGTAGCCCGCGAGCGTGGTCGCCACGACGAGCACGTTGAGGCGCGGCTTGGCCAGCGTGAGGTAGTCGCCCGCCTGTCCGCCCTTTGCAGCCGCCG
>Ga0105090_10000661_pt1 | contig 17519 bp, 14 predicted proteins | sample PPLLak3March2015_FD_79110 | JGI IMG/M metagenome (GOLD analysis project Ga0105090, IMG submission 79110) | Freshwater sediment microbial communities from Prairie Pothole Lake near Jamestown, North Dakota, USA - PPLs Lake P7 Core (1) Depth... | ecosystem: Environmental > Aquatic > Freshwater >... | reverse complement strand
TCAAGGTTGGCGCACGATCCAGCGCTTCAAAGCTGATCTGGCCGAACGGCGCTTGCCCGGGGACGCCCTGCTCGATGGCTTTCTGATTTTCGTCGCCGGTCTGTTGCTGTTGACACCCGGCATCGTGACCGATGTCGTGGCCATCCTGCTGCTCGTCCCCTTCAGCCGCACGCTCGTGAAAGCCTATCTCCTGCAGCGGTTTCGCGCGAGGTTCACTTCCCACACGGTGGTCGAGGGGACGTTTGTGCGTCGAACGGGCGAAAACGAGTGGATCGAGCAGCGGGACGACTGAATAGACCTGACCGCAAGGCATGGCCATTCATCCCCCACTCGTGCCAGGTCGAAGCACTAGCCGAAATTTGACTTTGCTCGGCGCGCGAGATAAGGTGGCGTCATCTCTTTTCTTGAGCTGACCAATTCTCGGCCGACGTGGACCATGCTCGATTCAACTGTCAAGTTCCTGGCAGATGAGGTCAATCAGTATCTGCAACGGCGAACCGCTTCCAGTGTCGTTCAAGTCGTGCCGGGAGGACTGGCGGACGATGCGGGAAAGTGGGCCGTCAAGGAAGGGGCGATCGGCCTGGCGCTGGTCAACGTGGAAGAGGAGCGGGCGCTCCGCTCGCAGCTTCCCGACCGTGTCTTTCTCAATGGCAGCCACATCGTTCGACCGCCCGAGCTGAAACTTAATCTGCACGTCGTCTTCGCGGTCCGACCGAACTCGAGCCCGAATCCGAACCCGTACGTGCAATCGTTGCGATACTTGTCCTACGTCTTGACCTACTTTCAGGCCCACCCGGTTTTTACGCCCGACGAATACCCCGCACTGGATGCCGGAGTCGCGAAACTGACCATGGAGTTGCTGTCGTATGGCCCGGAGCAGCTCAACCAGATCTGGGCGTACATCGGCGCGAAGTATCTGCCATCCGTGGTCTACCGCGTGCGCATGGTGGTGCTGCAAGACGACGAACCGCAAGGGATCGCCCAGCCAATCACCTCGATCGAAACAGCACTGCACGACAAATGATTCAGCGTTTCGCACCGCTTTTTACGGTGGCCGTTCGACACAGTTACTATGCCGGTAACTGCGAGGACTTCGAGTTCGTGGCCCCCTCGTCCACCGCCCGCGCGATGCGAGGGGGGAAAGTGTTGACGCGCGTCTTGTCCGGCCGCTTGCACGCAATGTACGAGCTCGAATCGCCAGGCGTGCCGATCCACAGCCTCGCGGGACGCACTCTCCTGTTCGGCCTGCGGCTCACGAATTCCTCGTTTGGCAACTATACCGATGCGGTGTTGAACGATGTCCGGCAGGCGCCGTTCTACGGCAATGACGAGAATCCCGCGGAACTGCAATTGCCACGAGGAATCGTCCTGGCCAGCGGCTGGTATTCGCACGCGCCACAAGTCGCAACGCGGCCGTTGACACTGCGACTGTCGAATCACCAGGGAGTGGCGCTCGCTAGTCATGTCCTGCCACCAAACGCGGCGGACGGCAGTTTCGATCTTCGAGCGCTCTCCGAGGGCGTCTACGAGATCGATGAGATTTCCGAAGGAGAAACGATCGCGCAAACACGGCTGGTTCTGAACGCCGAATTGCACAACGCCGGTGTGTGGGGGCTACTGGCGATCGAGATCGATGCCGGATTCTACGCTGCGCCGCCGGAGTTCACACTCGAGTTTGAGGCCCGCAAGGAACAGCTGAGTTATTTCGTCGTCGCCAGGAACTATAGTCAGCCGGAATTCGATCAACTCGACGTCACCGATCTTGGTCACAACGGCGAGGGAAATACGCCGTTGCTGTTCGACCGAGTCCCGTCGGACGCGTTGAGCGCGACGGACATTGCGCGGGACTTCATCGATGACGGCCAAAGCCAATTCGCCTTATTTCAATCGCGAGAGGCCGTCGCCCGCAACCAGCGAGGGTTCCGCAACATTCAGCTCAGCCGCAACGGCGACGTCCTGGTCGCGAATCTGCCGCTTCCGTCCGCAGACCGGCCGGAAGCACTCTTCATCATCCGCCTCACCAAACCCTAAAGGAGCACTTGCATGCCAACCTATCGAACACCGGGCGTCTACATCGAAGAAGTTTCGGTGTTTCCGCCATCGGTCGCCGAGGTGGAGACGGCGATTCCGGCCTTCGTCGGGTACACCCAGAAGGCGAAGAAAACGCTCGACGAGGACTTGCTCCTCAAGCCCACCAAGGTCTACTCCTTCACCGAATTTGAACAATATTTTGGCTTGCCCAAGGATGTGACCATTCCGGCGACGGTCACGAGTAATTCTGACGGTACCTTCACCGTCGAAATCAACCCTCCGAAGTTGTCGTATATTCTCCATTACGCGGTGAAGATGTTTTTTGATAACGGCGGCGGAAAATGCTACATCGTTTCGGTAGGCGACTATGACGACGCCATCGGGCTGACTGGGCTCCAAAAGGGACTGCAAGCCGTGGCGTTGGAAGACGAACCGACCTTGCTGGTGATTCCCGAGGCGGTGAAGCTGCTGGATACCGAATTCGCCACGCTGACCCAAGAACTGCTCGCGCAGTGCGGCGACTTGCGGGACCGTTTCGCGATCCTTGACGTGTTCAGCGGCGACGAGAAGGAAGCGCTGGATGCGGCAAAGCTCACCAAGAATCGGGGCTATTTTGGCGCCAACAACCTGAAGTACGGCGCGGCCTACTATCCGTTCCTACGCACCTCGATGACTCACTATGTGAGCAGCGACGAGGCCAACGTGGATGTGACCCTGGACGACGACGCTGCGGCCGACCTGGGCACGTTCAAGACGACGAAAACCGGAGCGTATAACGCCGTCAAAGCCGCCCTGCGCGAGCAATACCTGCTCCTGCCCCCCAGCGCCGCCGTGGCCGGCGTGTATGCCGCCGTCGACTCCGCTCGCGGCGTGTGGAAGGCGCCAGCCAACGTGGGGCTGGCCGACGTAATCGAGCCGCTGGTGAAAATCGACGACGCGCACCAGGACGAACTGAACGACGATGCCACGGGCGGCAAATCCATCAACGCGCTGCGCGCCTTCGCGGGCAAGGGAACGTTGGTCTGGGGAGCGCGGACATTGGCAGGCAACGACAACGAATGGCGCTATGTGCCAGTGCGCCGCTTCTTCAACATGGTCGAGGAATCCATCAAGAAGTCGACGTATTGGGCCGTGTTCGAATCGAACGATGCCAATACCTGGGTCAAGGTTCGCGGCATGATCGAAAACTATTTGACGCAGAAATGGCGCGAAGGAGCGCTCGCCGGCGCCACGACCAAGGAGGCTTTCTTTGTACGCTGCGGATTGGGTGTCACGATGAATGCCCAGGATATCCTCGAAGGGCGCATGAACGTCGAAATCGGGATGGCCGTCGTGCGGCCCGCCGAGTTCATCATCATCAAGTTCTCCCACAAATTGCAGACTTCTTGACCCCACTGCGGGTCGTCGTGTCGTTCGTCCTCGCACTGACCAAAACAAGGAATCTCCACGATGCCAGCTCAATATCCGTTGCCCGTCTTTCACTTCACCGTCCAGTGGGGTGGCACTCGACTCGGCTTCTCCGAAGTCACCGGCCTCACGCAAGAGAATCAAGCCATCGAGTATCGCGACGGTTCTTTTCCCGAGTACTCGTCCATCAAGATGCCTGGGTTGCGAAAGTTTTCCAACGTCACCCTCAAACGCGGGGTCGTCAAAAGCGATAACGATTTCTTCAAGTGGCTCAGCACCGTCAAGCTGAACACGGTGGAACGCCGCGACCTGATCGTCAGTCTGCTGAACGAGAACCACGATCCGGTCATGGTGTGGAAGGTTCACAACGCGTTTCCGGTCAAAGTCGAAGGGCCGCAGCTCAAGGCTACCGGGAACGAGGTGGCCATCGAGTCGATCGAGGTGGCCCACGAAGGGCTCGAACTGCAGAACGACTAATGACGAACTATTATCCGCCGGTCGGATTTCATTTTAAGGTCGAGGTGCTCGACTTGCCCGCCAACGACTTCGACATCCGCTTTACGGAAGTGAGCGGACTGTCGGTCGAAATGGCCACCGAGGAAGTGGCCGAAGGGGGCGAGAACCGCTTCATCCAGAAATATCCGGTCCGCGCCAAGTATCCCGAGTTGGTGCTGAAACGCGGCTTGCTGCGGAATTCGGCGGTCTGGGACTGGGTTCGCGAGTGCATCGAGGACTTCCAGATCAAGCCGAAGAACATCAATGTCACGCTGCTGAACGAGAATCACGATCCGCTCATGACCTGGCACGTGATCGGCGCCTATCCGACGAAGTGGGCCGTGTCGGACTTGAACGCCGCCAATAACGCCGTGGTCATCGAGACGCTGCAGTTGTTCTACCAGCATTTCACTGTGAAAAAGTCCTGAGGACGCCATGCCGATCATCGTCGAGGAAGTCGTGATCTCGGTCGAAGTGACGAATCAAGCGTCCGGCGGCGCCGCCACGCCCGCGCCGCCGATGCACGACAAACAGACGATCATCGCCGAATGTGTCGAACGCGTGTTGGACATCTTGCGTGAACGCGAGGAGCGTTGAGCATGACCGATCGCGGCAAGCTGGAAAAACTGACGATCCTGGCCTTCACCAAGCCAGACTATCAAGGCCCCGCGTTCGATCGCTTCGAGGCCTTTGTCAATCCGAACGAGCTGACGTTGTCGTACGAGATCGAGTACGACAGCGCTCAAGGATCGGGCACGACAGGCAGCCGGATGAATTTCAAGAAGATGAAGCCGGGCGACCTGGCGTTGACGTTCTTTCTCGATGGAACCAAAGTCACTCCTTCTCCTCGAGAGCGTCTTGCTGGCGACGACGACGTCCAGAAAATGGTCGAACAGTTCCAGAAGGTGACGGGTTACAACGGAGACATCCATCGCACGCACTATCTGAAAGTGATGTGGGGAACGCTGGCGATCAAACGTTGCGTGCTCAAGAGCGCGTCGATCGTCTATAAGCTGTTTCAACCGAACGGCGTTCCGTTGCGGGCGGCGATTACCGCCAACTTTACGGACAACTCGGACGACAAGACTCGCGTGGCGATGGCCCAAGACCAGTCGTCCGATCTGACTCACCGACGCACCTTCAAGGCGGGGGATAACCTGCCCCGGCTGTGCCACGAAATCTACGGTGATCCGCGGCTCTATTTGAAAGTGGCCCAAGCCAACGGCTTCGACGACTTTCGTAATCTCGCGCCTGGCACGACGGTCTTCTTCCCCCCGCTGGAGAAATAGTCCATGGCCGACGCCCGCACGTTGCCGATCGCCGCCGAGCACCGCGAATTCACCGTCAAGGTTGACGGCGCCGCCGTGCCGCGCGAGCACCAGTTGAGCTCGTTGACGATCAGCACGGTGGCCAACCGCATCGCTTCCGCCCGTCTCTGTTATCTCGATGGCGCGGCGGCGACCGGCGAATTTCCGCTGAGCGACGCCGACCTGTTCATTCCCGGTAAAGAGGTCGAGATTGTGGCCGGCGGCGGCAGCCAGACGCAGTCGCTCTTTCAGGGGATTGTCGTGCGTCAGGCGGTGCGAGTTCGCGACCATAGCGCTCCGCAGTTGATCGTGGAATGCCGTCATGCGGTGATGAAACTCTCCGTCGGACGGCGCAACGCAAACTTCTTCGATCTGTCGGACAGCGAAGTCATCGACACCTTACTCGCGGCGGCCGGCATCCCGCGGGAGGTCTCACCGACCACCGTCGTCCATAAACAACTCGTGCAGTTTCACGCCAGCGACTGGGACTTCCTGCTAGCGCGGGCCGAAGCGAACGGCCAAGTCGTACTGACTCGCGGCGACAAGATCGTCGTGAAGGCGCCGGCCCTCAGCGGCAGCCCGGTGTGCAGTCTCGAATTCGGCGCCACGCTGTTGGAACTCGACGCGGAAATCGACTCGCGCCTCCAATATGCCGCGGTACGCGGCGTAAGTTGGGATGCGGCGGCGCAAGCTTTGGTCGAGCCGGACGGCGCCGAACCAACGATGGAGGGGCCGGGCAATCTGGCGCCGGCGACACTTGCCGGCGTGGCCGCCTTGCCGCAACTCGAATTGCGCCACGCCGCGCTCACCGAGTCCGAGGCGCAGGCCTGGGCCGACGCGACCTGGCTGCGGTCCCGGCTGAACAAGGTCTGCGGCCGCGCCAAGTGCGAAGGCCTCGGCGCGATCCATCCCGGCGAGGTGGTCTCGTTGGCGGGCGTCGGAGCGCGGTTCAACGGCGACGTGTACGTCACCGGCGTGCGGCATGATTTCGATCTGGTGCAAGGCTGGAAGACGCACGTGCAGTTCGGCGGACTCGACCGCGACCGGTCCACCGCGCCGAACGAATCGTCCCCCCCCGCGGGCGACCTACTGCCGAGCGTCCGCGGGCTGCAAATCGGCATTGTCGTGAGCAATGAAGATCCCGAGGGCGAAGATCGCGTGCGAATCCGCCTGCCGATGGTCAGCCAGGACGACGGCATTTGGGCTCGCGTCGCCAGTCTCGACGCTGGCGGCGACCGCGGGTTTTTCTTTCGTCCGGAGATTGGCGACGAGGTCGTGGTCGGATTCCTGGAAGCAGATCCACGCTGCGCCGTGATCCTGGGCATGCTGCACAGCAGCGCCAAGCCCGCCCCGCTCAAAGGCTCGGACGACAATCACAAGAAAGCGTACAAGAGTCGCTCGGGCATGCAGGTCGGATTCGACGACGAGAAGCGGGAGGTCGCGCTCAGCACGCCGGCCGGCAATCGCCTGGTGCTGACCGAAGACCAACAATCGATCCTGCTGGAAGACCAGAACGGAAACAGCATCAAGCTGACGCCCGACGGAATCGAGATTGCGAGCGCCACCGCGTTGACGCTTAAGGCGGGCACCGAGATGAAAATCGATGCGGGTACCTCGCTGTCGGTCGCCGGCGGCACGGAACTGAAGTTGGAAGGAAGCACGACGGCAGAACTTTCGTGCGGCGGAATCACCAAGATTGTCGGCGGTATGGTGCACATCAATTGAGGCTACGTTTGCTGGAGGACGCGGTTGTCCGCGGGCGAGCCGCGCGTTTCTTTTCAAAGATCATCCAACTTGTGCTTTCACGGACCTGAAGCAGCGGGGATCAGACATGCCAGCAGCAGTCCGAATGGGCGACATCAGCATCCACGGCGGAACGATTATCGGCCCCGGCGTGGCCACCGTACTCATCGGCGGCATGCCCGCCGCGGTCGCCGGTGATTTGCACGCTTGCGTTTTGCCCCCTGTCGGTCATCAGCCGACGGTCAGTCCGTTTCCGAGTGGCAGCGCAAGCGTGTCGATCGGCGGCCGGCCCGCGGTGCGCGCCACCGATACGTGCCTCTGTGGCGCGATGGCGGCGGTCGGGGCTCCCACGGTCACGATCGGTTAATGGCCCGCGTCAAAATAACTTACCGGATTGACCTACATGAAAAAGAAATCCCGCTCCATGATCCAAGGCCCCGGTTTCCAGCCGATCATCCCAGAGCGGGAATTCTTTTTCATTGAATTGCGGCAGGATTCTCAGTGTTTTTTTAAGTTATTGAATCGCCTGTCCGGCGGAGTTCGGCTGGGGCCGAGCCCCGCCGGACAGGCGATTCAATAAGTGGGTCAATCCGGCAAGTTATTTTGACGCGAGCCCTAAGGAACCTCCCATGGCCAACCACGAATCATCCGCTCAACGACCTTCCTTCCTCGGCGTCGGCTGGAGTTTTCCACCCGCGTTCCGCGATGGCGTGGTGACGATGACATCGGACGAAGAGGACATTCAGGCCAGCTTGCACATCTTGTTTCGCACGGCTCCCGGCGAACGTTTCCTGCAACCTGAGTACGGGTTGGACATGAACGAGTTGATGTTCGAGCCCATGAGCACGACGCTGCGCACATTCATGATCGATCGCATCCATACGACAATCTTGATCCACGAACCGCGCATCCGAGTCGTCGACCTGCGGATCGACAGTCCCGATCCCCATGATGGCGCGTTGCGGATCTTGCTCGAATACGAAGTGCGGGCGACCAATTCTCGCTTCAACTTGGTGTTCCCTTACTACCTCACGAACAGCAACGAACTCCGTTCCGCGGTCAGCGGCCCGCGAATCTGACACGAAGCACCGCACCATGGCCGAACAGGACATCATCCAGAATTTGATCTCTCGACTCGGACAGAGCCAGGCCGATCGCCTGCCCCCCGAGCTGGATCGCCATTTCGTCGACATCGAGGAGCGCACCCCGGAGACGCTCTTGTCCCAGGCCGCCGCGTTGGCAGAGTACGTGCGGTTCTATGCGACCACTGACGTCGCCGCGGAGGGTGACTGGTCGGCTTATTTCCCCGCCGACGCCGACCAGTGCCAGGCTGTGTTCGCACACGACGACGGCGACGTACCGCCGCATCTCGGATTGTTCGCGACGTTTCTGCGGCTCTATCGTTTTCCCCAGCAGGCGATCAACGCAGTCACCGGGAAACACCTCGACTTTCAGTTCCAACGCGTGTTGGGTTTTGGGCCGCGCGCCGCCCAGCCGGATCACGCTCACTTGTTGTTGGATCTGAAGAAAGGGGCGGCGCCGGTCGCCATTACGACGCGGGATCTGTTCTCCGCTGGCAAGGACGAACAAGGCGTGGAGCTGATTTACCAGCCGGTTCGTGAGGTGGTGATTAACCACGGACGAGTCGCCGAACTAAAATCGGTGTATCGCGGCGCCGACCGCCTCCGTTTCGCCCCCATCGCGAATTCGGCCCAGGGCCTGGGGGGACCGCTCGACCCGGAACGGCCCTATTGGCCGGCGTTCGGAAACGACGACCTGCCCGAGGCCCAAATCGGGTTCGCGTTGGCGTCCCCCGTGTTGCGCATGGCGGAGGGCGCACGCACGATTCGTGTCGAGCTGCAACTTCTGGGGCTCGATCCTCAACGCCACACCACCGAGGCCCTGGCGCAGGCCTTTGTCGCTCACCTCTCCGGTCCCAAGGGATGGGTGGAAGCCCAGACGGTGTCAGTTCAACTGGCCGGGAATCGAATGACCTTGACCGTGGGCGTCGCGGCGACCCAACCGGCGATCGTCGATTACGACGCCAGCATTCACGGCCAAACGCTGGCCGCCCAAGCGCCTGTCTTGCAGTTGCTGATCAATCAGGCTGGTTCGCTGCGTTTGCAGGATCTCGCCGGCTTGATCTTGCAGAAGATTCGAATTCAGGTCGAGGTGGAATCGCTGACAGCACTGGACGTCGAGAACGACTTCGGCAAGCTGAACGCGAAAAAATCCTTTCAACCGTTTGGTTCGCAACCGGTCGTCGGCTCGCGATTCATGATCGGCTGTGACGAAGCACTGTCGAAACGACTGCGGGAACTCAGCGTCAAGCTCACCTGGCAAGGCGCTCCCCCCTCGTTGGCAACCTGGTATGCGAACTACAACCGCGCGAGTCAAATGTCGAGCGGCGTCAGCGCTCATCTTATTTATCAAGAGGGGAGCGGACAGACGACATCGACGGACGTGATCATCCTCGCGAATGCCGCGACCGCGACGACGACGCTGCGAATGGCCGGCCCGCTCCCCCTCGTCTCGCCACCCGACAACAAGACAGATGCGAAGCTGTTCGCGTTGTCCGTGGCCGACAATTCCGGGCTGCGCGAGCGTGGCCAGCGTTTGGCCAGGGCGCGACCGCTATTTCTGCGACGTCACGTGCCAGCCCCCACCGTGCGCAAGGGGTTCATCACCATCGCGCTGCTCGAGGACTTCTTGCACGCCGACTATCGGACGGAAATCATCGCGAATGCGCGCCTGCCAGTGGCCGAACAGAAGACGCGCAACGAACCCTACACACCCACCGTGCAGGCCATTCAGTTCAGTTACCAGGCCGTATCCGAGGAAGTGGATGTGGACGACCCGAGCCTGGCGGGCTACACGAACGGTGACGTCCAATTCTTCCACGTCGGGTGCTTTGGGCAGATGCGCGAACATGCGTACGCTCGTCACCGCTTCCCCTTCGTCGCGGACAAGCGGATCAGCCTTGTACCCGACTATCCTCATGAAGGCGAGTTCTTGATCGGAGTCAGCGGCGTGGCGGCCGGCGACAGTCCCAGCCTGCTGCTGCAAGCCGCCGAAGGAAGCGCCGACCCGGACCTAACCCCGCAGACGTTAAGTTGGTCGGTGTTGTGTGACAATTACTGGCGGCCGCTCACGAACGCGGAGTTGGCGATCGACACGACCCGCGGACTGCGTACCAGCGGCATCATCGCACTGACGCTACCCAAGGAAGTGACGACCGACCATTCCATCATGCCCACCGGCCTGGTCTGGCTCCGGGCGACGATTCCGTCGCAGAGCGCGTCGACCTGTAAGTTGATCTTGGTCGGCGCCAGTGCGGTGGAGGTACGTCTGACCGATCAAGGGAATGCCCCCGCGCATTTCGACAGCGCCCTACCCGCGAAACGGATCGCCAAACTGAAGTCGCCGTTGTCGGCCATCAAGAGTGTGGCGCAGCCTTTTGCGAGCTACGGAGGACGGCCCAGGGAAACCGACGCGATGCTGACGCGGCGGGCCGCCGAACGACTTCGTCACCGCAACCGCTGCATCACGGCTTGGGACTATGAACGGATACTGCTCGAAGCCTTCCCTGGCATCCACAAGGTCAAGTGCATCCCACACGCCAGCGAATCATCCTGGCTTGCGCCGGGCAACGTCTTGTTAATTGTCGTGCCTGATCTGCGTAATCAAAACGCCGTTGAATCGTTGCGCCCGAAGGTGGACACCGGCACGCTGAGCCAGATGACCGAATTCGCGCAGCGGCATTGCGGAATGCAGGTACGCATCCGCGTCAAGAATCCGAGTTACGAGTCCGTGAAGCTGGCGTTCCAGGTGCGATTCAAGCCCGGCTTGTCCTTTCACTTCTATCGCCAGCAACTCGACGAAGCCTTAGTCCGCGTGCTGACCCCCTGGGCGTTCGATGCGGCGCGGACGATCCAATTCGGCGGTCGCGTTTATCGATCCGCGCTGCTGGACTTTGTCGAAGAGTTACCCTACGTCGATTTCGTCAGTGACTTCCAGCTGCTGGCTCCGGATAGTGCCTCGCCTAACCAGGATCGGTCGAGCATCCAGGCAGAAACGCCCAGCGCGATCCTGGTGTCCGATACGCACCACACCATTGAGGAATTCATTGATGCTTGAGGCGTTCCCATGTTGCTGAACCAGACCATTACGTCGGTTGCGGAAGCCGACCCCGCACTCGACCAGGCGCAACTTTACTCGCTGGGGCTGGACGATATTCGGCGATTCTCGCGGCGATTGTGGACCGACCACAACACGCACGACCCGGGAATCACCATCCTGGAACTGCTCTGTTACGCCCTCACCGATCTGTCGTACCGCGCGCGGTATCCGCTGGAAGACTTGTTGGCGACCTCGACCGACAACGCCCAGAACATGGACGCGCAGTTCTATACCCCCGGCGCCGTTTTGCCGAACCGGCCGCTGACAGTGATCGACTATCGCAAGCTGCTGATTGATCTGCCCGGAGTTCGCAATGCTTGGATCCGACCCGCGCCGTTGCAGTACTTCGCCGATACCGTGGCGAAAACATTATTGCGTGAAGGTCCGGCATCCAAAACCATTCGGCCCGTCGAGATTCACGGCTTGTATCAAACGCACATCGAGTACATGGACGACAAAAACACTCCGGCCGAGCGAAAACAGGTCAACGACGACGCGCTGCGGCTGTTGCAGGCCAACCGCAATCTGTGCGAAGACTTCGTGCCGCCGAAGGGGATCGAGACGCAGTTTTATTCGCTGTGCGCAGAACTCGAACTGGCCCCGAGCGCCGATCCGATCGAGGTCGCCGCGCAGATCCGATTCCAGGTCGATCAATACTTGGCGCCGCCGATCGACAACTACCGACTCGCGGAAATGCTGGACAAGCGGCACGACGATGGCCGCCCCTACGCGCTGGACGAAATCTTCGACGGCCCGCCGCTCAAAAATGGCTTTCTTGACACCGCGGAGGTGGCCCGCGCGGAACTGCGGACCGACGTGCGGCTGTCGGATATCATCAGCGTCGTCATGGATATCGAAGGCGTGCTGGCCGTCCGGGATATCGTCGTGAATCAACTCGCGATGGAACCGGATGGTACGCTCGTCGAACCGGTACGAGCTGTCGACTCGATAAGCAAATGGCGGTTGCCGGTTCCGGAAGGCCGGCAACCACGCCTGGCGGACAAGCATGGGCGGTTGGTCTTCTACAAACGTAACTTGCCGCTGCAAGCCGACCCAAGCAAGGTGGCGGCGCGGCTCGCGAAACTCAAGCACGAACAGCGTGCTCGACTCACAAACTTGGGCGGGGAAGATGTGCCCCTGCCACTGGGACGCGAACGCGGCACGGCGAGCTACCATTCGTTTCAGCATCACTTCACCACGGTGTACGGTATCTCGGACATCGGCTTGCCTGGTAATGCCGACAAAATGCGCCGAGCCCAGGCTCTTCAGCTCAAAGGCTATCTCCTGTTTTTCGACCAGGTGCTGGCCAATTTTCTGGCTCAACTATCGCAAGTGGGCAAGCTGTTTTCCCGCGACCCAAGCACGCCCCCCCAAACCTATTTTTCCCAGTTGGTGACCACGTTTCCGCAGTACAAGAAGGTCTATTCGGAATCGGTCGTGGATGAAATGTCGATTCCCCCGCTAAAGACCGACGAGGGGGGGACCGAGCGCCGCAATCGATTCCTCGATCACTTGCTCGCGCGCGTCGCGGAAGACTTTCACCACTACGTGAGCGTCACCCGGGGCACCGTCGGCGCCACCGAGCAAGACGTCGTGAACACCAAGTGCAAGTTTCTCCAGGACTACCCCGCACTGGGCAGCGAACGAGCATTGGCCTACGACCGTACCCTCACCAAGCCCGACGATTTGTGGAACTCGCGGAACGTGTCGGGGTTGGAGCGTCGACTGGCTCGGCTGCTGGCAATTCCCGACTTCTCGCGCCGTAGCCTGGCGACCGTTTCGTACGACACGTATGCGGAGGTCGACGAGACGCCTGGCGACGAGTTCCGGTTTCGCGTCAGACACCGCGTCAGCGGCAAGATCCTACTTTCGTCCAGCACGAACTATGCGACCTCCGCAGCAGCTCGCGCCGAGATGGAGCAAGCCATCGTGCGGGGCCAAAGCCTCGACGGCTACGAGCGGAAGACGAGCGTCGATGGCAAGCATTACTTCAATATCGTGGACGACAAGGGCGAGGTGCTGGCCCGCCGCATCGAGTACTTCGAGACCGCCGACGAGCTGGATGCCATCATTGTCGAACTAGCGAGCTATCTCCACGCCAACTACAGCGGCGAAGGGATGTACGTCATCGAGAACATGTTGCTCCGGCCAGAAAAGCCGGACGACCCTTTCCTGCCGATTTGTGTGGACCCGGCTTGCACCGATTGCGGCAACGACGATCCGTACTCGTATCGCTTGCACTTCGTCTTGCCAGCGTATGCCGGGCGATTCCAGCACTTGGACTTCCGCCGGTATGTCGAAGAAACCATTCGCCTGGAAACGCCCGCTCACATTCTGCCCAAGATTTGTTGGGTAGATACGGACCAGATGGCGACGTTCGAACAGCTCTATCGCGAGTGGATTTCGCTGCGCGCCGGAGCGACCAAAGCCCAGCGCAAGCAGAAGCTGGCGGCGTTTTGCGACGCCTTGTCGAGAATCAAGAATGTCTATCCGAAACAAAAACTCCGCGGCTGCGATGGCGATGCCAAGGAACCACCGTTTGTGCTTGGCCAGACGCAGCTCGGCAGTTCCGATTAGCGCACCCCTTTACCTCCGCCCATGGGACGCATGACATGACCGACACACTCAATTACATTCTCGGCGCGCCGAGCAACCGTCACTACAGCGTCTTCGAGCAGAACCAGGTGCTCGATAGCACTCAGCTCAACAGCCTGACCAACTACCTCAAGTACCAGGATCATCTGACGCGCGTCAAACTGCTCGGCGTCGGCATCGTGGGGGGCTTGCAGGTACGGCGGACCGGCGACAAGGTGACGGTGGGTAAGGGGGTGGGCGTGACCAGCGACGGCGACGTGTTGACGATGCTCGACGACACCGTCTTCAGCAACTTCAAGCCGTATGGCCAGGCCGCGCCGCGTTACGATCCGTTCTACCTGGACTCCGAGACCATGCGCCCCGTGTTCGAACTCGTGCGCGACGACCAGGTGGACGCGGCCACCGAACCGCTGTCCGCGCTCCCCGTGGAACTCGGCAAGATGGTCGTCGTTCTGCTGATGGAACGCTATGTCGACGACCCCGACCTGTGCTCCGGCACCGACTGTGACAATCTTGGCCAGACGGCGTTCGACAATCCGCGAGTGCTGCTGATCGCGCGCGGCGACACCTCCGAGCTGCTGAAGATGCCGCAGTCAGTAAGTCAAGCGGCGCAGAAACTGCCTGCCTTGACGGCCGCTCGGCCCATGATCGCCAAGAGCATTACGTCAACCAGCGCCTTGGCCAACGTCTATCGCCAGTCCTGCGTGAATATGCATCAGACGTTGAGCGAGAACCTCGGCAAGCTGGACGAACTGCCGACGGCACTCACGGGAGACTTTGTGTCCGCCACCGCGGTGGCGCAACTGTCGGAACATCATGCACAGTTCAGTGGCAACAATGACGCGGGCATCCAGTATTACTACGACTTCCTCAAGGACCTGGTCGACACCTGGAACGAACTACGGGAAGTGCTTTTCACCGACGAGAGCGTACTCTGCCCGGCGGTGGATGCGTTTCCGCGCCACCTCGTGCTGGGCGACCTCACGAATCCGGCCGAATTTCGCACGGGGCTGTTTCCCTCGCCGCTGCTGAGCGGCCAGAGCGAAACGCACGGCCAAGCCAGATTCCTGATCCGCAAGCTCGAAGCCATGATCGCGGGGTTCCAGCTGCTGTCGCCGAAGGACGTCGACTTCAAGACCACCATTCGCGTCACGCCCAGCCGCACCGAAGCCGAGAGCCTGCAGGAGCGGGCGATCCCCTGGTACTATTCGCCCGAAATCCAGCCAGCATGGAACTATCGTCTGGCACGGCGTGGCGATTCGGCTGGCATTTACGGTTATCACATCAGCGGGGCGGAAGTTTTTGGTCGTCAAATCGGCCGCTACGACTTCTTTCGCGTGGAGGGGCACGTCGGCCAAGATGTCACCGCGGCGAAGGCAGCGCTCGAACAAACGATCGCCAGCCACAATTTGCCGTTCACAGTGCGGGCGGTATTGCTGAACGCGGATCGCAACAAGATCGTCATCCGGCCGAACATTCGCTACGGCGATCTGCATCGCCTGCACCACCTCTTGCGCAAGGACTTGTCTCTGCAGCTCGCGGAGACCCAAACCTTTAACGGCAACTTCAAAAAACAGATCGATCTGGCGGTCCAGGACCAGAGTATTCCCGGGCAGTTCGCCGAGTTCGCCACGCAATCCGCCCAAGTCCAATCGGCGGTCGCGCAGGCCGTTCCGTCGCTCGCGAAACGGACTTTCTCCGAGTACCAGCAATCTCGCCAGAATCAAGATTGGCGAGAAGGTTTCAAGAGCGTCGTCAACGTCTCCAACAGCTTCAAGGGGGCGTTCGGCGAGGTGAGCCGCACCGATTACTCCACGCCATTCGACACTCTGCTCACCAACAATCACCCGGCTTGGCTGGAATGGTTGGAGGCGCTGATTCAATCCAAGGACCGGCAGGAAGACAGCAAGCTGCTGTTTCCGGCGTTCTGCCAACAACATCCGAGTCTGGAGCATTTTGGCGGAGTGATCCGCGGCGGTACCTTGGTGCTGATTTACAACGATCAAGCCCGCGTCGTGGCGGATTTCATGCTCCCGTACAATTGGGTCGACGTCGCCGAGAATGAACCGAGCGAGCCCGAGCAACTACCCGATCCGGTCTACAAACGCCCCGAAATGCTCGACCGCAGCGTCAAACTGCAACCACCTCTGGCCTCGAAGTTCAAACGGGAATTCCTGGAATACGACAAGGCCGTTCAAGAGAAGATCAAGAAACAAGTCACGGTCCAAGAAGATCAATTCCAGTTTCTGGTGAACGTCGGCAAGAATCTCGGCGGCAAGGCGACCGTCGTCGATCCTCGCCTCCAGATCACGGACCCCGTCCTTCGATCACACCTGGCGGAAGTCGAATTCAAGCAGCAACAAGTGGACGACCTGCGCGAGGTGATTTTCGACCCGGCCACGCCCGAGGACATTCGCCTGAAATCGGGGGGCGAAGTCGAGCGGTTGGAGTTGGAGTTGGCGGAGTCGATCCGACGCAGTTCGACGTTTCTCGACGACTCCAAAATTGCGGTCGAACCAGGTGGCGACGGTGGCAAGGCCGTTGCCATCCTGACGGCGGGAATGGGAACAGTTACCGGAAGTAAGGCTGCCGAAAGTCTACGGGGCTCGAGCGCCAATCTGAAATCCACGCAGCTCCAGCAGGTCTTCAAGCTCAGGGGGTTCTGAGTTCGTGTCACTCGCCGCGCATCGAATCCGACGCTTGAATTGGCTGGTCCGAACCGCCTCGGAGTCGTCGGCGTTCGCGCAGCGACAAGCGTTGCGCGCCGAGTTGGAATCGGTCCTCTTGCCCACGCTCGAGCGCGTGTTCGACAAATATGCCTCGAGCGATCAGGTGCTGCGCATTCCGAAGTTGATGCTGCGGGTGGTCGCGGAGGGCGGCGACATCGCCGATCTGGCGCGGCATATCGAAGAGCGACTTTCCCAAAGCATCGAAGAGCACTTGGCCCTGCGCATCGAGGCGCCGCGCGCGCGAAGCACGGATGAGCGTGTGGCCCGACCACTCGATGCACAAATTGCCAATCCCGACGAAGTGTCGTCGGCGCCAAGCGACCCAGAACGGCCGACTCGTGGACAAGACGCCCGTACCTCAGTACCGATACCGCCATCGGGCGAGCTCCGCGACACCGAGCCCGCAGGCTCGTCCCGCGAACGGTCACTGAGCGGCTCCGAATACCGTCGCCACGTGCTGATCGAATATCTCCGCAGCGGGCGCATCGGATGGGACGCGAGCACCTCCGAGACTCCGGCCCTCGTGGCATGGCTGCGCGAAGAAGCGGAACGCCTCGTCGCCGAACAGCCACACGGCGCAAGCGTTCTCCTGGGATCCCTCGACGCTCGCATCGCCATGAGCTTTCGTCTCGGGCAACTGCTGACACACGCCACTCGCGACCACTGGCTGCGCAGCGTCTCGCTGCCAGCCGAAGACCTGATCGACGCGCTGGTTCAGTCGGCAAGCGACCCGGTGTTCGACAGTTACACCCGGCTGCGAATCGCCGCGGTGTTGTTCGCGCTGCGTGCCGAGGATGTGCCGACGATTCGGCGGCAGAGCGCCGCCCAGCTTCTGGCCGCATGGTCCTTGCCGCTCGCGGCGGGAGGTGTTGCCGCATCGTCCCGGGCGATTGGCGCCAGAGGTGTTGACGTGTCTTCACCGCCGGAAGCACCGCCATTGAATCCATCGGATCTACCACCAAGCAATGCGGGGCGTTCCTCGACAAAGCCTCGGCGGACGGAATCCGACCGCGGAGGCCAGCGTCCCCCGAGC
>Ga0105090_10000659_pt1 | contig 17523 bp, 14 predicted proteins | sample PPLLak3March2015_FD_79110 | JGI IMG/M metagenome (GOLD analysis project Ga0105090, IMG submission 79110) | Freshwater sediment microbial communities from Prairie Pothole Lake near Jamestown, North Dakota, USA - PPLs Lake P7 Core (1) Depth... | ecosystem: Environmental > Aquatic > Freshwater >... | reverse complement strand
CATTTTCTTCAGCACGCTGTCCGGCGCCGGTTACGGCCTGTGGTTCTGGTGGGCCAGCTCGCTGCTCGGCCATAACCGCGATTTCGGCATCAAGGATTACGTCAGCCTCGGAATGGGCGCCGTTCTGGTGATCACCGGCCTGCTCAGCTCCACCCTGCATCTGGGCCGCAAGGAACGGGCCTGGCGGGCCTTTTCGCAATGGCGCAGTTCCTGGCTGTCGAGGGAGGGCGTGGCGGCGCTGCTGTGCTTCATGCCCGCCGCGCTGATCGTGTTTTTCCCGCAGCACGGCGTCATGCAGAAATGCCTGGCGGTCCTGTTGATGGCGCTGTGCCTGCTCACCGTGTTCTGCACAGCCAAGATTTACCATTGCCTGAAAACCGTGCCGGCCTGGCGGCACCGCACGGTATTGCCGATATACCTGCTCGGCAGCCTGTATACCGGCGGCTTGTGGCTGGCCAGCATCTTCGCTATCTGGACCTTCGCGCCGGTGCTGGCGGTTTTCGCGATGCTCAACCTGTGGCTGATGACCCGCTACTGGCGCAACAACGACAGGCCGCTGGCGATTACCCGAAGCAGCGCCCTGGGGCTGCCGGAGGAGCGCACGGTGCACGTGTTCGAAAATCCGCACACCGAAGCCAATTACATCACCAAGGAAATGGTGCATGTGCTGGCCCGCAAGCACAGCGCGCGCCTGCGCGAATTCTGCAGCCTGACCGGATTCGCGCTGCCGCTGATCGCCTGCATCGGCGCCTGGACGCTCAATCAGCCTTGGCTCTACAGCCTGGCGGCAATCTCCGCCATGCTCGGCGTGTTCATCGGACGCTGGCTGTTCTTCGCCGAAGCCAAGCATGTGGTGGGACTGTATTACTGAATTCATGCCGCCGCAGGGGCGGCACCTACGGAATATTCAACAACTCAGCGGCGCCCTGCGTGAACAGCATGTCCGCCACTTCCTGCCCGAGCGCTTCCGGCTGGTTCGCCACGCCTTCCGCGCTTGCCGATATCGAGCGGATAGCCGTCGCATCGCCGACCCAGCCGGTCAGGCGCATCACATCGCCGTCAAGTTCGGCATAGGCCGCCACCGGCACCTGGCAGGAGCCGTGCAGGGCTTTGTTCATGGCCCTTTCGGCGCGCACCCGCAGCTCGGTGGTTTTGTCGTTCAGGGCCGCGAACAGGGCGGTGATCTCCGGTTTGGCACTCAGCGATTCCACCGCGATGGCGCCCTGCGCAACAGCCGGCCACCACGATCCCGGCCTTAATTCCTGCCGGATCCGTTCCTGCAAGCCAAGGCGTTCGAGCCCGGCGCAGGCCAGGATGATGGCGTCGAAATCGCCGTTGGCGCATTTCGCCAGGCGCGTGTTGATGTTGCCGCGCAGGTCCTTGATCCGGATGTCCGGACGCAGCTGCTTCAGCTGCACCTGCCGGCGCTGCGAAGAGGTGCCGACCACGGCGCCGACCGGCAGCTCGTCGAGCGTGGCGTAACGATTGGCGATGAAGGCGTCGAACGGGTTGTCGCGCTTCAGCACCGCGGCCAGTTCAAAGCCGGCATCGAGCTGCATCGGCACGTCTTTCAGCGAGTGCACGGCGGCGTCGGCGCGGCCTTCCAGCATGGCCACTTCCAGTTCCTTCAGGAACAGGCCCTTGCCGCCGATCTTCGACAGCGAAACATCCAGCAGCTGGTCGCCGCGGGTGGTCATCGGCACCAGCTGCACGTTCAGGGCGGGATGCGCGGCCTGCAGCAGGGCGGCCACATGTTGGGTTTGCCAGAGCGCGAGCGCGCTTTCGCGGGTGGCCAGACGGAGTGTGATCATGCCGACATTATCGCATGGACCGCACGGCCGGCGTCACGTGTGCCTGAACCGGTCCTTCAATTCGCCGGCGCAGCGGCGGCTGATTTCCAGCGCTTTCGGCCAATCCTTCAGCACCGCCCAGACGTGACCCTCGGTATCGCGGCGGATTTCCTGCAGCTGTTCGGCCTTGACCAGGCAGTTGCGGTGGATGCGCAGGAACTGGCCGGGGAAGCGCTGCTCCAGGTCTTTCAGCGGGTCATCGAGGATATGCTCGCCGCCACGGTGGTACACCACCGTGTATTTTTCCTCGGCATGCAGGAAGTAGATGTCGGCCAGGGCGATGCGCCGCAGCACGCCGCCTACGCTGGCCGCCACGAATTGGCGGCCGGCATCCTCATGCAGCTGGACCTTCAGGCGTTGCACGCGCTCCAGGCTTTCCTGCAGACGTCCGCGGCGCACCGGCTTGAGCAGATAATCGATGGCATGCGCCTCGAAAGCCTGCAGGGCATGCTGCTCATGCGCCGTGCAGAATATGATGAACGGCGGATGCTTCAGGGTCTGCAGTTTTCTGGCCAAATCCAGCCCGGACAGTCCTGGCATGGAAATGTCCAGCAGCAGCACGTCCGGAGCATGGCTTTGCAGCAGGGCCCAGGCCTGCTCGGCATTGCCGGCCTGCGCCAACACCCTGCAGTTCGGCAGCTCGCCGGCCAGGTCGGCCAGGCGCGCGGCGGCCAGCGGCTCGTCGTCCACCACGATGATGGTCAGCGGCTTATGCATGAGGAATGCGTAAACGGCAAACGTACGCATCGCCCTGCAGCTGCCCGCTGACGCTGGCCTGTCCGCCGTACGCCAATTGCAGGCGCTGCTGCACGGACAGTTGGGCATGGCCGAGCCCGGGCCGGTCATGTTCGACCGCGGCCGGATTGCGGATCTCGAACTGCAGGCATTTGCCGTCCACGCCGGCCGAGAAATCGATGCGGCCGCCCTCCGGCAGAAGCGCCACGCCATGTGCCACGGCGTTTTCAAACAGCGGCTGCAGCAGCAGGCGCGGCATCTTGCAGTGCATCGGCAGGTCGTCGGCAAGCTGCCAGGCGATTTCCAGGCGCGCGCCCAGACGCAGCTGTTCGATGGCCAGGTATTGCCTGGCGATCTGCAGTTCCTGCGCCAGCGTGGATTCGGTCTGTTCGCCGCCGAGCGCGGCGCGGAACAGATCCGACAGATCTTCGATCGCGGTTTCCGCGGTTTTCGGATCACTGCGCACCAGGGCGGCGATGGTGTTCATCGAATTGAACAGGAAATGCGGATTGATGCGTGCCTGCAGGGCCTGCAATGAGGCTTTGGCATGCGCCTTGACCTGCTCCTGCCACTGTTCGAGCACGTAAAAATAGCGCAGCAGCACACCGCACAGCAGAGCCACCATGACGGCGCTGCCGCCGATGAAGCGGCCGACGCTCATGCTGCGCGTCAGGCCGTAACCCAGCTCCCTGTCCAGGAAATACACCAGCCAGGCGGCGATGGCGGTGATCAAGGCGGGGATCAGGGCGGCCAGGAAATAGGCGGGCACGGGCCGGAACCGGCTCAGCAAAGGCCGCGATTTGCATAAAGACAGCGCGGCGGCCAGGGCCAGCCACTGCGCGAACGCACTGACGAACAGAAAACCCTGCCAGGTGCCCGGCGGCGATTGGTTCGGCGTCAGGAACACCAGCACGACCGCCAGCTGCGCGACCCCGCACACCGCGGCGATGCGCGGCAGGCGGCAGAAGTCGGGCAATGCGCTGGAGGCGGAATCGTTCATCGCGCGGCAAAACGCTCGCTCAGCCAGTCGCCCATGGCGCGGATTTCATCCGGGCAGACGTTGTGCTGCATCGGATAGCTCTTGAACTGCACCTGCAGGCCGAACTGCTGCAGTTGCCGGCGGCTGTATTCACCCAAGCCGATCGGCACCACAGGATCGAAGCTGCCGTGCGCCATGAACACCGGTATGCCTTTCGCGGCCTCGGTGGCTTCCTCGGCGTTCTTGCCGCCCAGAGGCAGATAGGAGGACAGCGCCATCACCCCGGCGACCGGCACCGTCTGCCGGAGCAGATGCGCCAGAACCACTGCGCCGCCCTGCGAAAAGCCGGCCAGGATGATGCGCGATACGGGCACGCCGCGGTCGCGTTCACGGGCGATCAGCAGGTCCAGTTCCGCCATCGAGGCCCGCAAGCCGGCCTCATCGGCGCGTTTGTCCAGCTCCATGCTGACGATGTCGTACCAGGCGCGCATCACCGCGCCGTTATTGATGGTGACCGGACGCATCGGCGCGTGCGGAAACACGAAACGGATGCCCGGCCAGTCCGGGCGCACCAGCTCCGGAACGATTGGCGCGAAATCGCCGCCGTCGGCACCCAGGCCGTGCAGCCAGATGATGCTCCAGGCGGGGAACTTCGAGGTGCTTTGTTCGATGGTCTGCAGCATGGGAATCCTTAAGGTCTTGCCTCCATGATAAGCCAGGCTGAATGATATCCCAAGCCGGCCTGCTGCCCGCGTCTGCAAGGTTGGCACCGAGGCCCCCGTATCCGTGTCTGTTACAATCAAAAAGACCGGCAACACCCCTCCTTCAGGCGAAAACCATGCCGAGCATCGAACCGCCTTCCGAAAATCCTTTGCCGGACCCTGCTGCGCCGGAATCCGCCGAAGCAGCGCAGCCACTGCCGCAGGCCAGCCCGGCGGCCCGCCTGCTGGTGATACTGGCGGTGCTGTATACCCTGTATTTCACCGCACCGATCCTGGTGCCGCTGCTGTCCGCACTGCTGCTGAGCCTGATGCTCGCGCCGGTGGTGCGCGGGCTCAACACCCTGGGCCTGCCGCGCAGCCTGGCGGCCGCCTCCACGGTGCTGACCATCATTGTGCTGACGGCGGTGCTGATCATTTCACTGGGCGGCCCGGCCAAGGCCTGGATCGCCAAAACGCCGCAGGCCATCACCCGCATCGAACGCGTCATCCAGGAGTACCGGAAACCCTTTGCGGCCGCGAGCAAAGCGTCCGACCGGATTTCCGACATCGGCGGCGACAAAACGCCGGCCGATAAAACCCAGATCGTCCGATCCCCAGAGCCCGGGGCGTTGGGGCAATGGCTGTCGGAAGTGCCGATGGGCGTCCTGAACACCATCGGCGTGCTGTTCCTGACCGTGCTGTTCCTGACCCATGGCGACTCGGTATTGCGCAAGCTGGTCCGGCTGGCGCCGCAGCTGCGGATCAAGAAAGACATCGTCGATGCCACCCGCAGCGCGCAGCGCGAGCTGTCGCGCTACATATTGACCGTAACCTTGGTCAATCTGGCGCTCGGCGGCGCCGTTGCCCTTGCGCTGTGGCTGCTGGGCGTGGAACAGCCCCTGCTGTGGGGCGCCATCGCCGCCATGGTCAACTACGCGCCTTACCTCGGCTTGGCGATCATGGTCGGTGTCCTGACCGTGGTCGGCTTCGTGCAGTTCGACACGCCCGGCATGGCGCTGAGCGTGCCCGGCGCGTACATCGTGCTCAATCTGATCGAGTCGGAAATCATCACGCCGCTGGTGGTCGGGCGCAGCATGCAGATAGATCCGCTGGTGGTGATTCTGTCGCTGCTCATCCTGGGCTGGATGTGGGGCCTGGTCGGCATCCTGATCGCGGTGCCGGTGCTGACCTGCTTCAAGATCATCGCCGACAAGCTTCCCGGCCTCGCGCCGGTCGCGCAATTGATCGGCCATGAAAAATCATCATAAAAACGGCACCGCTGTAATTTAATGCATGATTGGATCTTTCGGGACGCTTTCACAGGTATTTGGGAACCCTCGTGCTCTTGACAGCACAAAGTAGCCGTACAAATGAAACCTGGCTTGCAATAGTCATATAAAATAAACACCCCTTAAACAAGGATTTTCAATGAACCTGACCCATTTTGCCGACCTGCTAGCCATGGCCAAACAGCAGCAGGAGCCACAACGCCTGTTGATGGTGTTTTCCAGCGCGGAACTGCCGGTGGACGCGGACGCCGAACAAAAAGAAGTTTTTGCTCGCGGCGAAGGCGGTACCTTAGCGCCGGTGCTGTGTGTGGACAAACGCCCTGAGGATATCAGGAGCTTCGAGGATCTGGTCGCAGAATCCACCCTAACCGGATTGAATTGGGACATTTTGTTCGTGGCCGCGATGAGCGGTAGAGGCGGCGTGCCTCCCAATGAAGATGAGGCCGTACAACCCCTCAAAATGATGGTCGAGGCGGTGAAGGGTGGCAGAATCGGACAATTTGCGGCCATCGACCGTAACGGCGCATTGATTGAATTAACTCGGGGTTAACGGCCTGGTGTGGGCATGCTCTCAACGGGCATGTTCTCGAAGAAATCCACATGCCCAGTCTGTAGCGAGTAGTCGGCACCGACAATCAACAGTCCTTGCTCACGAACCATTTTTTCCAGAATCGGCGAGTCGGCATGCAGGCGGCTTACGGTATGGCAGACATTGGCGCGCACCGCCGCTTGAATACGGCATGAACCGTGTTCATTGCCAATGCCACTTAAGCCCGGCTGAATGCGGCCGACGATCGCTTGTAGCCCCGGGGACACTTCGTCCGGATTATCGATGGCATCCAAAGTAGCCTGCACCGCGCCGCAGTTGGAGTGCCCCATCACCACCACCAAACGGATCCCAAAGCGCTCAACGGCGAATTCAACACTGCCGATCTGCGAGGGCGCCGCAATATTGCCGGCAACCCGGATCACGAACAAATCGCCCAGTCCTTGGTCAAAAACAAATTCAGCAGGCGCCCGTGAATCCGAGCAGCCCAGAATAACCGCGAACGGTTCCTGCGCTATGGCATGTTCGGCGCGCCGGGCATGGCTGAGCAAGGCTTCAAGACTGATGACATGATCAACGAAGCGCTTGTTGCCCACGCGCAGCCGTTCGAGGGCTTCTGCTGCAGAAATCTTCACGTGCTAGGCTCGTTCGCCGGCTGCCATGATTTCCGGCAGATCACGATCTCTACCAACCTGAGGATGACGGCTGGCGTCCATACGGTTGATGGCAAAATGCATCCAAATCAACGCGCTGGTTACCAACAGGAACAGTAACATAAAGCAGCTGGTCCAGATGCCGATGATATCGTTCAAGGCGCCGAAAACAATCGGCAGGATGAAGCCGCCGAGGCCGCCAATCATGCCTACCAGTCCACCAACAGCGCCGACATTATCGGGGTAATAGACTGGAATATGCTTGTACACAGCCGCCTTGCCGAGCGACATAAAGAAGCCGAGGATAAACACCAAGACAGTGAACGGAACAACACCCATCGCCAGCGTGAATTCAACCGGCTCCTTCACCCCGCTAACTACATAGGTAGTAGTTGGATAAGACAGCAGGAAGGTTACCACTGACGACACGCCGAGCGTCCAATACATCACGCGGCGCGCACCGATTTTGTCGGATAGCCAGCCACCAACAATGCGGAATAAACTGGCCGGAATTGAGTAACAGGCCGCTATTAAGCCGGCGGTCTTGATGTCCAGCCCGTAAGCGCCGGTTAAATAGCGTGGCAACCAAAGCGCAAGTGCCACGAACGCGCCAAACACGAAAAAATAATACAAGCCGAAGCGCCAGACCTGTAGATTTTTCAGCGGCGCCATCTGCACACGAAAGGGCACTGGCTTTAAGCCTTCAGCGCGACGCTTGGCCAGGCCGGGATCATCTTTAGTAAACACGAAATACAGAACGGCTGTGATTGCTAAACCCACAGCCCAGATTTGAGCAACGGTATGCCAACCGTAAGCAACCATAACCATTGGTGCTATTAGTTTTGTGACCGCCGCACCCACGTTGCCCGCTCCGAAAATTCCGAGTGCTGTGCCTTGTTTTTCTGGTGGAAACCACTTAGAAACATAGGCGATGCCGACTGCAAATGAACCGCCAGCGATGCCAACAGCCAAAGCTGCCAGCAGAAACTGAATAAAGGTGGTGGCCGAGGTTAGCATCCAAGTCGCCACTGCACCAGCCATCATGACCAATGAGAATACAATGCGGCCACCGTACTGTTCGGTCCAGATACCAAGAAAAAGCCGAATTAATGAACCGGTCAGTATGGGCGTTGCAACTAACAAGCCAAACTGCGTATCGTTGAGCCCTAGTTCCTTTTTAATCTCGATGCCGATGATGGAGAAAATGGTCCATATCGCAAAGCAGACGGTGAATGCCAAGGTGCTGAGCCAGAGCGCTCGATTTTGATCGCTGCTTTTAATGGTATTTTCTGTATTCATACATTTACCTAAATTTTATTGTGGAATGAGTGTTTATTCAGAGCTAGGCATTTCAACGCCATGCACGCCATAGTGGGCGCTAAGCATGTGCAGGTAGTTCTGGATGGCGTTCTGCCGCGACTGCAGGTCGAGGTAGCGCGCGATGCGTTCGGCGCAGTCTTCAAAAGCCAGCGCCTGGCCGCGTTCCTGCTGCTGAACTTCAACCACATGGTAGCCCCAGCGTGATTCCACGCTTAGCCCGGCAAGGCCTTTGCGCAGCATAAACAGTTGCCGTTCGAATTCCGGTGTGGTTTGCCCATGGCTGATCCAGCCCAGCTCTCCGCCTTGATCTTTCGACGGACAATCCGAAAAGCGCATGGCCGTTTCGGTGAACCGTTCGGGAAACTCCTGCAGTTCTGCAATCAACTGCTCGGCAGTGTCCCGCGCCTTCAACCGTCCCGGCACATCGTCCGGCGCTGCGCCCAGCAGGATATGCCGGACTAAAACGCGGTCGGGGGTGTGCAGGCGTTGCTGGTTGTTTTCATAATAACGGCGACAGGCAGACTCATCCGTGGCTGGAATCGGTAACTCGCGGTCCAGTAAAACGCGTATCGCTGCTTCTTCTTGAGTTTCCGAGCCGATAGGAACAGCGTCCGCATTGATGGCCAATCGTTCAATTTCTTTTTGCAAAAGCACCCGTACCGCCAAAGCCTGCGCCGCCATCTTGCGGGAAGCATGTGGGTCGGCATCAATATGATGCTGCATTTCGCGCGCGATTTCGGCTTCGCTGATGTCAACCTCGGCGACCCGCACCAACACCGGTGCAATGCCGGCCATGGCGTTAGCCGGTTCAGCGTTGAGCGCGGCCTGAGACAACGCGCCTTCAGCCATTTGGATGGGAATATTGCGGGATTCTTTCATGGCATACTCAGCGCGGATAGCGGATCGGCGCTTGACGCTTGCGCACGACCTGATAAGGTCGGATCAAATAGCCCACCGGCACCGACCAGACGTGCACCAGACGGGTGAACGGCGTAATCAGGATAAGGGTCAGGCCCAGCGTGATATGTGCTTTGAATATCCAATGCGCATCAACCACAAAGGCGGCTGCACCCGGGCGGAAGGTGACGATATGCTGTGCCCATTCGCCGAGTTTGATCATCTGCGATCCATCCATATGGCCGGCTGAAATAAAAATGGACGATAGCCCAAGAATTAACTGTGCATACAAAAGCACTAAAATCAAAAGATCACGACCTGTACCCGTAGCACGCACCCTGGCGTTGAACAATCGACGCAGTAACAAAATAGTCATACCAATAAAGCACACCACCCCGAAAAACCCACCAACTGCCATCGCGACAATCTGCTTTTGACTTGAAGTAATGAAATGTTCATAAACCGAATGCGGCGTTAGCAGACCGACGAAATGGCCGCCGAGAATAGCCAGTATGCCAATGTGAAACCAGTTGCTGCCAAGCCGCATCCACTTGCCGGACAACATCTGGCTGGATCCGGTGCGCCAAGTGTAGGGGTTCAGATCGAAGCGCGCCCAGCAACCGATGGCGAATACCGCCAGGGCGATATAGGGGTAAATCTGGAACAGGAATTCATTAATCATGGTGTCACCTGCGATGTACTTGGATGTACAAGTGCCGCAGGCGCAGGATGCGCAGGTGCGGCCTTATCAATTGTTCGCGCGCCAGCCGGCAATCGAGTTGGCGGCGCACAGTTTTCCGATGGCGCTTCGTTGCCGAAACGGACCGTTTCTTCTTCCCAGACCTTATCCATCATTTCAGGCGTATCGTCGCGCTCCTCGGCGGCGGCACGCTTGCGGACCAGGCTCAAATCGCGGGGCGACTGGCCGTATTCAGCCAGAATTTCCAGAAGACACGCGTAGTTGCTGCCACGTTCAGAAGCACGCGCCGCGAGCAGTTCAAGGATATGGCCGGTATGCGACAGCCAATCAACCACTTCCGCATCCGGCCGCAGCGACAGATACTCCAGCATCAAGGGCAGATAATCCGGCAATTCTTTGGCAGACAGTTCGAAGCCGTTATCCAGATAGGTCTGCATCAGATCGACCATAGCCTGGCCACGATCACGTGATTCACCATGGATATGTTCGAATACCAGCAGGCTCATGGATCTGCCACGATCAAACAATCCGAGCCAAGCCTCTTGCGCCGCCATCGGCGGCTGTTCCAGCAGTTCAGTGACGAACGTCTTCAGCTGCGTGCGACGTGCTTTCAGCAGTTGCACACCGTCTGCGGCCTCAAGCAATTCCTCGCGATTCAGCCAAAGCTCATCGCGTGGATAGTCCAGTAAAATTGAAAAAAGCTTCAGGGCGCTCATGCTTTCTCCTTGTTGTTGACCTGGCGATTCGGCAGCACATGATAGGTTTGCGCGGAGCGGCCGCCGAACAAAGCTTCAGCCGGGCTGGACGGGCTGCAACCATCACCAAAGGTGAACCCGCAACCGCCGCGCTCGCCGAACGCATCATTGGCGTATTCACGATGCGCTGTTGGTATAACGAAGCGATCCTCGTAATTGGCAATGGCCAGATAGCGGTACATCTCTTCGGCTTGCGCAACGCTCAACCCAACCTGTGTCAGCACCTCGATGTCTTCGATGCCGTCAACGTTCATTGCACGGCGCCAGGAACGCATGGCCAGCATGCGCTCCATGGCCCGCACCACCGGCGCCTCATCGCCCGCGGTGAGCATATTGGCAAGGTAGCGGACCGGAATGCGCAAGGAAGCAACATCGGGAATTTCGCCATTCTTGCCGATTCGGCCGGCATCAGCCGCCGATTGAATCGGCGACAGCGGCGGCACATACCAAACCATCGGCAAGGTGCGGTATTCCGGATGCAACGGCAACGCCAGTTTCCAATCGATGGCCATTTTGTATACCGGCGAGGCAATAGCCGCTTCCAGCCAGCTGTCATTGATGCCTTCGGCGCGGGCGGCCTTGATCACTTCCGGATCGTTCGGATCCAGGAAAATATCCAAGTGCGCCTGGTACAATTCTTTTTCCGATGGCACCGATGCCGCCTCGGCAATGCGGTCGGCGTCATACAGCATCACGCCCAAATATCGGATGCGGCCGACGCAGGTTTCCGAGCAAACGGTCGGTTCGCCCATCTCGATGCGCGGGTAGCAGAAAATGCATTTTTCCGACTTGCCGCTTTTCCAGTTGTAATAGATTTTCTTGTATGGGCAGGCCGATACGCACATGCGCCAGCCGCGGCACTTGTCTTGATCAATCAGTACAATGCCGTCTTCCTCGCGCTTGTAGATGGCACCGCTTGGGCATGCCGCCACACAGGCCGGGTTCAGGCAGTGTTCGCACAAGCGCGGCAGGTACATCATGAAGGTCTTTTCGAATGCACCGTAAATCTCGCGCTGTACGCCGTCAAAGTTTTTGTCTTTGCTGCGCTTGGCGAATTCGGTACCGAGGATTTCCTCCCAGTTCGGACCCCAATTAATCTTCTGCATGCGTTGGCCGGTGATCAACGAACGTGGGCGGGCCGTTGGCTGGTGCTGGCCTTCAGGCGCCTGATGCAGATGCTGGTAATCGAAATCGAACGGCTCATAGTAGTCATCGATCAGTGGCAGATCCGGGTTGGCGAAAATCTTGGCCAGCATACGGAAGCGGCCGCCGGCTTTGAGCTGCAACTTGCCGGATTTGTCGCGGATCCAGCCGCCGTTCCATTTCTGCTGGTTTTCCCATTCTTTCGGATAGCCGATGCCCGGCTTGGTTTCAACATTGTTGAACCAGGCATACTCAACGCCTTCGCGCGAAGTCCAGACGTTTTTGCAGGTAATCGAGCAGGTATGGCAACCGATGCATTTGTCCAGATTCAAAACCATGGCAATTTGGGCACGTACTTTCATCGGGCAATCTCCACATTGTTCGGCACCGGCTCGCCGTCATGCCATTCCACTTTATCCATCTTGCGGACGATCACGAATTCATCGCGGTTGGTTCCGGTTGTTCCGTAATAATTGAAGCCGTACGAGAACTGCGCATAACCGCCGATCATATGCGTTGGCTTGACCACTACCCGGGTTACCGAGTTGTGGATGCCGCCACGGGTACCGGTTATTTCAGCGCCCGGGGTGTTGATGATGCGTTCCTGCGCGTGGTACATCATCGCCATGCCGTTCATCACGCGCTGGCTGACTACCGCACGCGCGGCAATCGCGCCATTGACGTTGAACAGCTCGATCCAGTCGTTGTCTTCGATACCGGCGCGTTTGGCGTCATCTTCCGACAGCCAGACGATCGGCCCGCCGCGCGACAAGGTCTGCATGATCAGGTTGTCGGAGTAAGTGCTGTGAATTCCCCATTTCTGATGCGGGGTAATCCAGTTCAGCACGATTTCCTTATTGCCATTCGGCTTGGCACCCAGCATCGGCGCAATGGTCTTGGTGTTGACCGGCGGCCGATAGCCCATGAAGCCTTCACCGAACGCCAGCATCCACTCATGGTCCATATAGAACTGCTGACGGCCGGTCAGTGTCCGCCATGGAATCAGCTCATGCACGTTGGTATAGCCAGCGTTGTAGCTGACATGCTCGTCTTCCAGCCCAGACCAGATCGGCGAGGAAATGATTTTGCGGGGCTGCGCCTGCACATCGCGGAAACGGATGGCTTCATGCTCCTTGCCGACCGCCAGATGGGTATGATCGCGGCCAGTGAAGGTGCCCAGCGATTCCCAGGCCTTGACGGCGACATGGCCATTGGTTTCAGGTGCCAGATGCAGGATGACTTCGCAGGCATCGATGGCCGATTCAATCCGTGGCCGACCTTTCGATATACCTTCCGCGGTGACTGTATGGTTAAGCTCGCCGAGGAATTTCACTTCCTCCTTGGTGTCCCAACTCATGCCTTTACCGCCATTGCCCTGTTTATCGAGCAGCGGACCGAGCGAGGTGAATTTCTTGTACAGATTCGGATAATCGCGCTCGACCACGGTCATCGACGGCATGGTCTTGCCTGGAATCGCTTCGCACTCGCCTTTCTTCCAATCGGTCACGCCAAACGGCATGGCCAGTTCATTTGGCGTGTCGTGCAGCACAGGCGTCAGCACCATATCTTTTTCAACACCGAGCACGCCCGGCGCAAGGGCGCTGACCGTGCGCGCGATGCCTTTGAAGATATCCCAGTCGCTACGTGCTTCCCAAGCCGGATCCACAGCCTTGGAAAGCGGATGGATGAACGGATGCATGTCGGAGGTATTCAGGTCGTTCTTTTCATACCAAGTTGCGGTAGGCAGCACGATGTCGGAATACAGCGCCGTGGTGCACATGCGGAAATCGAGGGTGACCACCAGATCGAGTTTGCCTTCGGTGGCTTCATCATGCCATTTGACATCCTGCGGCTTGACCGCTCCGCACTGCCCCAGATCTTTGCCTTGCAGGCCATGGCGCGTGCCCAGCAGATGCTTGAGCATGTACTCGTGGCCTTTACCGGAAGATCCGAACAGGTTAGATCGCCAAATGAACATATTGCGCGGGAAATTTTCCGGCGCGTCAGGATCTGCGTAGGCGAAATCCAGCTCGCCGGATTTGAACTGCTCCACCGCATGCATAACTGGATCAAGGCCCTTGGCCTCGGCCTCGCGGACGAACGTCAGCGGGTTCCTGTTCAATTGCGGCGCGGAGGGCAACCAACCCATTCGCACAGCGCGCAGGTTGAAATCGACCAGGCTACCGGAATATTTCTTAGGGTCGGCCAGCGGCGAAATGATCTCAGAGACATCCAGTTTTTCATATCGCCATTGATCTGAGTTGAAGTAGAAGAAGGACGTACCGTTCATCTGGCGCGGTGGTTTAACCCAGTCGGTGCCGAACGCCAGCGGCGTCCAGCCGGACTGCGGCCGGAGTTTTTCCTGGCCAACATAATGCGCCCAGCCGCCGCCGGTTTGTCCAACGCAGCCGCACATCACCAGCATGTTGATCAAGCCGCGGTAGTTCATGTCGTTGTGGTACCAGTGGTTCATGGCAGCACCAACAATAATCATTGAACGGCCATGCGTTTTATCCGCGGTACGTGCGAATTCCCGGGCGATTTCAATCACCTCAGCGCGCGGCACACCAGTGATCCGTTCCTGCCATGCCGGCGTGCCCGGCACGTCTTCATCAAAACTGCTGGCTACATGCTCGCCGCCGAAGCCGCGGTCCAGGCCATACTGTGCTAATAATAAATCATAGACGCTGGCGACAAGCACTTCGCTGCCATCGGCTTGCGTGATCTTACGGGTTGGAATATGCCGCTTCAGGATGTCCTCGCGCGGGCTGGAGGTCCAACCTTCGTTCTCAACACCGCCGAAATACGGGAAGCAGACATCCACAAAACCGTCGTGTCCGTCTTTCAGGCTCAATAGCAGACGGGTATCACGGCCCTGACTATCACGTTCCTCGATGTTCCAGCGACCTTTTTCACCCCAACGGAAACCGACGCTGCCATGCGGCACAACCAGCCCGCCGCTATTTTCGTCAAATGCCAGGGTTTTCCACTCAGGATTATTGGCTTCACCCAACGCACCGTCCAAATCAGAAGCACGCAAATAGCGGCTGGTAACAAAACTGCCGTCTTCGCGTGGATCCAAGCGCACCAGCATCGGCATATCGGAATATTGGCGGCAGTAATTTATGAAATATTCCGATGGATTGTCGAGATGGAACTCGCGCAAAATGACGTGCCCGAAGGCGAAGGCCAGCGCCGCATCGGTGCCTTGCTTGGGATGCAGCCAATGGTCGGTCAGTTTGGCTACTTCGGAATAATCCGGGGTGATGGCTACGGTTTTGGTGCCGTTGTAACGCGCTTCGGTGAAAAAATGCGCATCCGGTGTACGAGTCTGCGGCACGTTGGAGCCCCAAGCAATAATGTAACGGCTGTTGTACCAGTCTGCCGACTCCGGTACATCGGTCTGCTCGCCCCACACCTGTGGTGAAGCCGGCGGCAGATCGCAGTACCAATCATAAAAACTTAAGCAGGCGCCACCCAATAAAGACAAATAGCGTGCACCAGCGGCGTAGCTGACCATCGACATGGCCGGAATTGGGGAAAATCCGATGACGCGATCCGGGCCGAAGGTCTTGGTGGTGTAGAGGTTGGAGGCCGCAATCAGCTCGTTGGCTTCGTCCCACTCAACCCGAACGAAACCGCCCATGCCGCGTTTGGTTTTGTAGCTCTTGGCTTTTTCCTTGTCTTCGACAATGCTACCCCAAGCATCGACCGGGGATTTTGTTTGGCGCGCTTCGCGCCAGAGCTTCAGCAGGGCGCTGCGCATCAGCGGGTACTTGACCCGGTTGGCACTGTATAAATACCAGGAATAGCTGGCGCCTCGCGGGCAGCCGCGCGGTTCATGGTTGGGCAGATCCGGGCGGGTACGCGGATAGTCGGTTTGCTGGGTTTCCCAGGTCACCAGTCCATTTTTGACATAGACCTTCCAGCTGCATGAGCCGGTGCAGTTAACACCATGTGTGGAACGCACGATTTTGTCGTACTGCCAACGTTGCCGATAGGAATCTTCCCAGCCGCGGTCATCGTCACGCGTGGCGCCATGCCCGTCGGAAAAAGGCACGGCGGCGGGTTTGAGAAAGTTCAAGCGATTGAGAAGATTACTCATTACCGGTGCTCCGGGTTAAATGTTTAAAAGAAATGTTCGTCTCGATCAGCATGGCATCTCCGCCCCTTTGCGCGAATAATACCACCAGGTGATGAGCAGGCAGCTTACATAGAAACCCGTGAACGCATACAGCGCGATATCCGGGCCGCCGAAGGCTTTGATCGAACTGCCGAATGCCTTGGGAATGAAGAATCCGCCATACGCGCCGATCGCGCCGGCAAAACCGATGGCCGCAGCCGCTTCTTTCGCGGCAATGGGGTCGGCATCTTTGGTGCCCCAGTTCAGATGCAGATTCCGGTAAATCACCGGAATCATCTGGAATGTTGAGGCGTTGCCGATGCCGGTTAATGCGAATAGCACCAGGAAGCTGTACAGAAAGCCGTTGAAGCTACCGCCCTGGCCGTTCTGCGGCAGGAACTGCAGCACCGACAGCGTGGTGACGATCATCAGCAGGAATGTCCACAGGGTAACCCGCGCACCACCCAGTTTGTCGCTTAGTACGCCACCGATGGGGCGTGCCAATGCACCGACCAAGGGGCCGAGAAAGGCAAACTTGATCGGATCGATGTCCGGAAAAGACACTTTCATAACCAATGCCAATCCGGCTGAAAAACCGATGAAAGAGCCGAACGTGCCGATGTACAGCCAGCACATCAGCCAATTGTGTTTGTCCTTGAAAATCGTCGACATTTCCTTGAAAGAAGAGCGGGCGCTGACCAAGTCATTCATGCCGAACCATGCGGCGAGCGCTGACGCGATGATGAACGGAACCCAGATATACCCAGCATTCTGCAACCATATGCTTTTTTCGATGCCACCTTTGGTGAACGTCTGAGGCTCGCCGCCGAGCGCGCCGAATACCCCGAGTGTAATAACGACTGGAACGACGAACTGCATGACCGACACACCGAGATTACCGAGGCCGGCGTTCAGGCCCAGAGCGGTGCCCTTCTGCGCTTTCGGAAAGAAGAAGCTGATATTGCTCATCGATGACGAAAAGTTGCCGCCGCCAAATCCACACAGCAGTGCAAGAATCAACATCATTGAGAAGGGCGTGCTTGGATCCTGCACGGCCATTCCGATGCCGATGGCCGGAATCAACAGGGATGCGGTTGAAATGGCGGTGAACCGACGTCCGCCGACAATGGAAGGCAGAAATGAGTAGAAAATTCGCAGCGTTGCACCGGACAATGCGGGCAGCGAGGCCAGCCAAAAAAGCTGGTCTTTACTGTAAGTGAATCCGATGTCCGGCAGCTTCACCACCACCATCGACCAAACCATCCAGACCGAAAATGCCAGCAACAGGTTCGGAATCGATATCCATAGATTACGGTTCGCTATTGTCCGCCCGGTCTGGGCCCAGAAATCGGCATCTTCAGGCCGCCAATCGTTGATTATGGGGCCATTGCCTGACTCAGCCGCGGGGATTTTCATGATTATCGCTTCCTGGGGAACTATGCTTCCGGGAAGTATTGCATGTAAAAAAAAAACCGGCTTTGACATTTGTCAAGAACTTTGGATTTTAGGCCTGGTCCGGCTTAATGGCCTTCACACAGCGAGCAACCTTCGCTCCAGACGCTGTCGCCGTCGCTGAAATGTTCCTGTTTCCAGATCGGCGATGTGTGCTTGACCGCCTCGATGGCCATGCGGCAGGCCCGGAATGCCTCATCCCGGTGCTTGCTGCCGGCCGCCACCACCACGGCGATATCGCCGATGCCCAGCCGGCCGCGGGCGTGCGCGATCCAAAGCTTGACCGGCTGCCCGATGGCCAGTTCGGTTTCGGCGGCGATTGTTCCAAAACGAACCAAAGCGAGCGGCTCGAAAATGTCGTAGCTGACACCGACCACCT
>Ga0105090_10000658_pt1 | contig 17544 bp, 15 predicted proteins | sample PPLLak3March2015_FD_79110 | JGI IMG/M metagenome (GOLD analysis project Ga0105090, IMG submission 79110) | Freshwater sediment microbial communities from Prairie Pothole Lake near Jamestown, North Dakota, USA - PPLs Lake P7 Core (1) Depth... | ecosystem: Environmental > Aquatic > Freshwater >... | reverse complement strand
GCAGCTCGCGCGCGAGCCCGATGCCCTTCTCGATGTGGAAGGAGTCGTCCATGTCCGGGTCGTTGATGAGCCCCTTCCAGCCGATGGTCGTGCGCGGCTTCTCGAAGTACACGCGCATCAGCACGCGCATGGTGTCCTCGACGCGCTCGGCGAGGCCGCGCAGCCGGGTCGCATACTCGCGAGCCGCCTTCGGGTCGTGGATGGAACAGGGACCGACCACGACGAACAGCCTCGGGTCCTCGCCGTCGAGGATGCGACGCACCGCGCCGCGGCTGCGATAGACGAACTCCTCGGAGGCGGGGGGCAGCGGCAGCGCGCGCTTGATCTGCTCGGGCGTGGGCAGCAGCTCGCTCGAAACGACGTTGATGTTGTGCAGGCGGTCTGGCATCGGGGGTGGCGCCGGGTCTGGGTCCGGCCCGTATCTTACACAGCGAGATCCCGCGCCGTGTGTCCGGCCGGGATCAGTCCGGGAACACCCAGGCGGGCACGTTCTGCCAGCCGCGCAGCAGCTCCGCATCGAGCGCCCGCCACTGCGGCTCGAAGGACTCGACGAGGCTCCAGAAGCGCGGCGAGTGGTTGAGCTGGCGGCGGTGGCAGAGCTCGTGGACCAGCAGGTAGCGCACCACCGCCGGACGCTGGAACATCAGGCACATGTTGAGGCTGATCGTGCCCTTGGCCGAGCAGCTGCCCCAGCGCGTGCGCTGCCGGCGCAGGTGCATGCGCGTGTAGTCGATGCCGGTCTCTCGCGCGGTCTCGTCGAGCCGCAGCTGCAACTCCTGCGCTGCGACGCCGGCGAGCCAGCGCAACAGCACCGGCGCGACCGCCGGGGCCGCATCGTCCGGCGCACGCACCCGCAGCCGTTGCTCACCGAGGTCGGCCACCGCCGCGCGGTGTGCCACCTCGTATTCCACGGTCCACTGCTGCCCCGGCAGCGCCAGCTCGATGCGGTCCGGCCGGCGCTGGCCGCCGGCCGGCACCAGCAAGGCAAACTCGCGGGCACGGCGCTCCGCCCACTCCCGGTGGCGCGACACGAATCGCTCGATGGCCGGCAGGCCGGTGCCGGGCGGCACGATCACCTCGATCCGTCCGCCGGGAAAGACGCGCATGGAGAGCCGCCGCGCGCGCCGGCTGATGCGCACGTTCCAGCCCGGCGCCGCGTCGCGTGGCGCCCAGAGCGGCATCTGCAGCGGACTGCCCTCCGAGCTTCGCGCAGCGGCGTCTCCGCCCCTTCTTCCCATCCGCCTAGAGCTCCCTCAGTCCCTCGGTGATCGGCAGCCGCGCCGCCCGCAGGCCGGGCAGCAGGCCGCCGACGAGGCCGAGTATGAGGGCGTAGCCGAGACCGGTCACCAGCAGCTTCGGCGTGACGGTGAACGCGAAGCTGATCTGGCTGAAGCTCGCCCAGTTGAGCGTGGAGGCCTGGTACCCGTTCAGGGCCAGGTACACGAGCGCCCCGCCGGCGATGCCGCCGAGCAGCCCGAGCACGACGGCCTCGAGCAGCACCGAGGCGAGCACGGGCGCCGCGCCGAAGCCGAGCGCGCGCAGTGTGGCGATCTCGCGCGTTCGCGAGGACACGGCCGAGTACATGGTGTTGAGGGCCGCGAACACCGCGCCGATGCCCATCAGGACCGCGATGGCCGTGCCGACGTACCGGATCAGCGTGATCAGGATGCGAGACTGGTCGGCATAGAACTCCCGCTCGCTGCGCACCGTCGCGTTGACGCGCGGATCCGCATCCAGCCAGCGCTCCAGCTCCGCGATCGATTCCGCGCCGAGCAACTGCGCGCGCACCACCTGCACGGAGTTGCCCCGGCGATACACGCCCTGCAGCACGCTGAGATCTGTCCACACCTCGGACTCCGACACGCTTCCGCCGGCCTCGAACACGCCGACCACGCGCCAGACGTGCGAGCCCCACTTGACGTCCTGGCCGAGGTCCACGTTGGCGAACTGCGCGAAGACCCCGCGACCCACGATCACCTCGTCCTTGCCCGGCTCGAACATGCGGCCTGCGACGATGCGGAAGTCCTCGCGGACGCCGGCGGCGCGCGCCGTCACCCCGCGGAACGGAACGTTGGCGCCGGTGCCGGTGCTGCGCATCGGCAGGTCCACGATGGTGTAGAACTCCGGCGAGGCGATCGGTCCGCCGGCATCCCGCACGATGCCGGGCGCCGAGACGATGACGTTGACCTCCTCGCGGCTGAACGCGCTCGACAGCTCGTCTGGCGAACCGCCGCGCAGCACCAGTGCGACATCGTCGCGACCCGACAGGTCGAGCGCCGCCCGGAATCCCTCCCCCATCGACAGCAGGGACACGAGCACCGCGACCACGCCGCCGATGCCGACGACGGCGACCAGCGACGTGCCGAGGCGCGACGGCAGGTTGCGCAGGTTCATGAGCGTGACCGCAGTCAGCTGGTTGAGCCAGTTCGTCATCGTGGCGTCATTCGCGTCGCAGCGCCTCGACGATCCGCAGCTGCATGGCCTGGGCCGCCGGCACGGCACCGGCCACGAGCCCGAGCCCCAGCATGAAGGCGACGCCCATCAGCACGGCCTCGCCCTGCAGGCTGAACCCAGGCAGGTACTGGGCGAACACGGGTTCGAACTGCACCCCCAGCCACCACGCGCCGGCGAGGCCGATGGCGCCGCCCAGCACGGTGATCAGCACGGCCTCCGCCAGCACCAGGATGAGTATCCCGCCGTTCGAGAACCCGAGCGTCTTGAGCACGCCGATCTCGTTGGTGCGCTCGCGCACCGACTGAGCCATGGTGTTGGCCGTGACCAGCAGCATGGTGAAGAACACCGCGGTCACGATGGCCCGCAGGATGGCGCCGATGTTGCCGACCTGGTTGACGAACGACTGCGCCATGGCTCGCTCCGACGAGGTCTTGGTCTCCGCCGGGGAATTGGTGAACTGCAGGTCGATCTGGCGCGCGATCGACTGGGCGCGCCCGACGTCGTCCACCTTCACGAGGTACCAGCCGACGAGGCCCTTGGCCTGCGCCTTCGCCTCGTCGAAGTAGTCCTGGTTGAGGAGGATCTGGCGCGTATCGCCGCCGTCCGGCAACTCGTAGATGGCGCTCACGGTGACCTCCCAGGCATCGCTGCCGTCGGCGCGTCGCCAGATCGAGGAGCGCAGCGGCACCTTGTCGCCGACCTTCCATCCGGTCAGGTCCGCGACCCCGCGTCCGATCAGGATCCCGGTGCGGTCGGCGAGCCACGCGAGCCGCTCCTGCTCGGGGATCACATACTCGGGGTACATGCGCAGGAACGCCTCGGGCTTCACCGGGAACGCGGGCAGCTGGTTGCGCTCGTTCTGGTACCAGGCGCCAAACCAGGTCTGCGGCGTGACGTCCACGACGCCGTCGATCGCGCGGATGCGGTTCTCGTAGCTCTGGGGGATGAGCTGCGTGAAGGAGATCTTGTGCATGGTGATTAGCCGGTCGGCACCGGCAATGTCGACACCGGACTGGAGCGCGTGGCGCATGGAGTCGGCGAGTCCGTAGAGCAGGAAGGCCACCGCGATCGAGGCCAGCGTGAAGAAGGTTCGCAGGCGCTTGCGACGCAGGCTGGCGGCGAGCAGCGGCAGGTAGCGGCCGATCACGCCGCGTCTTCCCTCAGCAGGCCCTTGTCGAGGTGCACGGTCCGGTGCGCGCGCTCGGCCGCGTGCGGGTCGTGGGTCACCATGATGATCGTCTTGCCGTACTCGCGGTTGAGCGCCTGAAGCAGGTCCAGGATCTCGTCGCCCGACTTGCGGTCGAGGTCACCGGTCGGCTCGTCGCAGAGCAGCAGCGTGGGATCGGTGACGATGGCACGCGCGATGCCGACCCGCTGCTCCTGTCCGCCCGAGAGCTCGCGTGGACGGTGCCTGGCCCGGTCGGAGAGCCCGACCAGCTTCAGCGCCGCCGCGACCCGCCGGTTGCGCTGCTCCCGCGTCAGGTCCTTGAGCAGCAGCGGCAGCTCGACGTTGCGCTCCGCCGACAGCACCGGCAGCAGGTTGTACATCTGGAACACGAAGCCGACGTGATCGGCGCGCCAGCGGGCGAGCGCGCCGCCGCCGAGCTGGTCCACGCGCAGCCCGTCCACCTCGAGCATGCCCGAGGTCGGTCGGTCGAGGCCGCCGATCAGGTTGAGGAGCGTCGATTTTCCGGAGCCGGACGGGCCCATCAGCGCGACGAAGTCGCCCGCTGCGATCTCGAGCGACAGGCCGTCGAGCACGCGCACGACCTCGGCGCCCCGCCGGTACTCCTTCACCAGTTCCCGGATGCGGACGATCGGCTCGGCCACGATCAATCGGCCTTCAGTTCAACCGCCGCCCCGTCGCGCAGCCGGCGGGGCGCGTCGATGACGACGGCCTCGCCGCCGCGCAGGCCCTCGGCCACGGTCACGCGATCGCCGTCCGCAGGGCCCGGCACGATCCGGCGCAGCTCGACCTTGCCGTCCCGGACAACCCAGACGCTCGCGGCGTCGCCCTCGCGCAGCACCGCGCTCGCAGGCACCCTCGGACGAGCGTTCTCGCGGTCTGCGCCTTCCTCGAGAAATCGCACCTTGATGCCCATGTCGGGGAGGATGCGCGGGTCGAGCGCATCGAAGGCGATGCGGACGCGCACCGTGGCCTTCTGGCGATCGGCGGTCGGGACGATGCTGATCACCCGCCCGGCGATGGTCCACTCCGGGTAGGCATCGAGGACGGCCTCGACGCGCTGCTCGTCCTGCACGCGGTTGATGTACGCCTCGTTGACGTCCACCTCGATTTCGCGCGAATCCATGTCGACGATGGTCGCGATGCCGGTGCGCGTGAAGCCGCCGCCGGCGGAGACTGGCGAGACCGTTTCGCCCGGCTGCGCGTCCTTCGACAGCACGACGCCGGAAAACGGCGCACGGATCTCCAGATCGTCGAGCGCCTGCTGGCTCAACGCGAGGCGACTCCGCGCCACGCCGACCTCGGCGCCCGCGGCGGCAAGCCGCGCCTCGAGCGCGGCCACCTCGGCCTGCGACCCGTCGAGCACGCTCTCGGCGACGAGCTTGCGCTCGACGAGGCTGCGGTTGCGCGCGAGGGTCTTGCGGGCATCGGCGAGCCGCACCTCGATCTCGCGCAGGTTGCGACGCGCCGATTCGAGGCTGCTCGCGATCACGGCGTGCTCCGCCTTCGCGGTCGAGGGATCGAGCCGGGCCAGCACCTGTCCCTCGCTCACCTCCGCGCCTTCCTCGAACAGGACTTCCGTGATGCGACCCGTGACCTTCGAACTCACGGTGGCGAGCTGGCGCGCGACGACGTAACCCGAGGCATTGAGGACGGCGGCGTCCGCGGCACCCTCGGGCGTCTCGACCAGCACGGTCCTCACCTCGACCGGGGAATTGATCACTCGCCATGCGATCGCGGCGGCGAACGCAGTCACGACCGCGACGGCGATCCACAGACGCCGGCGCTTGCCGGCCGGCGCATCGCGATACCGCTCGGGGTCCGCGCCGGTATCGAGCCGCAGGCTCTCCAGGGCTTGCTTGTCGAGCGCCATATGCTTCTCTGATTCCCGGGTTTCTTCGGATGGGGGCGCGCTGCGGTCGGGCTGGCTAGAATGGCCGGTCGCCGCAATCGCCGGCCCTGTGCCGCGAGGACGCGAACCTTAACACAGCGGCCATTTCATGAACCCGCCCCTCGTCGACATCGGCCTCAACCTCGCCCACGACAGCTTCGACCACGACCGCGACCACGTCGTCGCGGCCGCGCGCGCTGCCGGCGTGCACCACATGGTGATCACGGGCAGCACGCTCGAAAGCAGCCGCGCCGCAATCGAACTCGCCCGCTCGGACCCGGACGTGTTCCGCGCGACTGCGGGCATCCACCCGCACCACGCGCGCGAGTTCCACGACGCCGACGTCCCGGCCCTGCACTCGCTGATGCTCGATCCCGCGGTCGGTGCCGCCGGGGAGTGCGGCCTCGACTATTTTCGCAACTATTCGCCGCACGAGGACCAGGAACGGGTCTTTCGCCTGCAGCTCGAGCTCGCGGCTGGGACGGGCAGGCCCGTGTTCCTCCACCAGCGCGACGGGCACGACGCCTTCATGGCGATCCTGCGCGACTACCGGCCGCGACTCACAGCTGGGGTGGCTCACTGCTTCACGGGCGATGAACGCGAGTTGCGTGACTACCTCGACCTCGACCTTTCGATCGGCATCACCGGGTGGATCTGCGACGAGCGGCGCGGCCTGCACCTGCGGGAACTGGTGCGGCTCATCCCGCTCGAACGGCTGATGCTCGAGACGGATGCGCCGTACCTGCTGCCGCGCGACCTGCGGCCGAAGCCCAGCGGCCGACGAAATGAGCCAAAATACCTGCCCCACATCCTGCGCACGGTGGCGGCCTGCCGGGGCGATGCCCCCGAAACCCTGGCGGAGGCCACGACGCGTAACGCCCGTGCGTTCTTCGGCTTCTAGAAATGCGCCTCAATCGTTTGATCTGGTGAATAAAATGGACAGCAACAAGACCCGCGAATTCGTAAACAGCCGCTGGGACGGATCGATCCTCCCGCAGCTCGTCGAGTACGTCCGCATCCCCAACAAGTCGCCCATGTTCGATCCCGACTGGGAGGCCCATGGGCACATGGAGGCGGCCGTCCAGCTCATGAAGCGCTGGGCAGAGGTTGAGGCGCAGTCGCTGCCCGGCGCCCGGGTCGAGGTCCTGCGTCTGGCGGGCCGCACCCCGGTGCTGATGGTGGACGTGCCGGGCGCCGTGGACGACTGTGTGCTCATGTACGGCCACCTCGACAAGCAGCCGGAATTCTCCGGCTGGTCGGACGGCCTCGAGCCCTGGACGCCCGTGCTGCGCGACGGGAAGCTGTACGGCCGCGGCGGCGCCGATGACGGATACGCCCTGTTCGCCTCGCTCACGGCCATCCGCGCCCTACGCGAGCAGGGCGTGCCCCACGCGCGCTGCGTGGTGCTGATCGAGGCCAGCGAGGAAAGCGGCAGCCCGGACCTCGCCCACCACATCGACGCACTCGGCGAGCGCCTCGGTTCGCCCACGCTGGTGGTGTGCCTCGACGCCGAGTGCGGCAACTACGAGCAGCTGTGGTGCACGACTTCACTGCGCGGCAACCTGATCGGTTCGCTGCGCGTGGACGTGCTGTCGGAGGGCGTGCACTCGGGCACGGCCAGCGGCATCGTGCCGTCGAGCTTTCGAGTGCTGCGCGAGCTGCTGGCCCGCGTCGAGGACGCCGGCTCGGGCGAGATCCTGATCGAGGAGCTCAACGCACCCATCCCGCCCGACCGGCGCGTGCAGGCCCAGGCCGCAGCCGCCGTGCTCGGCGACTCCGTGTATTCGAAGTTCCCGCTCATGCCCGGCATGCGCCCGGTGTCGAACGACCCCTTCGAACTGCTGCTCAACAACAACTGGCGGCCGACCCTGAGCATCACCGGCGCGGACGGCCTGCCCGCCTTCCGCAGCGCGGGCAACGTGCTGCGCCCGCAGACGACCCTGAAGCTTTCGTTCCGGCTGCCGCCCACGCTTGCGCCGGCGACCGCCGCCACCGCCATCCAGCGCGCGCTGGAGCACGATCCGCCCTACGGCACGCGGGTGAGCTTCACCGTGGAATCGGCGATGGGCGGCTGGAACGCGCCGGCGCTCGCGCCGTGGCTGGAGCGGTCCATGCAGGCAGCCTCGCAGGCCTTCTTCGGGCGCGACGCCATGTACATGGGCACGGGCGGAAGCATCCCTTTCATGGGCATGCTCGGCGAGCGCTTCCCGGGGACCCAATTCCTGGTGACGGGCGTGCTCGGCCCGCAGTCGAACGCCCATGGGCCGAACGAGTTCCTGCATCTGGAGACGGCGCGGCGGCTCACGGCCTGCGTGTCACGGGTACTGGCCGACCACGCCCGCCGGGAGCAGCGCGCCGCGGCCTGATCCGGAGCCCGCGGCGGCGCGTTCGTTGCGGGAATCGTCCCGCCGCTCGTCGGCTCAGCCGGCGAGCGGGTTCGGCTGGGCAACCGTGCGGATCCGCTCCCAGACGGGCGCGAGGGCGGCGGCGACGCCACTCTGGCCGCGATCCACGGCCGGGAACTCGTCCTGCAGGGCATCGAGTCGCAACACGGTCGCCGGCCGGCCCTTCGGGAACTCGCCGCGCATGGAGAACACCGCCCTGCCCTCCACGGGCGTGTCGCCTGCGAGCAGGCGCACGGCGGTCACGCGCTCCTCGAGCATCGGCAGCGGATTGCTGAACGTGAAGTGCCGCTTCGGCCCGAACACCGACCACTGCGACATCTTGTCGCCCGCGAACACCAGCCCCTGCACGTCGAACAGGTCGATGACCAGCAGGCCCCGCTGGGTGAGCAGCAGGTAGTTGACGTGGATCTGCTCGCCCGTGGCGCTCGGCAGGAGCACGTTGCGCAATTCGTCGTAGGCCACCGACGAGATGACGTTGTCGATCGCACGGCGCGCCCGCGCCTGACGATACCGGTCGCGCGCGAAGATGAACGTCGCCGCCAGGAGGCCGAGGCCCAGCAGCACCCAGAGCCACAGCGGCAGCCCGAGGAACATGTTCACGAGCCACCCGCCAGCACGGTGCGCAGCGCCTCGAGCCCAGGCTCGATCTCGACCTGGCGCGAGGGCAGCGCGAGCAATGCCGCGAGCGCGTCGGGCACCGGCACGACCTCGCCAATGAGCGGCTCGACCACGTCGTTGAACTTGGCCGGGTGGGCCGTGGCCACGAGCACCCAGCGGCTGGCACGCCGGGTCGGCTCGAGCCGGCGATAGACGCAGGCCGCCGTCGCGGTGTGCGGGCACCAGGTCTGCCCGAGCTCGCGGTGGTCCCGCCGGATGGTCGCGCGGATCTCCTCGTCGCTCACCGGTTGCGCGCTGACCTGCTGCCGCAGCACGGCGACCTCGGGGAAGAGCCAGCGCAGCCGCTCCATGTTGCTCGGGTTGCCGACGTCCATGGCGGACGCCAGCGTCGGGATGCTCGGCCGCGGGCGCCACTCGCCGCTCGCGAGGAAGTCCGGCACCGTCAGGTTCGCGTTGCTCGCGAGCACGATCTCGCCGATCGGCAGGCCCGCCTCGCGGGCCCACACGCAGGCGAGCGCGTTGCCGAGATTGCCGGTCGGGATGATGAAGTTCGGCGCCGCGCCGTCGCGTCGCGCGAGCTCGAGGCTGGCCTTCGCGTAATACACCATCTGCGGCAATAGCCGACCCACGTTGATGCTGTTGGCGGAAGACAACTGCAACGAGGCGGCGAGATCCGGATCGACGAAGGCGTCCTTCACCATGCGCTGGCAGTCGTCGAAGCTGCCGGCCACCGACAGTGTGCGCACGTTGCCGCCCCAGCAGGCGAGCTGCTTTTCCTGTCGAGGCGAGACGAGCCCGCGCGGGTACAGCACGACGACATCGACCCAGGGGCGGCCATGAAAGGCCGCGGCGACCGCGCCGCCGGTGTCGCCCGAAGTCGCCACCAGCACCGTGAGCCGGCGCGGGTCCTCGCGCGGGATGCGCTCCAGCGTCGCGGCGAGAAAGCGCGCCCCGAAATCCTTGAACGCCGCCGTCGGCCCATGGAACAGCTCGAGCACCGACAGCGGTCCGCAGCCGCCCGGCACCTCGACCACGGGGGCCGGGAAGTCGAAGGCATCGCGCGTGATCTCGGCGAGCCTCCCGGCCATCGCGTCGCCTGCGGCGAAGGGCCGCAGCAGCTCTTCGGCCAGGGACGGCAGGTCTGCAGGATCGCCGAGATCGCTGGTCACCACCCGAGGCAGCGCCTCCGGCACGTACAGCCCGCCGTCCGGCGCGAGCCCGCGGGCGATGGCCGTTCCGAGCCCGGCCGTATGTGCCGCATCGCGCGTGCTCACGTACCGCATCAGCCCTCCACCACCCGCGCGCCCGCCGGGTCGAGCGTCGAGACCCAGCTGTCGCTCTCGAGCCCGTGCCGGCGGAAGGCAGCGATCATGCCCTCGCGCACGGCCTCGGCCACGGCTGCCTCTGTCCACGCAAAAACCGTGGGACCCGCACCAGAGATCGAGCAGCCAAGCGCACCGCCGGAGAGTGCGGCCTGCTTCACCTCGGCAAAGCCCGGGATCAGCACCTGGCGCTGCGGTTCGATCACCACGTCGAGCAGCGACTCGCGGATCAGCGGCAGGTCGCCCGTGTAGCAGCCGGCGAGGAAGCCGGCGAGATTGGCCTGCTGCCAGATGACGTCCGACAGCGCGACCGTGGGCTTGAGGATGGCGCGCGCCTCGCGGGTCGCGAGCACCATGTGCGGATGCACGAGCACGCAGCGTACGCTCGCGGGCACGGGAATCTGCTTCACGTGCGGGTCGTCGATCCCCACCGTCAGCACCAGGCCGCCGTAGAGCGACGGCGCGATGTTGTCCGCGTGCACCGAGCCGCTCGCGACCTTTTCGCCCTGCATGGCGAAACGAAGCAGCTGCGTGCGGTCGAGCGGCTGATCGACGAGCGCCGCCGTGGCTACCACCGCCGCCACGGCCGAGGCCGCCGAGCCGCCGAGCCCCGAGCCGAGCGGGATGCCCTTCAATACGTCGAGATCGAAGCCGTACCCGAGACCGAGCCCGCGCGCCAGCGCCAGCGCGGCCATGCCCGCGGTGTTGCGCTCGGCCACGAGCGGCAGGTCCTCGACCACGCCGCGAATCGAACGGATCGAGACGCCGGGCTCGTCGCGCCGCGTGGCGGTGACGTGATCGCCGAGCGCCGCGACCGAGTGGCCAAGGATGTCGAAGCCGACCGCGACGTTGCCGACGCTCGCCGGCGCGAACGCCGTCGCCCGCTCGCGCCGGCCCGTCACAGGCGGGCCCCGAGATAGGCGCAGACCCGCAGCAGGTCGGCGAACACGCCCGCCGCGGTGACGGCGGGACCGGCGCCCGGGCCCTGCACGATCAGCGGGTTCTGATCGTAGCGCGCGGTCTGGAAGCGCACGATGTTGTCGGTGAGGGCGATGTTGGCGAACGGGTGGGAGGCGGGAAGCTCGACCACGCCCACCTCCGCGCGTCCGTCCGCGCCGACGGCGCCCACGTAGCGCAGCACGTGGCCGCGCGCGCGGGCCGCCTCCAGGCGCGCGAGCATCGGTGCATCGAACTCGTCGAGGCGCTCGAGGAAGTCCGGCACGCTGCTGCTCGCCAGTGCGTCGGGCACCAGGCTCTCGACCCGAACGTCCGCGAGCTCGAGCGCGAGTCCCATTTCGCGGGCGAGGATGATCAGCTTGCGAGCGACGTCCATTCCGGAGAGGTCATCGCGCGGGTCGGGCTCCGTGTAGCCGAGCGTCTTGGCCTGCCGCACCACCGTGGAGAACGGCTGGCTGCCGTCCCAGGTGTTGAAAAGGTAGGCGAGCGTGCCGGAGAAGATGCCCTCGATGCGGCGGATCTCGTCACCGGTCTCGCGCAGGTCGCGCAGCGTCTGGATCACCGGCAGTCCGGCGCCGACCGTGGCCTCGTAGAGGTAGTGCGCGCCGGCGACGCGACGCGCCTCGCGGATGCGCTCGTAATCGCCGTGGGCCGCACTGTTGGCCTTCTTGTTGGGCGTGACGATGTGGATGCCCTCGGACAGCCAGTGCGCATAGCGACCGGCCACGGCGGCGCTCGCGCTGCAGTCGATGATCACGGCGTGCGGAAAGTGATCCGCATTCACGTGCTCGGCAAAGCCTTCGAGGTCCACGGGATCGCCTCCCGCCGCGTAGGCGTCGCGCCACCGCCCGAGATCGATCGCTCCGGGACTGAGGCGCATGGTGCGCGACCCGGCGATGCCCCGCACGCGCAGGTCGAGCTTGAGATCGCGGCGCAGCCGCTCGACCTGGGAGGCGAGCTGGTCGAGCAGCGCACCGCCGACCAGCCCGGGCCCGATCAGGCCGATCGAGACCGTGTGGGCGGAGAGATAGAAGCCCGAGTGCACCGCGCGCAGGGCCCGGGCGCTGTTGCGCCCGTCGATCACGACCGAGATGTTGCGCTCCGAGGCACCCTGGGCGATGGCCCGGACGCTCACGCCGGCGTTGCCGAGCGCGCCGAAGACCTGCGCCGCGACGCCGTGCGCGCCGGCCATGCCGTCGCCCACCACGGCGAGGATGCTGCAGCTGCGATTGACGTCGATGCTCTGGATCTGGCCCTCGCGCAGCTCGGGCTCGAAGGCGCGCCGCACCACCCGCTCGGCCCGCTCGGCCTCGCCCTCCGGCACCGCGAAGCAGATCGAGTGCTCCGAACTGCCCTGGGAGATCAGGATCACCGAGATCCCCTCCTCCCGCAGGGCCCCGAACAGGCGGTGGGCCGTGCCCGGCACGCCGATCATGCCCGCACCCTCGAGGTTTACGAGCGCGATGCGCTCGACCGTGGTGATGCCCTTGACCAGCGGCGCAGGCGCGGTGCGGTCGTGGATCACGGTGCCCGCGGCCTGCGGCGCGAACGTGTTGCGGATCCAGATCGGGATGCGCTTGTGGACCGCCGGCGCCATCGTCTGCGGGTGGATGACCTTGGCGCCGAAGTAGGCGAGTTCCATCGCCTCGCTGTACGAGAGCGCCTCGATGACCTGCGCCTCCGGCACGAGGCGCGGGTCGGCGCTGAGCACGCCGTCCACGTCCGTCCAGATGACGATCTCCGCCGCATCGAGCAGCGCGCCGAAGATCGACGCCGAGAAGTCGCTGCCATTGCGGCCGAGCGTCGTCTGCAGCCCGTGAGTATCCGTGGCGATGAAGCCGGTGACCACGACCGTCCCGGCGAAGTCGGCGGGCAGGACCTCGTCCAGGTTGGCCCGGGACTGGTCCCAGCGCACGCCTGGACCGAGCGGACCCCACTCAACCAGCAGCACTCGCCGCGCGTCGAGCCAGAGCACGTGTCCGCTGGTGCGGCCGCGGCTGCGCAGCGCGCGCTCGAAGATGCGCGTGGACCACAGCTCGCCGTAGCCCGCGATGAGGTCGCGCATGGTCGTAGATGCCGAACGCACCAGTCGGACCGTCTGCAGGATGCCGGCGACGTCGCGGCAGTCGTCGTCCAACCCGGCGACGAACTCGTCGAGCAGGCGCCCGGAGAGCAGCTCGCGGGCGACGCCGACGTGACGATCGCGCAGTTCGCGGATTCGATCGTCGAGCGACGGGTCCTGCTGCTCGGCGAGGGACACCAGCGTGAGCAGGGCATCCGTGACGCCCCGACAGGCCGACAGCACCACCGCCTTGCGGGGCGTCGGATCGTCCTCGACGATCTGCGAGACGCGCTCCATGCAGGCCGCATCGGCCACGCTCGAACCGCCGAACTTATGGACTTTCCAGGCTTCCACGCTCCACGCCCCTCTCGTTCAGCCGCCCACGGGACCGGGCCGGCGGGTCGCAGCCACGCGACGGGCCGAATGCGGCTCGGGCGGAGGGGACTCCTTCGGCGCGGATATCCGGCGACAGGTGGAAAGACTGTATCTGCTCGCCGCGCGGCAGGCAAACTAGCGGACCATGGACCCCGTCGAATCTCTGGGGCTGCATGCCGCGATCCTCGCGGCGGGGCCGTCCACGCGCTTCGGCAGCCCCAAGCAGCTGGTGCGGCTCGAGGGCGGGCTCGTCCTGCACCGGGCGGTCGCGAACGCCGCCAGCGTGGCCGGCCACTCCGTGACGGTCGTGCTTGGTGCCCATGCCCGGGAGGTGGCACCGGCGTTGCGGCTGTCCTCGGCGTCGGTCGTCCTGAACCGCGACTGGGCCGAGGGCCTGGCCAGCACGATTCGTGCCGCCGTACGGGCTGCGCCGCCGCGCTGCGAGGGCCTGCTGCTCCTGCTCGCGGACCAGGCAGCCGTCTCGGGGGAGGACCTCCGGCGGCTGTTCGCGGCCTGGCGGCGTCACCCGGTGCTCATCGCAGCGGCGCTCCACGGCGGCGCGCCCGGGCTGCCGGCGATTTTTCCGCGCTGGGCCTTCACCGACCTGCTGGAACTGCGCGGCGATCGCGACGCGGGTCAGGTCCTTCGGCGCAACGTGGATCGGGTGGTCCGGGTCCCCATGCCCAACGCCGGGCTCGCCCTCGATACGCCCGAGGACCTGCTCGCATTCGGTGCCGCAGATACGGCTGACGGGCTCCCATGAGAGGGCTATCATCCCGACCCGCCGGGACCCGGCCGCTGGCCCGGGCCCGCCAACTGAGACACGGCTCGTGGATTTCGCAGAACGCCGGCAGGATCCCACCGGGCTGCGGTTAGACTCCCGCGACGGTCATATTCTGGAGACACGCTCATGCATGGATTTTCGCTCTCGGCAGCCTGTGCGGTCGCCGTGGGAACCCTGGTCGCCAGCGTCGCAGTGGCCGGACCGGTCGGTGACCAGTACCGGGGCGGCGCGTTCGGCCTGGGCTGGAATTCGAGCAAGGCCGCGATCCAGGCCAAGTATCCGGGCGGCACGTGGGGCGAGGATGCGCAGGGCCGGGCGCAGTACTGCGTCGCCAGCCGCCAGACCCTGCTGAAGCTGCCGGCCCAGCACCAGACCAAGCAGTTGTGCTTCCTGCTGGGCTCGGATGGCACGCTCGGTAGCGTGACCGCACACATGGACGCCTCGCTGCCCGCCCTGCTCGCGGTCGTCAACCGTTCGCGCACCACCTTCGGCGACTTCGACTCGGTTCGCCGCGACGACTCGTCGATCCAGGCGCGCTCCACGGCGATGCTCTGGACACGCGATGCGCCGTACGTCGTGCAGGTGGCGAGCAGCAACGACAGCAGCGGCAAGCCGCTCGAGGTGACCTTCACGGTCGCCGACGAGGCCGCCATTCACACCGACGGTGCCGAGCGGGTCTCGCACAAGCCGCCCGGCATGTGAGCTTCGCGCGGCCGCGCGGCGCAATCCGCCCGCGCGGCTGCTGCGAATCATGGGGCATGACGCCCAACGCACTGCGCGCCGGCCGTGACCGGCTGCTCGACGCCTCGGTCTTTTTCTCCTTCGACCGCGGCGGATACATCCGCCACTCAGTCGCCTTCGACCGGGATGACCTCGCGGTCGATCTGGCCGGCCGCGTGTGCCTGGTCACGGGCGCGAACTCCGGGATCGGCTTCGAGACCTCCGCGAGCCTTGCGGAGCGAGGCGCGACCGTCTGGATGCTGTGCCGGGACCGCAGCCGCGGCGAGGCCGCGCTGCGGCAGGTGAGGAAGCGGGCGAGCTCGCGCCGCGTTCACCTCGGCCTGCTCGATGTTTCAGATCCCGGCGCCTTGCGCGATTTCGCGTCCGCGTTCACGGCGCCACGCGTCGACGTCCTCGTGCACAACGCCGGCGTGCTGCCCGCCGAGCGCATGCTGTCCAGCGACGGGCACGAACTCACGCTCGCCACCCATGTCCTCGGACCCTGGCGCCTGACGCAGGCGCTGCTGCCGAAACTGCGCGCGTCCGAGGACCCGAGGGTGATCTTCGTGTCCTCGGGCGGCATGTACACGCAACGGCTGTCGCTCGCCGACGTCGAATGGCAGCGCCGCCGCTACGACGGCGTCAGGGCGTACGCGCAGACCAAGCGGATGCAGGTCGTGCTGGCGCGCCTGCTGGCCGAGGACCTGCCTGGCGGTACGGTGAGCGCGATGCATCCGGGCTGGGCCGATACCCCGGCGGTGCGCAGCTCGTTGCCCCGGTTCTGGTCTGCAATGCGCGACCGGCTGCGCACGCCGGCCGAAGGCGCGGACACGGTGGTCTGGCTGGCCGCGAGCGACGCCGCACGCGGGCGCTCCGGCCGCTTCTGGTTCGACCGCGCCCCGCGCTCCCCTCACCTGTTGCCGTGGACGCGCGAGTCGTCTGCGGATCGGGCCGCATTGCGCGCATTCTGCGAGCGGCACACGCAAAGCCAACGCACCCGAGCGCGCGCCGCCTGAGACGCGGACGGGAGCGCGCCGGCTCAGCCGCCGGTCGAGCGCAGCTTGGCGACGATGAAATCCCGGTGCGAGACGTGCAGCAGGTCCGCGACCCGGCGGATCAGGTGCTCTTCGTAATGGTGCACGGTTTCGTCGGCCTGTGCGACGCGCCACAGCTGCTCCAGCAGCTGCAGCTTCTCCGCGTGGGAAAGGGTGCGATTGAGCTGGGACGTGAACTGGTGCAGGTCGTGGGCACCATCCACCATCCAGTCGGCGGACGCGAGCAGCGCTTCGCACTCCGCGCTCTCGAGGCCGAGCACCTCCCGGATCGACTCGAGCACCTGGCGTCGCTCGCCGGCGGCAACGTCGTAGTCGGCCCGCAGCACTTCCACCAGCAGCGCCGCGACCGCGAGGTTACGCGCATGTTCCTGCGCGGCTTCATCCTCGGCAGGCGCGGTGCCGAACGTGCTGACAAACCAGTTCTTGAGCTTGATCACGGGTCCCGCCGCGCCTCGGGCGCGCCCTTGAGAGTGGCCGGTTCCGGCCTGCCCCGCCATGCTGCCATCGGAGCCGCGCCATGCCAAATCATCACGCTGACCAGCAGGTCGCCGAGCTTTCGAGACCTGCCCGAGGCCCTGTCGCCGCCCGGGGATTTCCGGTCTAATCCTGCGCTCGCGCCCCGGAGGACCGATGACTGGGAACAAGAAGGCAGAGCCCGTGCGCAGCCGCGGCGCCGTCAACCGCTTCCTCGACGTGGTCGAGCGGGTGGGCAACGCGTTGCCCGATCCGACGACGCTGTTCGCGCTGCTTGCGCTCGGCGTCGTGCTGCTCTCCGGTCTCGCAGCCCAGTTCGACCTCACGGTCACTCACCCCACCACCGGCAAGCTCATCGAGCCGGTCAGCCTCCTGTCGGTGGACGGTCTGCACCGCATCCTGACCGGGCTCGTCACCAACTTCACCAGCTTCGCGCCGCTCGGGACGGTGCTGGTCGCCATGATCGGCATCGGCGTGGCCGAGGTCTCGGGGCTGATCGGCGCAGTGATGCGCATGCTGGTGCTCAAGTCGCCCCGCGCCCTGCTCACTCCTGTCGTGGTGTTCTGCGGCGTGCTCTCCAATGCCGCGAGCGAGGTCGGCTACGTGCTGCTGGTGCCGCTGGCCGCGCTGATCTTCAAGGCTGCCGGCCGGCACCCCGTGCTCGGCCTTGCCGCTGCTTTCGCCGGCGTCTCTGGCGGCTACAGCGCCAACCTCGTGCTCGGCACCATCGACCCCCTGCTGGCGGGCCTGTCGCAGGAGGCGGCACGCATCATCGATCCCGCCTACGTCGTCAGCCCGGCCGCAAACTACTACTTCATGTTCGTCTCGACCTTCCTGATCACCGGTCTCGGCTGGTGGGTGACGGAGCGGCTGGTGGCGCCCCGCCTGGCAGGCAGCGAGTACTCCGGCTCGGCCGACGATGCGCAGTCCGACGACCTCGTGAAGCCGCTGACGCCGGCCGAGAAGCGCGGGTTGCGGTTCGCCGCGGCGCTGTTCGCATTCCTGACCGGGCTGCTGCTGTGGGGCCTGTTGCCGGCCGACGGTTTCCTCCGCGACCCGCAGACCGGGAGCGTGCTGCACTCGCCGTTCCTCAAGGGCATCGTGGCGATCATCTTCGTCTACGGCGTGGGACTAGGCACCGCCTACGGCGTCGGGGCCGGCACCGTGAAGAGCGACCGCGACGTGATCCGCGGCATGAGCCAGCAGATGTCCACGCTCGGCGGCTACATGGTGCTGGTGTT
>Ga0105090_10000657_pt1 | contig 17551 bp, 14 predicted proteins | sample PPLLak3March2015_FD_79110 | JGI IMG/M metagenome (GOLD analysis project Ga0105090, IMG submission 79110) | Freshwater sediment microbial communities from Prairie Pothole Lake near Jamestown, North Dakota, USA - PPLs Lake P7 Core (1) Depth... | ecosystem: Environmental > Aquatic > Freshwater >... | reverse complement strand
GAAGGTCCTGAACCGCTCCGTGCCGCACCAGAACGTGCCGGTCACCGACGAGGAGTCGATCGCCGCGTCGCGGTCGCTTGCGCGCAGCGAAGGCATCTTCTGCGGCATCTCGGCGGGCGGCACCTTCGCAGCGGCGCTCAAGGTCGCCCAGTCCGCCCCGGCGGGCTCGGTGATCCTCGCGATGCTGCCGGACACGGGCGAGCGCTACATGAGCACGCCGCTGTTCGAGGGGATCGCGGAAGGGTCCGATCCCGAGCCCTGAGCGGATCGGGGCCGGCGACCGGTCGGGTGCGGCTGCGCGAGCGCTTCCGCATCCGAGGTCGTGCGCGCTGCGAAACGTGGAATAATCCGCGTTCATCCAGGACCGGCGCCGGGCGGCGCACACGATTCCCATGTCAGATACGACCAGGAAGGTGCTGCTGGGCGCCGTCGCAGGCGCGCTGCTCGTGCTTTTCTACACGCACGTGATGAAGGAGCGCTCGAAGCGCGACGGCGGGGCGCAGACGGCCGCGGCACCGGCGGCCGGGCGGCCCGCCGGGCCGTCGGGCTTCAGCCAGCGACCGGTCGGCGTGGTCGTCGCGCCCGTCAGGGCGGAGCGCCTCGCGCTCGAGATCGAGGCGCTCGGCACGGCCCGCGCGAACGAATCGGTCGAGATCACCGCCAAGGTCGCGAATCCGGTCACCGCGGTGCGCTTCACGGAGGGCCAGCGGGTCCGCCGGGGCGAGGTGCTCGTCGAGCTGGACGGCGCGCAGGAACGCGCCGAGCTCGCGGTGGCCGAGGCCGCCCTGGTCGAGAGTCGGCGTCAGTACGAGCGCAGCCGCGAGCTCTACGACACCCGCGTGCTCTCCGAATCGCAGATCGAACAGATCGAAGCCACTTTCAAGGGCAACGAAGCGCGCGTCGCGGCGGCGCGCGCGCGTCTCGCCGACACGGTCGTGCGGGCGCCGTTCGACGGCCGGGTCGGCCTGCGCCGCGTGAGCGTCGGCAGCCTCATCAGCCCGGGCACCGTGATCACGACCCTGGACGACACGAGCATCATCAAGCTCGACTTCTCCGTTCCGGAGAGCTACGTGAGCGCCGTGCGGCCGGGCCTCGCCATCCGCGCGCGCAGCGTCGCGTTCGCCGACACCGATTTCGAAGGCAAGGTATCGAGCGTCGATACGCGCGTCGACCCGTCCACCCGGTCCGTGACCGTGCGCGCGGAGTTGCCGAACCCGACCGGGCAGCTGAAGCCCGGCATGTTCCTGACCGTGCGACTCGCACGCGGCACGGTCGACGCGTTGCTCGTGCCCGAGGAGGCGCTCGTGCCGGAGCAGGGCGACGTCTACGTGTACGTGGTCACGGACGGCACGGCCGACAAGCGCCTCGTCCGGCTCGGTGAGCGCCGCGTCGGCGACGTGCAGGTGCTCGAAGGGCTGGTTGCGGGCGACATGGTGGTGACCGAGGGCACGCAGAAGCTGCGGCCCGGCGTCGCCGTCGCCATCCAGGAGGCGCCGCCGGCCATACGCCAGGCAGGCGAGCCCGCGGGCGCCGCGGCGACGCCGTGAAGATCTCCTCCATCTCGGTCCGGCGGCCGGTCTTCGCGACCGTCATCAGCCTGATGCTCGTCATCCTCGGCCTGCTCGCGGCGACGCGGCTGCCGGTGCGCGAGCTGCCCGAGGTCGAGTCGGCCGTCGTGTCGGTCGAGACCACCTACCGCGGCGCCTCGGCGGACGTCGTCGAGACCAAGATCACGCAGGTCATCGAGGACCGCGTGGCTGGCCTCGAAGGCGTCACCAAGCTCACCTCGCAGAGCGTCGACGGCACGTCGAGCATCAACCTGGAGTTCGCGCCGGACCGCGACGTCGACGAGGCCGCGAACGACGTCCGGGACCGCGTCGCGCGGGTCGCTGACGACCTGCCGCCCGAGGCCGACCCGCCCGACATCGGCAAGGTCGACTTCAACGCCGATCCGGTCATCTGGATGAACCTGTCGAGCAGCACGATGAACGTGCTCGAGCTCACCGACTACGCGGAGCGCTCGATCACCGAGCGGCTGAGCGTGCTGCCGGGCGTCGCGCGGGTGCGAATCGGCGGCGCGCGCCGCTACGCGATGCGCGTGTGGATCGACCGCGAGGCGCTCGCCGCGCGCCAGCTGACGGTCGCCGACATCGAGGACGCCCTGCGCCGCGAGAACGTGCAGCTGCCCGCCGGGCGCCTCGAATCGTCCCAGCGGGAGCTCACGCTGCGCACCGAGACCGGCCTCAACACCGAGCAGGAGTTCCGTGGGCTCGTGATCGGGCGGGGCGCGGACGGCCACCTCGTGCGCCTCGCCGAGGTCGCCGACGTGCGCCTCGCGGCGGAGAACGAGCGGAGCCTCTCGCGCTCTAACGGCGTGCCGGGCATCAGCATCGGCGTCGAGCAGATCTCGAAGGCGAACACGCTCGAGGTCGCCTCGGCCGTGCGGGCGGAGCTCGAGCGGATCCAGCCGCAGCTCCCCGCCGGCACGACGATGACGGTGAACATGGACCGCTCCGTGTTCATCCAGGAGTCGATGCAGGAGGTGCTCTACGCGCTCGTGATCGCGGTGCTGCTCGTGCTCGCCGTGATCTACCTGTTCCTCGGCAACGTGCGCGCGACGCTGATCCCGGCGGTCACGATCCCCGTGTCGATCCTCGGCGCGTTCCTCGTGATGGCGTGGTTCGGCTTCTCGATCAACACGCTCACGCTGCTCGGGCTCGTGCTCGCGATCGGCCTCGTCGTCGACGACGCGATCATCGTCCTCGAGAACATCTACCGTCGCATGGAGCAGGGCGAGCCGCCTCTCGTCGCAGCGGTGGACGGATCGCGCGAGATCGGCTTCGCCGTGATCGCGACCACGGCGGTGCTGATCGCCGTGTTCGTTCCGATGTCCTTCCTGCAGGGCAACGTCGGCATGCTGTTCCGCGAGTTCGGCATCACGGTCGCCGCCGCGTTGTTCTTCTCCTCGATCGTGGCGCTCACCCTCACGCCGATGATGTGCTCGAAGCTGCTCGCCGGCGGCGCGACGCACTCGCGGCTGTCGAACCGGGTGGACGGGTTCTTCCGCCGGGTCTCGGCGGCGTACGACCGGGTCCTGCGCCGGCTGATGCGCCGGCCGTGGCTCGTTATCGGCGCGACGATCGGCGCGATGGCGCTGGCGGCCGTTCTGTTCCGGATCGTACCGACCGAGCTCGCGCCTTCCGAGGACCGCGGCATGCTGTTCTACGGCCTCACCGGGCCGGAGGGCGCATCGCTCGAGTACATGGATCGGCATGCGCGCCTCGCCGAGGACGTCCTGCTGCGAGAAGTCGAGGGCGGCGACGCCGTCCGCGTGAGCGTGCGCATTCCCGGCAACTTCGGCGGCGGAGGCGGCGAGCTCAACCAGGCGCGCGGCTTCGTCGTGCTCGCGCCCTGGGGCGAGCGCGAGCGCAGCGCCGACCAGATCGCCCAGTCCGTGCGGACGGAGCTCGGCAAGATCCCGGGTGCCCGCTCCTTCGTCGGAGTGCCCGGCGGGCTCGTGAGGGGCGGCGGCAGCTCGCCGGTGCAGGTCGTCATCGGGGGCACTGATTACGCCGAACTCGTGCAGTGGCGCGACCTGCTGATGCAGCGCATGCAGGAGAATCCCGGGCTGTCGAACGTGCAGTCGAACTACGAGGAGCGCAAGCCCGAGCTGCGCGTCGCGGTCGACCGCGATCGCGCCGCGGATCTCGGCGTCTCGCTGCAGGTCGTCGGCCGCACGCTCGAGACCGTGCTCGGCTCGCGGATCGTCACGACGTTCATCGATCGCGACCGCGAATACAACGTGATCCTGCAGGGCAGGGCGGAAGACCGTGCCACGCCCTCGGACCTCGACAATCTCTACGTGCGCTCCGGGCGTACCGGCGAGCTGATCCCGCTTTCGAACCTGGTCACGCTGACCGAGACCGCGGGCCCGATGCGGCTCAACCGCTTCGACCGCCTCAGGGCCATCACGGTCAGCGCCGCGCTCACGCCGGGGTACACGCTCGGCGAGGCGATTTCGTTCGTGGAGGAGACGGTCGAGAAGGAGCTGCCGGCGGCGCGCCTCAATTTCGACGGCGAGTCGCGGGAGTTCAAGCGCTCCGGAAGCGAGCTCTATTTCATGTTCCTGCTCGCGCTCGTCGTGGTGTTCCTCGTGCTCGCGGCGCAGTTCGAGAGCTTCGTCCATCCGTTCGTGATCATGACGACGGTGCCCCTCGCCGTGATCGGCGCGCTGCTCGGGCTGTGGCTCTACGGCATGTCGATCAACGTGTTCAGCCAGATCGCCGGCATCATGCTGGTCGGGCTCGCGGCCAAGAACGGCATCCTGATCGTCGAGTTCGCGAACCAGCTGCGCGACCGCGGCATCGAGTACCGCGAGGCCGTGGTGGAGGCGGCCGCGATCCGCCTGCGACCGGTGCTGATGACGAGCTTCTGCACGGCATTCGGTGCGCTGCCCCTGATGCTCGCGAGCGGGGCCGGCGCCGAGGCCCGCCAGGCGATCGGCGTCGTGGTCTTCTACGGTGTCGTCATCTCGGTGTTCCTGACGCTCGTGGTGGTGCCTGCCGTCTACACGCTCGTGGCGCGCAATACTTCCTCGCCGGAGGCGATCACGCAGCGTCTCGAGAGGCTGCGGGCGACGCTGGCACGGCGCGAAACGGCCGCCGAGTGACCCCGCCTCGGGGGTGCCGCAACGGCGCGCGCCGCCTGATCCGGCGCGCAAGAACGCCTCATAAGTAATTGATTTTAATCATTTAGAGTTTTGCTCCGGCAGCGTTCCGGCCCGCATCGCGAGCCTCTGCTAGACTGCTGCCAAACCGTCCCCGCCCGGCGCCGATCGGCGCCTCCGACGGCCCGCCGGGACGCAAACGGACATGGCAGCGACGCCTTACCAACAGCTCGAGCAGGAGTTCCGGCGCCTCCACGCTTTCCGTGGCGCCGCGAGCCTTCTGCGCTGGGACGCGGCCGTGATGATGCCGCGTGGCAGCGCCGCCGTCCGCGGCGAGCAGCTGGCCGCGCTCGATTCCGAGTGCCACACGCTGCTCACGTCCCCGCGTGTCTCGCGGCTCATCGAGCGCGCCCAGGCGAACGAGGCGCAGCTCGAGGGCTGGCAGCGGGCCAACCTGCGCGAGATGCGCCGGGAGCGCGACCATGCGATCGCCACGCCCATCGCGCTCGTCACGCGGCTCGCGCGGGCCACCGCGGTCGCCGAGGTTCGATGGCTCGAAGCCAAGCAGGACACCAACTTCGCCTTGTTCGCGCCGCACCTCGAGGAGGTCGTGGCGCTCACGCGCGACAAGGCGCACGTGCTCTCGCAGGCGCTCGGGCTCGCGCCGTACGACGCGCTCATCGACGGCTTCAGCCCGGGCTTCCTGAGCGTCGAGATCGACCGTCTGTTCCGCGAAGTGTCGCAGCGCCTGCCGGCGCTGATCCGCGACGTCATCGAACTGCAGGCGCGCCGTCCGCCGCTGCCGCTCGCCGGAAAGGTGAGCCCGGCGAAGCAGAGGTCGCTCGCCGTCGAGGTGATGCGCGCGCTCGGTTTCCCCTTCGACCGCGGCCGTCTCGACGAAAGCGACCATCCGGTCACCGAGGGCGTGTGGGGCGACGTCCGGGTCACGACCCGCTTCGTGCCGACGGAGCCCTTCACCGGTCTCATGGGGGTGCTGCACGAGACGGGGCAGGCGATGTACGACCTCGGGCTGCCCGAGGCGTGGCGCGACCAGCCGGTCGGCCGCGACCGCGGCATGGCGCTCGAAGAGAGCCAGTCGCTGCTGCTCGAGATGATCATCGGCCGGAGCCGGCCGTTCCTGCGCTATCTGCGTCCGCTGCTCGACCGGCATTTTGGTGCGGGCGGACCGGCGTGGGAGGTCGAGAACCTCTACCGGACGCTGATCCACGTGCGGCGCGGCGCGATCCGCGTGGACGCGGACGAGCTGACGTACCCGGTGCACATCATGCTGCGCCACGACCTCGAGCGGCGGATCTTCGAGGGCACGCTGCCGGTCCGGGACCTGCCCCAGGCCTGGAGCGACGAACTCGAGGGACGCCTCGGCCTCCGGCCGTCGAACGACGCCGAGGGCTGCCTGCAGGACGTGCACTGGGCGATCGGCTCGTTCGGGTATTTCCCCTCGTACGCGCTCGGCGGATTCATCGCCGCGCAGTTCTACGAGACGCTGCGCAACGACCTGCCGTCCTTCGACGAGGACATCGCCGCCGGACGGTTCGGCGCGCTGTTCGAGTGGCTGCGCCAGAACGTGCACGGCCTCGGCGCGAGCCTGAGTTCGCAGGAGCTCATCAAGAGCGCGACGGGCAAGAAACTCTCCGCGATGCCGTGGCTGCGGTACGCGGAGGCGAAGTATCTGGAAGCCGAGTGAGCAGTGAACCGTGAACAGGGGGCAGGAGACGGTGGACAGGGGACGGGGCCGGGGAGAGAGCGGACAGGCAGCAGCGGCGCCCTCCGACCCCCTGCCCCCTGCTCACCACCCCCTCGCCCCACCCCGCACGTCCAGCACCTTCCGCCGCCTGCAGGCCCGCATCCGAGGTCTCGTCGGCAAGGCGATCGCCGATTACGGCATGATCGCGGACGGCGACCGGGTGATGGTCTGCCTCTCGGGCGGCAAGGACTCGTACACGCTGCTCGACGTGCTGCTGTCGCTGCAGCGGAGCGCGCCCGTCCGCTTCGACCTCGTGGCGGTCAACCTCGACCAGAAGCAGCCGGGTTTCCCGGCGCACGTGCTGCCCGAGTACCTTGCCGCGCTCGGCGTGCCCTTCCAGATCCTCGAGCAGGACACCTACAGCGTCGTGAAGCGGGTCGTGCCCGAGGGCCGCACGATGTGCGGACTCTGCTCGCGGCTGCGTCGCGGCCGGCTCTATCGCTACGCCGCGGAGAACGGCATCACGAAGATCGCGCTCGGGCACCATCGCGACGACATCGTCGAGACGCTGTTCCTGAACCTGTTCTTCGGCGGCAAGCTGAAGGCGATGCCGCCGAAGCTGCTGTCCGAGGACGGCCGCCACGTCGTGATCCGCCCGCTCGCCTACGTGCCGGAGCGCGAGATCGAGCGCTACGCGCGCGCCCGCGCGTTCCCGATCATCCCGTGCAGGCTCTGCGGATCGCAGGACCACCTGCAGCGCGTCGCGGTCAAGCAGATGCTCGCGGACTGGGAGCGGCAGTATCCGGGCCGCACTGAAACGATCTTCTCCGCGATGCGCAACGTGAGCGTCTCGCAGCTCGCGGACCCGGCCGCGTTCGATTTCGCGGGACTCGACGCGCGCCGCGCGGCGATGCTCGCGGCCGCGCGTGACGGCGCGGGCGTCGAGCTCGCGGATGCCGACGCCGAGCCGTGGGACGAGCGGTGAGCCGCGGCATGCGCTACTGCGTTCGCGAGGGCCAGTCGGGCCGCTGATCGGAGTCACGGGGAGGATCTCCTTCCCGGGACGCCGTGAACCCGTCCGTGGGGGCTCCGCGCGCGGCGTCCATGCCGCGCACGGCCCGGGAAGGAGATCCTCCCCGTGACTCCGATCAGCTCGTGCGGCTGACGCGCTGGCCGCTGTCGCGACGCACACGCTGCTCACGCCCGACCTGATCTGCTGCGCGGATCGCCCCGCGCCGGCGACGTCTTCAAAGGCGTCGCTCCACCAATGCGCAGCAAGGCAACTGCGCGGAGCAACGCCAAGGAGTCACCGAGCCTCGGTGGGCGGCCGGGAGTTCGTTTCCCGGGCCGTGCGCCGCATGGACGCGGCGCCCGGAGCCCCCAGGGATGGGTTAACGGCGTCCCGGGAAACGAACTCCCGGTCGCCCGCCGAGGCGCCCGAACGACGACCGGCGTCCTCAGCCCGCAGCAGCCTGCAACCGCAGCTTGCTGTTCCAGTACCCGTACCCGAAGTAGATCGCGAAGCCGATCGCGGACCAGATCGCGAGCCGGATCCACGTGTCGTGCGGCAGCGCGAGCGTGAGCGCGAGGCAAAGCAGCACGCCTGCCGTCGCGGTGACGGGCGCGAACGGCACGCGGAACGGCCGCGGCACGTCGGGCTGCGTGCGCCGCAGCACCAGGACACCGAGGCAGACCGCCGTGAAGGCGAGCAGGATGCCGATCGAGACCAGTTCGCCGAGCACGTCGATCGGGAACACGCCGGCGAAGAAAGCGGCGAGCAAGCCCGTGATCACCGTCGCGACCGACGGGGTCATGTAGCGCGGATGCACCTTCTGCATCTGCGGGGGCAGCAGGCCGTCGCGCGACATCGCGAGGAAGATGCGCGGCTGGCCGAGGATCGACATCAGGATCACGGACGTCATGCCGACGATGGCGCCGATCTTCACGGGCAGGCCGAGCCAGAAGAGCTCCGGGTGCTCGTCGAGCGCGACCGCGACCGGCGCAGAGACGTTGAGCTTTTCGAAGGAGACCATGCCCGTCATCACCGCGGCCATCGCGATGTAGAGGACCGTCGAGATCGCGAGCGCCGCGAGGATGCCGCGCGGCACGTCCCGCTGGGGGTTGTGCGCTTCCTGGGCCGTGGTCGCCGCAGTGTCGAAGCCGATGTAGGCGAAGAAGATGATCGCCGCGCCCTGCATCACGCCGCTCCAGCCGAAGTGGCCGAATTCGCCGGTGTTCGCGGGCATGTACGGCTTCCAGTTCGCGGTATCGATGAACGCGAGGCCGACCAGGATGAAGAGGATGATGATGGCGACCTTGATGACGACCATCCAGTTGTTGAGCCGCGCGGACTGGCGGATACCGACGTAGCAGAGCCACGTGAGCACGACGACGATCAGCACGGCGGGCAGGTTCACGATCGCGCCCGTCGTCTGCAGCGTGTGCGAGGCCGTCTTGCCGACCGGGGCGTTCGTGAGCTGCGCAGGCAGGTGGATGCCGAACTCCTCGAGCAGGTTCACGACGTAGCCGGACCACCCGACCGCGACGGTCGCCGCGGACATCATGTACTCGAGCGAGAGGTTCCACCCGACGAACCAGGCGACCGCCTCGCCGAGCGTCGCGTACGTATAGCTGTAGGCGCTGCCGGCCACGGGGATCATCGACGCGAGCTCGGCGTAGCAGATCGCCGCGAGCCCGCAGCCGATGGCGGCGACGAGGAACGCGAGCGTGACCGCGGCGCCGGTGTGGTTCGCTGCGACGGTGCCGGTCAGCACGAAGATGCCGCTGCCGATCATGGAGCCGAGGCCGATCGAGGTGAGGGCCCGCGCGCTCAGCACGCGCTTGAGCCGGGGCCCGGACTCGATCTCGCGGTTGATCGCCGCCACCGACTTGCGGGCGGTCAGTTGTTTGAGCACTGATTGTCCCCCTGTAGGCAGGCGGGCAGTCTCTCATACGACCGCGCCGGCCGGCAGCCCGGCGCCCGGCTGCCGTATCATGGGCCCATGGCAATGACGCCAAGGCAGACCTCCGACGCCGAAACTCCTCCGCGACCGCTCCTCGCCAGCTACTGGGTGGAGCCGGGGCGCCTGCTGGTCGGCGAGCACCCGGCCACCCAGTCACGCGCCGATTCGATGGACCGGCTCCGCAGGCTCCTCGCGGCCGGAGTCACCTGTTTCGTCGACCTGACCGAGCCCGGCGAGCTTCCCTCCTACGAGGCGATGCTGCCGTTCTCGACGCCCGGCGGTCGCCGCATCGAGTACCTGCGCGACTCGATCCCTGACCACGGCGTGCCCTCCGGGCCGGACGCGATGGCGAGGGTGCTGGCCGCGATCGACGCGGCGCTCGCCGACAGCCACGTGGTCTACCTGCACTGCCGCGCCGGCATCGGACGCAGCGCGACCGTCGCCGCGTGCTGGCTCGCGGGCCGACCGGAGACGAGCGGCGATCCGCTCGATCGGCTGCAGGCGTGCTGGCAGCAGTCGTCGCGATCGCGCCACTGGCCGGCCGTGCCGGAGACCGAGGAGCAGGAAGAGTTCGTGCGGGAGTGGATCCGCGATCACGCGCCGAGTGCCGCGACCGTGTCCTTATCGCCGTCGCCCGCCGCGGGCCCCCGCACGCCCGAGGCCCGCGTTCGCGGCAGCCTGCTCGGGCTCGCCCTCGGCGACGCGCTCGGCGAGTCCAGGGCCCACGACCGTCCGGCCGAACTCGAGTGGACGCAGCACACGTCCCTCGCGCTGTGCCTGGCCGAGAGCCTGCTCGAGCTCGGGCGGTTCGACGCGCGCGACCAGATCGAGCGCTACCTGCGCTGGCAGCGCGACGGGCACCTCACCGCGCGCGGCGTACCGGGTCGTGCGTCCGCCGACGTGGCCAAGGCGCTCGCCGTGTACCAGTGGCGCGGCCTGCCGATGGCCGGCTCCCACGATCCGCGCGATCACTCGCCTGCGAGCCTGCCGCGAGTCGTGGCTGCCGTCGCGTACGCGGCCGGCGTGCCGGCGGAGGCGGTGCCGCTCGCCGCCGAATGCTCGCGCACCACGCACCAGTCGCCGATCGTGCTCGACGCCTGTCGTTATTTCGCGGGCCTCCTCTGCGGGGCGCTGCACGGCGCGTCCCCCGAAGCGGTCCTCGCGAAGCTCTACGAGCCCGCGCCGGGCGCCTGGGCCGCGCGACCCCTGCGGCCGGAACTGGTGCGCGCGCTCGGCGGGACGGCGACGGGCGCACCGCGATACCTGCAGGGCACGCACGGCCGCGAGGCGGGCGAGGGCGACGTCGTGCGGACGTTGCTCAATGCGCGCGACGCCGTCGCGGCCGCCTCCGGGGTCGAGGACGCCATCCGTCGATCCATCGCCAGCGGTCACGACCCGGCCCTCGACGGTGCGCTCGCGGGCGCACTCGCCGGCGCATTCCAGGGGGATGCCGCGCTGCCGGCCTGGGCAGTGCCCCGCCTGCGCCGCGCCGAGCTCGTCGAATCGTTCGCCGCACGGCTCGCGAGCCGTGCGCCGGGGGCCGTGGCGTGAGCACGGCGGCCCGGCCCGTGCGCCGGCGCGAGCCGGCCTGGACCCGCTACGACGACGAATCGCTGCTCGACCTTAGGTTCTGCGACCTGCGGCTGTCGCTCTCCAGGTCTCGCCTCGAGGCGAGCGTGCGTCGCCTCTACGCCGAGCTCGAGCACAAGGGCATCCGGTTCCGCCCGCATTTCTGGCTCGCGGAGGAGTGGTTCTCGCCCGACGGCATTCCGGGCATCGCGATCCCTTTCTACCTCGCGCACCCGCGCCTGATGCGGCTCGAGCGGAGTCGCATGCACGAGGTCGAGGGCGGCAACGACAAGTGGCTGATGCGCATCCTCCGGCACGAGACCGGCCACGCGATCGACACCGCCTTCGGCCTGCGCCGCCGCAAGGCGTGGCGCGAAACGTTCGGCAAGGCGTCGAGCCGCTATCCGACGCGCTACTCGCCGCGGCCCGGCAGCCGGCACTTCGTGCTGCACCTCGGCCACTGGTACGCGCAGAGTCATCCCACGGAGGACTTCGCGGAGACTTTCGCGGTGTGGCTGCCGCCACGATCGCGCTGGCGCAGCCAGTACGCCGGGTGGCCGGCGTTCTCGAAGCTCGAGTTCGTCGACGTCACGCTGCGCGCGCTCGAGGGCCAGCGCCCGCGGAACCTCGACCGCAGCGTCGTCGAGCCGCTCGCGCGCAACACGCGCACGCTGCGCGAGCACTATCGGCGCAAGCAGGCCCGGTACGAGGTCGACACCCGGCGCACCTACGACCGCCCGCTGCGCCAGGTCTTCGCGACCGCTGAGGAACGGCCGCGCGGGGTCGCCGCGAGCCGCTTCCTGCGGGAGATGCGCCCGCAGCTTCGCAGGCTGCTCGTGCGGCGGGCGCGCATGCACCCCTACCTCGTCAACCATGTCATGCGCACCGCCACGCAGCAGGCGCGCCGGCTCGACCTGCGTGTCCGCGGCAGCTCGCGCCGATCGAAACGAGACGTCGTCGTACTGCACGAGCGCATCATGCTCGACGTGCTGCTGCGGGACCGGGAGAACTTCGCCTTATGAAGAAGCTGCGGGTGCTCGTGCTGGTGCACGAGACGCTGGTGCCGCCGGACAGTTCGGACGGCTATTCGATGCAGGAGATCGACGAGTGGCGCACCGAGTACGACGTCACCACGTCGCTCAGGGCGATGGGCCACGAGGTGCGCGTGCTCGGCATGGGCGACAACCTTGCCGAACTGCGCAGCGCCATCACGGACTGGCGGCCCGACGTCGCCTTCAACCTGCTCGAGGAATTCCAGGGCATCGTCACCTACGACCAGTACGTGGTCGCGTACCTCGAGCTCATGAAGCTGCCGTACACGGGCTGCAATCCGCGCGGCATGATGATTTCGCGCGACAAGGCGCTCTCGAAGCAGGTCCTCTCCTACCATCGCATACCGACTCCGCGGTTCGTGCTGCTGCCGCGCAACCGCCGCTACCGCGAGCCGCGGCGGCTCGCCTATCCGCTCTTCGTGAAGTCGGCGACCGAGGACGCCTCGCTCGGCATCTCGCAGGCCTCGATCGTCCACGATCCGCAGCGGCTGCGCGAGCGAGTGGAGTTCATTCACGACCAGACGAGCTCGGACGCGCTCGTGGAGGAGTACATCGAGGGGCGGGAGATCTACATCGGCGTCGTCGGCAACGAGCGGCTCACGACGTTCCCGCTGTGGGAACTCGACTTCGGCACGCTGCCCGAGGTGATGGCCGGCATCGCGACGCGCAAGGTGAAGTGGGACCGCAAGTACCAGCGCAAGCACGGCATCGGCACCGGGCCGGCGCGCGAACTGCCGGAGGGCCTCGCGCCTCGCGTGGCGCAGATCGCACGGCGCATCTACCGGGCGCTGTGCCTGAGCGGCTACGCGCGCATCGACTTGAGGCTCAGGCCCGACGGCAGCGTCTTCGTGCTCGAGGCGAACGCGAACCCGAACCTCGCGCAGATCGAGGACCTGGCGACCTCGGCGCTGTCGAGCGGTGTCGGCTACGACGCGCTGCTCGAGCAGATCCTGCGCTACGGGCTCTCGTACCAGGCGGCCTGGCGCCAGGCGTGACCGCTCACGCGTGGGATTCCGGGCGGCCCTCGACGGCGATCTCCTGCCCGGCGCCGCGGATCCAGTCGGCCACGTGGGGGTCGTCGAGCACGTGGGCTGCGTAGCGGCGCGCGACGGGACCCAGCTCCGCGCCGTAGGTCCGGAAGCGCAGCATGACCGGCGCGTACATCGCGTCCGCGACGCAGAACCGCGCACCGAAGAGCCAGGGCCCGCCGCCCTCGTAGCGCTCGCGGCATGCGGTCCAGATCGCCTCGACGCGCTCGACGTCGGAGCGGGCGGCTGGCGGCAGGTCGACCTCGAGCCCCACGGTGGCCGCGCGCATCGACCAGGTCGAGCGCAGGGCCGCGAATCCCGCGTGCATCTCCGCGCAGATCGAGCGGGCGTGCGCCCGGGCCGCGGCGTCCGCGGGCCATGCCGCCCCGCGCACGAGCTCGTTCACGTATTCGCAGATCGCGAGCGAGTCCCACACGTGCAGGTCGCCGTGCAGCAGCACCGGTACTCGCCTCGCGGGGCTGTACCGTTCGATCTCACGCGCGAACCGGGGCGTGTCGAGCGGCAGCCTCAGCTCCTCGAAAGGCAGGCCCATGTGTCTCATCAGCAGCCACGGCCGCAGCGACCACGACGACAGCTGCTTGTCGCCGATGACGAGCACGAGCGGGCCGTGCCCGGTCACAGCGTGTGGCCGATGTTCTGGTAGTGCGTGCGCTCGTAGCTGCTCTGGCAGTCGTAGCAGCGGCTCGCGAACGGCGTCGCCCGCAGGCGGGCGAACTCGATCGGCGAGCCGCATGCATCACAGAGGCCGTAGCTCCCGTCGCCCATGCGCAGGAACGCGGCGTCGATGAGACGGAGCTCCTGGAGGTCACGGTCGATCTCGGCGAGGTTCACGTCGACCATGAGGTCCGCGAACGATTCGTCCTCGAGATCTCGCACCTGGTCCGCGATCAGGGCGTATTGCTCCTCGTCGCTCCTGATGAGCGTCCGGCGGATCTCGTCGCGGAGCTGGGCCGCGCGGTCGCGCAGCACGCTGCGCAGCTGGTCGAGCTGTCGGTGTTCCAGGGTCTGGCTCATGTCGGTGCTTCCTGCTTTGTGGCGTCCGCACGACCGCCGGGCGCGGCACAAGCATCGATCCGCTCCCCGCGGCGACCAATAAGGGAATGGCGCAATCCGTGCGTGGTCCGCCGCGGGTCGCGGGAGTCCCGCCGCGCCGTGGAGTGTCATAATTGCGCGTGAAGATACCGGGCCGGAGCGCCCCACACGCCGCAGGGCGTGTCAGCCTCGAGGAGTCAGCAGATGGAAGAGACGAAGCCCGCCCCGAGCCGCAAGCGCAAGACCGCCGGGAAGTCGCCGGCCGCGCCGGCCCGCGGCACGCCCGCTGCCGCGGAGATTTCGGCGAAGAAGACCGCGGTGCCGCGGAAGTCGCCGGCCGTACGGACCGGCAGCATCGCGCCCGACGGCGAGCTGTACGCCCGCATCCGCGTGGCGGCTTACCTGCGTGCCGAGCGGCGCGGTTTCGCGCCGGGCAACGAGATCGACGATTGGCTCGCGGCCGAAGCCGAGGTCAGGGAGGCGCTCGGATCGCTGCCGGCGGCACCGAAAAAGAAGGCGCCTTCGCGGAAGCCCCGCGGGGGCTGACGGCCCACGCGCGAGCCGTCAATCCGGCGGGCGGACATAGCCCTCGGGGAAGAGTTCGTCCTCGAAACCGAAGCGCGTGAGGTCGCGGATCCGCATCGGATAGAGCACGCCGTCGAGGTGATCGACCTCGTGCTGCACGACGCGCGCGTGGAAGCCCTCGACGGTCCGGTCGATCGGCCGGCCCTCCGCGTCGAAACCGCGATAGCGCAGCTGCCGGAAGCGGGGCACGACACCTCGGAGGCCGGGGACGGAGAGGCAGCCTTCCCAGCCGTCCTCCAGCTCCGCGCCGATCGGCTCGAGCGTCGGGTTGACAAGCACCGTGTACGGCACCTCGTCGACATGCGGATAGCGCGGGTTCCGGTTGACCTCGAAGATGACGACGCGCAGAGACACCCCGATCTGGGGCGCTGCGAGCCCGGCACCGTTCAGCGCCCGCATCGTGTCGTCCATGTCGCACAGGAGTTCACGCAGCGCGGGCGTGCCGAACGTGGCCACGGGTGCGGCAACCTGCCGGAGCAGTTGATGTCCCATTCGGAGTACCGGTCGGACGGCCATGATCGAGCTCGGGTCGTGGCGGACGTCACGAGATTAGACGTTGCCGCGGCGTTGACAAGCCTCGGGGCCGGGCGTAGCTAGGTCGACGGGGCCCTTCGGGAGTACCTGCCTTGGACCACGGCCTGCGTTGCTGGAAATGCGGAGCGTCTCTTGCGGACTACACGCTGCCGATCCGGCGGCTGGAGGAATGCCGCGCCTGCCGCGCCGAGCTGCACGCGTGCCGCCTCTGCCGCTTCTATGACACGTCCAAGGCAAAGCACTGCGCGGAGCCCGTGGCCGAGGAAGTGAAGGACAAGGCGAGCGCCAATTTCTGCGATTATTTCAGTCCCACGCCCGATGCGTACCGGCCGGAGGCCCTGTCGGCCGCCGACCGGGCACGCGCCGAGCTCGAGGCCCTGTTCGGCCGCAAGTGACGTGCGCGCCGGGCGCCGTTTTCCGGTACCCATGGAGTTTTCCCTGCATGCGCTCGATCTCCACGCCGCTTGCCCTGCTCGCGGGCCTCACGATCCACCTCGGGGCATCGGCCGCGGACGCACCGCCCCGGCCTGCCGCTGAATCGACCGTGCCCGCGCGCCCCGGGATCTACGCACCCGTCACGCTGCGCGCCGACCTCGGCAGTCTCACGGCGCGCGAACGCGACATGGTCGGGCTCCTCATCGATGCCGCCGCCATCATGGACGACCTGTTCTGGCGCCAGGCCTATCCGGGCGACCGGGCGGCGCTGCTCGGCGGGCTGTCGGACCCCGAGGTGCGCCGCTACGCCGAGATCAACTACGGCCCCTGGGACCGCCTGGCCGGCAACGCGCCGTTCGTGCCCGGCATGGGACCCAAGCCGCCCGGCGCGGGCTTCTATCCGCTCGACATGACGAAGGACGAGTTCGAGCGGGCGAACCTGCCGAACGCCCGCAGCGAGTACACGGTCCTGCGTCGCGGCGAGGGCGGGGCGCTCGAGGTGGTGCCCTACTCGGTGCACTATCGCGCCGAGCTCGAGCGCGCGGCGACGCTGCTCGAGCGGGCTGCCGCGCTCGCCGACGAGCCCGGGCTGCGCCGCTACCTGGAGCTCCGCGCCCGCGCACTGCGCACGGACGACTACCGTTCGAGCGACATGGCCTGGCTCGACATGAAGGACAACCGGGTCGACGTCGTGATCGGGCCGATCGAGACGTACGAGGACAAGCTCTACGGCTACAAGGCGGCGTTCGAGGCGTACGTGCTGGTGAAGGACCTCGAGTGGAGCCGGCGGCTCGCGCGCTACGCGGCGATGCTGCCGGCGCTGCAGCGTGGCCTGCCCGTGCCCGAGGCCTACAAGCGCGAGACGCCCGGAACCGACTCGGACCTGAACGCGTACGACGTCGTCTACTACGCGGGCGACTGCAACGCGGGCTCGAAGACCATCGCGATCAACCTGCCGAACGACGAGCAGGTGCAGCTCGCGAAGGGCACGCGCCGCCTGCAGCTCAAGAACGCGATGCGTGCCAAGTTCGACGCGATCATGGTGCCGATCGCGGGCGAGCTGATCGCGCCCGAGCAGCGCCGCCACGTCACCTTCGACGCGTTCTTCGCCAACACGATGTTCCACGAGGTCGCGCACGGGCTCGGCATCAAGAACACCGTGGACGGCAAGGGCACCGTGCGGGACGCACTCAAGGAGCGCGCCTCGGGCATCGAGGAGGGCAAGGCCGACGTGCTCGGCCTCTACATGGTGACGCGGCTGCACGAGCAGGGCGAGCTCGCGGGCGCGCTCGAGGACTACTACGTGACGTTCCTCGCCGGCATCTTCCGCTCGGTGCGTTTCGGCGCGGCGTCCGCCCACGGCGAGGCGAACATGGTCCGCTTCAACTTCTTCGCGGACCGCGGCGCGTTTGCCCGCGGAGAAGACGGCCATTACCGCGTCGACATGCCGAGGATGCGTCGCGCGGTCGACGAACTGTCGGCCGTGCTCCTGAAGCTCCAGGGTGACGGGGACTACGCGGGCGTCGAGCGTCTCGGCCGCGAGCTCGGCGTGATTCGCCCGGGCCTGCAGGCGGACCTCGACCGGCTGTCTCAGCGCTCGATCCCTGTCGACGTCGTGTTCGAGCAGGGCAAGTCCGTGCTCGGGCTCGCGACAGGCGTCGAGCCGGGCAGGGCGCAGTGACGGGCGCCGTCCATCGGGTCGTCCACGGGCGGGTCCGCGACCTCGGCGGGTTCGCCGTGCGTCGCGTGCTGCCGTCCCCGGACCTGCGTACCGTGGGTCCGTTCGTGTTCTTCGATCACATCGGTCCCACGCGCTTCGCGCCCCGTGCGGGCCTCGACGTGCGCCCGCATCCGCACATCGGCCTCGCGACCGTGACGTACCTGTTCGAGGGCGAGTTCATGCACCGCGACAGCCTCGGCAACGCGCAGCTGATCCGGCCCGGCGACGTGAACTGGATGGT
>Ga0105090_10000656_pt1 | contig 17553 bp, 16 predicted proteins | sample PPLLak3March2015_FD_79110 | JGI IMG/M metagenome (GOLD analysis project Ga0105090, IMG submission 79110) | Freshwater sediment microbial communities from Prairie Pothole Lake near Jamestown, North Dakota, USA - PPLs Lake P7 Core (1) Depth... | ecosystem: Environmental > Aquatic > Freshwater >... | reverse complement strand
GGCGTGGTGTAGTAGCGCATCAGGATGTGCGGCAGCGCGGCCGTGCCCACCATCAGGCAGAACACCAGCGCCAGGAAGTTGCGCCGCGACTCGTCGTAGGTCTTCACCGCCGCCGCATCACCCTTCGGATCGCCAGTGAACTGCGCGGCATGGCGCGGCATGCCGGCCAGTGGCTTGGCGCGTGCCGCGGCCGCGGCCTGGGCCTTGGTCCAGGCATCCTTCGCCGCCGCCTCGTTGGCGGGGATTGCCGCCAGCGCCTTTTCCGCCGCCTGGATGTCGGCCACCGGGGCGTTGGCCGCCTTCAGTTCGGCCAGCTTGGCGGTGGCAGCGGCCTTGTCGGCGGCCAGCGCCGCCGGCACGTCCTTGAGCTTGGCGCCCAGGTCGTCGGCCTGCTTCTTGAAGATGGCGATGACTTCCTTTTCCTTGGGATCGGCGATCAGCTGGGCCTCGCGGGCCGTGACCTTTTCCAGCTGGAAGCCGTAGACCGCCTGCGGCACCGGCACGCCGGTCTGCTTCACCGACAGCCAGACCACGGGGATCATGTAGGCAATGATCAGGATGATGTACTGCGCCACCTGCGTCCAGGTCACCGCGCGCATGCCGCCCAGGAACGAACACACCAGGATGCCGCCCAGGCCGACGAAGATGCCGACCTCGAAGGCCAGCCCCGACAGCCGCGTGGTGATCAGGCCGACACCGTAGATCTGTGCCACCACATAGGTGAAGGAGCACAGGATCGCCGCCAGGATGCCGATGAACCGAGGGGCATTGCCCTCGTAACGGGCGCCCAGGAAGTCGGGGATCGTGAACTGGCCGAACTTGCGCAGGTACGGTGCAAGGAACAACGCCACCAGGCAGTAGCCGCCGGTCCAGCCCAGGATGAAGGCCAGGCCGCCGTAGCCGGTGAGGTACAGCGTGCCGGCCATGCCGATGAACGAGGCTGCGCTCATCCAGTCGGCGCCGGTGGCCATGCCGTTGTACACGGCGGGCACGCGTCGGCCGGCCACGTAGTACTCGGCCGCGTCCGACGTCCGGCTCATGATGCCGATGCCGGCATACAGCGCGACGGTGGCAAACAGGAAGACGAAGCCGATCCACTGCCGGCTCAGCCCCATCTGCTCGAAGATCGCCAGCAGAAGCACGAAGACCAAGAAGCCCCCGGTGTACCAGCCGTAGACCTTGTTGAGCTGCTTCTTGAAGGCGCGGTTGGCATCGGCGGAACTGCCGGTGCCTTGTTCGAAACTCAGGCCAGCCATGTCATTCCTCCTCGGCCACGTCGTGTTCGATGTCGAGCCGGTTCATGTAGTACGCGTAGTACCCGATGATCAGCACATACACCACCAAAGCGCCCTGCGCAGCCACCCACCAGCTGAAGGGCCAGCCGAAGAAGTTGAAGTTCAGGTCGCGCGCGAAATAGGCGACCACGAAGGTCACCACGAACCAGATGAACATCAGGATCGAGGTGATCCTGAGGTTCTTCTGCCAGTAGCGTTGAAGGTTCTCACTGACTTGCATGTTCACCCCTTTGTCGTATTGCACCCAACCACCCTTGCGGGCCAATCAGCGGACGGTCCCCGACTCCCGCAGGACCACTGCAACCCACCGCCTCACATCGTCGACCGCGGCTGCACGGCTCAAGTGCCCATGCCACCGGCGAGCAGTCCGGTCTCGCGCTCCAGTTGCGCGGCGACTTTCGGTTCGAAGCCCTTCAGGTGGCGAATGATCTTCACCGCCTCGTCGGGCTGCTTCCTGTCGACATGAATCCGGGCCAGCTGGTACCAGCCGTAGGGACTCATGGGTTGCAGTTCGGTGTTGCGCTTCAGCGCGACGATGGCCTCGTCGAAGCGTTGCATGCGGATCAGCACCAGCCCCTGGCCGTACCAGGCGCGGTCGAGTTCCGGGCTGAGTTCGGTGGACTTCCGGAAGGCTGCCAGCGCCTCGTCCCAGCGGCCCAGCGATTCGAGCACGAAGCCCTTGTTGAACCAGGTGCGCGCGTCGTCGGCCTTCAGGCGCAGCAGCGCGTCGTAGTCATCCAGTGCCGCCTGGTGACGGTCGGCCTGGGCATGCAGGTGCGCGCGGCTGGCACGCGGGTAGGCGGCATCGGGGAAGCGACGCACCATCTCGTCGAATACCTTCAGCGCCTGGGCGTTGCGGCCGATGACCAGCCAGGCCATCGCCTGGCCCTTCATCCACAGGTAGGCAAGTCCATTCACTTGCAGCCCTCCATGCCAGACTGGACACACAACGCGATCTTCTCGAAGGTCACCACGGCATAGACGACGAGCAGCAGGAAGAAGGTGGCCACCGGCACATGGCGGTCCGCCACCTGCCGGGGGGTGATCTTGCGCACCAGCAGCGTGAAGGGCTTGCTGACGATCTGCAGCAGTTGATAGAAGATGTTCTGCTCGCGCTTCGGTCCGGCCAGCACGAACAGCACCGCCTGCCCGGCCAGGGCCAGCAGGGCGATGTACAGCACCAATTGCGCGATGTTGAGGAAGCTCAGCATGGGGGCCTGGAAGTCCGGGTGGACTTTTTCGTCCCGGCCTTACAGCTTTCTGACAGCCCGCGAAAAGCGCTCGCAAGCCCGACTAGGCATTTCCCTAATGCCGGGCCGGCCGCGGCGGCCTCACCTGGCCGCCCCGATGACCGAAAGGCTTCAGCGCTTGGCCAGACGCTGCCATGTGTCGACCACCGTGTCCGGGTTCAGCGAGATGGAGACGATGCCTTCCTGGGCCAGCCAGTCGGCGAAGTCGGGGTAGTCGCTCGGCCCTTGGCCGCAGATGCCGACGTACTTGCCGGTGGCCCGGCAGGCGGTGATGGCGCGCGAGATCATCGCCTTGACCGCCGGATCGCGCTCGTCGAAGTCGTCGGCCAGCTGGGCCAGCCCGGAGTCGCGGTCCAGGCCCAGCGTCAGTTGCGTCAGGTCGTTCGAGCCGATCGACATGCCGTCGAAGTGCTCGAGGAACTGGTCGGCCAGGATGGCGTTGCTCGGCACCTCGCACATCATGATCAGGCGAAGCCCGTTCTGGCCGCGCTTCAGGCCGCGCTCGGCCAGCATCTCGGTCACCTTCTTCGCCTGGCGCACGGTGCGCACGAAGGGCACCATGATCTCCACATTGACCAGGCCCATGTCATTGCGCACGCGCTTGATCGCCTCGCATTCCATCGCAAAGGCGTCGGCGAACTCCGGGCTGACATAGCGCGACGCACCGCGGAAACCGAGCATCGGGTTCTCTTCGTCGGGCTCGTAGCGCGACCCGCCGATCAGCTTGCGGTATTCGTTGGACTTGAAGTCCGACAGCCGCACGATCACGGTCTTCGGCCAGAAGGCCGCGGCGATGGTGGCGATGCCTTCGGCCAGCTTGTCGACATAGAACGCGCGCGGCGAGGCATGCCCACGCGCCACCGACTCCACCGCCTTCTTCAGGTCGGTGTCGATATTCGGGTAGTCGAGGATCGCCTTCGGGTGCACCCCGATGTTGTTGTTGATGATGAACTCCAGCCTGGCCAGGCCGACGCCGGAGTTGGGCATCTGTGCGAAGTCGAAGGCCAGCTGCGGGTTGCCGATGTTCATCATGATCTTGATCGGGCAGTACGGCATCTCGCCGCGCTGCACGTCGCTGACCTCGGTTTCCAGCAGGCCGTCGTAGACATAGCCGGTGTCGCCCTCGGCGCAGGACACGGTGACCAGAGCGCCGTCCTGCACCTTGTGGGTGGCGTCACCGCAGCCCACCACCGCCGGGATGCCCAGCTCGCGCGCGATGATCGCCGCGTGGCAGGTGCGCCCGCCGCGGTTGGTGACGATGGCCGCGGCGCGCTTCATCACCGGCTCCCAGTTCGGGTCGGTCATGTCGGTGACCAGCACATCACCGGCTTGCACGCGGTCCATCTCGGCCGGCGAGCGGACCAGCCGCACCGGGCCGGTGCCGATCTTCTGGCCAATCGCGCGACCCTCGGCCAGCACCACGTTCTTGGCGCGGTCGCCGGTAAGTCGCCAGCGCTGCTCGACCTTGCCTTCGGCCTGGCTCTTCACCGTCTCGGGCCGGGCCTGCAGGATGTACAGCTTGCCATCCTGGCCATCCTTGCCCCATTCGATGTCCATCGGCCGGCCGTAGTGCTGCTCGATGATCAGCGCGTAGCGCGACAGTTCGATCACGTCGGCATCGCTGAGCGAGTAGCGGTTGCGCAGCTCGGGGGCGGTATCCACGGTACGCACCAGGTGGCCACCGGCGGCGCGCTCCTGCTCGCTGGCGAATTCCATCCGGATCAGCTTGCTGCCCAGGCTGCGCCGGATGATCGGGAACTTGGCGGCGCGCAACGTGGGCTTGTGCACGTAGAACTCGTCCGGGTTCACCGCGCCCTGCACCACCGTCTCGCCCAGGCCGTAGCTGGAAGTGATGAAGACCACGTCCTTGAAGCCGGACTCGGTGTCGATGGTGAACATCACGCCGGCCGCTGCCAGGTCGGAGCGCACCATGCGCTGCACGCCAGCCGACAGCGCGACGTCGCCATGCGCGAAGCCCTTGTGCACGCGGTAGCTGATGGCCCGGTCGTTGTACAACGAGGCGAACACCTCCTTCATCTTGTGCAGCACCTGCTCGATGCCCACCACGTTGAGGAAGGTCTCCTGCTGGCCGGCAAAGGACGCATCCGGCAGGTCCTCGGCAGTGGCCGAGGAGCGCACCGCGAAGGACGCGCCGGGGTTGTCACGCGTCAGCATCTCGAACTGCGCGCTGACCGCCGCGCGCAGGTCGTCTGGGAACGGCGTGTCGACGATCCATTGGCGGATCTGCGCACCGGCCTCGGCCAGCGCGCGCACGTCGTCGGTGTCCAGAGCCTCAAGCCGCGCCTGGATGCGCTGCGCCAGACTGCCCTGCTTCAGGAACTGCCGGAACGCATGCGCCGTGGTGGCGAAGCCGCCGGGCACCGACACGCCGGAGGCAGCCAGCTGACTGATCATCTCGCCGAGCGAGGCGTTCTTGCCGCCTACCGACTCGACGTCGGTCATTCTCAGGTGTTCGAACGGTACGACCAGGGCGGTCGCCACAGGGGTTGAGGACATGGGTAGGCTCCGTGATGTGACAAAGGCGGTGCTCCCATGGGGCCAACCCGGCGGCACACAGCGGCATCTTCTGATTCTTCTCGGCGGCCGTGGGCTTGCATGGTGGGTTCGACGCGGGGGCTGTTGCGGCGAATTCTAAGGAGTTATTGCCTATGATCCACCCTCAACTTGCTGGCCGTGCGGCCTGACGCCCATGCCCAATCGCACCGTGTTCTACGTCTCGGACGGCACCGGCATCACGGCCGAAACCTTCGGCAACTCGATCCTGGCGCAGTTTCCGACCCGGCCGCGGCATGTGCGCCGGCCTTTCATCGACTCGGTCGACAAGGCCTGGGCAGTGCTGGAGGAGATCAACCACGCGGCCGACCATGAGGGCAAGCGCCCGATCGTCTTCATCACCTTGGTCAACGACGACATCCGCCGGGTGCTGACCACCGATGCCTGCAAGGGCATGGTGCTGGACATGTTCCGCACCTTCGTCGAGCCGCTGGAAGACGAGTTCGGCGTCAAGTCCAACCACCGCATCGGCCGCTTCTCCGACGCCGCCAAGAGCGAGGAGTACCACGACCGCATCGACGCCATCAATTTCTCGCTGGCGCATGACGACGGCCAGTCCGCCCGCAACCTGGCCAGCGCCGACGTCATCCTGGTCGGTGTCAGCCGCAGCGGCAAGACACCGACCTCGCTGTACCTGGCGATGCAGCACGGCATCAAGGCGGCCAACTACCCGCTGATCCCGGAGGACTTCGAGCGCGGCAAGCTGCCGCCGGCGCTGGCCCAGCACAAGACCAAGTGCTTCGGCCTGTCGATCAATCCGCAGCGGCTCTCGCAGATCCGCAACGAGCGGCGCCCGGGCAGCAAGTACGCGTCGATCGAGAACTGCCGCTACGAGGTGCTTGAAGCCGAGCTGATGATGCGCAAGGCGGGCATCGCCTGGCTGTCGTCGACGCACAAGTCGATCGAGGAAATCGCCACCACCATCCTGCGCGACATCCGACCGGACCGGCTGGTCTACTGAAAGCCGCTCTGCCGCACGCTTTCGTGCAGGCAGATCGCCGCCGCGGCAGCCACGTTGAGAGACTCCTCGCCGCCTGGCTGGGCAATGCGCAGGGTCAGCGCACAGCGCGCCATCAGCGCCGGTGCCACGCCCTGCCCTTCGTGGCCGAAGATCCAGGCGCAGGGCCGAGGCAAATGGCAGCGGTGCAGCAGGGCTGACGCATGCGAGCTGGTGGCCACCCAGGGCAGCGTCAGCGACTGCAGATCGTCGAGCACCAGGCCTTCGTGCAACTGCAGCGCGAAATGCGCGCCCATGCCGGCGCGCAGCACCTTGGGCGACCACAGCGCGGCCGTGCCCTTCAGAGCCACCACCTGCCCTATGCCCAGCGCGGCGGCGCTGCGCAGGATGCTGCCGACATTGCCGGCATCCTGCAGTCGATCGAGCAGCACGGTGGGCAGGTCGGCGCACAGCGGCGTATCGGGCGGCCGCTCGATCAACGCGCCGATCGAGGCCGGCGACTCGAGCGTGCTCAGCTCCTTGAACAGCGCGTCAGGCAGCAGCAGCACGCGCTGCGCCTGTTCGGCCAGGCTGCGCAGCTCCGGCCGCGCCCAGGCCGATTCGGTCACCAGCACCTGCTGCAATGACCGACCGCGTGCCAGGCAGGCGCTCAGCAGGTGGTCGCCCTCCAGCCAGAGCAGTGAGCCGTCGCGCCGGTAGGCGCCCGGGTCGCGCAGCGCGCGGCGCACCAGCACCAGGCTTGGGTTGTCGCGCGAGCGGATCGGCAGCGGCACGGCCGTCATGGCGCGTCGGCCACCGAACGCACCGGCGCGAAGCTGCGCCGGTGCTCGGCACAGGGTCCATGCGTGCGCAGCGCCAGCAGATGCTCGGCCGTGGGGTAGCCCTTGTGGGCGGCAAAGCCATACTGCGGGTAGCGCTCGTGCAGTTCAAGGCACAGCCGATCGCGGTGCACCTTGGCCAGGATCGACGCGGCCGCGATGGCCTGCACCTTGGCATCGCCCTTGACGATGGCCTGCGCGGGCATGGCCAGCACCGGCAGCCGATTGCCGTCGACCAGGACGCGATGCGGGCGCAAGCGCAGCCCGTCGACGGCACGCCGCATGGCCAGCAACGTGGCCTGAAGGATGTTGAGCTGATCGATCTCCTGCGCGCTGGCCTCGGCCACGCAGCAACACAGTGCCTTGGCGCGGATCTCGTCGAACAGCCGTTCGCGCCGTCGCGGCGACAGCGTCTTCGAATCGGCCAGGCCCCTGATCGGATGCAGTTCGTCCAGCATCACGGCGGCGGCCACGACCGGACCGGCCAGCGGGCCGCGGCCGGCTTCGTCGACGCCAGCGAGCAGCCCGGGGCCATGCCAACCCAGGCCCAGCTGCTCAGGCTTCAAGAACCTTCGCGATCGCATCGGTGGCACAGCGCGCAGTGTCGCGCCTCAACAGCAGGTGCAGTTCGGTGAAGCGCTCGGCCAGCCGCTCGGCGCCAGCAGCGTCATCCAGTTGGGCCAGCACCGCATCGGCCAGTGCCGTGGGCTCGCAAGCGTCCTGCAACAGCTCGGGCACGACCGTTGCGTTGCAGAGAATGTTTGGCAGACCCACCCAGGGCAGGTAGCCCAGGCGTTTCCAGAGTAGCGCGTTGACCCAGTGCGAACGGTAGCCGATGACCATCGGCCGCTTGAACAGCGCCGCTTCCAGCGTGGCGGTGCCGCTGGCAATGAGCGTGACGTCACAGGCGGCCAAAGCGTCGTGCGACCGGCTCTCGACCAGGTCGATCGGCACATCCGGGGCATGCGCGCCGAGCATCGGCGCAAGCGATTCGCGCATGCCCGAGGACACTGGCAGCACGAAGCGAAGGTCCGCTCGACGCCGGTGCAGCAAGGCCGCGGCCTGGAGGAACGGTGGCGCAACCAGGCGGACCTCGCCGAGACGACTGCCGGGCAATATCGCGACCATCGGTTCGCGCTCGCCCAGGCCCAGTCGCAACCGAGACTCGGCCCGGGGCACCTGCAGCGGGATCACGTCAGCCAGCGGATGGCCGACGTAGGTCGCCGCCACGCCGCCGCGGCGCAGCAACTCAGGCTCGAACGGGAACAGGCACAGCACATGGTCCACATCGCGCGCGATGCGCTTGACCCGTCCGCCGCGCCAGGCCCAGATCGACGGACAGACGAAGTGGATCGTGCGCACCCCGCTGCGCCGCAGCCGGCCCTCCAGGCCGAGATTGAAGTCCGGGGCATCGACGCCGACGAAGGCTACCGGCCGCTGCTGCAGGATGCGCTCGGCCAACGCATTGCGTATGCCGTAGAGCTCGCGAAAGTGCCGCAGCGCATCGACGACGCCGTGCACGGCCAGCTTGTGGTGCGGCCACCACGCTTCGAATCCCTGCTGCACCATCAACGGCCCGCCGATGCCAACCGCCCGCAGTGCCGGCCAGCGTTCGCGCATCGCGCCGAGCAGCAGCGAGGCGAGCAGGTCACCCGAGGCCTCGCCCGCCACCATTGCCCATGGCGCCGCGGTGACGTTCATCAGCGATTCAGCGCACGATGCCGCGCTGCGCCTTGGCAAGGAATTCGAGCATCAGCGCGACATCCGCTGCGGACGCGGTCTGCGCTTCGGGCAGCCCGCCGATCTGCTGCGTGGCCTCGGCCAAGGTGAGGCTGCGACGGTAGAGCAGCCGGTGCATCTGCTTGATGACGTCGATGCGCTCGGCACCGAAGCCGCGCCGCCTGAGTCCTTCGGCATTGATGCCCTGGGCCTCGGCCGGATTGCCCGCCGCCGTGACAAAGGGCGGAAGGTCCTGCGACAGGCGCGTCTGGAAACCGATCATGGCATGCGCGCCTACGCGTATGAACTGGTGCAGCCCGGACATTCCGCCGACCACCACCCAGTCACCGAGTTGCACATGCCCGGCCAACTGGGTCAGGTTGGCCATGATCACGTGACTGCCGACCTGACAGTCGTGCGCAATGTGCACGTAGGCCATGATCCAGTTGTCGTCGCCGACTCGCGTCACGCCCACGTCCTGCACCGTCCCCAGGTTGATGGTGCAGAACTCGCGGATGGTGTTGCCGTGGCCGATTTCCAGCCGCGTGGGCTCGCCAGCGTACTTCTTGTCCTGAGGCGGCCCGCCGATGGCACAGGACTGGAAGATGCGGTTGTTGCGGCCGATGGTGGTGTGTCCCTCGATCACGCAGTACGGACCAATGCGTGTGCCTTCGTCGATGCGCACCTCCGCACCGATCAACGCATAGGCGGCGATCTCGACATCCTCGCCGAGCTGGGCGGCGGGGTCGACCTGCGCGGTGGGGTGTATCCTGGCCATGGGGCTCAGGCGAGCTTGTGAATTGCCATCAGCAATTCGGCCTCGACGGCGAGTTCATCGCCCACCAAGGCGCGGGCCTTGAACTTCCAGAAGCTGGCCTTCATGCGCAAGGTCTCGATGTCCAGGATCAACTGGTCCCCCGGCTCCACCGGCCGCTTGAAACGCGCGCCGTCGATGCCGGCGAAGTAGTACACCGTCTTGTCGTCGGGTGTGACGTCGTGGGTCACGAACCCGAGCAGTGCCGCGGCTTGCGCGAGCGCCTCGAGCATCAGCACACCCGGCATCACCGGCCGGTGCGGAAAATGGCCGACGAAGAACTCCTCGTTGATGGTGACGTTCTTCAACGCGCGGATGCGCTTGCCGGATTCGAATTCGAGCACCCGGTCGACCAGCAGGATGGGGTAGCGGTGCGGCAACCTCTTCAGAATCTGATGGATATCGATGGTCATGTGTTCTTGCTTTCCAGTGCACGAATGCGGCCGCGCAGCGCATAGAGCTGCCGCACCGTGGCGGCATTCTTGTCCCACACCCCATTCTCGTCGAAGGGGAACATGCCGCCGTAGCTGCCCGGCTTGTGGATCGAACGAGTCACTGCGCAGGCTGCGCCGACGTGCACGTGATCGCAGATCTGCACATGCCCGACCACGCCGGCCTGGCCGGCGAAGGTGCAATGCGCGCCAATGCGCGTGCTGCCGGCAATGCCCACGCAGGCCGCCATCGCCGTGTGCGCTCCGACAACCACGTTGTGCGCGATATGCACCAGGTTGTCGAGCTTGACGCCCTGCTCCAACACCGTGTCCCGCAGCGCGCCGCGGTCGACGCAACTGTTGGCACCGATTTCGACCTCGTCGCCGATGTCCACCGCACCCAGTTGCTCGATCTTTTCCCAGCGGCCTTGCAGCGGAGCGAAGCCGAAGCCATCGGCGCCGATGACCACACCACCATGCAGGATGCAGCGCGCGCCGATGCGGCAGCGCTCGCCGATCACCACCTGTGCAGTCAGCCGGGTGTGCTCGCCGATCACGGCATGCGCACCGACATGGCATTGCGGTCCGATGACCACGCCACGGCCGATGACCGCGCCTTCACCGACATGCGCCAGCGCTCCGACGCTGGCTTCGTCGTGAACGAAGGCACCGGGTTCGACCACCGCGCTCGGGTGCACACCCAGGACTGGCGGCTTGCGCGTGCGCGCTGCCCACCATTGCGTAAGCCGGGCGTAGTACAGATAGGGGTCGCCGCTGACGATCGCACTGGGCCGCGCGAGCACCGCGTCGCGCTGAGCCGGGCCGACGATCACGCAGCCGGCAGCCGAATGCTGCAACAACGCAAGATAGCGCGGGTTGGAAAGAAAACCGATGTCGTGCCCACCGGCGGCCTCCAGCGAGGCGATGCCACGCACGGCGAGCCCGGCATCGCCGAGCAGTTCACCGCCCAGCTGCGCAACCAGTTCGCCGGTGCGGACCTCGAACATCCAGGCCTGCGGAATCGGCGCTCAGCGCGGCGCGGCCGGCGGTGCGCTGTTCAGTACCTTGATCACCTTTTCGGTGATGTCGACGCGCGGCCCGGCGAAGATCGCTTCCTGCAGGATGACGTCGTACTTTTCCTGCTCGAAGATCTGCTTGATGACGCGGTTCGCACGCTCCACCACGGCCTGCAGTTCCTCGTTCTTGCGCTGCGTCAGGTCCTCCTTGAACTCGCGGCTCCTGCGCTGCATTTCCCGGTCCTGTTCGACCAGTTCACGCTGGCGCCGTGCACGCTCGCCCTCGCTCAGCGTCGGCGCTTCCTTTTCCAGCTTTTCGGCAGCCGCCTTCAGGCGAGCGCCCTGTTCAGACAGCTCCTTCTCGCGCTTGCTGAACTCACCTTCCAGGCGGGCTTGCGCCGCCTTGGCCGGTGCGGCCTCGCGCAGCACCCGCTCGCTGTTCACGTAGCCGATCTTCAGCTCCTGGGCCATGGCTCCGACCGACAACGACAGCAGCGCAGCCGATGCCGAGGCAGCAAGCATCCGGGTGGTCAGCGACAGCATCTTCATCAGAATCTGGTCCCGATCTGGAATTGGAAAGGCTGGATTCTATCGGTTCCCTGGTACATGACCGGCGTGCCGTAACTCAGCTTGAGCGGGCCCATCGGCGAGACCCAGCTGATGCCCAACCCCGTGGAAGCGCGCAGGCTGTCCCAGGTGATCGGCTGGTCCTCGCCCCAGGCGTTGCCGATGTCGAAGAAGGCAAAGAAGCGCAGGCTCTTGTCGTTGCCCATGCCAGGTACGGGGATGTACAGCTCGGTGTTGACATTCAACTTGCGGGTACCGCCGATGAAGGCGCCAGTAGGGTCGATGACCCCGAGCGAGTTCTGCTCGAACACCCGCACCGACCCGAGACCGCCGCTGTAGAAGTTCTTGAACACCGGGTAGGACCTTGGACCGATGCCAATGCCCCAGCCGATCTCGCCATTCAACCCGAGCGTCAGGTTGTAGGGAAGCCCGAGATACTGCTGCGCCTGCATATTGAATCGGGCGTACTGAAGGTCGCCCAATGCGCTGACTTCGGCATTGGCGCGGTAGAAGCGGCCTTCGGTGGGGAAGATGGCACTGTTGCGTCCGTCGCGCGACCAGCCCACCGTCAGCGGGAACCCATAACTGGACGGACCGTACTCCTGGCGGTACAGGAAGTAGCTGTTGGGCAGGAAGTCACTGTCACCAATCTGCGTCTGCTCGTAGCCCGCGCCGAAATAGACGATGTCCCTCTCGGTGAAGGGGACGCCGAAGCGCACCGAGCCGCCCCAGGTGGTGAGGTCATAGCTGTCGCCGAAGCTGTTGAGCGGGCTGGAGTTGCGGTAGTACAAGTCGAAGCCGCGGGACACGCCATCCACCGTCCAGTACGGATCCAGGGTATTGACGACCACCGTTCGGTTGCTCGCGCCGGTATTGATCGACAGGCCCAGGAAGTGGCCCGAGCCGAACACGTTCTCCTGCTGGATCGAGGCGGTCAGCGTCAAGTTCTCTGCACTGGAGTAGCCTGCGCCGACGGACAGGTTGCCGGTGGGCTTTTCCTCCACGGTGATCACCAGGTCCACCTGGTCGGGCGTGCCCGCCACTTCGACGGTGTCTACCGACACCGCCTTGAAGAAGCCCAGGCGGTCGACGCGCTCCTTCGACAGCTTGATCTTCGCGCCGTCGTACCAGGACGCCTCGAACTGCCGGAACTCGCGCCGGATGACCTCGTCGCGCGTGCGCGTGTTGCCGGACACATCGATACGTCGCACGTACACGCGGCGCAACGGATCGGCCACGAAGACCACGGCCACGCGCGCCGCATCACGGTCGATCTCGGGACGCGGCTCCACCCGCGCGAAGGCAAAGCCGTAGTTCGCGAACAGGTCGGCGAAACGCCGTACGGTGGCGGCCACTTCATCGCCACGGTATGGGCGCCCGGGCTCAACGCTGACCAGGGCCCGGAATTCGTCCTCGCGGCCGAGGAAGTTGCCTTCCAGCCGCACGCCCGTGACGGTGAAGACCTGGCCTTCACGGATCGTGATGGTGACCGTGATGTCCTGCTTGTCCGGTGAGATCGTCACCTGGGTCGACTCGATCGTGAACTCGAGAAAGCCGCGGTTCAGGTACCAGGCGCGCAAAGTCTCCAGGTCGGCATTCAGCTTGGCGCGGGAATATCGGTCACCCTTGGTGTACCAACTGAGCCAACCACTCGGGCTGGCTTCGAACTGACTCAGCAGCGTCGATTCGCTGAACGCGCTCGCGCCGACGATACGGATCTCGCGGATGCGCGCGGCATCGCCCTCGGTCATCGTGAAAGTGACGTTGACGCGGTTGCGCTCGATCGGCGTCACCGTGGTCACCACCTCGGCGCCGTAGAGGCTGCGTGACAGGTACTGGCGCTTGATTTCCTGCTCGGCCCGATCGACCAGCGCGCGGTCGAAGGGCAGGCCCTCGCCGATGCCAGCCTCGCGCAACGACTTCAGCAGCACGTCCTGCTCGAATTCCTTCAGGCCGACGAAGGACACGGTGGCGATGATCGCGCGCTCGTCGACGACGACGACCACGATCTGTTCGTCGATCTCGATGCGCACGTCCTTGAACAGTCCCGTGGCAAACAGCGCGCGCAGCGCGGTGGCGCCCTTCTCGTCGGTGTAGGTATCGCCGATGCGAAAGGGCAGCGCGCCGAAGACCGTGCCCGGGTCAGTGCGCTGGATGCCCTCGATGCGGATGTCCTTGATCACGAAGGGCTCGACCGCATGCGCCGCCGGCGCGAACAGCACGGCGGCGAGCATCAGGCAGGCCACCACCATGCGCAACGCACTCGTGGCGACGCGAGACAGGGACGCAAGGGGCATGGGGGAGGAGCTCAATGCAAGCCCAGCAGGCGGGCCACGTCGTTGAAGAGGGCCACCGACATCAGGGCCAGGAGGATGGCGATGCCGCCGCGTTGCAGCCGGCCTAACCACAACTCCGACACGGGTCGACCGGTCAACCCCTCGAAAAGATAATACATCAGGTGTCCGCCATCGAGCATCGGCAAGGGCAGCAGGTTGAGCACGCCCAAGCTCACGCTGACCAGCGCCAGGAAGCCGAGGTAGTAGCCGATGCCCTGCTGCGCCGACTGCCCGGCATAGTCAGCGATGGTCAGCGGCCCGCTCAGGTTGCGCAGCGAGGCCTCGCCGACCAGCATGCGGCCGAGCATCCTGACGGTCAGCACGCTCAATTCCCAGGTGCGCTCGACGCCGAGGTGCAACCCTTCCCACACGCCGCGCTGCACGGTCACCATCTCGACCGGCTTGCCAATGAATGCATCGACGCGGCCGACGCGCGTGCCGTTCTCGTCCAGAACCCGGGGCGATACCTCCACGTCGACGAGGCGGCCGTCGCGTTCGACCTGCCAGCGCATCGGCTGTGCCGCGCCGCCGTGCACCGACTGGCGAATGCGTTCACGCAAGCCCAGCGCGTCGGCCACCGGCTGGCCATCGACATTCAACACGCGGTCGCCGGCACGCAGCCCGGCGACGGCCGCCGGGCCACCGGCCTTGATCTCGCCCATGACCGCTTCGCTATACGGCGCGCCCAGTCCCACCTGGCGCATCAGCGTGGCATCGACATCGCGCGTGCCCAGGCGCGGCAGGTCCAGCTTCACGGTGCGTGTGCCGCCACCGCGGCGGTCGCTGGCGGACAGTTGCAGCGGCTCGCCATCGAGCACCGCCTGTGTGATCTGCCAGCGCAGGTCGTTCATCGAACGCACATCGGTCCATTGGCTGCCGTCGCGCGAGACCGCGCGCACCCAGTCGCCCGAGCGCAGCCCGGCCTGCTCAGCCACGCTGGCCGGCAGCGGCGCGCTGATCACCGCACGCGGCTCCTCGGTGCCCAACCACTGCGCTGCGGCGAACAGCAGCACGGCCAGCAGCAGGTTTGCAGCCGGACCGGCGATGACGATGGCCGCGCGCCGCGCCAGGGGCTGCCGATTGAAGGCGCGGTGCAACTCGTCGGCCGGCACCGGCGCCTCGCGCTCGTCGAGCATGCGCACATAGCCACCCAGCGGCAATGCCGAGACGACGAACTCGGTGGCATCGGGCCCGCTCTGGCGGCGCCAAAGCACGCGGCCGAAGCCGACCGAAAAGCGCAGCACCTTCACGCCGCATGCCACCGCCACGCGATAGTGGCCGTATTCGTGCACCACCACCAGGATGGCCAGCGTGACCAGAAAGGCCAGCACGGTGGTGATCATCGCGCCAGCTCCAGCGCACGGTTGCGCGCGTGCGCGCGGGCACGCTCGTCCAGCGCCAGCAACTCGTCCAACGCCGGCGCCTCGCCCAGCTGTGGCAGCACCGCGGCAATGGTCTCGGCGTTGATGTGGTGGATCGCATCGAAGCCGATTTGCCGGTCCAGGAAGGCGGCCACGGCCACTTCGTTGGCCGCGTTCAGCACCGTGGTGCTGCCCTCGGGACCGCGCAGCGCGGCCCACGACAGATGCAGCCCGGGGAAGCGCTGCGCGTCGGCGTCCTCGAAGGTCAGCGCCGCCAGCGTGCTGAAGTCCAGGCGCGCGGCGCCGGACTCGATGCGCTGCGGGAAGGACAGGCCGTAGCTGATCGGGCCACGCATGTCGGGCGTGCCCAGCTGCGCCAGCACACTACCGTCGCGGCACACCACCATGGAGTGGATGATGCTCTGCGGGTGGATCACCACCCGCACCTGCTCGGGTGTCAGGTCGAAGAGCCAGCGCGCCTCGATCACCTCCAGCGCCTTGTTCATCATCGTCGCCGAATCGACCGAGATCTTGCGGCCCATCACCCAGTTCGGATGGGCGCAGGCCTCATCGGGCGTGACGCTGTGCAGCGTGGCCGGATCGCGGGTGCGAAACGGCCCGCCCGAGGCGGTGAGCACGACGTGGTCGACGGTCTGCGGCCACTGGCTGCGCTGTTGCGGCAGGCACTGGAAGATCGCCGAGTGCTCACTGTCAATGGGAAGCAGCGTCGCGCCGCCCTCCTTCACCGCGCGCATGAAAAGCGCGCCGCCGACCACCAACGCCTCCTTGTTGGCCAGCAGCAGCCGCTTGCCTGCGCGGGCCGCAGCCAGGCACGGCGCCAGGCCGGCCGCGCCGACGATCGCTGCCATGACGCTGTCGACCTCGGGGTCGGCCGCCATGTCGCACAGCGCCTGCGCGCCGCTGAGTACCTGGGTGGCCACGCCTTGCTCGCGCAGTGCTTCGCGCACCACGCGGGCACGGGTTTCGTCGGGCACCACCGTCCAGCGCGGCTGCCAGTGTCGGCATTGGGCGATGAGTTCATCGATGCGCTGCATCGCGCTCAGTCCCAGCACCGAGAAGCGCTCGGGGTGGCGCGAGACCACGTCCAGCGTGCTGGTGCCGATGGAGCCGGTGGAACCGAGAATCACGAGTCGCTGGCGCTGCACGGGCGATGCGTCCTTCAAATGCTGAGCAGCGCCAGCGACAGCGGGAACACCGGCAGCAAGGCGTCGACACGGTCGAGCACGCCGCCATGGCCGGGCAGCAGTCGGCTGGAATCCTTGGCACCGGCGGCGCGCTTGACCAGCGACTCGACCAGGTCACCGACCACGCTCATGCCGGCCAGGAAGGCCAGCGCGGCCAGACCGCCAAGCAGGCCCAGTCGGGCCAGCAACTGTCCGTACAGGCTCACGCTGTCGGCATTGAAGTGCGATTCCAATGCGCGCCAAGCCAGCGTCAGCACGAACACGCCAGCCATGCCGCTGTACACACCTTCCCAACTCTTGCCTGGGCTGATGCTGGGCGCGAGCTTGCGTCTACCGAAGCGGCGACCGCCGAAGTAGGCGGCAATGTCGGCCACCCACACCAGGCAGAACACCGACAGAATGAAGTTGATGCCGATGCTGCGCGCATGGCTCATCGCCAGCCAGGCTGCCCAAAGTGCCGCGAGGCCCAGCGCCAGGCGCGCCAGGCGCGGCAGGTGCGGCCACAGCGACGTCCCGCTGCGCAACGCCAGCGCACCGCCCACCACCCATACTGCGGCCGCCAGCCACCAGGCCATCGCGGGTGGGTGCAAGGACCAGCCCGCGGCCAATGCGGCGGCACACGCCAGCACCAGCGCAAGGCCCATGCCCAGGGACGGTGCCATGCGGCACTGGTTCAGGCGTCCCCACTCCCAGCCGGCAGCCCCGATCAGGAGCAAGGTCAGCAGGTTGAAGGGCCAGGCCAGGGGGGCAAGCAAGGCTGGCACCAGCAGGGCCAGCAGCACGACCGCGGTGAGGACGCGCTGTCCGAGCATCGACGTCAGATGCCCTGGGGCACCAGTTCTTCCGTCGGGATGCCCCCATAGCGCCGGTCGCGCTGCCTGTAGGCCTGGATGGCCGCGTCGATGTCGGTCTCGTCGAAATCGGGCCACAGGCGCTCGGTGAAGACGAACTCCGAGTAAGCCGATTGCCAGAGCAGGAAATTGCTGATGCGCATCTCGCCGCCGGTGCGGATGAACAGGTCCGGATCGGGTGCGAAGCTCAGCGCCATGTAGCGCGACAGCGTCGCTTCGTCCAGCGCTTCGGGGTGCACACCGTCGAGCATGGCGTGGCGGCAAGCCTGGACCATGTCCCAGCGCCCCCCGTAGTTGAAGGCCACCGACAGGTTGATGCGGGTGTTGTGCGCGGTGCTGCGCTCGGCATACTCCCAGG
>Ga0105090_10000653_pt1 | contig 17598 bp, 15 predicted proteins | sample PPLLak3March2015_FD_79110 | JGI IMG/M metagenome (GOLD analysis project Ga0105090, IMG submission 79110) | Freshwater sediment microbial communities from Prairie Pothole Lake near Jamestown, North Dakota, USA - PPLs Lake P7 Core (1) Depth... | ecosystem: Environmental > Aquatic > Freshwater >... | reverse complement strand
GAGATCGAAATCGGCATCCTCAGTCGCCAGTGCCTGGATCGTCGAATCCCCAGCGTAGACCTTCTGCACAGCGAAGTCGACGCCTGGCCGACCGACCGCAACGAGCAGCGCCGCACCATCGTGCGGAAGTTCACCCGCCAGGACGCTGATCGAAAACTCGGCCGGCATTACGCTCCTAAACTTACGTGTTGACGTACTAGCAAGCACTTGTCATTTGGCGCAGCAGGTGCTGCGGACGCTCAGGTCCTGCATGCCAAGCCCTCAGGATCGAATCGGGATAGAGAGCCTGCCTCTGTCCAGTCCGCAGGCGTCGCAACCCTTCTGGTCATGTCCCAGCGCCGCGGCGACGGCCAAACCCGCCGTCATCGCATCGGTTGTCCCGTCGTCGGCTTGCCGGCACGACGGGCAGCCCGCTGCGGGTTGAGCCCTGCGCCGCGCGGGTCCAGCAGGTCGATGCCCTGCGCGGCCCAAGACCGAAGCGCCTGGACATCCTGTGCGGCGACACGGAGGCGAACCGGTTCCCAAGGCACAGCAGAAGAACAGCATGTCGCAAGTCCAGTCGGGCGGCAATGGCCCCGCCTGCAAGCGGCACCCGCGTGTGCAGCGCCCCAAACCGGCGCGCGATGCCGAGGCCGGCTGCCTTCGAGCGAGCATGCGGGACCGCCGTGCTGCCCCGGGGGCAACTCGACCTCGCAACACAGGTGAAGACGTCACCGCGCAACGGGCGTACCGCCTCGGCCTGGGCCTACGCGGCATGTACCACCGCCGGCTCCGGCCGCACCCGCAGCGCCCACAGCACACCGGCCACCAGCAGCGTTATGCCAACCAGCGTCTCGGCCTCGGGCGTGCGGCCACGCAGCATGAAGGCATAGGCCAGCGCCGACAGCGTCTCGAAGACGATCAGCTGTCCGACCAGCGTGGTCGGCAGGCGCTGGCTGGCCTCGTTCCAGCACAGCGTGCCCAGCCAGGAGGCGAACAGGCCGACCGCGAACATCAGCGCCACGAAGGCCCAGGGGCGCGGACCCAGAGGCATCGGGAAGGCATCGCCGCTGAGTGCGCTCCAGGCCCACCAGACCGCGTAGCCGAGCAGCGCCAGCGGCAGCGTGGCAATGCCCTGCGCGGTGGCCCAGGTGCCCGGCGGGCGATCCGCGTGCGCGCGCAGCCAGTCGGCGTTGCGCAGCGGATACCAGGTCCAGCAGGCCACCGCGCCCACGGCCAGCAGCGCACCGAGCGCGTAGCGCCCGATGTCGGCATTGGCGTCGGCGCGCAGGCGGCTGATCTCCACGTGGTTGACCAGCGCGATGCCGGCGCCGATCAGCACCAGCGACGGCAGCAGCCGCAGCCACGGCAGCTTGCCGTCGCGCTGGTGGTCGCGCAGGTTGGAGCTGATCGCGATGACCACCGGCAGCGTGCCGATGATCATCGTCGGCAGCGGTCCGCCGGCGCGCTGGATGCTGCTGGCCAGGAACAGGTAGTAGACGATGTTGCCCACCGCGGCGAGCTTGCCCGCCTCGATCCAGTCGGCTCGAGTCAGCTGCGACAGGCGCGCGCGGTCCAGCCAGGCCAGTGGCAGTGCGATCAGGCCGAAGGCCAGGTAGCGGCCGAAGGACTGCAGCGCCGCGGGGTACTCCGGCAGCAGCAGCGGCGCAATGAACACCAGGCCCCACATCAGGCCGGCGGCCAGCGCGAACAAGGTTCCGATTCCCATGCAGCGGTCGATCGTAGGCGATCGGTGTCCGTGCCGCGCCGTTGTCGGTTAGATTGGCTTGCGTGACGCGGCCGTTTGCCCAGCCGGCGCGCATGAAGGAGAGTCCGCATGGCCCATATCCTCGCGCTCGACCAGGGCACCTCCAGTTCACGCAGCATCGTCTTCGACGAGCAGGGGCGGATCGTCGCCATGGCGCAGCGTGAATTCCGGCAGATTTTTCCTCGGCCCGGCTGGGTGGAGCACGACCCGTTGGAGATCTGGGACACGCAGCTGGCCACCGCGCACGAGGCCCTCGCCAAGGCCGGACTGCAGGCCACGGACATCGGCGCCATCGGCATCACCAATCAGCGCGAGACCACACTGCTGTGGAACCGCCGCACCGGGCTGCCGGTGCACAACGCGATCGTCTGGCAGGACCGTCGCACCGAGCCCTTCTGCGCACAGCTGCGCGCCCAGGGGTTGGAGCCGATGGTGCAGCGCTCCACCGGGCTGCGCATCGATCCCTATTTTTCGGCCACCAAGCTGCGCTGGCTGCTGGACCACGTCAGCGGCGCGCACATTGCCGCGGCCCACGGCGAGCTGGCCTTCGGCACGGTCGACAGCTGGTTGCTGTGGAAGTTGAGCGGTGGCGCGTTGCATGCCACCGACGTAAGCAACGCCTCGCGCACCATGCTCTTCGACATCCGCCACAACGTTTGGGACCACGAGCTGCTGAAGGCGCTGCACGTGCCCGACAGCGTGCTGCCGCGCGTCTTTCCATCGAGCCATGTCTACGGCCACACCGATCCGGCGCTGTTCGGGGCGGCCCTGCCGATTGCGGGTATCGCCGGCGACCAGCAGAGTGCGCTGTTCGGCCAGGCCTGCTTCAAAGCCGGGCTGGCGAAGAACACCTACGGTACCGGCTGTTTCATGCTGATGCACACCGGAGCGAGCTTCCAGCCCTCGAAGAACGGGCTCATCACGACCGCCGCGGCGCAGACCGGCCCCACACCCGAGTTCGCGATCGAAGGCAGCGTGTTCATTGGCGGTGCGGTCGTGCAGTGGCTGCGCGACGGGCTGCGCGCCATTCCGAGCAGCGGCGAGGTGCAGGGGCTGGCCGAGAGCGTGCCCGACAGCGGCGGCGTGATCGTCGTGCCGGCATTCACCGGGTTGGGCGCGCCCTACTGGCAACCCGACGCGCGCGGTGCCATCGTCGGCCTGAGCCGCGGCAGCACACTGGCGCACATTGCCCGCGCCGCGCTGGAAAGCATTGCCTTCCAGAGCGCGGCGCTGTTGCAGGCGATGAGCCGCGACGCGCAGGCAGCGGGCGGTGCGCCGGTGCACGAACTGCGCGTCGACGGCGGCGCCTGCGTCAACGACCTGCTGATGCAGTTCCAGGCCGACCTGCTGGGCATCCCGGTGGTGCGACCGCAGGTCATCGAGACCACCGCGCTGGGCGCGGCCTACCTGGCCGGACTGGCCGTGGGCGTGTACCGCGACGCCGAGCAGCTGGCCGCGATGTGGCAGGTGCAGCGCGAGTTCCAGCCGACGATGCCGCGCGAGCGGGCGCAGGAGCTGATCGGCGGCTGGGAACGTGCAGTGCGGCAGACCGTGGCGGCCTGACACCGGCCCACGCGGCACCGCAACCATCCCGCAGCGCCGCCCTGCTGTTGCGCTGTCCTGTCGATGCGACTGCTGTCGCGGCAGACTGAAGCGCATGGGGCTTCGCAACCAAAGCGCAAGCGTCGAACGGACGGTGCGAGGCATGCGCGCATGAGCGCGGAGACCATTGGCCGCCGAGCCCCGCCTGCGCGACAGAATGCGTTGCAAACCGTCCCTGGAGTCCAAGATGATCCAACTGCACTACTACCCCGGCAACGCCAGCTTCACGCCGCACGTGCTGCTGCACGAGATCGGCGTGCCCTTCGAGCTGAAACTGGTGTTGCGCACGGAAGGGGCGCACAAGCAGCCCGAGTACCTCAAGCTCAACCCGAACGGCCAGATCCCGGTGCTGGTGGATGGCGAACTGGTGCTGTACGAAACAGCCGCCATCTGCATGCACCTGGCCGACTGCCACCCCGGCGCGGCGCTGGCCCCGCCGCTGGGCACGCGGGAGCGCGCGCACTACTACAAGTGGATGGCCTGGCTGACCAACACGCTGCAGGCCATGCTGATGCACTACTTCTACCCCGAACGGATGGTGGACGACGGCGACACGGCCGCGGCGCTGCAGGTCAAGGCCCACGCGCAGGCCACGGTGGTGGCCATGCTGGCGCTGCTGGACGAGCAGTTGGCCGCACACGGCGGCGAGTGGCTGCTGGGCGCGCACTACAGTGTGGTCGACCCCTTTGCGTTCATGCTGTGCCGTTGGACGCGCGGTTTCGACGACCGGCCGGCGCGCAGCTTCGCGCACATCGCGCCCTTCCTGCAGCGCATGCTCGCGCGGCCAGCGGTGCAGCGCGTGTTCGAGGCCGAGGCCTTGGCGCAGCCCTGGATCTGAGACCGAGTCGGCCACGCATTGCCGCCGGACGCAAACCGTCTTCACCGCGGCAACACGGTGACCGTGTCTGGCCGATGAGTCGACAGCCGCTACGCGCCGTATCCTGCCTCTGAACGATCGAGGCCTGCCCGCAGCGCAGGGTCAGGCCGTCGCGTCCTGGCGCAGATCGAGCTTCGCGCGCCAATGGGCAGTCAGCGGCGTCGACGGCTTGGCCATCAGGCGCTCGTTGATCATCGCCCGGCCGAGCGCGGTGCGCGAGCCCCGCGCTGCCGCTGCGAGCAGGGTCTGGTCGATCAGGTCGCGCTGCGCATGACTGCCTCCGAAACGCTGCGCCACGCCGCGTGCGGCATACAGCCCGTCGGCGGCGGCATCGGCCTCGCCTCGCGCGTAGGCCAGCAGCGCACGCATCAGCGGCAGGCCGACCTCGCGCGCCATGCCGTGGTTGCTGCGCCGCGCATCGTCCGCGGCCATCGCACGTTCGGCGCAGCGCGCCACCCAGGCTTCGGCGCGCGCCACTTGGCCTGCGCCGAGCAGGGCCATCACCGCATGCACGTCGTTGAAGGCGTAGTAGCCCGCGGCAGCATCCGACAGATCCCAGCCATCAACCAGCTTCGTGCAGCGCGCAGTCACGTCCTCGCCCAGCAGGTGCAGCCGCCATAGCAGCGCCGCCGCATCGACGCGTTGCAGCGTGATCTGCAGGTTCTCGCTCGCCAGGCGCTTGTCCACCAGCCGCAGCACGCCGGCCACGTCCAGCCCCTCCAGCCGAAACAGGCCCTTATGCCACCACAAGTGGCCCGAGAAGCCGTTGCCCTCGGACCATTCGGCCTGGTGCTGGCGCAGCCAGGCGGCGCCTTCCTCGTAGCGGCCCTGCATCTCCATCACGTGGGCCACCGCATGCACCGCCCACGGCACCTTCGGGTTCAGCGCCAGCGCGCGGCGGCCCGTGTCCTCGGCCTGCGGGTACAGGTTGCTCTCCTCCAGGCCGAAGGCATACAGGCTCAGCACATGGGCATACAGCGGGTCGGCCTCATCCCACTCGGGTAGCGCGCGCGCCGGCCGGGCACGCAGGTTGACGGCATCGCCGCGGTAGAAGTCCCACAGCTGCGACCACTGCAGCGCCAGCGCGTCGCGCGGGTACTCGACCAGCAGTTCGTCCCAGATACGGCAGGCGGCCTGCCAGCGGCCTTCGGCCACGGCCTGCACCGCGTCGAGGTGCGCGCGCTCGCGCGGCGGCGCGCCGCTGCTGCAGTCACGCGCGGTCTGCAGGTGCCGCTCGGCCTCGGTCAGCATCGTCGCCTCGGTCAGGCTGAGCAGGAAGCCGGCGCGCATCACATGCGGCAGCGCCCAGCCGGGGTCGAGCTCACTGGCCGAGTCCAGGTCGGCCAGCGGCGTGTCGTAGAAGGACATCATGCGCCACAGCGCCGTCTCCGCGGCGGCGCGGGCAGCGGCGCTGCGCGTGCCGCAGGGGTTGCCGCGCGGGTCGGGGCTTGCCATGCGCGCGATCGCAGCCGTGCGTCGTGACGAAAAGCTCAGTCGCGGCGCATCACGGCGTCGGCGTCCACGACACCGCGGCGATGTCGTTGGCGAAGATCGGCGAGCTGGCCCAAAGGCCCTTCAAGCCCTTCTTGGCCACGGCCACCTGCGCCGGGTTGAAGATGTAGGCATTGACCGCGTCCTCGGCCAGCTTCTTCTGCAGCGCGGCCCAGGCCTCGCTGCGCTCGCGCACGCTGCCTGCAGCGGCGTGTTTGGCCGCCAGGTCGCGGAAGGCCTTGCTGTCGTAGCCCCAGTAGTAGCCGATGTTGGCGTACTGCATGTAGTCCAACGGCTCGACGTGGTTGATGATGGTCAGGTCGAAGTTGCCCTTGAACGGGCCGCTGAGCCATTGCGCCCATTCGACGTTCTCGATCTTGGCGACGATGCCCACCTTGGCCAGCTGCGCGGCGATGACCTCGCCGCCCTTGCGTGCATACTGCGGCGGCGGCAGCGTCAGCGTCAGGTTCAGCGGCGTGGCCACGCCGGCTTCCTTGAGCAGCGCCTTGGCCTTTTCCGGGTCGTAGGGGTAGACCTTGGTCAGGTCCACGTAGCCCGCGTCGGTCGGCGCGAAGTGGCTGCCGATGGGCTTGCCCAGACCTTCCAGCACGCCGTCGATGAAGGCCTTGCGGTCGATGGCATGCATGATCGCGCGGCGCACGCGCACGTCGTCGAGCGGCTTCTTCTTGTTGTTCAGCGCCAGGATGCCCTTGCCGGCGGTGTCGCCGATCTCCACCGTGAAACGCTTGTCGGCCTGGAACTGCTTCAGGCTCTGCAGCGCGCCGAAGCGCGGGATGCCGTCGATGTCGCCGGCCAGCAGCGCCGCCACCTGCGCGGCCGGGTCGTTGATGAAGCGGAAGCTCACCTTGCTGATCTTGATCGCGCCCGGGTTGCGGTAGCCGGCCCACTTGGTCAGCGTGATCGACTGGCCTTTTTGCCAGGCGTCGAAGCTGTAGGGGCCGGTGCCGACGGGCTTGGTGGCGGTGGTCGCCGCGCTCTTCGGGCTCAGGATCACGGCCGTGTTCTCGCCCAGGCGGAAGGGCAGCGTCGCGTCGGCGTTGTTCAGCACCAGGATCACCGTTTGCGCATCGGGCGCGGCAATGCTGGAGATGTTGTCGAACACCGCCTTCTTGGCCTTGTTGGTGGAGCCGTCGGCCTTGGCGCGCTCGAAGCTGAACTTCACCGCCGCGGCTTCGAAGGGCTCGCCGTCCTGGAACTTGATGCCCTTGCGCAGCTTGAAGGTGTAGCTCTTGCCGTCGGGCTCCATGCTCCAGCTATCGGCCAGCAGCGGCGTGACCGTGCCGTCGACGTTGATCTTGGTCAGGCCTTCGAGGATGTTGTAGTGCACCACCTCGCCGATGGCCGCGGCGGCGGCGGTGGTCGGGTCCAGCCCCGGCGTCGGTTCCAGCACCATGCCCAGCACCACGCTGTCCTTGCGCGACTGCGCCTGCGCATCGAAGGCCGTGGCACCGGCCAGAGCCAGCGTGGCGGCCAGCAGCATGTTCAGGGAACGGCGTTGCAGCGTCATCGTCTTCTCCTTCAAGAGTGGCACCGGGCCCGCGGGCCGTGGCGCATTTTGCGTCATTGTGTTCACGCTTCGCCGCCGGGCAGCGCAGCCACGGTCTCGGCCACATGGCACGCCGCTGCGTGCGCGCCGGCACCGCTCGCGGCCAACTCGCGCAGCAGCGGCCGTTCGGCGCGGCAGCGCGCGGTGGCGAAGGCGCAGCGCGGCGCGAAGGCACAGCCTTCGGTCGGCGCCGCGCTGATGGCCGCGGGCAGGGCGGCGGCGCGCCGCGTGCGCGCCGCGCCGGGCTGCAGCCGCGGCACGGCTTGCAGCAGCGCGCGCGTGTAGGGGTGGGCAGCACGCTGGAACAGCGTATCGGGCGCGCCGCGTTCGACGATGCGGCCCTGGTACAGCACGATGACCTCGTCGCACACCATGTCCACCACCGCCAGGTCGTGGCTGATGAACAGCAGCGCCAGGCCGAACTGGCCCTGCAGGTCCTGCATCAGGTTCAGCACCTGGGCCTGCACGGATACGTCGAGCGCGCTGACCGGCTCGTCGGCGACAATCAGCTTCGGCCGCGTGATCAGCGCGCGGGCAATGGCGATGCGCTGGCGCTGGCCGCCGCTGAATTCGTGCGGGTACTTGGCCAGCGCCTCGGCGCCCAGGCCCACTGCGTGGAGCGCCTCCGCCGCACGCTCGCGCTGGTCGGCCGGCGTCGCCCCGTGCAGCACGCGCAGCGGTTCGGAGACGGTCTGCAGGATGGTGCGGCGCGGATCGAGCGAGCCGTACGGGTCCTGGAAGACCATCTGCAGCTTCTCGCGCGCGGCGCGCAGTGCGGCCGGCGGCAGGGTGTTCAGGTCCTGGCCGTCGAGCCGCACCTGGCCGGAAGTGGGTGGCTCCAACGCCATCACCAGCCGCGCCAGCGTCGACTTGCCCGAGCCCGATTCGCCTACCACGCCCAGGCTGCGGCCGGCCTGCAGCGTGAAGCTCAGGCCCTGCACCGCGCGCACCCGCGGCGCCGGGGCCAGCAGCCGCTCGCGCGGCAACCGGTAGTGCTTGACCAGGTCTTGCACCTGCAGCAGCGGCATGTCGTTCATGACTTCAGCGCGTCGAGGCGGATGCAGCGCGCCTGGTGCTGCGGGCCGACGACGGCCGGCGCGGGCAGCGCGCGCCGGCACGCGTCCGCCACCCAGGCGCAGCGCTCGGCAAAGGGGCAGCCCACCGGCAGGTCCGCCAGCTCGGGCACGCGCCCCGGGATGGTGGCCAGCCGCGTGCCGCGCGCCATACCAAGCCGCGGCCGTGCCGCGAACAGCCCGCGCGTGTAGGGGTGCGCCAGATGGCGGAAGACCTCGGCCGTGGGCCCGCTCTCGACCACCGTGCCGCCGTACATCACCAGCATGCGCTGCACCGTCTCGGCCATCACGCCCAGGTCGTGGCTGATCAGCAGCAGGCCCATGCCGTCTTCGGCCACCAGCTCGGCGATGAGGTCCAGCACCTCGCGCTGGATGGTCACGTCCAGGGCAGTGGTCGGTTCGTCGGCGATCAGCAGGTCGGGACCGCAGGCCAGCGCGATGGCGATGACCACCCGCTGGCGCTGGCCGCCGGACATCTGGTGCGGATAGGCATCGAGCCGTTTGGCCGCGTCGGGCAGCTGCACGCGCTGCAGCAGGCGCAGGGCCTCGGCACGCGCCGTCGCCGGGCTCAGGCCCTTGTGCAGGCGCAGCGGTTCGGCGATCTGCCGGCCGATGGTGTGCAGCGGGTTCAGCGCCGTCATCGGCTCCTGGAAGATCATGCCGATGCGCGCCCCACGTAGTGCGCACAGCGCGTCCTCGCCGAGCGCGGTGAGTTCCTGGCCGGCGAAGCGGATCGAGCCGCCGACGGTGGCGCCGTCGGGCAGCAGGCCCATCAACGCCAATGCGGTGATGCTCTTGCCGCAGCCCGATTCGCCGATCAGCCCGACGGTGTCGCCGCGCTGCACTGCGAAGGACACGGCGCGCAGCGCATCGGCCGGACCGCGAGCCGTCTGCAACGTGACGCGCAGGTCGGTGACTTCGAGGAGGGCAGACAAAGGGGGGTGCAGTGAAGCAGGGGCTGAAGGCCGACGATAGCGGCTTTCCGCGGCCGGCCCGCGGGCTGGTAGGCTGCGGCCTGAGATGAGCGATGCCACTGCCTTCATGTTCCTGGCACTGTGCCGGCCAAGCACGGTCGGCGCCATCCTGCCGTCGTCACGCCGCCTGGCCGAGACCATGGCGCAGGCCGCGGCTGGTGCGCAGGAGCTGATCGAGCTGGGCGCCGGCACCGGTGCGATCACCGCCGCGCTGCATCGCCACCACCCCGACGTGCCGCTGCAGGCGGTGGAGCTGGAGCCGCGGCTGGCGCAGCAGTTGCGCAAGCGCTTTCCCACGGTGCAGGTGCATGCCGCCGCAGCCGACCAGGTGCTGGCCGACGCGGCCGGCGTGGCGGACGCGACGGTGCTGGTGTCGTCGCTGCCCTTTCGCTCGCTGCCGCCGAAGCTGCGCCGGCGCAGCAGCGTGGCCATCGAGCGCTTCCTGACCGAGCGGCCCGGGCGCCGGCTGCTGCAGTACAGCTACCTGCCGCGTGCCCCCTTCGAGCTGGTCCACCCCGACCGGCTGCGCTGGCGCCGCCTGGCTGCGGTGTGGGAGAACGTGCCGCCGGCCTGGGTGTGGGAGCTGGGCGCGGTGGCGCCCTGATTCAGCGCCGGCGCAGCAGCCAGACGCCCACGCACAGCATCCACAGCGACAGCATCGACACGGCTGCAGCCACCGGCATCTGCAGTTCGATGCGCAAGGCCGGCAGGGCCAGCGCGGCCAGCATCAGCGCGACGACGAGGCCGGCCACGGCCAGCCAGCGCGGCAGGCTGCCGCGGCGCAGCGCGCCCGCGGCCAGCAGGCTCAGCGACAGCGCCATGAGCAGGCTAACGCCGAGGATCTCGCCGATGCCGCCGCCGTAGTCGTTGACGGCATCGAACAGCCTTTCGATCTGCGCGCGTGTGGCCGGGTCGGCGCCGGCGTGCGCGCTGGCCAGGGCAGGCATCACCGTCAGCCAGCGCAGGATGCCGATGGCGCGCGCCAGGGCCGACAGCGCAGCGAAGGCGGCCACGGTCATTGCCATTGGATGCTGCAGGCCGCCGCAGGCCCGCGCGGCCAGGCCGACCATCACCGGCGCCACCAGCAGCGAATACAGCAGGTACAGGCCATAGCCCAGCGCCACGGCATCGGCGTGGGTGGCGATGGCCACCAGTTGCTCTGCCGCCGGCAGGCCCAGCGACGCCGGCCAGCCGATGGCCGCTCCCAGCACCACCACCGGGGCAAAGGCGAGCAAGGCTTCGGCGATCAGCAGCAGGCCCAGGCCGCGGCCAGAAGCCCGGGCATCGGCAGGGGCGGGGACGGCCGCGACGGCCGCATGCAGGCTCAGGGTGTTCATTGACAAGCTCCTTAGGTGGGTTGAACGGGGGAAACGACGGCGCCCAAAGCGCCGAAGCCCAGCTGCTGCAGCGTCTGGCGCAAGGCGCTGTCCAGCGGCGTGGCCGGCAGCGGGCCGAACTGCGCCTGCAGCGTGCTGTCGTCCAGCGCATGCGGCACGCGCCACAGGTACTCCATCTCGGCCAGCGCGCGCCAAATCGGCACCGCCAGGCCGCCGATGCGCAACAGCGGCCAAGGCATGCCACCGTGGCGCCAGCCGGCCGCCGGCACGATGCCGAGCGAGGCCGCAGCCCGCTCCACCGCCGCCAGCAGCTGCGCGCCGGTCAGCGTGTGGCCTGCGAAGTGCTGCACGCAGAAGGCCGGCCGCTCGGCGCTGGAGGCCACCGCGACGAAGGCCCGGGCCAGGTCCGGCAGATAGGCCCAGGCATGCGGTACGTCCAGCGGGCCGGGGTAGACCAGCTTGCGCCGCGGCAGCGACGCCAGCACTGCCATGTCCAGCCAGCTGCCGCGGCCGCCGCCGAAGAAGTCGCCGGCGCGCAGCACCACGCTGCGCAGGCCTTGGGCGGCGCGCTGCTGCATCTCGGCCTCCATCTGCACGCGCAGGCGGCCCTTGGTGGTGTCGGGCCGCTGCGGCGTGCCCGGCTGCAGCCGCGCCGGCATGGCCGTGCCGAAGTTGTAGACGTTGCCGGGCAGCATGAAGGTGGCGTCCAGACGCTGCGCCAGGTCCATGCCCTGGCGTGCCAGCGGCAGCGCTTCCTGGTCCCAGCGGGTGTAGATCGGGTTCAGCGCATGCACCACCACCTGCGCGGTAGCGGCCGCCAGCCGGTCCAGCGCGGCGGCGCTATGGCTGGCGCCGTTGGGCAGCGGCAGTGCCGGCGCACGGCGCGAATGCGCCAGCACGCGCCAGCCGGCGGCGGCAAAGGCGCTGACGGCGGCCTGGCCGAAGTGGCCGTTGGCACCGAGCACGATCACGCTGCGGGGGGAGGTGTTCATCACGAGGGTCCTGAAAGCTGCTGCGATGCCCGGCAGTGTGGGCAAGGTCGCTCTATCCGACAATTGCCTATAGTCGTATTCGAGCTATACATTTGTGCATGGCAAGACAAGGCTTCGATTGGGCGCTGGTGCGCAGCTTCCTGGCCGTGCTCGACGCTGGCAGCCTGATGGGCGCCGCGCGCCGTCTGGGCGCCCAGCAGCCGACGCTGAGCCGGCACGTCGCCGAGTTGGAGGTGCAGCTCGGCGCACCGCTGTTCGAGCGCACCGGGCGCGGCGTCACTCCCACCGCGGCGGCGCTGGCCATTGCCGATGCGGCACGGCAGATGGAAGCCGGCGCCGACCAGCTGGCCATGCAGCTGGCCGGCCGGCGCGACGCCACCACCGGCAGCGTGCGCATCACCACCAGCCAGGTGGCGGCCAGCTACCTGATGCCGCCGGTGCTGGCCGCATTGCAGCAGGCCGAACCCGGAATCCAGGTGGAGCTGGTGGCGTCCAACCAGATCAGCAACCTGCTGCGCCGCGAAGCCGACATCGCCGTGCGCATGGTGCGGCCGGCGCAAAGCACGCTGGTGGCGCGCAAGCTGGCCGACCTGCCAATCGGCGCAGCGGCGCACCAGAGCTACCTGCAGCGCCACGGCACGCCACGCAAGCCGCAGGAACTGCTGCAGCACCGGCTGATCGGCTACGACCGCGACCAGACCATCGAGCGCGGCTTCGCGCGCCTGGGTCTGGTGCTGCCGCGCCAAGCCTTCACGCTGCGCACCGACGACCAGGTCGCCTACGGCCGGCTGGTCGCCAGCGGTGCCGGTATCGGCTTCGTCGCGCTGTACAACATTGCGCACTGGCCGGGCGTGGTGCCCGTGCTGCCGATGCTGCAGATCCCGCCGCTGCCGTGTTGGCTGGCGGTGCACCGCGAAATCCGGGGCAGCAAGGTGGTGCGCCGCGTCTACGACTTCCTGGCCGAGGCCATTCCTCGCGAACTGGCGCGCAGCGCGGCTACTTGAAGGGGTTGGCGGTGGCGAACCACAGGCCGATGCCGGTGGCGATGATGAAGGCGCCGTCGGTGACGCCGACCGCCAAGAAGAACTTGGTCTGCAGGTCGGTCATCAGCTCGGGCTGGCGGGCGCAGCCCTCGAGCATCTTCATCGAGGCCATGCCGACGCCGATGCACGAGCCCAGCGCGGGGATGGCAATGAGCACCGCCACGGCCAGCGGGAGGATGTCGCTCGAGCTCATTCAACGGGCCTTTCTGCTGCAGTGGGAATGACCGCAGTGTCCGGGTTGCACCTGCTTGTGTCGATGACCTCCCAGGTCATGGACGCACGCGCTTTGGTCGATGCTCGAACGTCCACGCCAGTTGAGGCGACGATGAGCGCCACCCCCGGTCTCGTCCCCCCGCGCCAGGCCAGGCTGGGCCGGGCACCCTGCATGGCGACAAACGAACGATCGTCCGGGTGCGCAGCAAGGCGGTGACGGTCGCCCGCGGCCCGCGGCCCGCGGCCCGCGGCGCGTGGTGCGTGGTGCGTGGTGCGTGGCGCGTGATGCGTATTCCGATGACTTCCGCCACCGATTCCGATCCGCTTCCGCCGCCCACTTTTCATGCCTTTGTACGCACGCCTCCAGCGCAGAGCCGTCCACGGCGATGGGCGGGCGTCGCTTGCGCAGAATGCACGACCGTCGTGGGGGGCAACTCATGTTCAGCGCCCATGATGCGTGCCATCGCCGGCGTTGCTTTCATTGCGCCGGGCGAGATCAATGTCAGCAATGTGTCGCGCAGCGGGCTGTCCCTTGCCGGGCAACTATGGCTCGACGCGGCCACTATGCATAGATATCAACTAGGGATAGTTCGGGCTGGATCGTCGGTGCAAACGCAGGCGTGGTGCGGGTTCTGGCTCGATGGGTCGGTCTCGAGCTCGACATAGTTGCAGCGGTCGTGCAGCTGTGTATTGCAGTTGCTGAACGCGTATGCCCGGGCTTGCCAAGACGCGATCGCGTAGCGCCACACACACGCTCGAATGAAACGCCGACAGGCGCACGGCTTCCGTTCCGCCTGCGTGCGGGCCGACCCTTCTACCACCCCACATCGTCGCGAGAGCTCGTCCGGGGAGTCGACCTAGCAACAAGCTTGTTCGGTCAATGAGCCTTGTCGATCGGCATCATCGATGTGCCCGACAAGGAAAACTATGCATAGATTTTGCGCACCCCGATGTCATGTTTGCCTGGGCGCAGAGATGGGCGCGCGGCTTCGATCTACACTTGGTTGAGATCTATGCATAGTGGCATCATGGACAGCTATTCATGACGGCCATCAGCTGCCGGTGGTGGCAGGCGGCTTGCGGGCGAGCTGAAGAAGCTCAAGCCGGCGGTCCTCAAACGACCGGTCATCGAGAAGATCCCCAGGCACCTCAGGCAGGAGCCGCAGCCCCACCGCCCTCGGCACTGGCGCGCCAGCCGCTGCCGCGTCGCGCCGCCTGAGCGGCACCTGCCGTCAGATACACACCGCCGCAACCCGCCAAGGCTCGATCGGGACTCAGAGCTGGGGGCCGTCCCGGGCGTCGCGTCGGCACGACCCGCTCAGCGTCGGGGGGCACCTTGGGGCGGAGGCCATGGATTCACCCTGTGTGACGATCCAGGAACTGCCGACACCGCGCAGTGCGGAGGCTGAGGCGCCCAGATCAAGGCACTTCAGGCGGGTCTTGGCCGTGTTTCGACCCTTACGGGGGTGCTTAGACTTCCTAGGCGCGCTCGTCCCGCTTCTTCGCACCGAACGGATAGGCGCCGCCAGGCGTGCCCTTGGGCGGGATCTTGAGAGACAGGATCATCGTCACGGCCAGTGTGACCGCAGTGAAGCCGAGCGAAAGAACCACAGGAATCTTGTAGACGTCGATCAGCAACATCTTTGCGCCGATGAACACCAGCACGATCGCCAGACCGTAGCTGAGCAGGTGGAAGCGCTCGTGCATGTTGGCCAGCAGGAAGTACATCGCGCGCAGGCCGAGGATCGCGAACACGTTGGAGGTGAGCACGATGAAGGGGTCGGTCGTGATCGCGAAGATGGCCGGGATCGAGTCGACCGCAAACACAATGTCGACGATGCCGATGAGCAGGATCACCACCAGCAGCGGCGTGGCCATCTTGACGCCGCCGACCACGGTGAAGAACTTCTCGCCGTCGTAGTCGGGCGCGATCTTGAAGCGGCTGCGGATCCACTTGAGGGCGGGGTTGTTGTCCAGATCGGGCTCCTGGCCGGCGGCCCACCACATCTTGATGCCAGTGAACAGCAAGAAGGCGCCGAACAGGTACAGGATCCAGTGGAACTGCGCGATCAGCCAAGCACCCACCAGGATCATCACCGCACGCAGCACGAGCGCGCCCAGGATGCCGATCATCAGCACGCGCTTCTGGAACTCGGCCGGCACCGCGAAGTAGGTGAACAACATCAGGAACACGAAGATGTTGTCGACCGCAAGCGCCTTCTCGATCAGGTAGCCGGTCAGGAACTCCAGCGACTTGGCATTGGCCAGCGAGCGTGCGGCCTCATCCGTGCCGGCACCGCCGAGGTACCACCACAGCCAGCCCATGAAGACGAAAGACACGCCGACCCAGACGAGCGACCAGATGGCAGCTTCGCGGGTGCTGACGCGGTGCGCACCCTGCTTGCTCATCGCAAAGAAGTCGACCAGCAGCGCAACGAGCACGAACGCCGCGAACAAGGACCACATAAGTGGAGAACCGATGGATTGCATGACCGCCTTTGAAGTGAGTTGCAGTGGACTACCGCGCCGTTCGCTGATCTGCGAACGGCGTGATGACGTCAAGGACCCAAGGCTGGTCTTGCCGTGCCGACGATTCCTCGGTCGATGACCGGTATCGCGACCTGCAGCGCCGGGACGGGGTACAGCGCACCTCGACCGTATTGACGACACTGCACCGGATCTACGTCCTGACCCTCAGACGTACCCCGGTGGCTACTCCCCAACAAGAGTGGCCCGGAGTCTAACAGCGGCAGGCCTCAGATCTCGGCGCAGATCTTGGCTACGTGGTGTGTCCAGAGCGGATTGCCTGGTGTGGCGAGCGGATCATCCGGCGCGTCACCCGGCCGCCGGGGCTGTTTACGCGACGGGGCGTGCGGGTGCAGGAGAGGGAGCATAGCTATCCGGCCAAGCCGGATGCCGATGGGGACAAGGCACGCACTCTGCGGCCGATGCAGACGGTGGTCGTCACGTACCGCATCGCCTTCGGCCGCGCGCAGGTCACAAGGTGGTGATCCTTAGCGGGACAATGCCACGCGACACCGCACCGCAGCAAGCCCTGTGCGCCGACATCGACGGCTTCAGTCGGGGTGCTGCGGTGCGCCGCCAAGCACCCGACCGCAAGCGATTGGAACAGCTGTGCCGGTACACCATGCCGCCTGCGCTGGCCAGCAAGTGCGTTCAAGCACCGCCACCGGGCAAGTCGAGTAGAAGCTGCTCCCGCGCAATCACTCGCTAGCGGCTGTTTCGCGGCGCGCTGCTCGAAGCAGTGGGTGTCGCTGACGGCTCGGCCACCGACGGCCGAGGCGAACCGTTCAGGTCTCGGACGACGACCGAGGCATCTCATGGTGCAAACCCCAATGCTCGACGGCGGCGACCAGTACGCTCGATTCGCCGTCGTCGACATGCGCGTCAACTTCTGCAAGCTCTACACACAAGCGCAGCAACTTCAGCCGCGGGGCAGGATCCTGGACTTCACCCGTCAGGTCCGCCAGCGTGCGCTCGTCCACCGGGCAGGCATCAGACCACTTCAACTGGTCGCTCGAGAGCAAGTCTTAGCAGAATGTGTCCGTCAGCGCGTGCAACTCCTGCCGCGCCAGGCCGAACTGCGCATGCACGGCAAGACGGTCGAGACCCTCGATCTCAGCGTCTCCGATGTCGCCGTCGGCGACCACCGTCAGCGCGACGATGCGCGCTGCGGCCTGCGGGCTGTTCACGGGATAGCTGCGCATCATGGGTCTCCCTTGGGTCCTGTCGGTCGCGGGTCAGTCGAAGATGTTGCTCAGCCAGGACTTCTTGCGGTTGCCCTGCTGGCCTCTGCCATGCTCGTAGTCGGAGTCTGCGAATTGCGGCGGTGATTGCGCAGCCGCGCTTTTGGCCGGGGCCGGCGTCATCGCCGCCGAGCGCTCGATCAGCTTGTCGAGTTCTCCGCGGTCCAGCCACACGCCCCGGCATTGCGGGCAATAGTCGATCTCGACGCCCTGGCGTTCGCTCATCACGAGTGCGGTGTCGGTGCAGCTTGGGCAATGCATCGTGTGCTCCTGGTGGGGGTTCATTCGTCCGAGGTGCCAAAGCCGAACAGGGCGAGCAGACTCGTGAACAAGTTGAATATCGAGACATACAGACCGACGGTGGCCAGCACGTAGTTGGTTTCGCCACCGGTGACGATGCGACTGGTCTCGAACAGGATCAGGCCGGCCGACAGCAGCGCCACCATCGCGGCTACGGCCAGGCCCAACGCAGGAATCTGCAGGAACACGGCGCCCAGGCCGGCAATCAGCGCTATGACCATGCCGGCGAACAGGAACCCGCCCATGAAGCTGAAGTCGCGACGGGTCGTCAACACCCAGGCCGACAAGGCCAGGAACGTGGCGCCCGTGGCCGCCAGGGCCAGGGTCACGACCTGTGCACCGCCGGGCAGTGCCAGCGACTTGGCCAGCACCGGTCCCAGCGAGTAGCCCATGAAGCCCGTCAGCGCGAACACCGCCGGCAAGGCCCAGCCGCTGTTCTTGAACTTGTAGACGGCGAAGAGCAGGCCAAAGTAGCCGCCCAGGGTCAGCAGGATGCCCGGCGCCGGCAGCTGAAACGCCACGCTGGCAGCGGCGATGGCTGCGCTGAACAGCAGCGTCATCGACAGCAAGGCATAGGTGTTGCGCAGCACACGGCTCGTACCCGCAACATCGGAG
>Ga0105090_10000652_pt1 | contig 17599 bp, 13 predicted proteins | sample PPLLak3March2015_FD_79110 | JGI IMG/M metagenome (GOLD analysis project Ga0105090, IMG submission 79110) | Freshwater sediment microbial communities from Prairie Pothole Lake near Jamestown, North Dakota, USA - PPLs Lake P7 Core (1) Depth... | ecosystem: Environmental > Aquatic > Freshwater >... | reverse complement strand
TTGCGGCATTTTTAATTCTATTCATCATTCTAAGTTCTGAAAGAAGATTTGTAACTTTTGTCTTCCTCTGTTTATCATCCATCCAATCAGGAAGCTTATTCCACAGTAATTCATCAACATCACTTCTGGTCGCACTACCATGTTCTTTAATAGATTTTACAATCAAATCAAGATAATATCTTTTATCATAAGCTTTTACTTAACATATTTCTTGAGTTCAATCTCCGAATGAATTTTATCAATGATTAATTTAATCATTTTATCAAGCTCGCTTCCATCTGAGTAATTTGCAGGAGCTATGTAATCTGCCCTGTTTTGACTAATCAGGTCTTCACAAATTTGTTTTGGCGACTTCTTATCCTTTTTGGCTCTAACCTTTGAATTATAAACTGCTATAGCTTTTCCGCCCTGATATTTAATCATTTTCATTGCTGGTACATCCGTTTCTCCATCACCGATATAAATCATTTGATCGAATGGAATGCAACGATCGCTTTCCGGCATATATTTATTTATTTCCTGATTATCGTAGGAGTTTTTAATTCCTTTGTTAATCCTAAACAAATATTGGGTTTTATTGGTGTAGTTAATTGCTAAAGCCGGCCAAACGGCCACCCCACTAGCATCATATTCAAAACCCGAAGCAAATATGTTTTTAAAGTATTTTGCGATTTTTGTACCTTTTACAAACTCTCGTAAACCTGACGAAATAATATAATGCTCAATGGTGATGCCTTTCTTTTTTGCGTATGAATTAATCCTGTCGAAATACGTTTCAACACCTTCAAAAAATTCAATACCCTTTCCATAATGCATAAAATCTAATTTCCTAATTGGCAGATCTTTAGTTTTTGCCTCATCAAGCGTTAATTGCATATAAGCCAGGATTTCATCCATATCATTTTCTTTTGCTTTTTTCTTTGCTTTTGCCCAAAAGGTTGTCGGATTAATTCCTAAAGAAGGCAAAAAGGCATGTTCCTGCATATTACCGGGTGCCAAAGTGCCATCAAAATCATAAGCGATTGCTACTTTAATTAATTTTTTTGACATGTTGAATTATTTAATTTTTAATCTCTTCTTCCCCGTCAACAGCACCTGCATCATCCCTTTTTTCTGCTCCCGTAGTTTTTCAGTTTTGGTTTTTAGCAATTGCATTTCTTTATCGGTTGCTTGCAACACCTGGGCAATAGCGGTTTGTTCTTCTTTGTTTGGAATAGTAACTTTTAATGAGAAGAAATCAGATGGAGTTACGTTCAGCAATCCATGGGCTCTTCCTCCTTCATGAGCAATTTTGGTCAAACCGTTATCCAATAAGTTTGCTTCAAAAAATTGTTCAAAGAAGTCACCATCGGTATTGGTTTGATCTTTAACTCCAAAACAGATATAAAGCGTTGTTACCACGGCTTTGTCGTAATAATTTAATCGTTTTGTTGCTCCCCATGGATAACCATTTGAATAACTTTTATTGTAACAGAACTCACCCTTGTGAACTAAGAAATAGTTATCTAAAATTTCACTGGCAATTAACTTATTAAAAAAATCAGTTTGTTTTATGAAACCTCTTTGTGCCGAAATTGTAACAACATTTGTGTTTACCTCAGTATTTTTTCTTGTAACTCTATCAAACAATTTACTTAAAGAAGTTTCTTTCCATTCCTCATAAAACCCCTTCAACCTTTTCTTACCGGTGAGCAAATTTTGCATCAGCCATTTTTTGCAGAGTTCGTTTTGGGTTATGAGTTGGTTGTTTTTATTGATAGCTGTGTCCATCAAACCCAGGATGTGGGCTATTGCTTTTTGTTCCTGAATCTGAGGAATTAAAATTGGAAGTTTTCTCTGATTTGTAATTCCTATATATGCCCTTGTACCTCCTCCTGAGCGAACTTTTAAAATGCCTTGAAATATTTCACTCTCAAAAAAAGATTTTAGATAGTATCTATTAAGCTTATTCTCATTCTTTATTCTATAATACGTTACTTGTGGAGTAAGCATTATATAATCAGTCATAATATTTCCTACAATTGCAGTATTGCCAACAGTACCTTTATGAGTCAGAAGTACGTCGCCAGTTTTTGAAAATCCCTTCTGTAATTTATCAGCTTGTTCCTTTTTGATGAAGTAACAATTGGTTAAGTCCAAAACTCCATTTTGAACATTGTTGGCCATTATAAAGGGAATTCCTTCTTTTACAAAGTCGGAAGCTGTCGGATGAATATTACCATGATTACCATCTAAGGGCTTTTCTAATGTGCCAGATTCAACTAAATCCTCAACAAGAATTTCTTCCCAATCAATTGGAATTTTTCCAGTTGTACTTTCCTTATATTCCTTAGAGAATTCAATCATTTCGCCAATTGATTTATGTATTTTTCAATTTCCGCTTGCACTATTTTCAGTTCACCTTCCAGTTTTTCAATCTCCACCTGGACTGCTGCAATGTCTACCTCGGCTTCTTCTTCAAAGGTGTCTACATAACGAGGGATGTTTAAATTGAATTCATTTTCTTTTATCTCCTCAAAAGTTGCCACATAGCTGAATTTATCTTCCACAATGCCGGCAGGTAGTTTGCCTTCATTGAATTTGTGGTAGGTAGATACAATGTGTTCTATATCGGCTTCGCGCAGCCTGTTTTGGTTTTTGGCAGATTCGTAATGCTTGCTGGCATCTATAAATAGTACATTGGTGTTATCGGCTTTGCCTTTATTAAAAACTAAAATGGCAGCTGGTATACCTGTACCGAAAAACAGGTTAGCCGGTAAACCAATTACCGCTTCAAGAATATTTTCTTCTATGGTTTTCTGCCTGATTTTTCCTTCACTACTACCACGGAATAATACACCATGCGGAACTACCACACCCACTTTACCATGTCCTTCATAAGTGGTTTCAATCATGTGGCTGATAAATGCCCAATCGCCTTTACTTTTTGGCGGTGTGCCTCTCCAAAAGCGGTTGTATTTATCTGTTTCGGGGTCAAAACTATCGGCTGCTTTATTTTCTTCCTTGTCATCACTTTTGCCCCACTTGTCTAAACTAAATGGCGGATTTGCTACCACTGTATCAAACTTCATCAGTGCATCTCCTTCTTTCAGTTTTGGGTTGCGGATGGTATCGCCCCATCGAATGGTGGCATTGTCAAAACCATGTAAAAACATATTCATCACAGCCAATGCCCATGTGCTGCCATTGGCTTCCTGTCCATAAAGCGAAAAGTTATCAGAGCCTACTTCCTCTCCAGCTTTAATCAATAAAGAAGCAGAACCACAGGTTGGATCGCAAATTCGTGAACCAGGTTTAGATTTGGTGAGTTTGGCAATGAGGGTAGAAACTTCTTTTGGGGTGAAAAATTCTCCAGCTTTTTTACCGGCATCACTGGCAAAGTTTTCAATGAGGAACATGTAAGCGCCCCCAATTATATCTGTGCCTTCGAGGTGAGATGGTCGTAAGTCCAAAGTGTCTTTATTAAAATCAAGCAGTAGATTTTTCAGTCGTGTGTTTTTATCTTTTGTATCACCCAATACACTGCTATTAAAATTGATGTTCTGGAAAATACCTGCACCATCTTCGCTGTAAAGCTTTTCACGATTTGCTTCTTCCAGGTCTTCCAAAGCCACATCAATCAACTCACCAATATTGACTTCATTTCGGTGTTCGAATAAATATTTAAAGTGACTGTGTTCAGGCACTATAAAGCGTTCATGCTTCATGGACCTGTTGGCTCTTTCGATGTCGTCATTGTATTTCTTTAGATAGGTTTCAAACTTATCATCATGCACATCGCTGAGATATTTGATGAAAAGCATGGTAAGCACATAGTCTTTATAAATGCTGGGATCAATGCTTCCGCGAAAGGTGTCGCATGCTTTCCATACAGCATCGTTGATGTCTTTTTGTGTGATTTTTGCCATACTATTTATTTTAGTGCGTTGGTTAATTGTTGATGAATTTGTTTTTCTCTGAGTGTTTCAATTTGTCGTTTCAGGTTCTTTTCATTGTTCCAGAGTTGGGTGATTTTCAATATAGCTTTTTGTGTATGCAAGTCGGGAATAGTAATTTCCAATTGCTCTAAAACAACTTTTGAAATCGAAACAAGGGAAGTTCCAATGGCACGTTCTTTCAAAAACTTTTGTGAACCTGGCTGGTTGATGAACCAAACTAAAAACTCTGGCAGAATTTTGTTGATGAAATTATCCTGAATACGAATGACAAAGAAAGAAGTAGAAGCCACCGCAGGTTGGTTTTTACTTTCATACCAGGCTGCGAAATTCTTTGTGCCTTTGGCTGCAAACAAAACATCACCATGACGGAGTAAATGCTTTTCGGAAATGTAATTTGCTTTTAAGTCGGGATGAAGTGAAGTTTTGAGTTGTCCGTTCTCGTCAAAATGTTTGGCTTGCAAATATATGACTTCCCCTTTTGCAACGGGCTTTGAAAAGATTCCTGTTTGGATGCTGGCTATATTTTTTAAATTAGTTCTCACTTTTATATTTAAGTATAACGACTACAAAATTAGATAGAATATTTCAAACTACCAAATTTATTTACAAATAATTTTAAGTATAATTTCTACAATATTACTAAAATGATTACTACTTGATTAATTAATAGCACAGGAAATATTTTTCTTCGTAAGGTATATCTCATTTTCATTTTGCTATTTTTGCCCGGTTATCGAAAGACAAACAATATGATGAAGAAACATTTCCTATTGATCTTTTTACTTTTAAATTCTTTTCTTGTAAGACCTGATGAGGGGATGTGGATCCCCATGTTTCTTGGAGAGTTGAACGAGGACGAAATGCAGGCGATGGGCATGCGCATTACCACTGAGGATATCTATAGTGAGAATCATTCAAGCCTGAAGGATGCCATCGTGATTTTTGGCGGAGGTTGCACCGGCGAAGTTATTTCGCCTGAAGGGCTGATCCTTACCAATCACCATTGCGGAAATGGCTACATACAATATCATTCCTCACTTGAGCATGATTATTTAACGGATGGTTTCTGGGCTATGAACCGCACAGAGGAGCTTGCAAATCCGGGATTGAAAGTTACTTTTCTGATAAAAATGTCAGATGTTACAAGCGAGGTTCTAAACGGGGTGGATGCAACAATGAATGATATAATCAGGTTAGCTAAGATTGCCGAAAATGTAAAAAAAATAAAAGAAGAGGCTATTAAAGATACCCATTACAGTGCCGAGGTAAAATCATTCTTTTACGAGAACCAGTACTTCCTCTTTATCAATGAGGTTTTTGAAGATGTCAGGCTGGTGGGTGCGCCACCTTCGAATATTGGCAACTTTGGAGGCGATACCGACAACTGGATGTGGCCAAGACATACCGGCGATTTTTCATTGTTCAGGATTTATGCCGACAGCTCCAATAATCCAGCTAAGTATTCCGATAAAAATGTTCCATATAAATCCAAAAGACACCTTTCCATTTCGACAAGTGGAATTAAAGAAGGCGATTTTACTTTCGTCTTTGGGTATCCTGGTAGTACACAGGAATACATTCCTTCTTACGGTATTGATTTGCAGTCAAATGTGCTGAATCCCATTCGGATCAGCCTGAGGGAAAAGAAGCTGGAAATATATAACTCAGCAATGAAGGAAAGCAGGGCGGTCAGGATTCAGTATGCAGCCAAGCGATCAGGACTTGCAAATGGATGGAAAAAGTCAATCGGAGAAAGTCGCGGAATTAATCGTCTGAAAACAGTTGATAAAAAAAAGGAATTTGAGCAGGAGTTTCAGATCTGGGCCAATTCCTCAGTATCAAACAAAGAAAAATACGGAAACTTGTTGCATGAATTGGCTAAATGTTATGCAGAAATTAGCCCTTTAAGTATGAAGCTAAATTATATACGCGAATCTATTTTAAGCATTGAAATCATCCGGTTTGCCCGATCCTTTGGTGATCTTGTAAAGTTGAGCAAAAATAAGAAGGCTGATCAAACAGAAGTAGAAAAGAAAAAGGAACAACTGATAAAATCTTCAGAGTCTTATTTCAAAAATTATCAATCCAAAATTGACAAGGATATTTTTTCCGTAATGATGACCGATTATTGTCATCATAATGACCAACTGGATTGGCCGGACATCATAAAAGAATTATTTGATGATAATAAAGGTGATTTCAATCAGATAGCTGAAAATGTCTTTGCCAAATCAATCTTTTGTTTTGAAGAAAAGGTTGCAAGCCTCCTCAATGATTATAAATCCAGGGATTACCGGACTATTGAAAAAGATATTGCTTTTAGAATTTCAGCCGGAGTTTTGGAATATAACGAGAAAATGTTAATGCCGCTGGTGACTAAGTATAGTATGGCCATTGATAGCATAATGAGAATCTATATGAAAGCCCAAATGGAAATGCAACCTATGAAGAAGTTCTATCCTGACGCTAATTTTACCTTGCGGGTGGCTTATGGTAATGTGAAAGGTTATCATCCGGATGATGCGGTAAACTTTAAGTATTTTACAACACTGGACGGAATCCTCGAAAAGGAAGATCCTGACATTTATGATTACGTTGTTGAAGATAAGCTTAAGGAACTATATAGAAACAAAGATTTCGGACAGTATGCTGACCAGGATGGCAGCATGCACGTTTGTTTTACAGCGACCAATCATACTTCGGGTGGAAATTCAGGAAGTCCCGTAATGGATGCGGAAGGTAACCTGATCGGTTTGAACTTTGACCGATGTTGGGAAGGCACGATGAGCGACCTGGCATACGATATTTCACAATGCAGGAATATTGCTCTCGACATTCGCTATTGTTTGTTTATTATCGATAAATTTGCAGGTGCTAAGCATTTAATTGATGAAATGACAATACTCAATGTAAATGAAAACCCGCAATCTACTCAGATGAACTAACTTTTACTGAACATAAACTTTTCTAAAATTCATATGATCAAGATTTATCACAATCCACGATGCAGGAAATCGCGATCAGGTTTAGAATACCTGAAAACAAAAGGATTGGAGTTCAAGGTAGTGGAGTATATGAAAGAACACTTCACTGTTGAAAGCTTTAAGGAAATTTTGGCCAAATTGAACATAAGCCCAAAGGAAATGATTCGTGAGCAGGAACAAATTTATTTAAAACAGTTTAAAGGAAGAAATTTTACCAACGAGGAATGGATTAAAATACTGATTGAGAATCCAAACCTTATAAAAAGACCTATAGTTGAAAAAGATTATAAAGCGGTCTGGGCCGATCCGCCTGAAAAGATTGATAATCTGTTCAAATTGAAAAAATGATTTTAACGCAATTATAAATTCACACATCAATAAATTTTTTACAAAATGGAATACAGAGTTGAGAAAGACACGATGGGACCGGTAGAAGTCCCGGCCGATAAATACTGGGGAGCGCAAACCCAGCGGTCAAAAATGAATTTCCTGATCGGTGATCCGGGCTCCATGCCCATTGAGATTATCAGGGCATTTGCTTACCTCAAGAAAGCAGCTGCTATGACCAACCATGATCTGGGAGTCCTTTCAGAAGAAAAAACCAGACTCATCAGCCAGGTTTGCGATGAAATCCTTGAAGGGAAATTGGATGATAACTTCCCGCTTGTCATCTGGCAAACGGGTTCAGGTACCCAATCCAATATGAACCTGAATGAGGTAATTGCCAACCGTGCACATGTTTTGAGTGGTGGCAAACTGGGTGAAGGAAAAAAGATCATCCATCCCAATGATGACGTAAACAAATCACAATCATCCAACGATACATTTCCAACAGCCATGCACATTGCGGCTTACAAGATGATCGTTGAAACCACCATTCCCGGAGTTACCAAACTCAGAAATACGCTGGCAGCAAAGGCTGAAGAGTTTAAAGGAATTGTAAAAACCGGACGCACCCACCTGATGGATGCCACTCCACTTACCCTGGGTCAGGAGTTTTCGGGTTATGTCTCGCAACTTGACCATGGAATAAAAGCGCTCAAAGCAACGCTTGACCATCTTAAGGAACTTGCTCTTGGCGGCACGGCTGTTGGAACCGGGATCAATACTCCCAAAGGCTATGCAGTGAAAGTTGCAGAAAAAATTGCTGAACTCACCGGACATCCTTTTCGGACAGCTGACAATAAATTTGAGTCCTTATCAGCGCACGATGCTATGGTAGAGGCTTCCGGTGCTCTGAAAACCCTTGCCGTAAGCCTGATGCATATAGCCAACAATTCCCGTATGCTTGCATCCGGACCCCGTTGTGGAATAGGGGAGATTATTTTCCCGGAAAATGAACCCGGTTCTTCCATCATGCCTGGCAAGGTGAATCCCACCCAGTCTGAAGCTTTGTCGATGGTCTGTGCTCAGGTTATCGGAAACGACGCAGCTATTACAGTGGGTGGTATGCATGGACATTTTCAGTTGAACGTTTTTAAACCGGTGATGATCTATAATCTCTTGATGGCAGCTCGTTTGCTGGGTGAGGCTTGTGTATCTTACAATGACAATTGTGCCATTGGTATTCAGGCTAACCTGCCATTTATAAAGAAGAACCTGGAGAATTCACTCATGCTTGTAACCGCTCTCAACACCCATATCGGGTATGAGAAAGCAGCCGAAATTGCCAAGAAAGCTCACAAGGAAGGACTGACCTTAAGGGAAGCTTCTGTAGGACTGGGTTATGTGACTGATGATGAATTCAATCAATGGGTTGATCCTCGAAAAATGATATAAACTGAAGTAGAATAAGATTAATCCGGATTACTGGAAAGAAACTTTATTCATATAGAAAACAACTCTTTTATCTGTATCGGATCGGGAGTTGTTTTTTATTGTCTGGAATCCATAAGCCAGAAAGTAGTTGTCGTACCAGTATTCCATGCTGCTTTTTGAGTCAGCCATGATTTTGTCATTCACAAACGTGGATTCGATTGGATAGTATTCGACACCTTCAACTACGTTAGTTCCATTAAATATCTTCGCACCGATTTTACCTTCACGGTTGTATGCAAGTACTGTTTCGTTCCCAATAAAATAGAAAATGACCCGGTTAGTCAGATCAAACGTGAGGATATTAAATATTTCCATTCCATTATCCCAGAGTTTGTTTCCATTGCTGTCGAAACAGGAGATGAATGCGTTGAAATACTTGTACCCGTCGAATACTTCGTAGGAAACAGGCATGGGACGACCATAATAATCATAATAGGTACTGGTTACGGTATGGTATTCTTCATAAAAGGCTTCTCCTATAAAATAATAGAGCGAATCTTTCCGGACGATGTCGTGAATTAACAGGTCGAATTCAGGTGAATACTTATCCGAACCCTCATCGCTTTTGCTTGCCTTTTTTTGAGCCTGCTGATATTCTTTGCTTTTCAGGTATCCGGTCATGTTTTCCAGCTCAAGAAAGCTGAAGTATTGGCTTCCCTGCTGAGTGTTGTTGTTAATCTTTATTGAAAAGAAACCTGTGGATGAATTATTAAAGTAGTTTTTTTTATCAATTGAACTGCCTTTTACATAATCATAGGTGCCAATGATCATCCGTTCAGTTTGATTAATGGTAACCAATTTACCGGAGTTCAGCTTTTTGTTTTCCAGGGGAGTAATAATAATTGAATTGATATTGGCATCATTTAAATCAAATTCTTTCAGTAGTAAATAGTTTTCAGTCTTTGAAGCAAAAACGTTGATAATCCCAACATACGAATTATTAAGAGTATCGATATAAATATTTTCAAACCTTGAAGTAACTTCCTTGAGTTCGTAAACAACCTTCGCCTCTTTGGTGGTCATGTTCAGACTGAAAATCATACTCTGCTCCTCATCCAGGTCAATGCCTGCAACCAGATGATCTCCCAGAATATCAAAATCAACAAGCTTTGCATTTTCAGGCAAGTTTCCGCTGAATAATTCATATCTGCCTGACGGAATATTAATCTTCAGTACCTGATAATTAAATGCTTCTTTTTTCTTTTTTTCAGTGTCATGAAAAAAAAGATAGAGGTTTTCACCGTTTAGTGTTTTCCTTCTAAATGACATGTTTTCATAGACCGGTACATCTTTTTTCCAAAACTCCTGCATAAATTTATTATAGGAAATGAAAGTCCAGAATTTGTAATTATCCTGCAGAACAGTTGTTTCATAGAAAAGGATCAATCCATTTTCACTACAGGTGGTAACTCTGTAATTGGCTTCATCCGATTTGGATTCGATCTCGATCCGGAGGGGCGGATCGTTTTGTCCAAAAGTCATTATTGGGAAAATCAATAATAAGACGCAGAGTTTTAAGAATTTTGAATATATTTTCATTTTGACCCGGATACCCTTATGAAGTTCAATTTACAAAAATAACAAGTATTGCTTATTCAAAACGGAGTCATTTAGGAATTATTGAATATAAAAAAGAAAAGTCCCCTGATTCCAGAGGACTTTTTAACTTCTTTCTTTATAATTTAATTCAAGATCAACTTCTTCGAGATCGTTTGACCGGTTTGTTCATCAGAAAACAGAATAAAATATACTCCGGGATTTAGATCTGATAAGTCCTTATTATAAACAGTATCCGATATTTTAAATTCCTCAATTAAACTGCCTGATACCGAAAGGATCTTTACATTTTCGAAACCATTACCCGGTTTCACAATGCTGATCAAACCATTCGATGGATTCGGATAAATCCTGAATAAATCGTCCAAGTTGATTTGTTTGTCAGAACTTAAATCTTCCTCGCCGGTTAATACAATATCATCTACTTCCCATGTAGCTGAAGCAACCGCAGTTGATGTAAACTGGAATGCAATATAAACCGCTGCACCATTAAATCCTGAGAGATCAATTTCACCCGAAGGAGTCCACGCCCAACTTCCGGGAGACTTAATAAATGTAAGCGTCGTCCAAGTGCCGGAATAAGGATCTCCGCCGCCATCATAATCGGTCGATACTTTAAGCTCCAGATCATTTCCGGTATAATTTTTAGCATTCTGGAAAGTAAGAACCTCATTGATGTAATTATCCAGGTCAAGAGCAGGAGAAATCAGCCAGTCATCGTTTTCAAACGGAGCACCTTCATATCCACTCATGCTGGCACAAGGTGTATTGCCAATACCAAAGGTGTTATCCCTCCCCCAAACCTGATCGCCGGTCACCGAAATTGTTGTCCAATTGCCCCAGCTTTCGTCGAAGTTTTCAGCTTCAATGGTCACCACAACGGGTTCGATCGTTATTGCTTCAGCAGTTGGAGCAGTGCCGTCATTTTTAAAGTCAATGTTTGCACCGCTATTAGTATATGGATAAATCGAGAAATAGTAAGTGGTATTAGATGTCAAGCCTGAAAAAGAAGCTTGTTCAATCCCAAAAGCAATGTTTAAAGCACCGGAACCATCGCTTAAATCAGTATCATCGGGAACCGGGGTTCCATCAGCAGGCACCGGCAATGAAGCTGAGGTACCTGCAAAAATAATGTACATTTCAGGCAATTGGCTGCCGGTAGCATCTGTCCATCCAAGGTCAACAGAGTTGCTCGTTGCGTTTGCATCAAAGCCTGTGGGATAATTGGAAGGTTCAGGAATAAATAATGTTGTTGCATTAGCAGCAGGTGCAGTGCCGTCAGTTTTATAGTTGGTGCTGGCACCACTATTGGTATAAGGATAAATTACAAAGTAGAAAGTATTCCCTGGATCAAGGACTGCGAAAGAAGCTGTTTCCAAACCATAGGCAACATTTATTGCACCAGAGCCATCGCTCAAATCAAGATCATTTATAACCGGTATGCCATCAACGGGTACAGGCAATGAGGCAGAACTACCGGCATAAATGAGGTACATTTCGGGTAGCTGGCCACCAATGGCATCATTCCATGAAAGTGCGATTGCATTAATTGTAGCATTGGCATCAAAACCTGTCGGATAATTGGAAGGCTCTGGTGTCAAAGTAGTAGTTGCATTTGCAGTTGGAGCAGTACCATCCGTTTTATAGTCGGTATTGATGCCGGTATTGGTAAAAGGATAGATCACAAAATAAAATATCTGACCAGGATCAAGCCCTGCGAAAGCAGCTTCTTCCAAACCAAAGACAACATTTAATGCGCCTGAACCATCGCTCAAGTCAAGATCGTCAGCAACAGGCGTTCCATCAACCGGTAAGGGTAATGAAGAGTTGGTTCCTGCGAATATGATGTATTGACTGGGAAGTTGTGTTCCAATGGCATCCGTCCATGTGACAAGAATTGTTGTGCCTGTGGCATCGGCTGAAAAACTAGTTGGATAATTGGAAGGCTCCGGAAAGATGGTTGCTTCTTCTTCTCCTGTAATTTCAATGTCGTCTACTTCCCATGTAGCTGAAGCAGCAGCGGTGCTTGTGTAATAAAATGCAACATAAACTGCTGTTCCGTTAAATCCTGAGAGGTCAATCTCACCTGAGAATGTCCATACAAATCCAGAGGGTGCAAGAGTGTAAGTGAGATTAGTCCATGTGGCTGAATTTGGATCTCCTCCTCCGTCGTAGTTCATCGAAACTTTGAGTTCAAGGTCGTTTCCTGTATAGTTTTTTGCATTCTGGAATGTGATTGTTTCATTGATGTAATTATTCAAATTTAAAGCCGGAGAAATGAGCCAGTCTTCATTTTCAAAAGCCTGGCCTTCGTAACCACTCATGCTTGCACAAGGTGTACTACCAATGCCAAAAGTATTATCCCTGTCCCAAACTTGAGTTCCTATCACTGAAATGGGAGTCCAATTTCCCCACGAATCATTGAAATTCTCAGACTCTATTGTCACTACCACTATGTTCTCTGTGGTGGCATCATCTGACGGAGCTACACCATCGGTTTTGTAATTTATATTTACACCACTGTTAGTATAAGGATAAATCGTAAAATAATATATCGTGGCAGGTAAAAGGTCGCTGAATGAAGCTTCCTGTATCCCATAAGAAATATTAAGTACTGCCGAGCCATCACTCAGGTCGGGATCATTGGTAACCGGGATACCATCAACCGGAACAGGCAAGCTTGAGCTTATTCCTGCAAAAAGGATGTATTTGTCAGGAAGCTGAGTCCCAATGGCATCAGTCCATGTAAGGTTGATTGAAAGGCCTTCTGCCACAGCATTGAAATCAGTGGGATAATTTGACGGTTCAGGATCAATGGTTGCTCCTTCTTCACCCGTGATAACAATATCATCAATTTCCCATGTTGCAGATGCTGAGGTATTGCAGGTATAATGAAAAGCAATGTATACAGTTCCATTGTAAGATGAAATATCTAACAAACCTGAAGAAGTCCAGGCCCATCCTCCCGGACATAGGGTAAAAGCCAGTGAAGTCCAGGTTGCCGAATAGGGATCCCCGCCGCCATCATAATCGGTAGAAATTTTACATTCCAAATCCGGACCGGTGTAATTTTTAGCATTAAAAAACTCAAGAATTTCATTGTCATAATTGTCAAAATTCATTGCCGGAGAAATCAACCAGTCATCATTGTCCAAAGGCCCACCTGAATATCCACTTATTCTTGCGCAGGGAGTACTGTTGATGCCATAAGTATTGTTGCGGTCCCAAACCTGGTCTCCTATTACACTGATTGTAGTCCAGTTTCCCCATGATACATCAAAATTTTCTGCTTCAATAGTCGTAATACTGGAAGTTGTCGCGTTTGCAGCCGGAACTGTTCCATTTGTTTTAAAATCAATGTTTGGACCGCTATTGGTGTATGAATATATCGTAAAATAATAAGTTGTATTTCCCTCCAGTCCGCTAAAAGATGCTGCCTCCAATCCATAAGCTACATTTACTGCCCCGCTTCCGTCAGAAAGGTCAGTGTCGTTTGGAACCGGTTCCCCATCTGAGGGGATGGGAAGTGAAGAATTAATGCCAGCCATGATGATATAATCTGAAGGTAACTGCGCTCCCACAGCATCCGTCCAAGAAAGATTTATACCTAATCCTGCTGCTGTTGCTGAGAAATCAGTGGGGTAATTAGTTGGTTCAGGATAAATTGTAATGTCACCGGTAAAGGTGAAATCGTCATAAAAAACACCTCCTCCTGAGCCGCTTTCCTGGTACACTCTCACTTCAAACCTGAATCCATCGGCTCCGGTTGGGGCAGTGAGTAAAGCATTGAAATTTTGCCAGCTGGGATTATCACTTGAATAAACTGAAGGACGCAATACATCTGCGTTATCTGGTAAAGTTGTCCCGCCTGATAACCAGTATGACCAGATTCTTGTTTTTGCAGCCGGATCGTTATCATAATACCAATAACTTATGGTGTACTCCTGACCGGCCACAATTCCGGACAATTCCTGATTGAATTTTTTTGAGGTTGTAGTTGAAGTGTGTTTGGCTGATGAATTTCCACCATGGACTATTGTCGTTTCCTGGGTTATGTTTTCAACCAGAGGACCCCATCCATCTGGGACACCTGCTGTCCATGATTCGAGGTCACCGTTAACTATCAGGTTCTGTGATTTTGCTGCGCTGCCAAAACAAATGAAGATGAAAAGCGCAAAAGCCGGAAGTAAATTAAACTTTGTCATAACTATTAAATTTTAAACCTACTAATTTATATATTACTACTAATTTATGTTTACCAATTGACAATTATATATGAAAAAAAATTGCTGTAGTCTAGTAACTGTTGATATTATTTAGATCCTCAAATGCAATTTTTAATCTTTCAACCAGGCTCTTTTCGCCTTCGCGCAGCCATTTTCTGGGATCGTAATATTTTTTATTCGGCTTATCTTCGCCTTCAGGGTTGCCAATTTGTCCCTGCAGGTAGCCATGGAATTTAGCATCATATTTTCTAACACCATCCCACATCGCCCACTGGGTATCGGTATCAATGTTCATTTTAATAACACCATAGGAAATGGCTTCCCTGATTTCTTCCCTGCTCGAGCCGGAACCACCATGGAATACAAAATTTACCGGTTTATCGGTTGTTTTGAATTTTTTACGGATATAGTCCTGTGAGTTTTTAAGGATGACGGGTTCCAATTTTACATTGCCTGGTTTATAAACTCCATGCACATTGCCAAAGGATGCAGCAACGGTGAAGCGGTCGCTGATTTTCAACAATTCTTCGTATGCAAAAGCAACATCTTCAGGCTGGGTGTATAACCTTGAACTATCAATACCTGTATTGTCCACCCCATCTTCTTCACCGCCTGTTACACCCAATTCAATTTCGAGGACCATGCCTATTTTGCTCATTCGCTCAAGGTATTTTTTACAGGTTTCTATATTTTCTTTAATTGGCTCTTCCGACAGGTCAAGCATGTGAGAGCTGTACAATGGCTTTCCATGCTTTTTAAAATGCTCCTCTCCTTTCGCCAGCAATCCATCGATCCAGGGTAGCAATTTGCGGGCGGCATGATCTGTATGAACAATAACTGGTATTCCATAGAGCTCAGCTATGCGATGAATATGTATTGCTCCTGAAATGGCACCGGCAATGGCAGCTTGTTCATGGGTATTTGGCAGACCCTGTCCTGCATAGAATATGGAACCACCATTCGAAAACTGAATGATAACGGGTGAGTTGACTAATTTCGCGGCCTCAAGCACAGCGTTCACTGAATTAGTCCCGACAACATTTACCGCAGGTATAGCAAATTGATTTTGTTTAGCAAAGGCAAATAATTTTTGCAGATCATCTCCGGCAACAACTCCCGGTTTTATGTGATCCGATATTCTTTCTGACATAATATTAAATCTTTAAATAATAAATAATTAAAATTAAAAGGAGAGCAAAGTTACTCAAATTGCAAAACTGAACATTAACTTTGAGCTAAATTGTTAATAAATATGGATAAATCAATTGAATTGTTTCCGGAAACAGGAAATTGATAATTTGTTAAGGGAGTATGAAAATTTCTAATAATTTGACACCTTATGCATAATCAACTTTTACCGGCTATATTTTATTTTGATGTGCTGAATAACTCCTACCTTAGCGAAAAAAGGTATGGAAAAGAAGCAGTTATATAAAGAATTAGTGAGTTTAATAGCGCCCAGGGTAATAGCGGAGAATTTCGAACTTGTACAGATAGTAGAAAAGCCAACGAGTATCACGTTATACTTCGAGGAAAAAGATCAAAGAATCCCAGAAGAATTAAAGGGTAAAGAAGCTGTGCAGGATGGTTATTTAAATAAAATGGAATTGCAGACTTTTCCATTGAAAGATAAGACCGTTTATATAGCAGTAAGACGGAGGCGCTGGAAAGAAAGAGGAACCCCGGAACAGAGTTACAGTAACCGATATGATCTTCATTTTGAAGGTATGAAAACCACAAAGGAATTTGGAATTTTTTTAAAAGAGGAGCTTGGATTTGAGCCCGATGAATATAACAAGTTTTGGCAAAGCATTACAGATCAAGGGTCCGACCCTTTATCGATGGTACAAGAACGTACTGAGTGATTATGCCCGTGACAAAACGATGATGCATAAAAACGACATCGCCCATCCTGAAAAGGGGAAAGCGATAGAAGTTCCAATACTGAAGCAGGAGAGCCTGGGGGCAAAAATGTCAATCGACGAGAAACACATCAGCGATGAGATTTACACCATATTGAGCAACCGGCAAACGAGTAAAATAGCGATGATATGCAAAAGCATCAATTATACTGAAATAAAGCAGGTATTTGAAAAATTACTACCCGGGCTGAACCAGGTCCAAAGCATTACCCGTGATTTTTCTCCACTATTTGAAAAAGTCTGTTCCGGGCTGATTCCCCATGCCATACAGGTGGGAGATAAATTCCATGTGATAAAGAACCTGATGGAAGCTCATCAATCTGTCAGGATACGCTACCGGCAAAAAGAACTGGAAAAACGGCGCAAAGCGCTTCAGGAATTTAAAACCCTTGAGCTTGCGCGATTAAAAGAATACGAAAGAACAGGGAAAACATTTAAGCCAGATAAATTTTACTATCATGAAGAAAAACTGGAAAACGGGGAAACCCTTCTTGAAATTATAGCCCGTAGCAGATACCTGTTGTATAAATATCGTAATCAATGGACAGAAAGACAACAAAAAAGAGCCCAGGCACTCTTCAAAACTTATAGCTTATCGATTGCTTCATCCCCCTCCGGCGGCTTCGCAAAGACGGTGTTGAATCTGGAGACGTCTTTATATAATTCTGTCATTAAAGCGATATGATCAAATAAAAAACCCCGAAAGTTCATCCCGGGGTTTTTTAATTTCTGATAAAATCTTATTTACATCACAATGTTTTTAAAATCCTGTTCATTAAACAACTTCAGGAATTCTCTGTCGGTGCTTGCTTTGGTCTTGAGCGCTGGGTTTGCAGTCACAGCTTTTCTAAGGTAGTCATATACCATCTTAGAATCGTTTGTCCTGGCGCCATACACAGCAAGCATGTATGAAGTTTCGGGTCCCTGTGGTGCGCATTTCAGGTTTTTCAGGGCTTCATTCATATTACCTGAGAGCATCTGGGCAAGAGCTACATTATGTTTGCAATCAATCCCTTTAAAGTAGGTAATTGCTTTTTCATAATCGCCTTTCTGAATATTGACAACTCCAAGATTAAAATTAACATTTTCTCCATAGGTTGCAGATTTCAGGAAATGCTGCTCGGCTTTTGCAAAATCATTTTTATGACATTCAA
>Ga0105090_10000651_pt1 | contig 17615 bp, 14 predicted proteins | sample PPLLak3March2015_FD_79110 | JGI IMG/M metagenome (GOLD analysis project Ga0105090, IMG submission 79110) | Freshwater sediment microbial communities from Prairie Pothole Lake near Jamestown, North Dakota, USA - PPLs Lake P7 Core (1) Depth... | ecosystem: Environmental > Aquatic > Freshwater >... | reverse complement strand
CGAGACCGTCGACTTCATGACGGCCCACTGGGCGCAGCTGCCCTACGAACTGCTCGACGTCTGCTCGCGGCGGATCGTCAACGAGGTGAAGGGCGTCTCGCGGGTGGTCTACGACATCACCGGTAAGCCGCCGGCGACGATCGAGTGGGAGTGATGCCGCCGCGCGACCTCAAGATCGGCGGCCCTGTCCGTCGCCGGCGGCGGGTGTATGCGCCTGTCCGCCCGCTGCGACCTTCCGCCCGAATCCCAGGATCGCCGGATCACATCGGCAGATAGCCGCTCTTCCTCGCCGTCGCGATGGCCAGCCTTCGCGCCAGGCTCCGCGAGATGCGCATGCCGGCGCACCCGAGCTTCGCGAGCGGGCCCGTGTACAGGAAAGCGTCGTCCCGCTCCACGCTGCGCACCACGTCCTCGGCGACGACGTCGGGCTTGCAACCGTCGGTTGCGTAGTACGCCTGCAGCCGTTCCTTCTGCGACGGGCCGATGCTCGTCGAGGTCGGACTCACGTGCACGATGGCGGTGTTGATGATGCCCGGGCACACGACCAGGACCGAGACCTCGGTCTCGTGCAGCTCCATCGCGAGCACTTCGGACAGCCCCACGACGGCATGTTTCGAAGCAGCGTAAGCAGCCATGTTCGGCATCGGGGCGAAGCCGGCCGCCGAGGCGACGTTCACGATCTTGCGCGGGCCGCCGGCTGCACGCATCGAGGGCAGGAAGGCGCGAATGCAGTGCACGATGCCGAGTACGTTGATCGCGTAGATGCGTTGCCATTCCGCGAGCGGGGTTTCCTCGAAACTGCCGAGGAAGGCGACGCCCGCGTTGTTGACCAGCACGTCGAGCGCACCGATCGTGCCATGCACCGCCGCGGCGAGTTCGCGCACCGAATCCTCGCGTGCGACGTCGCAAGGCAGTGCCAGGCACTGCACGCCCGTGGCCGCGATATCCGCACGCGCCTGCTCGAGCGCCGCGGCATTGACGTCCGAGATCACGAGGCTGGCGCCGCGTCGCGCGAAGGATCGTGCGCATTCGAGCCCGATGCCGGAAGCCGCTCCCGTGACGAGCACCCGTTTGCCATTGAGGTCTTTCATGCGGAGGGCCCGAAATAAACTTCGAAGAAGCGCGAGATGCCGGCTTCGGGCACCGCGAGGTTGGCCGCCTTGCTCGTCCGCACTGAGACCAGCGCCGGCCCGTCGTGTGCCCGGGCACGGGCGAGCGCGGCGGGCAGCGCGTCGATCGAGTCCACGTGCTCGCCGTGACACCCCAGGCCTTCCGCCACCTTGTCCCAACGCACCTCACCCATGGTCGTGCCGAAGGTCGTGCCCCAACGGGTCATCTCGTTCGGGATCTCCATGGTCCACTCGGATTCGGCCATTACGACGACCGTGAGCTTCAGCTTCGCCCGCGAGGCAGTCTCGAGCTCCATCACGTTGAACCCGGCTGCACCGTCGCCGGTGACGCACACCACTTCACGCTCCGGCGCTCCGAGCTTCGAGCCTGCCGCCGCAGGGATGCCGGTACCCAGCATGCCGAACTCCATGATGCCGTGATAGGAATTCGGGCGCGTTGCCGGCAGTGCCAGGGCGGCCCACAGCGAGGTCATCCCGCCGTCGACGTGGTAGATGGCGTCGCGACCGAACGCCGCACCCACCGCGCCCATCGCCTGCGCCGGATGGATGCCGGGGCCTTTCCAGGCCGCCGCGGCGGCGCCCGCGGCCTGTGCCCACGTACCGAAGCTGGCGCGCTGGACGTCGACGTCGGGCCGGCCCTCGCTCTCGATCGCTCGGCCGTGCAGCCGGGTCACGAGGCCTTCCAGCACCGCCCGCGCATCCGCGACGATGCCGAGCGTCACGGGCCGCGACACGCCGATGTGGCGCGGGTCGACGTCGACGTGGATCACCCGGCACTTCGTCGGGTCGCCCCAGTACTTGTCGAACGGCACGTCGAGGTTGCCGATCCGCGATCCCACGACGAGCAGCACGTCGGCGTTGCGACGCAGCTCGTCCGCCGCAGGACTCTGCGAGTGGAAGTAGAGGGGATGATCGTGCGGCACGACGGAGCGGCCGGCCATCGACGGGATAACCGGGCAGCCGAGGCGTTCGGCCAGCTCGAGCAGGGCACCATTGGCGTGCGCGCGGTCGACGCCGGTGCCGGCGAAGATCACGGGGCGGCGCGCGCCGGCAAGGAGGTCAGCCGCGGCGGAGAGCTGAGCGTCCGACGCCTGGGGCGCCGTTGCGCGACCGCTGTCGGACGGGTGGATCGGAGCGCTTGTCGCGTCGCCCGTCGCGTACAGCGTCGGTCCCGGGATCTCCAGGTGGACCGGACCCGGACGGCCTGCCCACATTTCGCGGAACGCCATCCGCACCAGCTCGGGAAGCCGGCCCCATTCGAACACCGGGCCGTTCCACTTCACGACCGGCCTGAACAGGTCGATCTGGTCCTGGCCCTGGAACGTCGCCGGCGTGGACGGATACACGACACCGGCGCGATGCTGCGACGTGATCGCGAGCACCGGGACGCCTTCGTGCCGCGCCGTCAGCAGGCCGGGCACGAGATTCGCGGAGCCGGGGCCCGGATTGCCGAGCACCACGGCAACCTGTCCCGTGGACTTGTACAAGCCTTCGGCCATGTGCACGCCGGCGGCCTCGTGGCGGATGGTCACGAACCGGATGCCGTTGGCCTCGAGCGCCGCGAGCAGAGGGTCGATCTCGGGGCAGGGCAGCCCGAACACGAATCGGACGCCCTCGTTCGCGAGTGCCCGCGCCAGCAATTCGCCACCCGTGATGTCCGTCATGAATGCTCCCCCTCGTGCGCTGACCGCGAGTCGTCCGCGGGATCGTGCGGCGATTCTCGACGCCGGTCCGGTGCGGGTCTTGATGTTTTCCGACAATCCGCTGATATTTTCAGACACGCGTCCCGGTCCATCCGCACTCAGGAGACACGTCATGGCGTCGAGTCGGGATCCGGCCGGGCTGCCAGCCCGCTACATCGGCGTGCTGTGCGACATCCTCGAGGGACTCGGTGTCGAGCGCGGGCCGCTGCTCCGCGAGGCCAGGATCCGCTCGATCGACGCTCCGGACGCGCGCGTCGCCCTGCGCCAGGTCGAAGTGCTGCTCGCCGCCGCCGAGCGGGCGAGCGGACGATCCGACCTCGGCTTCGAGCTCGGCCGGCGCCTCGATCCGACCGCCCACGACGTGCTCGGCTTCGCGCTCCTCACGAGCCCGACGCTCGGGGCCCTGCTGCGGCTCGCCGTCGCCTACCAGCGACTGCTGCAGCCTTTCTTCTCGCTCACCCTGCAGCGCAGCCCGGGCCGGGCGGACCTCGTCTACGCGCCTGCCGTCGCGCTGTCGTCGAGGTCGGTCCGCGTGCTCGAGGAGGCGATCGTGGTCTCGAATCACGCCGGCTTTCGCTCGACGCTCGGCGAGCGCATCCCGGACTACGACGTGTGGATGTCGATCGAGCGCCCGCTCCACGCCGGGCGATACGACGAGCTGCGTCCGGCCCGGGTCCGCTTCGGCGACGACCACCCGGGGCTGCGCATCTCGTTTGCGGCCGACGCGCTCGAAAGGTCGCTCGTCATGTCGAATCCGCGCGCCACGCGGGCCGCCGAGGAGCGGTGCAAGGCGATGCTGCGCCGGACGCGCGTGCGTCGCCGCTGGACTGAGTGGTGCCGGACGATGCTGAGCGAGTCGGAGGATTCGCGGCCGACACTCGACCTGCTGGCCGGGTTCATGAACATCTCGCCCCGGACGCTGGCGCGCCACCTCGAGGGGGAAGGAACGAGTTTCCGTAACCTTTCCCTGCAGGTCCGTACCGAGCGCGCGCGCGGAATGCTGGCCGACGGCGAGACGTCGGTGACCCAGATCGCCTATCGGCTCGGCTACACGGACGTCGCGAGCTTCGTGCGGAGTTTCCGCGCGCAGACCGGCCGCACGCCGGGATCGCTGCTCAAGCGATAGACTCTGGCGCGCTTCGAATGCGGCTGGTAGCGTTCTGCACCCACCAGCGCGTTTCGCAAGCGAGGAGCCAGGCATGAGGGCATTTCTACGTACGAGCGCCGCAGTCGCCGTCGCGCTGCTCGCGAGCGGCTGCAGCAGGCCGGCCGGGCCGCCTGCCGCCGCCACGCCGTCCGAGCCATCCGCATCGTCGCTTCCGTCGGCACCGGCCTGGCCTGCCGCCCTCAACGTCGTCGGAGAAGGATTTCCGAATCCGGGCGATCCCTGCCGCGTCGTCGGCGAGTCGGCGGCCACCATCGATTTCCTGGATCACACCGCCACGCTCGTGGGCTGCCTCGACGCGGCCGATGCCGCGCGGCTGGGCGGGCGCACCGTTGCCACCGTCGAGGGCGTGACGCTCGTGTCCGTCTCCCGCGAAGCAGCCGTGCCCGGCGATGGCGACGGACAGGGCGACGCTACGGTCGCAGGTACCGCCTACAACGCCACTGCGCAGATCCGCTGCTCCGGCTACCAGGGCGGCCCGGACCAGATGTGCGACGCAGGCGTCGTGCGCGGGACGGAAACCGGTACCTACGTCGAGGTCACGCTGCCGGACGGCAGGCAGCGCACGATTTTCTTCAACGCCGACGGCTCGTTCCTGTCGTTCTCGACGGCGGAGGCCGACGGCACGGCCGCCATGAAGATCGGTTCCAGTCGCGAGGGAGACACGACGATTGCGACGCTCGGGACGGAGCGCTACGAGATTCCCGACGCTTTCGTGCAGGGAGACTGAACCATCGCCCGTGCAGTGCGCCCGAGGACGGGGGCTTCGACGCCACGATCGGCCTGGTACCGGGCCACCAGGGAGTGGCGAGCGCCGCGCACCGCAACCGGCGTCGCTACGGTGACAAGTTCATCGCCGACCTCTCGCTCGATGCGGAATGGCTCGCAGGCAGGCATCAACTCTCCCTGCGATTGCTGAGCTTTCTCCGCAGCACGGGTGCTGTAGTCTTCCTCGATCGCCAGACTTCGCCCGGATCCAGGCCCACCTCGCCCATGACCGCCAGAGACCGCTCTACAGTACCGTTCCGTGCGCGACTGCTCGAACTCGCCGAAGGCCCGCGCACGCAACGGTTCATCATCGCGCTCATCATGGTGAACGCCGTGACGCTCGGCCTCGAGACCTCGCCGGCGGTCATGGCAGCCATCGGGCCGGCCCTGCTTGCGGTCGACGCGGCGATCCTCGTGGTCTTCGTGCTGGAAGTGGGGGCGCGGCTGGCAGGCCGCGGCCTCGGGTTCTTCCGCGACCCGTGGAACGCATTCGACTTCGTGATCGTCGCGATCGCGCTCGTGCCGGCGTCGGGGCCTTTCGCAGTGCTGCGGGCGCTGCGGATCCTGCGAGTGCTGCGGCTGTTCAGCATGGTTCCGTCGATGCGCAAGGTGGTGGGCGGCCTGCTTTCGGCGATGCCGGGCATTGCCTCCATCGCGATGATCATGCTGATCCTGTTCTATGTCGCCGCCGTGATCGCGACCAACCTTTTCGGGGACGGGTTCGCGGACTGGTTCGGCAGCATCGGCCGATCGATGTACACGCTGTTCCAGATCATGACGCTCGAGAGCTGGTCGATGGGCATCGTGAGGCCCGTGATGGAGACGTACCCGTACGCCTGGGCGTTCTTCATCCCGTTCATCCTGGTCGCGACGTTCACGATGCTGAACCTGTTCATCGGCGTGATCGTGAGCGCGATCCAGGGGCAGGAGGCAGAGCTGCACGCCCATACCGAGGCGACCGTGGAGCAGGCGGCGGAGGGCGTCCGCTCGGCCACGCATGCCGACGTGGAGTCGCTGCGCGCCGATATTCGCGAGCTACGCAGGCTGCTCGAGGCGCGGCAGGATGGTGCGTCGTGACTGCCGGCACTGCAGGCGTCGCTCCGGCCATTCCGGGCGTGCATTTCGCCCGACGCCACGAACCCCAGCCTGTCGTCGTTCACTTCGTTGTTGCGATGGACGATGCCGGACGGAAGGCGGGTGCTGCGAACGACGACCACGCCGGCCTTCGCTGCCTCGGCGAGCGCGTCCAGCGCGGGCGGGGTCATGTTGCCGTCGCCGACGCCTGCAATCACGAGGCCCTCGGCGCCCAGCTTGACGGCCGCCTCGATCAAGTCCGCATTCATGCCGGCATGGGCATGGATGACGTCGGCACGGGGCAGCGTGGCCAGGCCTCGTTGTTCGTGTCCTGGCTGCCGATGTTGACGACCTGCTCGCCCTCGATGATGGCCAGCTTGTCGAGGTTCGGCACGGCCGAAATCAGGTCCTTGATGTCGAGGGCCCCCGACTTGTAGCCGTAGCCGCCCTCGGGTGCCCGGACGCCCGCAATGGTGCCGCCCGTGGCCAGCCCGTGACTCGAGCAGTGCCCTGACTCGTCACCGCGAGACGCCGCTGCTGGCCACAAAGGCAGCAAATGCTGCGATCAGCAGAGGTTTTTTCACTGGTGTTCCTTCCCGTTAATCGTCCAGCCGCAGTTCCCGGCTGGCACGCCGGGCTTCACGCGCGCCGCTCGGCGTTCGGGGTGTGCAGCCGACATGCAGGCTGCCTCGAGGCGAGTCGGCGTGCGAGTACGCCGTGTGCGCGCCGGTCGAGCGGATAGCTCCACGCCAGCACCAGCATCGGCAAGAGGAGCAGGCACGGCCAGGCGACGAACGCGACCTTGAGCCCGAGCGCAGCGGTCGGCGTAACGTCGCGCTGTGCGTCGAATCCGAACAGCGTCGGGATCGCGAGTGCCACGGCGGCGCCCAGGCCCTGCGTGAGCTTGGTCACGATGGCCTGGAACGAAAAGAAGATCGCGGCCCGCTGCCGGCGGCTGTGCCAGGCGTCGTAGTCGACGATGTCGGCGAGCAGCGACGGCAGTGCGATCGAGGATAGCCCGAGGAAGAAACCGAAGCAGGCCATGATCGCCGCCATTGGTGCAAGCGCTCCCGGCCCGGGATCGAGCGGCGGAATCGCGAGCAGTGTCACGATCATCCCGGCGCCTGCGACGCTCCACGCCCGGTGCTTTTCCACCCGGTGCATCACCCTTAGCCAGATGGGCATGCCGAGCGCCATCGCCAGCGTCATCGGCAGCGCGATCTGTGGCACCTTCGCGCCGAGCCCGAGGTACCGGCTGGCGTAGATCACGAAGAGGCTCGCCACGGCACCGGTGGCGAGCCCGAACAGCACCTGGGTGAGGAGGAAATAGCGCAACGGCGGGGTGTCGACGAGCGCCCGGTACAGGTCGCCCGGCCGCAGTGGCTGCTCCGTCGTGCGCCGGGCCGGTTCCGGTACCGTCCGCCAGAGCAGCAGCACGGCAAGCGGCAGGCCGATCATGATGAAACCCGCAATCGCCCGCATGACCTCGGGCGTGAAACTGGATCGGCCGCCGAGCAGCAGCAGGGGCGAGACCATGAACAGCACGCCGCCCGCGAACCCGAGCAGCTGTCGCCAGAGCGCGACGCGCGATCGCTCGTGGTAGTCGCGCGACAGCTCCGCCGCCATGGCCGTGTGCGGAATCTCGACGAGCGTCCAGCCGAGCGTCACGACGAGATACGAGGCGAGCAGGTACCCGGTGCCGGCGTCGGGCGAGGGATCGTAGAGAAACCACGCGCCGGCCATGACGACTGCGGCACCGGCGAGCATCCAGGGCTTGCGCCGTCCCGAGCGGTCGGAAAGGTAGCCGACGAGCGGGTCCGTGAGCCCGTCGAACAGGCGCGCGATCAGCGTGGCGGTCGCGAGGCCGCCGAGTGTCACGGCCGTGTAGTCCAGATAGAAATTCGGAAGCACCGCGGCCGTGGGCGACATCAGCATCGACAGCGGCAGGTTCACGAGGCCGAAGGCGACCAGGAGCGGCGTGGGTAATCGGGAAGGCGTCGGCGTCATCGGCCGTGATGGACCCGGGATCGAAGCACGATCCGTTCATTCTGCCCGAAGGCGGATCACGTGGACTGCGGACCGCCGCACGCGGCGATGCTGCCGGGTCGGGCACGGCGGGCCGATAGGTTCTGGTCGCTCGAGGAGCGGGATCGTGAGGCCGCGCTCGCCGCGATAACGCGCAGCGGTGCGGTGGCGGTCATTGCGGAGCGACCGGATCGTCAGGGTGTTGCTGGCATCGAACCAATCGGCGACACCGGCTTCGTGGTACGGCATCTGCAATGACGCCAGCGGAAGGCTCGTATGGGAACGTGCGCGCAGGCCACGACACTGGCTGGCAGCAGCCTTGGAGGGGAGCCGAGCGCCTCCGGCAGGGCGGCACCGGGTCCATCCGTGAAGAACGTGCACGGCTGGGTAACGGGAAGAGCCACGGCTCCTGGCCGCCGGCCACGCCGGCACGACGCCGCATGGAGCATGTGTTCTGGATCGAAAGCGAGGGCTGTGCCCGCATCAGACCCCCGCGCCTCGGCATCGTGGAGACGGCTAGTCGGCCCGGATGGGGTATCCTGCGTCACGCTCGCGCGGTCACCCACACTCAGGAATCTCTCGTGCAAGAATTCATGGCCCGCACCGTGGCGTCGTGCTGCGCGCGCCCGGCACTATCCGCACTGCTGCTCGGCGCGGCCCTTCTGGCCGGTTGTGCCGGCCCCCAGGAGAGAGTCTCGGGTACATGGCAGGAGGGTGCGCCGCGCGACCGGGCCTTCTCGCGCGTGCTGGTGGTCGGCATCAGCCCGGACCTCCGGCAACGCTGCGGGTTCGAGCGCTACCTCGCCAAGCGCATCGAGAGTGCCGCGACCGTCGCGATGGCAAGCTGTGACGTCGTAAAGCAGAAAGAGCCGCTGACCCGCGAGAGCATCGAGGAGGCCGTCCTGTCGCAGAAGGCCGACGCGGTCGTCGCCACGTCGCTCATTGCACAGGAGTGGGGCGTCGAGCGCGGCGGCAGCATGGACACCCGCGGTGGCGGCGCTTACAAGGCCACGGACTCGGGGTACGCGACCGGATACTACGGAACATACGGCGTGCCCGTGATCTACGGCGAGTTCAAGACGCAGGCTTCGGTGGTTACGATGAAGGGCGAGGCGCGGCTCACGACCAAGGTGTTCGAGACCCGCAACGCGACGGTGGTGTACACGCTGGATACGACGGCCAAGGACCTCGAGTCCCGCGAAGCCAGGCTGAACGCTGTGACCACGCCGATCGCCGATCGCCTGCGCAAGGCAGGACTGACTCGCTGACCCGGCGACAGCCACGGCACGGTCACGGGGACAGGATCATGCCGCTGGAGATCCGCGCGACCGGGAGACCGCTGGTGCCCATGTTCAGCCCGCTCCGCAGCACGCTCATCGCCGCGCTCGTCCTGGCCGGACTTTCGTCAGGCGCGATGGCGTGCTGGTCGTCAAGGTGACCAACACCGGCACGGCCAAGGTGCGCTGTGACGTGCGCTACGATGCATCTCCACAGCCACTTGCACGGGGCTACGTGTACGTCGACCCAGGCCAGACCGAGCAGGACGCTTTCCGGGCCTAGCGCCGCTGGTCGCGCGTGAACGTGGAAGTGATCTGCAAGCTGAAGGACTGACAGGGGTAATCGGCAATCTCGCTTAGCAGGGCAGGGCAGACTGACAGTTCCTAGATGCGTGGCTGCCGCGCCGCGCATCCGCTCCCAGCTTCTCGCCGGCAGCAGCTTGCAACACCAGCCAGGGACGTTTGAAATTCCCGTCGGCGGCCGTCGATGCTGATGTCCGGCCTCGTCCGGCGGAACTTTCCTCCGTGTTCTCATTCCAACGCTGCGGGCATGCGCCGCTGCGCGCAGCTGTCACCCGGGGTCCCCGATGAGCCGAAAAACTGCGAGACACCAGACCAAGCCGCAGCGAGGCGATTCCCAGCTGCCATCCACGCCCGCGGCGACGCCGGGCCGTCGATGGGGGCTGATCATCGGCACTTTGGCGGCAGTGCTGTTCGTCGTGCTGGCGGGCAAGCTGCTGTTCTCGGGCAAGGCGACGCAACCTTCGTCTTCCGGGACGACCGCAAGCGCCGCGGCCCTTGCGAGCGAGCACTCACCCACGCTCGGCGACCCGGGTGCCACAGTGCACATCGTCGAGTTCCTCGATCCCGCCTGCGAGACCTGCGCCCTGATGTACCCCCACGTGAAGCAGATGCTGGCGGATAACCCGGGCCGGATCCGTCTTTCGATCCGTCACGTGCCTTTCCACCAGGGTGCCGAGTTCGTGGTCCGGCTGCTCGAGGCCAGTCGGGCGCAGGACAAGTACTGGCAGACGCTCGAGGCGCTGCTGGCCACGCAGGACCGGTGGGCGCCGCACCACACCGTCCAGCCCGACCTGGTCTGGCCCGTGATCGCCGGCGTGGGCCTCGACATCGAGCGGCTGAAGTCGGACATGGCCGCACCCGAGGTCGACGCACGCATGCAGCGCGATATCGACGACGCGCGGGCGATCAAGGTGACGGCGACGCCGGAGTACTTCGTCAACGGACGTCCGCTGCCGAGCTTCGGGCTTCAGCAATTGCAGGATCTCGTGAACGAGGCGCTGCGGAGCGGTGCCGGGCCCTCCACCTGACGAGGCCAGAACGGCGAGCCCGCCAGGCGACCGGTCTCCATGCCGTCGAGGACACCACGAAGAATCCCGCGGTCGCCGGATCTCCAGCACCTGCTTCCTGCTCGCTGACGAAGACCAACGCGAAAGTGCCCGCGTTGCTCGCGCCGCACCTTCCACGGGCGGGCCGGGTGCTCGACATCAGCGCTGGCGAAGGCCAGCTGGCGCGTCGGGTGCACCACCTGATCCAGAGCCGCGGGTACGCGGCGAAGCTGGAGGCATGCGATCTCTTTCCCGGCAACTTTCGGGTCCCGGAGGTGCCGTGCCACGGCATCGGCCAGCACGGAGGGCTGCCGCTCGACGATCACAGCGTCGACCTCGCCTACTCGTTGGAATTACGGCATCGCGCTCATTCCTTCGCCTGTCAGAATGCGACGGAAGCATCCGCACCAACCGGGGCCCCGGTATCCTCGTACGAATAGAGGGCCAGGTCGCGTCTTGCGGTGACGGAATCCGTTGTGCTCGAGCTCTTCTGTCGCAGCGTCGAGGGTGACTACCCCGCTGGCCAAGGGCCCCCTTGTCCGAGCCGTGCACCCGGCCGGCCGCTCTCGAGGCGTGCTGTCGGAGGGTAGGCGCGCGACGACACGTCATGCTCCGGCACGGGCAGGAACGCCGCTGTGCCCGCAGTGTCTGAACGGTCGTCGCCTCCATATGCAGGGATGAATCCAGGCGTGCGCAAGATACTCTCCGGTCCGTTCGCCGACGATCCGGCGTGCCGCGTGTTCTCGCCTCTCGTGGCGACGTGCCTGGCCGTGCTGCTGGCCGGCTGCAGCAGCGGCGACGACTCCAGCGGCGAAGGCTCCGGCGACGGCACGGGGACGTCGCGCGGCGACCTGCTGCAGGCGCCGACGCTGGTTCGCACCGTCACGACATCCAACCTGCTTGAGAATCTCGCCGACCCCGTCAACCTGGCGCTGCTGACCCAGGCGGGGTCACCGCTTTGCGACATCGCGGCGTACAGGATCCAGTACGCGACGATCGGCAGCCTCGAAGAGCCGACGACCGCGACCGGTGCGTTGCTGGTCCCCGCCGGATCGGAGGCGCGCTGTACCGGCGGGCGGCCGATCGTGCTCTACGCGCACGGGACGTCGACGGAGGCCGACTACGACATTTCGAATCTCGACGACGAGCGGAACGCGGAGGGCCTGCTGATGGCCGCGTTCTTCGCGTCGCAGGGATTCATCGTCGTGGCACCGAACTACACCGGCTACGATACGTCCACGCTGCCCTACCATCCGTACCTCGTCGCCGAGGCACAGTCCGCCGACATGATCGACGCGCTTGCAGCCGCCCGCAGCGCGCTGCCGGTGGCCGAAGCCGCTCAGACGACCGACGGCGGCAAGCTCTTCGTGACCGGTTACTCGCAGGGCGGATACGTCGCCATGGCGACACAGCGCACGCTCGAGGAGACCGGCGCCACGGTCACGGCGGCCGCGCCGATGTCCGGGCCGTACGCGCTCGCCGCGTTCGTCGATGCAGTGTTCGCGGGCCGCGTCAATGGCGGCTCGACCGTCTTCGGCCCATACCTGTTCACGGCCTACCAGCGCGCGTATGGCGACCTGTACGTGCAGCCGGCTGAGATGTTCGAAGCGCAGTACGCCGAGGGGATCGAGACGCTGCTGCCGGCGAACGTCCCGCGCAGCGAGTTGTACGCGCAGGGCAAGTTGCCGCGCGACGCGTTTTTCAGCCTCGACCCGCCGGCCCCGGAATTCGCGGACGTCACGCCGCCCACGACGCCGGCGGAATTCGCGTCCCTGTGGAAGAACGGGTTCGCCGCGACCGGCTTCCTGATCCGCAACGACTACCGCCTGCGCTACCTGCAGGACATGCAGGCGCATCCGGACGGTTTCTGGCCGGACACGACCGACGCCGAACCGGCAGACGACGCCGCATTCCCGTTGCGGCGGGCACTCGTCGCGAACGACCTGCGCAACTGGACGCCGAGGGCGCCGACGTTGCTCTGCGGCGGCCACGACGACCCGACGGTGTTCTGGCTCAACACGCAGGCGATGGAATCGTACTGGGCCACGCATGTCCCGGGCGCGCCTGTCACTGTGCTCGACGTCGACGCGGCGCCAGCGGCCGGCGGGGATCCCTACGCCGACCTTAAGCAGCGATTCGATCTCGCGAAGGATCTCGTCGCGGCCCAGTCCGTGGCGCAAGGTGCAAGCGACGGCGGCTGGAAGGCGGTGCTCGATGCTTATCACGCCGGGCTCGTTGCGCCGTTCTGCCTCGAGGCCACGCAGGAATTCTTCGAGAGTCGCTGAACACGATCTCGGCCGCGCCGCTTCGTGAAAAAAAAGCGGCGCGCCCGGTAAAGGGCGCGCCGCCGTCGACCGATGAGGGTCGTTACTTGCCGTCGCGATCCGCGTCGCCCGGCATCGCGCGCTCGACGGTGTCGCGGGCACGTTCGAAGGCGTCGCGCGTCGCGTGCTTCGCGTCGTGCCAGGCCAGGCGCGAGTTGCCGCGAGTGGCATTCCAGTGCCGCTCGAACTCGGGCTCGACCTCTTCGAAGCTGCGGCCCCGGTACTCCGGGTAGCGTTCGTAGCCCATCCGGTAGGCCGGACTGTAGTCGTCGTACGACGAGCCGCTCGTCACGTAGGAACGCGACGAGTAGTTGGTCTTCCAGTAGTCGTCCTCGACTTCCGGGTTGATGTGGTCGGCGATCGCCTTGCCGCCCAGTGCACCCGCGACGGCGCCGACCGCGGCACCGATCGCCGCGCCTGCGGGACCGCCGAGGCCGCCCGCCGCTGCGCCCGCCATCGCGCCGCCCGCGATGCCGCCGACGGCACCACCGGCAAACGCACCGCCTACGGCCCCGGCGGTGTCCTTCTTGTCGTCCTCGTCCATGAGGCGTTCACGGCCGCGGTTCGGGTCTCTCGTGGATCCTGCCATGTCGAATCTCCTTGCTTGAAACGGAACGTCGGCCCGCAGTCCGGGCCTCGACGGACTTTTTAGGGTTTTCGGACGATCGGGTATGTAGGAGAGCGAGCCGCTCCGTCCGCTGCGATGGCCGCGCCTCGTGTAGGTCGGCTCGTCGTGCTTGCCCGCGCCGGGCGGTGTCGGCGGGCGAGGCGGATCGGGGCAGGCGCTGGCGGACGCAGAACTGCACGAATGCCTCCTGTCGGGCGCCGTTCCGTGGCCACATCATGCCGGCGTGACAGACAACGACCGCCGCCCCCTGTACGTCGTGCTCAACTCGGCCTCGGGGCGGGATGACGGCGACGTGGCCGAGCGAACCATCGCGGGCGTGCTCCGCGAAGCCGGGCGGCGATTCGAGATCGCTCGAAACGACGATGGCGCTCGACTCGACGACTGCATCCGTGTCACGGTGGAGCGCGCCCGCGTCGACGAGGGAATCGTCGTCGCGGCCGGGGGCGACGGCACGGTGAATGCCGTGGCCCGGGCGACGCTCGGCAGCGGCTGTCCTTACGGGGTCATCCCGCAGGGGACGTTCAACTACTTTGCCCGTAGCCACGGCATCCCGACCGACGCCGCAGAGGCGACGCGGGCGTTGCTCGATGCCGAACTCGTGCGGGTGCCCGTGGGCAGCGTCAACGGCCGCATCTTCCTGGTCAACGCGAGCCTCGGGCTCTACCCGGAATTGCTCGATGTGCGCGAGGAGCAGGAGGAACGGCACGGCCGGAGCCGACCGGTCGCGCTGTGGGCCACCGTGCTCGCCATCCTGCGTGGGCACCGGCCGATGCGGATCCGGATGGAGAGCGACGACGGGATCGTGGAGCGAAGCACGCTCACGCTGTTCGTCGGGTTGAACAGGCTGCAGCTCGAGCAGATGGGCTGGGACGGCTCCGAGGTCGAGGAAGGCAGACTCGCCGCCATCGTCGTCAAGCCGGTGTCGACGCCGCGTCTCCTGTGGCTGATGCTGCGCGGGGCCGCGGGACGCCTGCCGAAGGCGAGCGGCGTCGTCAGCTTCGCGTTCTCGAGCCTCACCGTGACACCTGCCAGCCGGCGAGTCCGGCAGGTGAAGGTGGCCACCGATGGCGAGACGTCCCTCATGTCGCCGCCTCTCGAGTTTCGTGTCGCGCCGGAATCGCTGCTGCTGCTCAAGCCGACGGCGGTCCCCGTGGCAGGGGCAGGGTAGTGACCACGCTGCTGCACCTGTCGGACACGCACTTTGGAACGGAGCAGCTCCCGGTGGTGAGGGCGTTGCTCGATTTCGCTGCGGTGCAGAAGCCGGACGTGCTGGTGCTCTCCGGCGACGTCACGCAGCGCGCCCGCCGTCGTCAGTTCGACGCGGCCCGCTGCTTCGTCGACTCGGTCGCGGCTCCGGCCACGATCGTGGTCCCCGGCAATCACGACATTCCACTCTTCAACCTGCCGGCCCGCGTATACGCCCCGTACGGCGGTTACGAACGCGTGTTCGGCGCCGATCTCGAGCCCACGTTCGAGGCGCCGGGGCTCGTGCTCGTTTCCGTGAATACGACGCGTCCCCGGCGGCACAAGGACGGCGAGGTCTCATCCGCACAGGTGGCGCGCGTGGCCATGCGCCTGCGGGCCGCCGGCACGATGCAGATACGGGTCGTGGTGCTTCATCATCCGGTCCTCGCGGTCCGCGCCGAGGACGAGAAGAATCTGCTGCACGGCCGCGCCGCGGCTATCCGTACGTGGGCGGAGGCCGGCGCCGATGTCGTCCTCGGTGGTCACATCCATCTGCCTTACGTCCGGCCGCTGCGGACCGGCTACCCGGGCCTCGTCCGCGACGCGTGGACGGTGCAGGCGGGCACCGCCACGTCCTCGCGCATGCGCGACGGAATCCCGAACTCGGTCAACGTGCTGCGCTGCGACGGCACGAGCGGCGTGCGCCGATGCGACGTGGAGCGCTGGGACTTCGAGGCTGCAACCCGCAGGTTCCTGCTGCGCAAGAGTCACGAGCTCTCGTTCGCCTGACGTCCGGGGCCTCGGCGACGCCCGGGCGCGCGTCGCGGGCCCGCCACCTGACGGTCAACCGGGCCTCTTGATGACCCGACGCTTCGTCTGTGTTAAACACTATCGGCATTCCGTGGGAGGGTTGTCGATGACCGCATGCAAAGGACGTTCCGGACTCCGTGGTTCAGTCGCGGCTGCACTCGTCACGCTCGCGCTGGTGCCGGGGCTGGCGTTGGCCCAGTCGCCTGCCGCGGCGAAGCCCGGCGACCTGCCGGGCGGCAAGCCTTACTCGCCGTACGCCTTCCGGAACTTTCCGGACCGCGTGTACTTCGGCGACATGCACATCCACAGCAACCTGTCGCCGGACGCGGGCCTGCTCGGAACGTCGCTGACCGCCTCGGACGTCTACCGCGCCGCGCGCGGCGAGACGGTCGTGTCGAATACCGGCCAGCCCTTCCGGCTGGTGCGGCCGCTCGATTTCCTCGTGCTCACGGATCACGCCGAGGCGATGGGTCTCGCACCGATGGTCCGTGAAGGCAATCCGGTGCTGCTCGCCTCGCCGCGCGGGCGCGAAGTCTACGAAGCCTTCAAGGCTGGCCGCGAGCAGGCAATGAAGGCGTTCGGCGGGCTCCTGGCCGACGTCTCGGCGGGCAGGAATCCCTTCGCCGACATCGACATGGCCGGCTCGATCTGGCCCGAATTCGTCAAGCTCGCGGACACGTACAACCAGCCGGGCGTGTTCACCGCCATGACCGGCTTCGAATGGACGTCACAGCCCGGTGGCAACAACCTGCACCGCATCGTCGTGTTCGCGGACGGTGCGGACAAGACGAGCCGCGTGATGCCGTTCTCGATGTTCGACAGCCAGGATCCCGCAAAGCTGTGGGACTACCTGGAGAAGTACGAAGCGTCGACGGGTGGCCGCGCCTTCGCGCATGTGCACAACGGCAATCTGTCGAACGGCATCGCCTTCACGGCCGCGACGTTCGACGGCACGCCGATGGATGCCGCCTACGCCGCGCGGCGCGCTCGCTGGGAACCGATCATGGAAATCACCCAGGTCAAGGGCGACGGGGAGACGCATCCTTATCTGTCCCCCGATGACGAGTTCGCGGATTTCGAACGCTGGGACGTCGCCAACCTCGACGGCTCCGCGCCAAAGACGAAAGACATGCTGCGCTATGAATACGCCCGTTCCGCGCTGTTGACCGGTCTCGAGGTCGAAGCCAAGGTCGGCGCCAACCCGTACGACTTCGGCTTCAACGGCACCACCGATTCGCATACCGGTCTCGCCTCGACGAGGGAAGAGAACTTCTTCGGCAAGTTCGCCGGCACCGAGCCGCGCCCCGACCGCTTCTACGGTGATGTGATCCCCACGGACAACCCCGCCCTGCGGATCATCACCGCGCAGGAATCGGCGGCGGGCCTGACCGGCGTGTGGGCCCGCGAAAACACCCGCGATGCGATTTTCGATGCACTGATACGCAAGGAAATCTACGCCACGACCGGCACACGCATGCGTGTGCGCCTGTTCGCCGGGTGGGATTTCAAGCCAGGTGACGAACTCGTGGCAGATTTCGCCGGCCTTGGCTATACACGCGGCGTGCCGATGGGCGCTCGACTGCACGCGCCGCCCGAAGGCGCAGCGCCCACATTCGTGGTGCGCGCCCTGCGCGATCCTGACTGGGCCAACCTCGACCGCATCCAGATCATCAAGGGCTGGCTCGACGCGGACGGCAAGGCGAAGGAACGGATCTATGACATCGCCGTCTCGGGCGACCGCAAGATCGATGCGGATGGGCGCGCTCGCACACCGGTCGGCTCGACTGTTGATCTCGCAAAGGCCACCTTCGCCAACACCATCGGTGCCCCAATCCTCGGCGCCCACTGGCGCGACCCGGATTTCGATCCGAGGGAACGGGCGTTCTATTATGTAAGAGTGTTGGAAATCCCCACGCCGCGCTGGACGACCTATGATGCCGTGCGCTTCGGTGTGAAGCCACCGACCGAGGTGCCCGCGACGGTGCAGGACCGCGCCTATACATCGGCCGTCTGGTACTCGCCCGGGGAATAGACGGACCGTTCCCGTGGGCGCGTAATGCGCGTAATGGGGACGCATTTATTTTAAGTACGTCGAAGCCCGCCCTGTGCGGGCTTTTTCTTGCCTCAGATTCGGTGAGCGAAAGGCCACTTTTATTGGGAAAGGACTTTTGTCGACT
>Ga0105090_10000650_pt1 | contig 17626 bp, 17 predicted proteins | sample PPLLak3March2015_FD_79110 | JGI IMG/M metagenome (GOLD analysis project Ga0105090, IMG submission 79110) | Freshwater sediment microbial communities from Prairie Pothole Lake near Jamestown, North Dakota, USA - PPLs Lake P7 Core (1) Depth... | ecosystem: Environmental > Aquatic > Freshwater >... | reverse complement strand
TACGGCTGGAAGCGGGCCAGCATCCTGGCCGCCTTCCTGAACGCATTGCTGCTGTTGGTGGCCATGGGCTCACTGGCCTGGGAGGCGGTACAGCGGCTGCATTCGCCGGTGCCGGCAGCTGGCGCGACCATCATGGCGGTGGCCGGCGTCGGCATCGTCGTCAACACTGCCACGGCCCTGCTATTTGTACGCGGCCGCGACGCCGACCTCAATATCCGCGGCGCCTTCTGGCACATGGCCGCCGACGCCATGGTCTCGGCCGGGGTGGTGCTGGCCGGCGCGTTGGCACTGGCCTTCGGCTGGAACTGGCTGGATCCGGCAGTCAGTCTGGCCATCGCAGCACTGATCGTCGCCGGCACCTGGGGCTTGTTCCGCCAGTCGCTGCACCTGCTGTTCGACGGGGTGCCCGAAGGCGTGGATCTGTGGGCAGTGCAGTCGTTGCTGGAATCACTGCCCGGGGTGGACCGGGTGCACGACCTGCATGTCTGGGCAATGGGCACCTCGGACACTGCGCTCACGGCCCACCTGGTGATGCCGCAGGTTCAGGCGGACGACGCATTCCTGCAGCAAGCCAGCGAGCGGCTGTATGCGCGCTTCGCCATCGGCCACGTAACGCTGCAGGTGGTGCGCTCGCCGTTCAACAAGGGCTGTGGCGAGACCGTCGATCCGGCCTCTGACGCAACCCATTGACCTACGCCTGGCGACGCCGGCTTTCGGGGTAGACGATGTTCTCTTCCAGCGCGATGTGATCGCGGTACAGGTCGGTGAACACCGGCACCGCGGCGCGCAGGAAGTCCAGGTCGTACCAAGCGTAGCCCTCGACCACGGCGCGCAGTTGCGGCTGCAGTTCCAGCCAGTCTTCCTCGAGCCAGCCATGGTCCTGCTGGAGCCGGTGCACGTGCTGCACCAACACGGCGTCGCCGCTGGTCAGCAGGCTGGGAAAGACATGTATTTCCTCGGCGGCATGGTGGGCGCGGGCGCTGCCATCGAAGAAGCGACAGATCTCATCGGCCGTGGCGCGTGTGGCGGCGGTGACCCCATCTGCATCGAGCAGGTCGACCCACTGCTGCAGGCGTTCGAGCGTAGCCATCACCTCGCGGTGCGTGGTGTCGAGCATCTCGAAGTTGGCCGGCGTGGGCACGGCCGCGCGCGCGGGGCGCTTCGGGAGGGAAGGGCGGGGCTTGGGGGTGGACATGACAACTCCTCTTGACTGGCTTCGATTCTTGTTGGGTGCAGGCGCTGCGGTTTGTCCTGGATCAACGGCGAGCGCGAATGCCGCACCAGCGCGAGGATTCAGCCAAGAACGGATCTCTTGCTACGATCACACACGGTCCAACTCAAGAAAGGCAACATCATGCGGAACGCGCTCATCGCCGCCAGCCTGGCGCTGGCGGCCTCGGCACAGGCTGCCCCGCCGGAGCACTATCGGCTACAAACCGCGGCAGAACTGTCCCGCCTTTGCGCCACGCCATCATCGGAAAGCGACCACGTCACCGCCGTCGCCTTCTGTCACGGCGTGCTCGCCGGGTCCTACGGCTACTTCCTTTCAGTCACGCCGGTGGCGGACCGCTTCGTATGCCCACCCAACCCCGCGCCGACGCGCTCGCAGGTGGCCAACGGTTTCGTTGCCTGGTTGAAGGCGAGGCCGCAGTACAACAGCGACGGCGCCATCGACGCGCTGTTCCGGTACGCAGCCGAAGCCTTCCCCTGCAAGCGCTGAGTCGAAGCCACTGAACGAAGGAAACCATTCCATGAACCGCAAAATGATTCTTGCCCCTGCTTTGGCCGCTGTGCTGATCGTGGCGGGATGTTCGAACATGACGTCATCGCAGCAGTCCACGCTGTCCGGTGCCGGCATAGGCACCGCGGCCGGCGTCGCGGTCGGTGCGATCACTGGAGAATGGGCCTGGGCCGCAGCGGGGGCCGCCATCGGCGCGGGCGCCGGCTACCTGACCGAACAGGAGCGCCAGCGCCAGGCTGCAGCGCAACAAAGAGCCTTCAACGAAGGCGTTCAGGCCGGCAAACAGCAGGCCACCCAGAAGAATTGAAGCCCTGGCCGGGCCCCGGGCCCGGCCCTCGTCGTAGCCCACGGCGAGTGAAAGGCCACGCCGCGCGTCCGTCCGTGGCCGCCGCAGCGGCATGAGGGCTGCGCGCAGGGACTATCCTCCGCGCGATGTACAAGAAGTTCTTCGGGTTGAAGCACGAGCCGTTCTCGATCGCTCCCGACCCGCACTATCTGTTCATGAGCGAGCGCCACCGCGAGGCGCTCGCACACCTGCTGTACGGTGTGCGCGGCGGTGGCGGTTTCGTGCTGCTCACCGGCGAGATCGGAGCCGGCAAGACGACGGTGTGCCGCTGCTTCCTGGAACAGGTGCCGCGCCGCACCAACGTGGCCTACATCTTCAACCCGAAACAGACGGCCGAAGAGCTGCTGCAGTCGATCTGCGAGGACTTCAGAATTTCGCCCGAAGCCGAACCCGGCCGGGTGCTCACTGCCCGCGACCATGTCGCCGCACTGAACGAGTTCCTGCTGCGCACCCACGGCGTGGGCCAGAACAACGTGCTGATCATCGACGAGGCACAGAGCCTGTCGGTGGAGGTGCTGGAGCAGCTGCGGCTGCTGACGAACCTTGAAACCAACGAGCGCAAGCTGCTGCAGATCATCTTGGTCGGCCAGCCTGAATTGCGCGACATGCTGGCCCGTCCCGAACTGGAACAGCTGGCGCAGCGCGTTATCGCCCGCTACCACCTGGATGCGCTGACGCCGCGCGAGACCGCGCAGTACATCCACCACAGGCTCAGTGTGTCCGGCCTGACGGGCGCCTTGCCCTTCGACGCGGCCGCGATGCGGGGTATCCACGCCCTGTCGCGCGGCGTGCCGCGGCGCATCAACCTGCTGTGCGACCGCGCACTGCTCGGTGCATATGCCAGCGGCAAGCCGCTGGTGGACATGTCGATCGTCGAGAAGGCCGCAGCCGAGGTCCGCGGCGAAATGCCGCCGCGGCGCCGCCGTTCTCGTTCGCGGCCAACACGCAGACGCATCGCTGCGGCGCTGGGTCTGGGCATCGTCGCCGGTGCGGCTCTGTTCGGTGCCGGCCTGTGGGTCTTCGACACCTTGCGTGCACCAACGGTCGTGCAGCAGCAGGCGGGGAGGTAAGTCGACATGTCGTACATCCTCGAAGCGCTGCGCAAGGCCGACGCCGAGCGCGAACGCGGGTCGGTGCCCGACCTGCATGCCCAGGCACTACCCTTGAGCGTGTCGGATGCGGAAGTGGATTCGCCGCGGCCTTCAGCGGGACTTTGGCTCGGGTTCGGAATCGGGCTTGCGGCTGTGGCAGGCGCAGCGTGGTATCTGCTCGTACGCGATGAGTCCGCACCTGTGGTGCCGGCTGCGGCGACCGTCGCGGCACCGCCGCTGGCCGCCCCAGCGCCGCCCGCACCGGTCGCGCCACCGGCTGCTGCTGCGCCACCGGTGGAGGTGCCTGCAGTCTCGGTGCCGCAGGCGCAGCCGGCCGTGCAGCCCGATTCGCCGGCGCCGCAGCCGGTCACGAACGCCCAACCCAGGGCGGCTGCCAGCATGCCGGTCAATCCTGCCCCCGCGCCGAAGCCGGTGGTATCCGTGCCGAAGCCACCGCCATCGCTACCAAAGGCCGAGCCGCCTGCGCCCCCCGTGCGGGTGCCGACGCTGGCCGAGTTGCCCGCGGAGCTCAGGCAGGAGGTGCCGGCACTGGTCGTCGGCGGCTCGGTCTACTCGCCGAAGGCCAGCGCACGCATGGTGGTCATCAACGGCCAGGTGTTCCAGGAAGGCAACAACCTGGGGCCGGAACTCAAGCTGGAACAGGTTCGCCCGAAGACGGCCGTCTTCTCGATCCGCGGCCAGCGCTTCGAAGTGCCGCTGTAGCTCGGCGCTGGAAGTCGCTGAAGCGGTTATGGTGCGGTCTGACAGGGAAACCCCCGCCGCTCCGCGCCGGGGCGCGATCCTAGAATGAAACAGCCAGCCCACCGGAGCTTCACCAACATGCCAGCCCAACGCCGCGCTGCCGCCGCAGAACCTGCCGAGGCCCCTGCCACTGGCCCGCGCGTGCTGAAGAAGTACCCGAACCGCCGCCTGTACGACACGCGCAGCAGCTCCTACATCACGCTGGCCGACGTCAAGGACATGGTGCTGAAGCTCGAGGACTTCGAGGTCCGCGACGCCAAGAGCGGCGAAGACCTGACGCGCAGCATCCTGCTGCAGATCATCCTCGACGAGGAATCGGGCGGGGTGCCGATGTTCTCGTCCGAGATGCTGGCGCAGATGATCCGTTTCTACGGCCATTCGATGCAGGGCATGATGGGCGCGTACCTGGAGAAGAACCTGCAGACCTTCGTCGAGTTGCAGAAGCGCTTTGCCGCCTCGGGCATGGGCCTGACCGATGCCAAGGCCTTCACGCCCGAGATGTGGGCGCAGTTCATGACCGGGCAGGGCAGTGCGATGCAGGGCCTGGTGGGCGCCTATCTCGAACAATCGAAGAACCTGTTCACGCAGATGCAGGAACAGATGGCCAAGCAGGCCGGCACGCTGTTCCAGGGCATCCCGGGGCTGCCCGCCAGCAAGCGCTGAGGGCGTACGCCGCCGGGGGCGGCCGGCGCGATGCAGGACAATCCGCCGGATGAGTTCCAACGTTCTGCCCGCCGAGGCCGCCGCGCCGAAGATCGCTTTCGTCTCACTCGGCTGCCCCAAGGCGCTGACCGATTCCGAGCTGATCCTGACCCAACTGCAGGCCGAGGGCTACGCCACCAGCAAGACCTACGACGGTGCCGACCTGGTGATCGTCAACACCTGCGGTTTCATCGACGACGCGGTCCGGGAAAGCCTGGACGCCATCGGCGAGGCGCTGGTCGGCAACGGCCGGGTCATCGTGACCGGCTGCCTGGGCGCGAAGCAGGGCAACGACGGCGGCAACCTGGTGCGACAGATGCACCCCAAGGTGCTGGCCGTCACCGGCCCGCATGCGACGCAGGAGGTGATGGACGCGGTGCACCAGCACGTACCGAAGCCGCACGACCCCTTCACCGACCTGGTGCCGCCGCAGGGCATCAAGCTGACGCCACGGCACTATGCCTACCTGAAGATCAGCGAGGGCTGCAACCACCGTTGCACCTTCTGCATCATTCCCGGCATGCGCGGCGACCTGGTGTCGCGGCCAATCGGCGACGTGCTGGGCGAAGCGCAGCGCCTGTTCGAAGCCGGCGTCAAGGAGCTGCTGGTCGTCAGCCAGGACACCAGCGCCTACGGCGTCGATGTCAAGTACCGCACCGGCTTCTGGGACGGCAAGCCGGTCAAGGCCCGGCTGTTCGATCTGTGCGAGCAGCTCGGCCGCCTGGCCGAAGACTTCGGAGCCTGGGTGCGGCTGCACTATGTGTACCCGTACCCGCATGTCGACGACATCATCCCGCTGATGGCGGACGGGCGCGTGCTGCCCTACCTGGACGTGCCGTTCCAGCACGCCCACCCCGAGGTGCTCAAGCGCATGAAGCGCCCGGCCAGCGGCGAACGCAACCTGGAGCGGCTGGCGCGCTGGCGCGAGATCTGCCCGCAGATCGTGGTGCGCTCGACCTTCATCGCCGGCTTCCCGGGCGAAACCGAATCCGAGTTCGAGACGCTGCTCGATTTCGTCCGCGAAGCGCGCATCGACCGCGCCGGCTGCTTTGCCTATTCGCCGGTGCAGGGCGCCGCGGCCAACGCGCTGGCCGACCAGCTTCCGGCCGAGCTGCGCGAGGAGCGGCGGGCGCGTTTCATGGTGGTCGCCGAAGAGGTGTCCACGGCCAAGCTGGAAGAACGCGTCGGCGCGACCATGCAGGTGCTGGTCGATCATGCGCCGGCATTGGGCCGCAAGGGCGGAGTGGGGCGCAGCTACGCCGACGCGCCCGAGATCGATGGCCAGGTACGGCTGCTTCCGCCGGAGAAGGCGTCGAAGACGTTGAAGGTCGGCGAGTTCACGCGCGCACGCATCGTCGGCACCCAGGGGCACGACCTCGTCGGCCTGCCCCTGTAAGACACGAAAGACACCCATGCCCGAAGAGAAGGCCCTGAGCACGCAGCTGATTCACCATCCATACCAGCCGCCGGCCGGCTTCATGGCGCCGCAGCCGGGGGTGTACAAGGCCTCGACCGTGATCTTCCCGAACGTGGCCGCGCTGCAGGCGCGCGACTGGAAGGAAAAGGCCGGCTACACCTACGGCCTGCACGGCACGCCGACGACCTTCCTGCTCGAAGAGCGGATCGCCACGCTGGAAGGCGGAACGCACACGCTGCTGGTGCCCAGCGGGCTGGCGGCGATCACGCTAGTCGACATGGCGTTGCTGAACAGCGGCGACGAGGTGCTGATCCCCGACAACGCCTATGGCCCGGGCAAGGAACTGGCGCGCCAGGAACTGTCGCATTGGGGAATAGCCCATCGCTTCTACGACCCCGCCAATCCGGCCGCGCTGGCGGCGATGATCGGCCCGGCCACCAAGCTGCTGTGGCTGGAGGCGCCGGGCTCGATCACGATGGAGTTTCCCGACCTGAGCGCACTGGTGCGCGTGGCGCGCGACAAGGGCGTGCTCAGCGCGCTGGACAACACCTGGGGTTCAGGTCTGGCCTTCAATGCCTTCGATCTGGGCGAGGGCTTGGGCGTGGACATCAGCGCGCATGCGTTGACCAAGTTTCCGTCCGGCGGCGGCGACGTGTTGATGGGCTCGGTGACCACCCGCGACCACGCCCTGCACCTGCGGCTGAAGGGCACGCACATGCGCATGGGCTGGGGCGTGGGCATGAACGATGTCGAGGCGGTGCTGCATGCCTTGCCATCGTTGGCGCTGCGCTATGCCGCGCAGGACGCCGCCGGGCGCACGCTGGCAATGTGGTGGCAGCAGCAGCCGCAGGTCAGCCAGGTGCTGCATCCGGCCTTGCCCGGCTCACCGGGACACGCCCATTGGGCGTCGCTGTGCAGCCAGGCCGCAGGCTTGTTCTCGGTGGTCTTCGACGAGCGCCACGAGCGCAGCCAGGTGCATGCGTTCGTCGATGCGCTGCAGCTGTTCAAGCTGGGCTATTCCTGGGCCGGGCCGGTGAGCCTGGTGGTGCCCTACGACCTGTCGGTCATCCGCCCCGGCAGCGCGTGGCGCGGCACGCTGGTGCGCTTCTCGCTGGGCCTGGAAGACGTGGCCGACCTGCGGGCCGACCTGGCGCAGGCGCTGCGCGCCGCCTTCGGCGCCGGCTGAGCGGCAATACGGGAAAGCCCGGAACCGGCCCGGGCTGCAAATGCGCGTTGCTGGCCCGCTGACCGGGCTGGAGCCCCCCACCTTGCCCGGGCTTCGAATACGCACACAAAACGGGGGCGGAGGAGACACGATGTATGCACCGATGAAAGTGCGGGCGTGGCGCCATGCCTGCGCGCTGCTGTTGTCTGCGGCCTTGCTTCCCGCACTGGCCCAGACCGCCACCAAGACCACGCCTGAACTGATCCGCGCCGCGACGGGCAAGGTCGACGGGGCGATGATCGAGGCCAACGAGCGCAGCACCAAGGACTGGCCGAGCTACGGCCTGGACTATGCCGAGACGCGCTTCTCGAAGCTCAAGCAGATCAATGCCGACAGCGTCGGCAAGCTCGGCCTGGTTTGGAGCTACAACCTCGAATCGAACCGCGGCGTCGAGGGCACGCCGGTGGTCATCGACGGCGTCATGTACGTCACAGGGTCATGGAGCATCGTGCACGCCGTCGACGTGCGCACCGGCAAGCGCTTGTGGGTCTTCGACCCCAAGGTCGACCACGCCTATGGCTACAAGGGCTGCTGCGACGTGGTCAACCGCGGCGTGGCGGTATGGAAGGGCAAGGTCTTCGTCGCGTCCTATGACGGACGCCTGTTCGGCCTGGACGCCGCCACCGGCAACAAGCTGTGGGAGAAGGACACGATCATCGACCGCAAGATGTCCTACACCATCACCGGCGCGCCGCGCGTCTACAAGGGCAAGGTGATCATCGGCAACGGCGGCGCCGAGTACGGCGTGCGCGGCTACATCACCGCCTATGACGCGGCCACGGGCGAGCAGAAGTGGCGCTGGTTCACCGTGCCCGGCGACCCGAGCAAGCCCTTCGAGGACATCTCGATGGCCCGTGCCGCGCAGACCTGGGACCGCAACGGCAAGTGGTGGGAGGCCGGCGGCGGCGGCACGGCCTGGGACGCGATGGCCTTCGACCCCGAGCTGAACCTGATGTACGTGGGCACTGGCAACGGCAGCCCATGGGCGCGCAACAAGCGCAGCCCGGCGGGCGGCGACAACCTGTACCTGGCCTCGATCGTCGCGCTCGACCCGGATACCGGCAAGTACGTCTGGCACTACCAGGAAACGCCGGGTGACAACTGGGACTTCACCAGCACCCAGCCGATGATCCTGGCCGACCTGAAGATCGTCGGCAAGCCGCGCAAGGTGATCCTGCATGCGCCGAAGAACGGCTTCTTCTTCGTCATCGACCGTACCGACGGCAAGTTCATCTCGGCCAAGAACTTCGTCGAGGTCAACTGGGCCAGCGGTTACGACGCCAGTGGCCGGCCGATCGAGACGCCGATCGCACGCGTGGTGGACCGGCCGCGCGAAATCATCCCCAGCGCCTACGGCGCACGCAACTGGCATTCGATGTCCTTCAGCCCGGCCACCGGACTGGCCTACATGCCGGTGCAGGGCGTGCCGGTCAACCTGATGGACAACAAGGACTGGAAGTTCAACACCCATCGCCCGGGCGAGCCGCACAGCAACCTGGGCTGGAACATGGCCATGTTCGCCAACGTCGAGCCGCCGAAGAGCAAACTCTTCGGTCAGTTGGTGGCTTGGGACCCGGTGGCCCAGAAGGCAGCCTGGTCGGTGGACCATGTAGGCCCCTGGAACGTCGGCACGCTGGCCACGGCCGGCAACCTGGTGTTCCAGGGCACGGCCGACGGGCGCTTCATCGCTTTTGACGCGCGCAACGGCAAGAAGCTCTGGGAAGTGCCCACCGGCACCGGCGTAGTGGCCGCACCGTCCACCTACGAGGTCGACGGCAAGCAGTACGTCTCGATCGCCGTCGGCTGGGGTGGCGTGTACGGCATCGCCGCGCGCCATACCGACCGGGCCGGCCCGGGTACGGTCTACACCTTTGCGCTCGGCGGCAGCGCCAAGCCGCCGGCCTTCGTCGAGTACAAGTTGAACGCGTTGCTAGAAGGGGTGCCCTACGACAAGAACCACTATCAGGAAGGCACCGCGCTGTACGTCAGCAATTGCGTGTTCTGCCACGGCGTGCCGGGCGTGGACCGCAGCGGCAACGTGCCCAACCTGGGCTATTCGACCCAGTCGACCATTGCCGGCCTGGACAAATTCGTGCTGTCTTCCCAGCTGGGGCCGAAGGGCATGCCCGATTTCACGGGCAAGCTCTCGTTGGCCGAGGTGGAGAAGATCAAGGCCTTCGTCCAGGGCACGGCCGACGCCATCCGGCCGAAGTAGCGGTCCGGCAGGCGCCGCTCAGAACGGCGCCTGCCAGCGCAACGCCAACATGGCATTGCGCCCGGCGGCGGTCTCGAAGTAGCGACCGTTGATCTCGTTGACGATGACCGCGCCGGCATAGACCTTGTTGGTCAGGTTGTCCAGCCGGCCCAGCACTGACAGGGTGCCTGGGCCCAGCGCAATGCTGTGGCTAAGGCGCAGCCCAGCCAGCGTGGCCGCAGGCGAGAAGTCGCTGTTGCGGTCGTTGACCGGCATCTCGCCCTGGTAACGCAGCTCAAGAGCCAGCTCGGTCTGGGGCAGCGCGCGCCAGGCCAGGCTGACAAACGCGCTCCTGGCCATCGTGCCCGCGATCTTGTTGCCGGCCGGCACCGTGACGCGGTCCTGCGGTTGGGTGCAGGGCACGGCATTGCAGGTCTCGAAGCTGTCGCGGTAGACCGCGTCCAGGTAGGTCAGGGCCAGCAGTGCGCGCCAGTCGGCATGCGGCTGCCAATGCAGGCCCAGTTCCGCACCGCTGCGCCGCGTGCTGCCCACGTTCTGGAAAGTCGAGCGCCCACCGGCATTGGTGAGCACGCCGATCTCGTCGTCGGTGTCGGCGCGGAACAGCGCGACCTCGACACCCAAGCCCAGCGCCCCGTTGCGCCATTTCGCGCCCAGCTCCAGCTGCAGGCTGCTCTGCGGTTGCAGGCTGGTGTTGAAGCCGGTGCCGCCGTCGGGGCGGTAAGCCAGCTCGTTCAGCGTCGGCGACTCGAAACCCTGGCCGGCACTGATGTAGAGGTTCAAGCCCGGCGACGGCAGCCACTGCAGCGCCAGCACCGGCGTGGTGTAGCCGTAGCTCAGCGTACCGGAGTCGTCGCCGTTGGACAGGTACTGATCCTGGGTCTGCACGCGCAGCCGACCACTGCGCAGGCCGGCGCTCACCATCCATCTGGGGGCCAACTCGATCTCGCCTTGCAGATACAGGTCGCTGCTGCGGACACTGTTCGATTCATCGCGGCGCAAGTTGCCGGTGACGCCGAGCGGCTGGTCGGCGCCGCTGCCGACGAAGTTCTCGAAGCCGCGCCGGCCCTCGCTCTGCCGCTCGGTGGCCACGCCGGCAATCAGCGACGCATGGTCCCAGCGCCAGACCAGCCGTGCATCGATCCCGGAATAGTTTCGGTCCAGGTCGATCACGCCGCCGGGATGGCGCGGATTGGCCTGCACGGCCGGCGCAATGGACTGCCATTGCGTCACGTCGCGTTGCCCGGCATAGGCGGCGAGCACGCTCTCGCTCAGCGCGCCATAGTCGGCAAAGCGGTGCCGCCAGGTGGCGCCGCCTTGTGTCTGACCTGCGGTCTTGCGGGTATCGAACAGCGTGGCCTGCGGCGTGGTCTGGTAAGGGTCGGCGTCGAACTGGGCTCGCGTCAGGCCCAACGGGTCCTGCGCCGACTGATTCACGCTGTTCAGCAGCAACGTCAGCGTGTCCTGGTCGCCCGCCCAGCCCAGCCGCAGGTTGCCCAGCGTGCGCTGCGCCGCACTGTGCGGGCGCACGCCCTCGGTGTTGAACTGGCTGACCATCGCGCGGATGTTCCATCCGCCGCCCAGCAGCGCCTCGGCGCCCGCACGCGCCTGCCACAGGCCATCGCTGCCGACGTCGCCGTCGAGGCTGTAGCTGTTGCCGCGTGGCGCGGCGCTGACCAGCGAGATCACGCCGCCGGAGTTGGCGCCGTACAGCGCCGAGAACGGGCCACGCAGCACCTCAATGCGCTGTGCGCCGGCAATGTCGAAGTGCGACACCTGGCCCTGCCCGTCGGGCATGGTGGCGGGGATGCCGTCGGTGTACAGGCGCAGGCCGCGGATGCCGAAGGTGGCTCGCGCGCCGAAGCCGCGCGAGCTGAGCTGCAGGTCCTGCGCATAGTTGTTGCGCAGGTTGGCGACGATGCCGGGCACGCGGCTCAGCGATTCGGACAGGTTGACCATCGGCCCGGCCGAGCGCAGTTCGGCGGCATCGACCACGCTGACCGCATAGGGCGTTTCGAAGGCGCGGCGTTCCGTGCCGCGGCCGCTGATGACCACCGATTCGGGCTGAGTCTGCGCCGGCTGGGCCAGCGCGACACCCATCGCCCCGGCCGACAGGGCGGCGAGCCAGGGGCGCGGGTGGCCGAGCATGCTCAGGCCTTGCTCGATACCTTGTGCCGCATGAGCCGTCCCTTTTCCCGTTCCCAGTCGCGCTTCTTCTCGGTGTCGCGCTTGTCGTGCTCGGCCTTGCCCTTGGCCAGCGCGATCTCGACCTTCACCCGGCCGCCCTTGAAATGCAGGTTCAGCGGCACCAGGGTGAAGCCCCTCTGCTCGACCTTGCCGACCAGGCGCTTGATCTCTTCCTTGTGCATCAGCAGTTTCTTGGTGCGGTCGGCCTCGGGTTGCACATGGGTGGAGGCACTGCGCAGCGCGTTGATGCGGCAGCCGATCAGGTACAACTCGCCATCGCGGATGACCACGTAGCCGTCGGTCAGCTGCACCTGGCCGGCGCGGATGGCCTTGATCTCCCAGCCCTGCAGCACGATGCCGGCTTCGAAGCGCTCCTCGATGTGGTACTCAAAGCGCGCACGGCGGTTTTCGGCGATATGGGACATGGGGTCGCGGGCAAGCTGAGGCCCCTAGAATTCGTTCCATTGTATGAAGCACGTGAACAAGTCGGTCCTGCTGTGGTACTCCGCGAGCGAGATGTACCAGCTGGTGACGGCGATCGAGGACTATCCGCGCTTCCTGCCCTGGTGCGAGCATGCCACGGTCGTCGAACGTCACGACGATGGCGTCACGGCCCGCATCGGCCTGGCCTATGCCGGCGTCAAGCATGCGTTCACCACCCGCAATGAGCACGTCTCCGGCGAGGCGGTGATCGTCAAGCTGGTCGACGGCCCGTTCTCACTGCTCGACGGCACCTGGGCCTTCTTGCCGCTGGGCCGACCCGGCAGCCCGGCGCAGGCCTGCAAGGTCGAGTTCGATCTGCGCTATGCCTTTGCCAGCAAGGCGCTGGAAACGGTGCTAAGCCCGGTCTTCGACCGCGTGGCCAACACCTTCGTCGAATCCTTCGTCACGCGCGCGGAAGCCATTTACGGGCCGCGCTGATGGGCACGCAGTGAACATCGAGGTGGTGTACTGCCCGCAGCCTGGACACTGTGACCGCGTGCAGCTGACTCTGACTGCAGGTGCCAGCGTGCAGGATGCGGTCGCCGCCAGCGGGCTGTGCCAGCGGTACGGCCTCGTGCTCGAGTCGGTCGAGGCAGGCATCTGGGGGCGCAAACAGCCGCTGCAGTCGCTGCTGCGCGAGCGCGACCGAGTGGAGCTTTACCGGCCCTTGCGCGTGGACCCCAAGGAAGCGAGGCGCCTGCGTTACAAGCGCGCAAAGGGCGACAAGCCCGCGGTCAAGAAGTGATGCGCCTCAGCGGCACTCGCTGGCAATTGCCTCGCGCGCGCGCCGCGCTTCCTTCGCTCGCGCCTCGTCGTCGAGGATCTCGCGCTCGCCGTCGGCCTTGATCCGCGCGATGCGTTGGCCGCTGTCGAGGGTAGCCAACTGCTCGCGGGCGCGCTGGCAGTTGTCCTTGCGGACTGCAGCGGCTCTCTGCTCGTCGGCCTTGGCGCGAGCTACCTGATCCTGCTCTGCCTTGCGTTTGCGCTCCTCCAGTTCCGCATCCACCGGTGCCTTGGCCGGCGCGGCGGCAGCGGCCGGCACGGACGCGGCAGCTACCGGCGGTGGTGCGGGCTTGCGCACCGCGACCTCGGGTCGCTGCAACACGTCTTTCTCGGGAACGTCGCGCGGCGGCGGGATGTCGCTGATGTGGATCTGACCGCGGCTGTCGCGCCATTTCCACTGCGCTTCGGCTGGCGCTGACAGCAGCAGGCAGGCCATGGCGGCCAGGCTCAGGCCGGCCAGTCGCCGGTGCAGCGTGAGGGTGAAAAGCATCCTTCAAGTGTAGTGTCTAGCCCTGGCCCGACGGGTGTGCAAAGCATCACGGCGCCGGGCCGCGCGTGGCCGCCTCCGTATAATTCGTTTTTGCGTTCGGAGCCTCATCCATGCGCCTTCTCGGCAAAGCGCTCACCTTCGACGACGTGTTGTTGGTGCCCGCCTATTCGAAGGTGTTGCCACGCGATACCAGCCTGGCCACCCGCCTGTCCCGAAACATCACGCTGAACCTGCCGCTGGTGTCCGCCGCAATGGACACCGTGACCGAGGCGCGACTGGCGATTGCCATCGCGCAGGAAGGCGGCATCGGCATCGTGCACAAGAACATGCCGGCACAGGCCCAGGCGGCCGAGGTGGCGCGTGTCAAGCGCTACGAATCCGGCGTGCTGCGCGACCCCATCACCATCACGCCGGAGGTCACGGTACGCCAGGTCATGGCGCTGTCGAAGCAGCACGGCATCTCCGGCTTTCCGGTGCTGCAGGGCAAGACGGTGGTGGGCATTGTCACCGGACGTGACTTGCGTTTCGAGACGCGCATGGACGCGCCGGTGCGCGAGATCATGACGCCGCGCGAACGCCTCGTCACCGTGGGGGAGCATGCCACCATCGACGACGGCAAGGCGCTGATGCACAAGCACAAGCTCGAGCGCGTGCTGGTGGTCAACGACGCCTTCGAGCTGTGCGGGCTGATGACGGTGAAGGACATCACCAAGCAGACCAACTTTCCCGATGCCGCACGCGACGGCGTCGGCAAGCTGCGCGTGGGCGCCGCAGTGGGCGTGGGCGAGGGCACCGAAGAGCGTGTCGAGCTGCTGGTGCGCGCCGGCGTCGATGCCATCATCGTCGACACCGCGCACGGCCACAGCGACGGCGTGCTCGAGCGCGTGCGCTGGGTCAAGCGCCACTATCCGCAGGTGGACGTCATCGGCGGCAACATCGCCACCGGCGCGGCCGCGCTGGCGCTGGTGGAGGCTGGTGCCGACGCGGTCAAGGTGGGCATCGGCCCGGGCTCGATCTGCACCACGCGCATCGTCACCGGCGTGGGCGTGCCGCAGATCATGGCCATCGAATCGGTGGCCAAGGCCATCCACGGCAGCGGCGTGCCCCTCATCGCCGACGGCGGCATTCGCTATTCGGGCGACCTGGCCAAGGCCATCGCCGCCGGTGCGCACAGCGCCATGATGGGCGGCGCCTTTGCCGGCACCGAAGAGGCACCGGGCGAGGTGGTGCTGTACCAGGGCCGCAGCTACAAGAGTTACCGCGGCATGGGCTCGCTGGGCGCGATGGCCCAGGGCTCGGCCGACCGCTACTTCCAGGAGGGTGGCTCGGACAGCATGAATTCGGCCAAGCTGGTGCCCGAGGGCATCGAAGGCCAGGTGCCCTACAAGGGCTCGCTGGTGGCCATCATCTTCCAGATGGCCGGCGGGCTGCGTGCCGCAATGCACTACTGCGGCTGCGCCTCGATCCAGGACATGCACGAGCGCTGCGAGTTCGTGGAGATCAGCACCGCCGGCATCCGCGAGAGCCACGTCCACGACGTGCAGATCACCAAGGAAGCGCCCAACTACCGCATGGAGTAGCAGTCCATGCACGACAAGATCCTGGTCCTCGATTTCGGCTCGCAGGTCACGCAGCTGATCGCGCGCCGCGTGCGCGAGGCGCATGTCTATTGCGAGATCCACCCGAACGACGTCTCCGACGCCTTCATCCGCGCCTTCGCACCGAAGGGCATCATCCTTAGTGGCAGCCATGCCAGCACCTACGAGGAGCATGAGTTGCGCGCCCCGCAGGCCGTCTGGGACAGCGGCGTGCCTGTGCTCGGCATCTGCTACGGCATGTTCACCATGGCGGTGCAGCAGGGCGGGCAGGTCGAGGCCAGCACGCACCGCGAGTTCGGCTATGCCGAGGTGCGCGCGCACGGCCACACCGCGCTGCTGAAGGGCATCGAGGACTTCAGCACGCCGGAAGGGCACGGCATGCTGAAGGTGTGGATGAGCCATGGCGACAAGGTCACCGCATTGCCGCCGGGCTTCAAGCTGATGGCCAGCACGCCCAGTTGCCCGATCGCCGGCATGGCCGACGAATCGCGCGGCTACTACGGCGTGCAGTTCCACCCGGAGGTGACGCACACCGTGCAAGGCAGGGCGCTGCTCGAACGCTTCGTGCTCGACATCGCCGGCGCGAAGCCCGACTGGGTGATGCGCGACCATGTCGCCGAAGCCGTGGCGAAGATCCGCGAGCAAGTGGGTAGCGAAGAGGTGATTCTCGGTTTGTCGGGCGGTGTCGATTCCAGCGTGGCGGCGGCCCTGATCCACCGCGCCATCGGCGAGCAACTCACCTGCGTCTTCGTCGACCACGGGCTGCTGCGCCTGAACGAAGCGCAGCTGGTGATGGATATGTTCGCCGGCCGGCTGCACGCCAGGGTGGTGCATGTCGATGCCAGCACGCAGTTTCTCGGCCACCTCGAGGGCGTCAGCGACCCGGAGGCCAAGCGCAAGATCATCGGCCGCGAGTTCGTCGAGGTGTTCCAGCGCGAGGCGAAGAAGTTGTCCAACGCCAAGTGGCTGGCCCAGGGCACGATCTACCCGGATGTCATCGAATCGGGCGGCGCCAAGACCAAGAAGGCCATCAGCATCAAGAGCCACCACAACGTCGGTGGCCTGCCCGAGACGCTGGGGTTGAAGCTGCTGGAGCCCTTGCGCGACCTGTTCAAGGACGAGGTGCGCGAGCTGGGCGTGGCGCTCGGCCTGCCGCACGACATGGTCTACCGCCACCCGTTCCCCGGACCGGGCCTGGGCGTGCGCATCCTGGGCGAGGTCAAGCCCGAATACGCTGCGCTGCTGCAGCGCGCCGATGCGATATTCATCGACGAACTGCGCAGCACCATCGACGAGCGCAGCGGCAAGAGCTGGTACGAGCTCACCAGCCAGGCCTTCGCCGTCTTCCTGCCGGTGAAGAGCGTGGGCGTGATGGGCGACGGCCGCACCTACGACTACGTGGTGGCACTGCGTGCGGTGCAGACCAGCGACTTCATGACCGCCGACTGGGCCGAGCTGCCGCATGCGCTGCTGAAGAAGGTATCGGGGCGCATCATCAACGAGGTGCGCGGCATCAACCGTGTCGTCTACGACGTCAGCAGCAAGCCGCCGGCGACAATCGAGTGGGAGTAGCTTTCGAGATCTATCGGGGTCTATCGAGGTCTATCGAAAAGTCGACCCAACGCGTTGCTTCGAAAGGCAAATGTCTGTCGAGATCTATCGACATCTATCACTGGGATTCCCTTCAATCTGACGGTAAACTTGACCGTAAAAATGTCGCGTCGAGTTCCCGCGAGAAATTTACCGTCAGGGCGATTCCCACGTTGACGGTAAATTCCGAACGCAAGACCCAGCATCCATGCGGCTTATCGGGCGATCGACGGGTTGAGTTGCGCTGACGGTAAATTCTTGCGCTCCCAGGCGATACGCTGCCGCTGATCAGGCTGCACTGGTGAGCTCAGGCGCCGCACTGCCAGTAGGGCAGGCCGCCGCGAACGAAGCTGGTGCGCGCCGCGCCGCCGCAGCTCGGGCAGACAAACCCTTTGGGCCAGCGCGCCGCCTGCAGCGCCGCCTGGCACTTCACTTCGGTTCCGTAGCGCTCAAAGAACTCTGGCATCGACAGTCCGGGTTGAAACTGCACTCGGTTCATCTTCATGGCGCACCTCCTGTGTGGGAGCTGTCATCTTCCAGTCTCAGTGGCTCATAGCGTGAGCCTGCTGAGACTTCTCGCTAATCATGGTCGATTGAGCCTGCGGATCTTTAGCCACCGATCTCCATCGCCGAATTGACGATGGCGTCGAATTCAGCCTGGGTGATGTACTGGGGCACGTAGGTTCCGCCCTGCTGGATCAGGATCTTCATGAAAGCGCGCAGGTGGTTGCGCGAGCCACGCAGCAAGTTGTCGTAGACCATCAGGATGTCGGCGTTGTCGATGCCCGCTTTCTGCTCAGTGATGTCACGGATGTCCAGTTCCTCGATCTCCACGCCGACCTTCAGCGCCGAGATCAGGCTCGTGCGGCTGCTCGCCACGAGCGAGTCGTACAGCGACTGGAAGGCTGGTGTCTTGAAGGTGCCGTTGGGCAGCCCGGCCAGCGGGTCCGGTTGCTGGTAGCGATCGAGCAGGGCCTTGATCGCTGCCGACGTGGCTTC
>Ga0105090_10000647_pt1 | contig 17657 bp, 10 predicted proteins | sample PPLLak3March2015_FD_79110 | JGI IMG/M metagenome (GOLD analysis project Ga0105090, IMG submission 79110) | Freshwater sediment microbial communities from Prairie Pothole Lake near Jamestown, North Dakota, USA - PPLs Lake P7 Core (1) Depth... | ecosystem: Environmental > Aquatic > Freshwater >... | reverse complement strand
ATCTGCGGCCTGTTCAAGGACCGCTGCGACACCACCGTGGTGCTGGCGAACTGGGCGGCCGCTTTTTACACCGACATCACGCCCCATGCGGCCGAAAAGGCCCAGCACGTCACCGACGCCATCCGGCCGGCGCTGGCCCTGCTGGTCGAGAAGCTGTCAGCCTGTGCCTGGGACAAGGCGTCGATCTCGGCGGCCATCAAGGACGTTCTGGCGGCAACGGGCGTCAAGATGCCACAACTCGCCATGCCGGTGCGCGTGCTGGTCATGGGCACGGCCCAGACGCCATCGCTGGACGCGGTTCTGGAGCTGTCAATGCGGGAAAAAGTTTTGAGTCGCTTGCGGGCAGCCTGATTTTCACCCTATAATTCAAGGCTTGATGCGAACGGTCGCAGATTTTCAGCAATGAAATTTGGGAACGTGAGTGCGGGGGTATAGCTCAGCTGGGAGAGCGCTTGCATGGCATGCAAGAGGTCATCGGTTCGATCCCGTTTACCTCCACCACCAACGTATCAGATGGAGCAATCCACCGGTTTTGACCCTATCGTCTAGAGGCCTAGGACATTACCCTTTCACGGTAAGTACCGGGGTTCGAATCCCCGTAGGGTCGCCAGTTTTATCCCCCGGATAGAAATGGTTCAAGTGATGGCACTTGGCTCGAAAGAGCAAACGTCATACCAACGAGGAGTGGTAGTTCAGTTGGTTAGAATACCGGCCTGTCACGCCGGGGGTCGCGGGTTCGAGTCCCGTCCACTCCGCCAGAAGCATGAAAGCCTTGTAAGCCTTAGTCTTACAAGGCTTTTGTCTTTGCAATGCCCTGTTTGCAAGCGCTGGGTCGGGTACTCCTGCCGGTGTATTGTGTTGGCGGCACATCAGATGTTCCGCCATGCCGGAGTCTGTGACTTTGTTGGCAGCGTCAATTTACCGATCCGCTTAATATGCCCGGCATGTCGCAATCTGTGCCTAGTTTACCGAGCACCCGAGCAATGGCCATGCGTCGATGGTCCGTTGGGCGCTGGCTGTCAGCGGGGTTTCTGCTGGCTGTTGTTCCGTTCGTGGCGTCAAATGCCCTGGCGCAAGTGCCGCTGGTGTTTCAGCCCAATGCCGGGACGATTCTGAACATGAATCCGCCGCCGCTTGATGCCCCGGAGCTGCCATCGATCAAGCTGCCCGTACCGGTCGAAGTGACGCCCGAAACCGTGCCGGACAGCACGCGCATCAAGGTCGCCGGCTTCGCCTTTGACAACAACACGCTTTTCAAGACCGAGCAACTGCAGGCGCCATTGGCGGATCTGGTCGGGCGGGAGCTTAGCCTGTCGGAGTTGCGCCAGGCTACGGCACGAATCACCGCCCTGTATCGGGACAGCGGCTATTTCCTGGCGCGAGCCTATCTGCCGGCTCAAGATGTTTCGGGTGGTGTGATCCGGATTGCCGTTCAGGAGGGGCGCTTTGACCGCGTTGAGGCGAACGGGTCGCCGCGCCTGGAGCCATCGGTTGCACAAGGCGTCCTCGCGGCGCAAGGGGTTGCACCCGGGCAGCCGGTAGAGCGGACCCGTCTGGAACGCAGCCTGATCCTTCTGGAGCAAAAGGCCGGCGCGCCGACGCAGGCTACCCTGCAACCCGGTGCCACGCTGGGCACCTCTGCCCTCGAAGTCGACACGCCGTCTGCGCCTCTTTTTGGCGGTTCGCTGGGCCTCGACAACTACGGCAGCTACTTCACGGGGCAGACACGGGCTACCGCGTCGCTGCATCTCAACAGTCCACTGCGCATCGGTGACAGGGCCAATCTTTGGCTCATGCACTCGTCTGGGGCGGACGCGGTCTTTGCCTCCTACCAGGTGCCGGTGGGGTACGACGGGCTCACGCTCGGTGCCAACTATTCCCAGTACAACTATGCGCTGTGCTGCCAGTTCGCGCCGCTGGAGCGCACGGGCGAAGCGACTGTTGCCGGCTTGCTGGCGCGTTATCCGTTTCAGCTCAGCCAGCAGTCGGTGGTTTACGGCGGCTTGAGCCTCGACCGTAAACACCTGAGCGACTACGCCATCGTCGGCAATCTGGACGACAAGTGGCTCAACGTGTTCAGCTTGTCGGTAGAAGGCGTCACGGCAGCCCTGAACGGGCAGAACCGCTACCGGATGGCGCTGGTCAGCGGGGACCTGTCCCTCTCCGGCAATCCGGCGTCCGCCGCCATCAATGCGGCCACCGTGGACACGGCCGGTCGCTATACCAGGTTCCGGGGCGAATGGGATTACCTCCATCCGCTGAAAGGCGGCTCCCTGCTCAACCTCAGGGTTTCAGGCCAGGTGGCCAGCCGCAACCTGGACTCCTCCGAGAAGTTCCTGCTCGGCGGCTACTCAGGCGTCCGGGCTTACCCGGAAGGCGAGGCCGGCGGCGACAACGCCTGGCTCGCACGCCTGGACTGGGTGTACCCCATAGCGCTTGCCGACTTGCCGGGCAAGCTGGCCTTGCGCGCGTTCGTGGATTCCGGGGCGATCTGGGTCAACGATGACACGCGCGGTGGGCTGGCTGCCACCGGGGTTCCCAATCACTATGTTCTGTCGGGTGGCGGGGTCGGTCTGAACTGGAGCTACGCGCCGGGCATTTCCGCCAGCCTCTACGTTGCCACCAAGATTGGCAGCAACCCCGGGCGCTCCACCTTTGGCTACGATGCGGATGGCCGCGACAGCCAGACGCGTGGGTGGCTTGGCATTGAATGGGCTTTTTGAAATATGAACCGCACCTACAGTCTCGTCTGGAACCGACGTCTCAAGCAGTGGGTAGCGGCCTCTGAGCTGGCGCGATCCTGCGGCATGCCGGGCTCGGGCCGCGTCCGCTCGGGCGTTGCCGCGGCTGTGTTGGCGCTGGCAATTGCAGGGCCGGCAGCGGCCGCCGATCTCGCGCCCGGTGCCTTGCCGACGGGTGGCACCGTCGCCGCCGGGCAGGCGGCCATCGCCACCAGCGGTAACCGGCTGGATGTCACCCAGGGCAGCCAGCGCGCCATCATTAACTGGCAGGGCTTCGACATCGGCAGTCAGGCACAGGTCAACTTCGTGCAACCCAACAGCTCCGCCGTCGCGCTCAACCGCGTCAGCGGACCGACAGCCACGCGCATCGAAGGCCAGCTCAACGCCAACGGCCAGGTGTTTCTGGTCAACCCCAACGGCATCCTGTTCGGCGGCGGTGCCCGGGTCAACGTCGGTGGGCTGGTGGCCTCCACGCTGAACATCCGCGACGCCGACTTCCTCGCCGGCAACTACAGCTTCAACGGCAGCGGCGGTAGCATCGAGAACCAGGGCACGATCAGTGCGGCCCCGGGCGGCTACCTTGCCTTCATCGCCCCGAAGATCATCAACAGCGGCACGATCAGCGCCCCGCAAGGCACCGTCGCGATGGGTGCCGGCGAGCGCGTCCGGCTCAACTTCCCCGGTGACCGCCTGGTCGGCCTAGACGTCAGCGCCGAGACGATCGATACCCTGATCGAGAACCGCCAGGCCATCAAGGCTGAAGGCGGCGCCATCCTGCTCACCGTGGCCGGCGCCGAGGCTGTGACGCGCAGCGTCATCAACAACCGAGGCGTGCTCGAAGCTTCCAGCCTGACCAGCGACGGCGGGCGCATCGTGCTCACCGCCGGCAACGACATCAACCTCGGTAGCGGCTCGACGGTTGCGGTCGACGGCCAAAAAGGGGGCGAAATCACCGTACAGGCAAAGTCCGGCACCCTGCTTGCCGACGGCACCCTATCGGCGCGCGGCACGACAGGCACGGGCGGCAACGTCCAGTTGCTCGGCCACCAGGTCGGCCTCATCAACGCGGCGCAGGTCGACGCCTCGGGCGCGACTGGGGGCGGTACGGTGCTGGTCGGCGGTGATTACCAAGGCAAGCAGCCGGACGTGCAGAATGCGGCAGCAACCTTCGTCTCCAGCGATGCAGGGATCAAGGCGAACGCTACACTGCAGGGCGACGGCGGCAAGGTCATCGTCTGGGCGGACGGCACGACCCGCTACCTCGGCAACATCAGCGCCGATGGCGCCGGAGCGGGCGGCAGCGGCGGCTTCGTCGAGACCTCGGGCAAGGAAACACTGATTGCCACCGGCCAGGTTAGCGCCACGTCACCCTACGGACTGGCCGGCACCTGGCTTCTCGATCCCAACAACATCACCATCCAGGCGGCCGGCAGCAACACCAACGTCACCGCCAGTCCGACCTTCACCTCGACCAACGACAACGCGATCGTCACCACCGGCAGCATCCAGACGGCCCTGAATGCCGGTACCAGCGTTGCGGTGACGACCGGTTCGGGCGGCACCAACGCGCAGGCCGGTAATATCACGGTGGCCTCGGCCATTGCCAAGACGGCGGGCGGCAACGCCACCCTGACCCTCAATGCGACCAATAACATCGTATTCAATACCGGTGCCAATGTGACCTCGACAACGGGTGTGCTTGGCCTGACGCTCAATGCCGGTGGTGCGATCAACACGATGCGCGGCATCAGCCTCAATGGCGGTGCGCTTACGCTCAATGCAGCTGGTGCCGTGACGCAGTCCTCAGCGATTGCCGGCAACACCTCGGTGGTCAAGAATGGTGCTGGTCTATTCACCTTGTCCCAGAACAACACCTACACCGGTGCGACGACGATCAGCGCCGGCACGCTGGCGCTTGGCAACAACGATCGGATCGCCAACACCAGTGCGGTTACGGTGGATGGAGCCACTGCAGTGTTGGCGCTGGGCAACCGGAGCGATACCGTGGGTACGGTTACGGTATCCAACGGTGGCAGCATCACCGGCACTGGAACGTTGACGAGCACGGGCACCTTTGAAATGCAATCAGGGGTAGTGAGCGCAAGACTGGGTGGTACTGGGATTGCACTTAACAAGACCACAGCTGGTACCGTCACGCTATCCGGTGCCAACACCTACACGGGTGCGACCAACATCAGTGCCGGAACGCTGGCGTTGAATGCGACGGGCACGATAGCGGCGAGTTCCGGAGTGGCCAACAACGGCACCTTCACCACTGCTGCGGCCAAGACCATCGATTCGATGACTGGCACGGGGAATACCGTGCTGGGAGGCACGCTGACGATCGGTGATGCTAGCAACACCGGTAGCGCCTACGGCGGTGTGGTCAGCGGTGCGGGTGGCATCACCAAGGCGGGCACGGGGACGCTGACGCTGTCCGGTGCCAACACCTACACCGGCACGACGACGGTCAGCGCGGGCACGCTGGTGGCGTCCAACAGCACCGCGCTCGGCACGACGGCCGGCGGTACCGCGGTAGCAACCGGCGCAACCCTGGCCTTGCAGGGTGGTATCGCGGTGGGTGCGGAAACGTTGGCCATCACAGGCGTTGGCGCCGGCAACAACGGTGCATTGCGCAACCTGAGCGGCGACAACGCCTGGGGCGGCACGGTCAGGCTCTCCGGCAATGCCGAGATTCAGTCCGATATCGGCACGTTAACGCTTTCTGCAGCCAATGCGGTGACCAATGCGACGGCGACGGCGCGCAGCCTTACGATCGACGGGGCAGGGAATACCGTTATCAACGGTGCCATCACGACGAGTACGGGCACCCTGACCAAGAACGGAACTGGCACATTGACCTTGTCCGGTGCGAACACCTACACCGGCACGACCACGATCAACGCGGGAAGGTTGAGATATGGTGTCAATAACGCCATCGCCAGCGGCGCGGTCGTGGTCAACAACGGCGGCACCTACGACCTTAACAATTTCTCGGACACGATCGGCGCGCTGGCGGTCAATAGCGGCACGACTGGTGGTACCGTGACGACAGGAGCCGGCACTCTGACCCTGGGCGGCAACGTGACCTCGACCGGAGGTGCGGCGAATGCCACGATCAGCGGTAACCTGGCGCTGGGTGGCAATCGAACATTTACGTCGACCAATGCTGCTGACGGGCTGACGGTTTCGGCAGTCATCAGCGGTGCCAATACCTTGACCAAGGCTGGCGCCGGCACGCTGACGCTGTCGGGTGCGAACACCTACACGGGCACGACGACGGTCAGCGCGGGCACGCTGGTGGCGTCCAACAGCACCGCGCTCGGCACGACGGCCGGCGGTACCGCGGTAGCAACCGGCGCAACCCTGGCCTTGCAGGGTGATATCGCGGTGGGTGCGGAAACGTTGACCATCACAGGTGCTGGCGTAGGCAACAACGGAGCATTGCGCAACCTCAGCGGAAACAATGCATGGGGTGGTGCGGTGGCGCTGGCAGGGATAACCGAAATTCAGTCCGATGCCGGCACGTTGACCCTCGGCACCGCCAATTCGGTGACTGGAACCAACCGGGCGCTCACGATCGACGGTGCAGGGAATACCGCTATCAACGGTACCATCACGACGGGTGCGGGCACCTTGACCAAGAGCGGTACTGGCACATTGACCTTGTCCGGTGCAAACACCTACACCGGCACGACCACGATCAACGCCGGCACCCTCGCCGTGACGGCGAACAACGCGCTCGGCACCACTGCGGCGGGAACCACGGTGGCCAGCGGCGCGACGCTCGACTTCCGCAACGTCGCCTACGCGACCACCGAGGCGGTGACGCTGAATGGCGGTACGCTGGCGACGAGCATCGGCACGAGCAGCTTCGCGGGGCCGGTGACGTTGGGGGCGAACAGCAACGTGGACGTCGGCGGTACCCAGTTGACCCTCTCGGGCGCGATCGGTGGCGCCGGATTCGGTATCGCCAAGCAGGGCAACGGCACGCTCGTCCTGTCTGGCACCAACACCTACACCGGCGCGACCAACATCAACGCTGGCACGCTGGCCGCCGCCAACTCGGCGGCGCTCGGTGGAACGGGCGGCGGCACAAACGTCGGCAGCAACGCGCGCCTTAGAATCGATGGCGTCGCCCTTGGGGCGGAGCCGGTGACGCTCAACGGGCCGGGACTCTTCGGCACTGGCGCGATCACATCGACCGGCACCGCATCGCTCGCCGGACCGGTCACGCTGGCCGGCGATGCCGTTATCGCTCCGACTAGCGGGTCGATCCTGACCCTCAGCGGGCCAGTCGATGGCGCAGCCGGCCTGACGGCGGGCGGCTTCGGCACGCTCAACTTGAACGGAGCGGTCGGCGGCGTGACGCCGCTGGCCTTCCTGACGACCTTGGCGACCGCGCCGAGCAGTGCGACCGGGATCGGCGCCTCGGTGCGCACGACGGGCAATCAGACCTACAACAACCCGACGACGCTCGCTTCCGGTGTGGTGTTACAGAGTACCACCGGCAGCCTCTCGGCCCCGGGAGCCGTCGTTGCAACCGCTGGCCCGGTCTCGCTCAGGGCTGCGGGCAACGTGGTCTTCCAGAATGCCGCAAACGACTTCGGTACCGTTGCCATCAACGCCGGGGCAAACGTGGCGTTGCGCGACAGCAATGCGATCGACCTTGGTGTATCGTCGATTGGCGGAAGCCTCTCGCTGGTGACTGGCGGCGCAGTCACCGATTCGGGCGCGATTTCCGTTGGCGGCGCCACCACGATCAACGCTGGGGCAGCTAACGACATCACGCTCGACAACGCGAACAATTTCGCGGGTAACGTCGGGATCGTGGCGGGCTGGAACGTCAGGTTGAATGACGTGAATGACCTGACACTGGATTCATCGAGTTTTGGCACGTTGACCGCGACGGCAGCGGGCACTGTGGCGTTGGCGGGCACCCTCACCGCGAGTGGAACGGGCGACGCGATCGTCCTGTTGGGCAGCCGTTTCGTCAATTCGGCCGGCGCGGGCGCGCTCTCCGCACCGAACGGGCGCTGGCTGGTCTGGTCAAGCAACCCCAACCCCTTCGGCGGCGCGACGCCCGACAATCGGGGGGGGCTTGCCTATGACTTCAAGCAGTACAACGCCACCTACGGTGTCACCCCGGTTGGCCAGCCGTCGGGCAATGGCTTCCTCTATTCCCTGGCGCCGACCATCACGCCGGGTCTGACCGGCACGGTGAGCAAGGTTTATGACACGACGACGACGGCGCCGCTGACGGCTGCGAATTTCACGCCGACGATCGGAGTGGATGGCGATGCCATCGCGATGACCGCCACCGGTGGGTACGACAATCCGAATGTCGCGGGCAGCCCGACCAAGCTGGTCACCGCCACCGGCATTGCAACGACCGTAACATCGAGCATCGCCGAGGGTAGCAAGCCGGTTTATGGCTATACGCTCACCTCGACAAGCGCAAACGCGAACATTGGCGAGATCACGCCAGCGCCGCTGACCATCACCGGCAATACGACCAGCAGCGGCTACACGGCGGCCCTCCAGACCAACGGCTTCACCACCTCGGGCCTGCTCGGCAGCGACAGCGTGACCAGCGTCGCCACCCTGGCCAGCGGCACCAATGTCGGCACTTACGCCGACAACCTGACCAGCGCCAGCGGCAGCGGCCTCACCAACTACGCCATCGGCTACGTCAATGGCAGCCTGAAGATCACCCCGGCGCCGCTGGTTCTGCAGGCTGCCTCCGGCACCAAGGTCTATGACGGCACCACGGTTTCCAATGGTGTAGTCGGGGCCAACGGTCTGGTCGGCGGCGACACGGTCAGCGGCCTGACGCAGAGCTATAAGAGCAAAAACGTGCTTGGCACCAATGGCAGCACGTTGCTGGTCAACGGTGGATACACCATCAGCGACGGGAACGGCGGCAACAACTATGCGGTCACCACGGCTTCCGCGGCGGGCACCATCACGCCCGCGGCGCTCAGCATCACGGCCAACGATGCCCAGCGTGCGGTCGACACCGAAAATCCGCAATTTTCCGCGACCTATGCCGGCTTTGTCGGCGGCGAGACGCCGGCTGTGCTGAATGGTGCCCTGGAGTTCTCAACGCCGGCGACGATTGCCTCGCCAGCTGGTGCCTATCCGATCACCCCCTTTGGACAGACATCCTCCAATTACACGATTGCCTATGTTGACGGAGTGCTTCAGATCGTTGCAGGTCCCGGTGTTCCGGGCGTTGCGCCTGTCGCGCTGTTCGACCAGCAGACGATCGCGGCGCAGTATTCAAATCCGGAATTCTTACTAGGCAATCTGCCCGCCGTTCTCTATGCCGGGGACGGCGACGCACCGCCGGCGAGCGCCAGTTCGGTGCGCATCGTCAAGGGCGGGCTCAGGATCGCGCCGTAGGCACTCGCGGACGTTCTCAGGTTCGCCAGAGTTTCAGCATCCCCGTGGACAGCGACGTACCTACCAGAATGACGGCGCCGCAGCCGATCATCCAGGGCGTGATGCTTTCACCGAGGAACACCCCGCCGTAGAACAGCGCAAACACCGGGACCAGAAAGGTCACCGTGAGCGCACGCGCCGGCCCGGCCGACTCGATGAGCCGGAAATACAGCACGTAGGCGATGCCTGTGCAGGCCACCCCGACAAACAGGATGGCCAGCCACGCGGTGAGCCCCGGGGTTCGCGCCGGCCAGAACAGGATGGCCGGCAGGGCCAGGCCCAGCGTGGCGCCGATCTGGCTGCCGGTCGCGGTCACCAGCGACGGCAGGCCGCCCAGGTAGCGCCGGGTGTAGCTGGCCGAGATGCCGTAGCACAGCGTGGCCAGCAGGCAGGCGGCGATGGCCAGCGTCGGGCCCCAGGTCTCGGTCCAGCCAGTCGGTCCGCCGGGTGGGGCTGGCCGAAGGCCGGCCTTGTCGGACGCGAGCAGGGCCACGCCGGCGAAGCCGATGACCAGGCCCAGGATGCGCGAGCCGTCCGGGCGGTCCTTGAGCCAGATCCACGCGACCAGTGCGCCAAACAGCGGCACGGTCGCATTGAGGATCGACGACAGTCCGGTGGTGATGTACAGCAAGGCGAAGGCAAAGCAGGCAAACGGAATGCCGGAGTTCATCAGTCCGACAAGGAACACAGCCTTCCAGTGCTGGCGCAGTTGCGGCCCGTGACCGCGCATCAGCAACAGCGGCAGCAGGAACAGCGAGGCAATCGCGACACGCACCGCGGCGGTCGGCAGCGCGCCGAACTCGACGACGGCCAGCCGCGTGAACAGGAAGGACGAGCCCCACAGGGCCGCCAGCAAGATGAATTCGGGGTACCAGGGGCGGCCCGGCGCTGCGCTCATGCGATGCCTTCGATGCGCAGCAGCGCTGTCTTGCGGTCGAGCCCGCCCGCATAGCCGGTGAGGGAGCCATCCGCGCCGATCACGCGGTGGCAGGGCACGATGATGCTGACCGGGTTGCGGCCCACGGCGGCGCCCAGGGCGCGCACGGCCTTGGGTCGCCCGATGCGCCTTGCCAGCGCGCCGTAGTGGGTGGTCTGGCCGAACCCGATGCCCAGCAAGGCCTGCCAGACCGCCTGCTGGAACGCCGTGCCGTGCGTCAGGTCCAGCGGCAGGTCGAAGTGCTGGCGCCGACCTGAAAAGTACTCGGCGAGCTGTGTGGTCGCCTGCTGCAGCACGGGGTGGCCGGGTGTCTGCGCCCATCGCGCGGGGTCGGGTGTGTCGCGTTGGCGCTCGACGAACCATGCGCCGGCAAGCCCGGCTTCAGAGGCGGCCAGCAGGAGGGGGCCCAGCGGGCTGTCGGTGCGGCTGCAGACCAGTGAATCGGGGTATTTCATAGTAAAAAGACCTTCAGTCCAGCGTCTTATGGACACTGTTTGCTATTGATTGTGTAGTATTCCCGGCGGGCGGCGCGGCGCCCTGGTACCAGGCCCGTACCACGGCGTAGCTGCGCCAGGGTCGCCAGACCTGCGAGGCGCGTTCGGCCTCCCGCTCCGACGCCACGCCCAGCGCCTTCTGCAGCGCCACGTCGCCAGCAGGAAATGCGTCGGGCCAGCGCAGCGCACGCATGGCGATGTACTGCGCCGTCCATTCGCCGATGCCGGGCAGGGCCTTCAGCGCAGCCAGGGTGGTGGTGACATCGGCGTTGCCGTCGAGTGCCAGCTGTCCCTGTGCCGTCGCTTGCGCCAGGGCCGCGATGGCCGTCTGCCGCTGGCGCACGATGCCGAGCTGCCCCAGCGCGTCGCCGCTGGCCTGCGCCAGCGCCTGTGCTGTCGGGAACAGGCGGTTGAGCGCGGGCCAGGGCGTCGCGAGCGGCTCGCCGAAGGCCTCGACCAGGCGCTGGCCCAGCGTGCGCGCGGCCGCCACGGTGACCTGCTGGCCCAGGATGGCGCGCACGGCCAGTTCGAAACCGTCCAGGCAGCCGGGCACGCGCAGGCCGGCCAGGCTGGCGTCGAGCGCGAAGGCGCCATGCTGGGCGATTGGCGAGGTGGACAGGCCCGCGTTGATCACGGCGGGGTCGGCGTCCAGGTCGAGCAGGGCGCGCACCCGCGAGATCACCAGCGGGAGCACCTCGCACAGCGAATCACTCACGCGCAGCAGCACGCTCTGGCGTGCTGGATCGAAGCGGATGGTGAGCCAGCCGGTGTGGGTGCGGGCCCCGGCCTGAAGGCGAAGCGTCCGGCCCAGCACCGCGTCTTCCGCTTCGCCGGTCACGAATTCCTGGCCGTCGATGCAGCGCCGCGCAAAGAAGCCCAGCATCGCGGCGATGTCGTAGGGCGGGCGGTATCCGAGTTGCACGGCCACGCCGGCACCCTCGCGCGTGCGGCCGTCGCGGCGCAGACGCGTGGGATTCAGCCCGTAGTGCGCCGCGAACGCGGCATTGAAGCGTCGCAGCGAGGCAAAGCCGCTGGCCAGCGCGACGCGGGTGACGGGCAGGTCGGTGTCGGTCAGCAGTTGCTTGGCGGTAAGCAGGCGGCGGGTCTGCAGGTATTGCAGCGGCGAGACGCCCAACTGCGCCTCGAAGATCCGGCGCAGGTGCCGGTCACTCACGCCCAGCCGGGCGGCCAGCACGGTCATGGCCGGGGCCGCGTCCGGCCAGCCGGCCGGGTCGTCGAGCAGTCGGGCCGCCTGGCGCGTCAGCATGCCGGAGGCGTCCTGTGTGGACCAGGTGTTGGCGCCGGGGGCCAGTTCCGGGCGGCAGCGCAGGCAGGGACGAAAGCCCGCCTGCTCGGCCTGCGCCGCGAGCGTGAAAAAGCGGCAGTTTTCGCGCCGCGGCGTGCGCACCTTGCAGACCGGGCGGCAGTAGATGCCGGTCGAGGTGACCCCGGTGAAGAAGCTGCCGTCAAAGCGCGCGTCATGCGCCTTCAGCGCGAGGTAGCAGGCGTCATCGTCGGGGGCCGGGGCGCGGGTGGGCATGGCTTGCATGGTACACGGGCGCCCTGTGCTGACTCGCCGTTTCCGGACATCTGGCTCCGGGTGTGCCGGCCTACAATCCATTGATACCAAACTCACCACCCGGGGGATCTTTCCATGCAGCTGGCAGCTTCCATTTTCAAGGCCTACGATATTCGCGGCATCGTGCCGTCCACCGTGGACGAGGCGGTGGCCGAAGCCCTGGGCCGGGCCTTTGGCACAATTGCCCGCCAGGAGGGCGAAACCACCGTGGCGGTCGGCCGCGACGGGCGTCTGAGCGGGCCGTCACTGTGCGCGGCGCTGGCGCGCGGCCTGGTGGCGGTCGGCATGCAGGTGATCGATGTGGGGATGGTGACCACGCCCATGCTTTACTTTGCCGCCAGCACGCTGTGCAACAGCGGCATCCAGGTCACGGGCAGCCACAACCCGAAGGACTACAACGGCTTCAAGATGGTGATGCGTGGCCGCGCCATCTACGGCGACGAGATCCAGGCCATACACACCATGATGACCCAAGAGAGCTGGGTGCTGCAGGACGGTGGCTCGCTGCGTCATGTGGATGTGATGGCGGCCTACCGTGATCGCATCGTAGGTGACATCAAGCTGGCGCGTCCGATGAAGATCGTGGTGGATTCGGGCAACGGCATTGCCGGCGCTTCGGCGCCGGCCATCCTGCGTGCCATCGGCTGCGAGGTGATCGAGCTGTTCAGCGAGGTGGACGGCAATTTCCCCAACCACCACCCGGACCCCAGCAAACCCGAGAACCTGCGCGACCTGATGGCCGCGCTGCGCGACACCGGGGCCGAGCTGGGCCTGGCCTTTGACGGCGATGGCGACCGCCTGGGCATCGTCACGCGCGAGGGCAACAACATCTACCCGGACCGCCAGATGATGCTGTTTGCCCGCGACGTGCTCTCGCGCGTGCCGGGCGGCACGATCCTGTTCGACGTGAAATGCTCGCAGCGCCTGGCGCCGGCCATCGAGGCCGCCGGCGGCGTGGCGCTGATGTACAAGACCGGCCATTCGCTGATCAAAGCGAAGATGAAGGCCATCGAGGCCGAAGGCAAGGCGGCGCCGCTGGGGGGCGAGATGAGCGGCCACATCTTCTTCAAGGAACGCTGGTACGGTTTTGACGACGGTACCTACGCCGGCTGCCGCTTGCTGGAGATCGTGAGCCGCAGCCCGGATGCCAGCGCTGTGCTGGACAGCCTGCCGACCAGTTTTTCCACGCCCGAGCTCAATGTGCGCTGCGCCGAAGGTGAGCCGCACCGGGTCACCGACGCCTTGCAGAAAGTGGCTGCGCCGGCACTGGCCGCGGCGGCCACGGCGCAGGGCCGCGACCCGGCGCTGGCGCACATCAACACCATCGACGGGCTGCGCGTGGACTGGCCCGACGGTTTCGGTCTGGTGCGCGGCTCCAACACCACGCCGGTGCTGGTGCTGCGCTTTGAAGGCCACACCCAGGAGGCGATGCATCGCATTGAGGCCGACATGCTGGCCCTGCTGCGCAGCGTGAAGCCGGACGCGACCATCGAAGCGGCCGCGCACTGACGCTGGCCAGCGCGGATCACGCTTGCTGACCATGGTCCGCGCGCTGTATTCATTTCTGGCCTGGCTGCTGCAACCCCTGTTGCGCCGCAAGCTGGCGCGCCGGGCGGTGGCCGAACCGGGCTATGCGATGGCGGTGGAGGAACGCTTCGGCCGCTACAGCGTGCCGGCAGATCAGGGGCGGGTGTGGATCCATGCCGTGTCGCTGGGCGAAACCCGGGCTGCTGCGATCCTTCTGGCGCGCCTGCGTGCGCAGATTCCGGGCTTGCGCCTGTTGCTGACGAACGGCACCGCCACTGGACGCGCCGAGGGCGAAAAGCTGCTACGCCCGGGCGATGTGCAAGTCTGGCAGCCATGGGACACACCCGAGACGGTGGCGCGGTTTCTCGACCAGTTCAGCCCGTGCATCGGCATCCTGATGGAGACCGAGATCTGGCCCAATCTCACGGACGCCTGCGCGGCGCGCGGGATGCCGCTGGTGGTGGCGAACGCCCGGTTGAACGTGAGTTCGTACGCCAAGGCGAAGCGTGTGGCCTGGGTCGCGCGCCCGGTCTATGCCGCTCTGACCGCGGTCTGGGCCCAGACCGAGGCGGACGCGGCGCGTTTTCGCAGCCTGGGGGCACCGGTCAAAGGCGTCTTTGGCAACCTCAAATTCGATGCCGCACCCGATGCGGGGCAGTTGCACCAGGGCCGCGCCTGGCGTGCCGCGCTCGCCAGGCCGGTGATCCTGCTGGCGAGCAGTCGTGAAGGCGAGGAAACCCTGTTTTTGAAGGAAATTCTGGCGATTGCCAGCGCAGAACGGTCAGAGTCTGCTATCAATAGCAAAGTTCCCGGTGGCGGTCCTGGGGTCCAGTGGATGATCGTGCCGCGCCATCCGCAGCGCTTTGACGAAGTGGCGGACCTGATCGCACAGGCCGGTTTCCGGGTCTCGCGTCGAAGCACCTGGGGCGATACACCACCGGTAACCCCGCAAGATGAAGCGCCAGCGATCTGGCTCGGCGACTCGCTGGGCGAGATGGCGCTTTACTTCAGCCTGGGCGATGCGGCCTTGCTGGGTGGCAGCTTCGCGCCGCTGGGGGGGCAGAACCTGATCGAGGCGGCTGCCTGCGGCTGTCCCGTCATCATGGGGCCGCACACCTTCAATTTCGCGCAGGCGGCCGAACTCGCCCAGGCCGCAGGCGCGGCGCAGGCAGTGTCTGACATGGCAGTGGCGTGTCGTACCGGGCTGGCTTTGACCGCCGAGCCGGCACGGCAGAATCAGATGGCTGATGCCGCGCTGACGTTTGCCGCAGCCCACCGGGGCGCGGCGGACCGCACGGCATCGGCGATCCGGGCCCTGATGCAAAAGCCGGCCTGAGGCAGGTCCGGCGTCCGCGCGCCGGGCACGAAAAAGCCGGGACGCACCCGGCTTGAACGAAGGCCGCAGGCAGAGCGCTTACTTGACCAGCAAGGCGTTGATCTGGTCCAGGTCTTCGGGCTTGAGCACGCCGGCGGCCTGGCGCAGCTTCAAGCTGTTCAGCAGCACGTTGTAGCGCGTCAGGTCCAGATCGCGACGGGCCACGAACAGCGCGGCCTGTGCGTTCAGCACGTCGAGGTTGATCCGCACGCCGACCTGGTAACCGAGAATGTTGGACTCCAGCGCGCTCTTGGTCGAGATCTCGGCGGTCTCCAGCGCCTTGACCTGGCCGAGCCCGGACTTGACGCCGAAGAAGATGGCACGCGTGCCCTGAACGACATTGCGCTGGACGCCGTCCAGATCGGACTTGGCCTTTTCTTCGAGCGCCAGGGTCTGCTTCACCTGGTTCTGGACAAGGAAGCCGGAAAAGATCGGCACGTTCAACACCAGGCCGACGGTGCCCGCGGTGGTGCGGGTATAGAACCCGCTGCTGGCGTTGCCGCCCGGGTAGCGTGTGTTTCCGTAGCTTGCGGTCAAGTCCAGTGTGGGTTTGTGCCCGGCATAGGCTTTCGCGGTTTCAAGTTTTGCAACGTCCACCCCCAGACGGGCCTGACGCAAGGTCGGGTTGTTGACTTCGGCCTGCTGGACCCAAAACGCGTCGTCGGTCAGGGGGATCGCGGGCAGCACGACGGGTCGGGCCAGTGGCTTGGGGTCGCTTGCCGCCTTGCCGACGATGACTTCGAGCGCCAGTCGCTTCACCCGCAGGTCGTTTTCAGCGCCGATTTCCGCAGAAACGATCAGGTCAAAGCGGGACTCGGCTTCGCGGCTGTCGGTGATGGTGGCCGTGCCCACCTCGAAATTGCGCTTGGCAGAGGCCAGCTGCTCGGCCACGAATTTCTTCTGCTCACGAATGAGAAACACGTTGTCCTGCGCAGACAGCACGTCGAAGTACGCCGATGACACTCTGACGATCAGGTCCTGCTCGATGGCGTCGAGCTGGGCTTTCGCGATATCGACCTGCTTGCGTCCCTGTTCATAGGTCGCCAGGTTGGCGGGCCGGTACAGCGGCTGGGACGCAGAGATCGCGGCGTTCTCTGTCCCAAAGCTGGTGTCGATCACGATGTTGTTGCCGGTCTTGTTGTCGAACTGGGTCTGGGAGTACCCGGCATTCGCGCTGACGAATGGCAGGATGCCCGCCGTGGCCTGATCGGCCTTGGCGATGCTCGCGTCGTACTGCGCCTTGGCGGACTGGTAGCCCGCGTCATATCCGCGCGCGGCTTCATACATCTGGACCAGATTCTGGGCCTGCACAGATCCCGCGAACAAAGTCGCCAGGGCAAAGGCGAGGGGCAGGGGGCGTAGTTTCATGGGTTTCTCCGGAAATTCTTCAGGCGTGGCAAAAGGGCAGGCTCAATAGCGGGGCACGGACGGGTCGACTTCGCGCGACCAGGCATCGATGCCACCCGCAATGTTCGCCACATGTTCAAAGCCGTGATGTTTGAGGAATGAGGCGACCTGCATGCTGCGCCCGCCGTGATGGCACAGGCAGGCGATGGGCCGGCTGGCATCGAGTTCATTCAGGCGCACCGGCACGGCGCGCATGGGCATCGTCTGCATCTCGAAGCCGTCGCTGCGGATGCTGGCGACCTGCCATTCATGGGGTTCGCGCACGTCCAGCACCAGCGGCTTCCCGTGAACCGCCGTTGCCTTCAGCCAGGCGGCAAGATCGCGGGGATGAACCTGTTCAATCATCGATGCTTGTTCCTGCTTTCGCGCTTCAGAACCTGAACTTCGAGGGGGCTTCGAAGTTCAGCAGGCGCGGCACGACCGTGTCCCATTGCTGAACCGTGGTCCAGGTGGACTCGCCGGTGCGGGTGAGCACCGTCGCATACATCATGGGCTCGTCGCCGACGATGCCAATCAGGCGCCCGCCGATCTTCACCTGCGCCATCAGCACCTGGGGGACCTCGACGACCGAGCCACTGAGCACGATCACATCGTAGGGCCCGTCGCCCTTGACACCGGCCGCGCCGTCGAGCTCGAGTACTTCTGCGTTGTGGATGCCCGCCTTTTGCAGGTTGGCGCGCGCCATGCGGGCCAGCTCGGGTTCGATTTCCAGGGACACCACGCGCTGGGCACGGTGCGCCAGCAGGGCGGCCATGTAGCCCGAGCCTGCGCCGATCTCCAGCACTTTCTCATGCTTCTGCACGTTGGCATCCTGCAGCAGGCGCGCCTCCACGCGGGGGGCGAGCATTACCTGTCCGCGGGCACCGCCCTCGCGCAACGGAATTTCCATGTCCACGAACGCCAGCGCCTTGTGGGCCAGCGGCACGAAGTCTTCCCGCTTGACCACTTCCAGCAGTTCCAGCACATGGGCGTCCAGGACGTTCCAAGGGCGGATTTGTTGCTCAATCATGTTGAAGCGTGCGAGTTCCATGTCCATTTTGATACTCCTAGGGGTATATTAGCCGATTCTGGTCAATTTTACCGGGCCGGGGTCATTGCGGCGGTGTTTTGGGCGCTGGCTTGAAAAGTCGGCGCATCCATTGCGCCAGATCGT
>Ga0105090_10000645_pt1 | contig 17676 bp, 16 predicted proteins | sample PPLLak3March2015_FD_79110 | JGI IMG/M metagenome (GOLD analysis project Ga0105090, IMG submission 79110) | Freshwater sediment microbial communities from Prairie Pothole Lake near Jamestown, North Dakota, USA - PPLs Lake P7 Core (1) Depth... | ecosystem: Environmental > Aquatic > Freshwater >... | reverse complement strand
GTCATGCCGGTGACGTCGAGTTCGATCACGCCCGTGGCGACGGGTAGGTGGGGCAGGGCGGCGGTGTTCACGGTGAGTTCGATCACTTGCCTTCTCCTCGGACGGGTTCGGAGCGTGCAGGTTCAGGCTTCCCCCCGCGGGAAGGTCAAGCGCCCCGGATCACGCGGGGGCACGCGCCTCGATCACCGCCATCATTCCCCCGTCCTCGTGCCCGAGGATGTGGCAATGGACCATGCGCTTGCCGGGCTGGTCCTGCCGGATGCGGATCGTCGCGGTGGTGCCGGCCGGAACATCCACGGTGTCGAGCCAGGCATCGACCGTCGCTGGCGTCGTGCGGCCGCCGAACTCGCGGCTCACGAGCCGGAACTGCGTGCCGTGGACGTGCATCGGGTGGTCCATGAACGTGTCGTTCACGATGTCCCACGACTCCCACGCGCCCACCGTTGAGACGAAGTCGACGCGGTTCATGTCGAACGAGCGGCCGTTGATGAGGAAGGTCCCGCCCATCATGCCCATGCCGCCCGCCTGCGTGAGGACGAGGCGCTTGCTCGCCGAAGCCGACGACATCGCCGGTAACGGGCGCAGGACCGCAGGCAGCGTGACCGGGGCCACCGGTGCATCCGCGGTGGTCGCGATCGTGAGGATGTCCTCGCTCGCGTAGGTGCCCATGCCCATGTTGTCGGCCACGTGCCGGCCCGCGCGCAGCGTGAAGCGCGCGTTCGGCGAGGCAGAGGCCGTCACCACGATCTCGACGCGCTGGGCCGGCGCCACGAGGACGTCGGCGAGCCCCGCGACGGGCGCGCCCAGGAGGCCGCCGTCGGTGCCCACGAGCGCGAAGACGTGGCCGTCGAGCTGCAGGCTCAGGTAGCGCCCGGCGGTCGCGTTGAGGATGCGCCAGCGCTGCGTCTCGCCGGGGCGCATCGCGTGCACCGGGCGACGCTGGCCGTTCACGAGCAGCATCCCGCCCTGCCCGGCGAACATCCCGTCCGAGCCGGCGTTCATCACCTGCTGGTCGTTGCCCAGGGCGAGGGCGGTCACCATCATCGTCACTTCCGGCAGCGCGGCGAGCGGATCGTCGGCCGCCCGCACGATGAACGGTGCGGCAAGCCCCATCGAGACCTGCTCCGCGGTGAGCCGGTGCGGGTGAGGGTGATACCAGTAGGTGCCGGCCGAACCCGCGGGCAGCGTGAACTCGTACACGCGCGAGGCGCCGGGGCGAACCGGGTCCATCGGGTTGCCATCCTGGTCCGGCGGGACCGGCAAACCGTGCCAATGGATCGTCGAATCCTGCGAAAGCCGGTTCTCGAAGCCGATGCGCACGCGATCGCCCTCGCGCGCCTCGACCCTCGGGCCTGGGAAAAGCCCGTTGTAGAGCCACAGCGTCGTCGCACGCGAAGACGACAGGCTCACGCTCGCCGGCTGCGCGACGAGCGCACCCGCGAACTGCCCGGCTTGCGTCGCCGTGTTGGCGAGCGCGGGCAGGGCGCGAAGGGGCAGGCCCTCCGTCATCGCGGCGCCGCCGCCCGAAGGCGGCGACGACATCATGCCGCCGGGACCGCCGCCGCCGCCGCAACCGGCGAGCACCGTGCCGGCCAGCGTGGAGGCGAGGAACTCGCGCCGCTTCATGGCGCGCTCACTTCGACTTCTCGATCTTCGTCACGACGTAGTCGCCACCTTCCTGCTTCACGTCGAACTTCACCTTGTCGCTCACGGCGAGCGAGTCGAGGGCGGCCTTGTCCTTCACGACGAACACCATCGTCATGGGGGCCATGCCGACGCTCTTGATCTCGCCGTGCTTGATGGTGACCTTGCCGGCGGCCTTGTCGATCTTGCGGATCTCGCCGTCGGCGAGGGCCTGGGCGAAGGCCGCGGCGGCGAAAAGGCTGGCGGCGAGGGCGAGGGCGATGCGCTTCATGGAAGGACTCCTTCGGGGGTTGGGAAAGGGACTCAGGCGGAAACGGGCTTCGCGGCCGAGAGCTGGCGCGCCTCGCGCTTGCGAAGCAGCAGCCACACGGCCGGCACGACGAGCATCGAGACGAGGGGGGCGGTCACCATGCCGCCCACCATCGGGGCGGCGATGCGGCTCATGATCTCGGAGCCGGTGCCCGTCTCCCAGAGGATGGGCGAGAGCCCGATCACGGTGGTGGCGACGGTCATCGCCTTGGGGCGCACGCGAAGGACGGCGCCCTCGCGGATGGCGTCGAGGAGGTCCGCCTCGCTCGTGAGGCCGCGGGCGATGCGATCCTCCCAGGCCTGCTTGAGGTAGACGAGCATCACGATGCCGAACTCGGCGGTGACGCCCGCCAGGCCGATGAAGCCGACCGCCGTCGCGACCGACACCTCGTGCCCCAGCGCCCACAGGAGCCACACGCCGCCCACGAGCGCGAAGGGGAGCGTCCCCATGATGAGGAGCGCCTCGTCCAGCCGCCGGAAGGTGACGTAGAGCATGATGAAGATGATCATCAGCATCGCCGGCACCACGAGCATGAGGCGCTTCTGCGCGCGCTCCAGGTACTCGAACTGCCCGCTCCAGGCGACGGAGTAGCCCGGGGGCAGCGTGATCTCGCGGCCCACCACGTCCTGCATCTCGTGCACCACCGAGCGCAGGTCGCGGCCGCGGATGTCCACGTACACCCAGCCCGAGGGCCGCGCGTTCTCGCTGCGGATCATGGGGGCGCCGTCGGTGACGACCACCTTCGCCACGTCCTCCAGGCGGATCTGCGCGCCGCGCTCGGTGAGCAGCGGCAGGCTGCGCAACCCGTCGAGCGAATCGCGGATCTCGCGCGGGTAGCGCACGTTGATCGGGAAGCGCTGCAGCCCCTCGATCGTCTCGCCGATGTTCTCCCCGCCGATGGCCGCGGAGACGAGCGACTGCACGTCGGCCACGCTGAGGCCGTAGCGGGCGGCGCGCTCGCGGTCGATGTCGATGTCGATGTAGCGCCCGCCCGTGAGGCGCTCGGCCAGGGCGGAGCTCACGCCGGGGATGTCCTTCACGACCTGTTCGATTCCGCTCGCGATCCGCTCGATCTCGACGAGGCTCTCCCCGGAGACCTTGATGCCCACCGGGCTCTTGATGCCGGTGGCGAGCATGTCGATGCGGTTGCGGATGGGCGGCACCCAGATGTTGGCGAGGCCCGGCACCTTCACCGTGCGATCCAGCTCCTCGATGAGCTTCTCCATGGTCATGCCCGGCCGCCACTGGTCCCGGGGCTTCAACTGGATGGTCGTCTCGAACATCTCGAGGGGCGCGGGGTCGGTGGCCGTTTCCGCGCGACCGGCCTTGCCGAAGACGCGATGCACCTCCGGCACGCTCTTGATGAGGCGGTCCGTCTGCTGCAGCAATTCCGACGCCTTGCCCGCCGAAAGGCCCGGCAGCGCCGAGGGCATGTAGAGCAGGTCGCCCTCGTCGAGCGGGGGCAGGAACTCGCCGCCCAGCTTCGAGGCGGGCCACGCCGTCACGGCCGCCACGGCGAACGCGCCGACGATCGTCTTCACCGGGTGTCGCACCACGAACTCCAGGAGCGGCCGGTAGACGGCGATGAGGAAGCGGTTGATCGGGTTCTTCTCCTCGGCCGGGATCTTTCCCCGGATGAAGTAGCCCATGAGCACCGGGACGAGCGTCACCGCGAGACCCGCCGCGGCGGCCATCGCGTAGGTCTTGGTGAAGGCGAGGGGCGAAAAGAGCCGGCCTTCCTGCGCCTGCAGCGCGAAGACGGGGATGAACGAGATGGTGACGATGAGGAGCGAGGAGAAGAGCGCGGGCCCGACCTCCGTCGAGGCCTCGCCGATGAGCTTCCAGCGTTCCTCGTTCTCGATCTCCTTGCCGGGGTTCTCGGCCTGCCACCGCTCCAGCTTGCGGTGCGCGTTCTCCACCATCACCACGGCCGCGTCCACCATCTCGCCGATGGCGATGGCGATGCCGCCCAGCGACACGATGTTGGCCGTGATTCCCTGGTAGTACATCACGATGAACGCGGTGGTGACGCCCAGGGGCAGGGAGACGATCGACACGAGCGCCGAGCGCCCGTGGAAGAGGAACACGACGCAGATGATCGCCACGACCGCCGCCTGCTCCAGCAGCGTGTTCGTCACGGTCGCGATCGATCGCTTGATGAGGTCCGAGCGGTCGTACACGGGAACGATCTCGACGCCGGGCGGAAGGCTGCGCTTGAGGCTCTCGAGCTTCGCCTTGACCAGGTTGATCGTCTCGAGCGCGTTCTTGCCCGAGCGCATCACGATGATGCCGCCGGCGACCTCGCCCTCGCCGTCCAGCTCGGCGATGCCGCGGCGCATCTCCGGGCCCATCTGCACGCGCGCGACGTCCGAGAGGCGAACGGCCACGCCCGCCTCCGTGGTGAGGATCGGGATCTTCTGGAAATCGTCGAGGGTCTTGAGGTAGCCCGAGGAGCGGACCATGTATTCCGCCTCGCCCATCTCGAGCACCGAGCCGCCCACTTCCTGGTTGGCGCGGCCGATGGCCTCGATCACCTTGGCGTGCGTGATGCCCAGGGCGCGAAGGCGGGTGGGGTCGAGCACGATCTGGTACTGGCGCACCATGCCGCCGACGGTGGCCACCTCCGCCACGTTCGGCACGCTCTTCAGCTCGAACTTGAGGAGCCAGTCCTGGATGGCGCGCAATTGCGCGAGGTCCGTCTTGCCCGTGCGGTCCACGAGGGCGTACTGATAGATCCAGCCCACGCCCGTCGCATCCGGGCCGATGGCGCTCTTCGCGGCGGGCGGCAATCGCCCCTGCACCTGGTTCAGGTACTCGAGCACGCGCGAGCGGGCCCAGTAGAGGTCCGTGCCGTCCTCGAAGATGATGTAGACGAAGGAATCGCCGAAGAACGAGAAGCCCCGGACCACCTTCGCCCCCGGCACCGACATCATCGTCGTGGTGAGCGGGTAGGTGACCTGGTTCTCGACGATCTGCGGCGCCTGCCCCGGCCAGGTCGTGCGGATGATGACCTGCGTGTCCGACAGGTCCGGGATCGCGTCCACCGGCGTCGACACCGTCGCCCACAGGCCCCAGGCGGCGAGGCCCAGGCTGGCGAGCAGGACGAGGAACCGGTTCGCGATGGACCAGAGGATGAGCCTCGCGATCATTTCGCCGTCCCCTTGGGCGCGAGCTTCGTGACCACCGGCATCCCGTCCTTGTCGAGCGTGAAGGTGAGCTTCACGTCCTGCCCGGCCGCGAAGCCCGCCGGCAGCCCGCCCGCCATGGGCATGAACTCCATCGTCATCGCGCCCCACTTGAGCTCGGGCACCGGCGCGTGGGTGATGGTCCACGTGTCCTTGCCGAACTTCTCGAGCTTGGCGTCGGCGACGTACTCCTTGCCACCCGCCGCCTCGCCCATGCGCGTGGTGGTGGCCTTGAGGCTCGCCTCGGAATCGATGAGGAACTGGCCGGAGACGACGACGCGCGCGCCGGCTTCCAGGCCCTTCAGGATCTCCGTGCGCCCGCCCTGGTCGCGGCCGACCTCGACCTCGACCGGCTCGAACTTGCTCTCGCCGCGGTCGACGACGATCACGGTACGCCGGCCCGTCGGGATCACGGCCTCGCTCGGCACGAGGATCGTCTCGCGCGACGCGGAGGGCGCGATGGCGAGCGTGGCGTACATGCCGGGCTTCAACTTGCCGCCGAGGTTCGCGAGCTCGACGCGCGCGCGCACCGTGCGGCTCGCGGCGGCCACGTCCGGCAGCACGGCCTGCAGGCGTCCCGGGAACTTCTCGCCCGGATACGCGGGAACCGTCGCGACGATGCCCGCGCCCGGCACCACCGAGCCGGCCTGCGCCTCGGGAATGTCGACGTTCACCCACACCGTCGAAAGGCCGTTGATGCGAAAGAGCATGGCGCCCGGCATGACCGTCATGCCCTCGCGCGCGCCCAGTTCGCCCACGACCCCGTCCGAGGGCGAGACGATCGTCACGCGCGGCTGCGGGCTGCCGGCCTTTTCCACGTCCTGCACCTGGGCCTCGCTCATGTTGAGGAGGAGCAGGCGGTTGCGGGCGGCGCGGGCGAGATCCTGCGCGCCCGGCGCGGTGCTGCGGCGAAGCGCGAGATATTCCTCCTGGGCGCCGGCCCAGTCCGGCACGAAGAGGTGCGCGAGGGGCTGGCCCTTCCGCACGGCGTCGAGGGGCGCACGCACGAAGAGCTTCTCGATGTAGCCCGGGGTGCGGGATTGCACGAGGGTGACCGCGCGTTCGTCGAAGGCCACGGTGCCCACGGCCTGCACGGCGATCTCCAGGCGCCCTTTCTCCGCGAGCGCGGTGCGAACGCCCAGGTTCTGCACCACGCGCGGGTTCACCGTCACGCCGCCCGCGTCGGCGCCGTCATCGGCGTAGACGGGCATGAGGTCCATGTCCATGAAGGGCGAGCGGCCGGGCTTGTCGAACTTCTGCTGCGGGTACATCGGGTCGTGCCAGTAGAGGACCTTGCGGCCGTTCTGCGTCTTGCCGTCCGCGGCGCCGGCGGCCGGTGCGGCGGCGCCCGGCGGGCCCGCGTGGCCGGCGTTCTTCATCGCCCACCAATAACCGCCGCCGGCACCGGCTGCGAGGGCCGCGACCACGGCGGCGGCGAGGAGGGTGCGGTTCATTTCGGGCTCCTTTCGGGAATCAGGTAGGCGAGCTGCGCCCAGGCGCGGGCGGCTTCGGCACGGACGTTGAGTGCGGTGAGGCGCGCTTCGAGCAGCGCTCGCCGCGAGTCGAGCACCATGGCGAGGTCGCCGCGGCCGCCTTCGTAGGCGGCGAGCGTGGCCTTGGCGCGCGCATCGGCGAGGGGGACGATCTCCTGCTCGTTGCGCGCGATCCGCGCCCGGGCGATGTCGTAGTCCACCATCGCGGAACGGATCTCGGATTCGTAGCGGCGGCGCGCTTCCTCGGCCTGGGCGCGCGCCTGCCCGGCCTGCTTGGCGCGGGCGAGGGCGGCGGGCTCCTGACGCGTTCCGGAGAAGACGGGCAGGTCCATGCGGAACATGAGCGACACCATGTTCGTGTACTCGCTGCCGCGCGCGCCGTAGGACAGCTCCATGCTCCAGTCGGGCTTGGTCGCGATCGCGGCGAGCTTGGCCTCCGCCTCGGCCATCGCGGTCATCGGCCCGAACATCGCGATCTGCGGGTGCATCTCGAGGTTCGTGGTGAGGGAGGCGACGTTCGGCAGCTTCTCCAGGTCCGGCTCGCCCGCGGGCGTGCGCTTCGCGTCCTCGCCGAGCCAGCGCCCCAGGCGGGCCTCGGCCCGCTTCGCCATGCGCTCGGCCTCGAGGCGGCGGTCCGCGAGCATCGCGAGGTTGGCGCGGGCCATCACGGGCTCGCTCGAATCACCCCGGCCCGCGGCCAGGCGCGCGGTGGTGCCGGACACCTGCAGCTCGGCCTCCTTGGCGAGGGCATCGATGAGGACCAGGGAGCGCTCCGCGTAGAGCCGGTCGAGGAAGGCCATCGCCACCTCGCGGCGGATCTCGGCGGCCTGCATCTCGACCAGGGCGGCTTCGCGGCGCGCCTCGGCCTGCGCACGCTCGCCCATGAGTTCTCGCTTCTCGCCGCGCACGAAGTCCTGCATCACGCCGATCCGGCGCATCGTCATGTCGCTCTGGGTGAGGCTCCACTTGTTGGCGCTCTCGACCGGGACGTTTTCGACGCCGATGATCAGCTTCGGGTCGGGATTCTCGGAGGCGGGGCCGACGAGCGAGGCGCTCGCTTCCGCCGAGGCGCGCTGCGCCTCGAGTTGCGCCGAGCGGGACTGCGCGATGCGGACGGCTTCCTCGAGGGTGAGCGGGCCCGGCGCGGCGAGCGCGGCAGCGGGAAAGGTGAGCGCGGCGATGAGGCGCGCGAGGCGAAGCGGGACGGACTGGGGCATGGGACCTCCGGAAGCGATGACGGACGGCCGCGAACGCCGCGGCCGCGGGACATCACGGGGAGGTCAGATGCGAAGGACGCCGAAGAGGATGGCGGGGGGGGGAGGTGCTGCCACGGGCGCGAAGCGCTCGGCGCGGCGAAGGCTCGAGGCCGGCTCGGAGGCCGGGACCAGCAGGAAAAGGACGGGGCCGGCGAAGTCGACCGCCGGGGGTACCGGGGAGCCGGTATCCACCGACGCGGAGCCGTAAAGGCAATGGGCCTGGCAGAGGTTGTCGTTGGTATCGGTATCCGGTACTGCCACCTCGTGGCAATCCGTATGGTGAGCGATCACTTCGGTGGCTTCGGCCGGGGTCGAAGCACGCTCCGTGTCGCACCAATGCGCGGCCACCGCCAGTTGCGCGAAGACGATCGCGAGGGCGGCAAGGACGGACGCGAAGAAACGTTGGCGACGGACCATGGGGAAGCAGTATGCGCCAGGAGCCTTTGGAGCGGGATTGATGGAGCGCAACCGAAAAACGGGGACAGGTGAATTTTTCACCTGTCCCCTTTTTCACCTGTCCCCATTCGACATTCACCTGTCCCCATTCGCGAGCCAATCCACGGCCAATGTCGCGAGGGTCTTCAGCCCGGTCTTGAGGCAGGCCTCGTCCACGGAGAACCGGGGGCTGTGGTTGGGCGCGACGGTGGCGAGGTCGCGATCCGGCGGCGTGCAGCCGACGAAGTAGAAGAACCCCGGCACGGCCTGCTGGAAGAAGGCGAAATCCTCGGCGCCGCAAACCTTGTCCACCACGCGCACGTTGCCCTTGCCCGCCACGCGCTCGAGCGAGGGCACGGACCATTCGGTGAGGCCAGGGTGGTTCACGGTGACCGGATAGCCGCGGTCGAAGTGCACGTGGGCCTTGGCCCCACCGGCGGCCGAGATCATCTCGGTGATGCGCCGCACGTGGGCCTGGATCTGGCCTCGCTGCGCCTCGTCGAACGCGCGCACGGTGCCTTCGAGCTTCACCTCGTCGGGAATGATGTTGTTGCGCACGCCCCCCTGGAAGACGCCCACCGTGACGACGGAAGGCTCCTTCGTGATGTTCATGCTGCGCGAGACGATGGTCTGCAGCCCCATCACCACCTGGGAGCCGACGACGATGGGATCGACTCCGCGCCAGGGCTGGGCGCCGTGGGTCTGCGTGCCGCGGATGAACACGCGGAACGGATCGGCCGAGGCCATGAGCGGGCCCGAGCGGTAGCCGATGACGCCGGTGTGCTGGATGGCCGTCACGTGCAGGCCGAAGATCGCGTCCACCTTGGGGTCGAGAAGGCACCCTTCCTTCACCATGAGCTCCGCGCCGCCCTCCTCGCCCACCGGCGGCATTTCCTCTGCCGGCTGGAACAGGAACACGACGGTGCCGGCGATCTGCGCGCGAAGGCCCGCGAGCATCTCCGCGACCCCCATGAGGATGGCCGTGTGCGCGTCGTGGCCGCACGCGTGCATGACCCCGCACTGCTGGCCGTTCCATTCGGCGGTGACCTTGCTCGCGAAGGGCAGGTCGACCTCCTCCCTCACCGGGAGGCCGTCCATGTCCGCGCGCAGCGCGACGACGGGGCCGGGCAGGCCGCCCTTCAGGATGCCGACGACGCCCGTGACGGCGACCTTCTCGCGCACCTCGTCGAAGCCGAGCGCCAACAGGTGCTTCGCGACGATGGCGGCGGTTCGCACTTCGCGGTTGCCCAGCTCCGGATGAGCGTGGAAATCGCGCCGCCAGGCGACGACTTTTTCCTCGAGGCGATCGGAGGCGACGGCGATGGCGGCATCGAGGGCGGCGGGCTTCACGGGAACATCCATGGTCGGTCCTGTGACTCGAAAGGAAGGGCATTCTACGCCCGGCGTCGGGAGTGCCGGGCTTATAATTCCCCGTCCACTTCGCCCATTCGGCACCCACCCGCCGCGCCATGGAACACTTCGAACCCAAAGCCGCCTACGACTTCCTGCAGACGAACCCCGACGCCATCTTCATCGACGTGAGGAGCGAGTCGGAGTTCATGTTCGTCGGCCACCCGGTGGGCGCGATGATGGTGCCCTGGTACGACGGCGCCGAGTGGGACCTGAACCCGCACTTCGTGGGGCAGGTGAAGAAGATCGCGGGCGCCAACTTCCGCGACCGCCCCATCGTGCTCATCTGCCGCAGCGGCAACCGCACGAAGGAGGCCGGCACGGAGCTCGAGAAGCACGGCTTCCAGCACGTGATCAACGTCCTGCACGGCTTCGAGGGCGAACTCGACGAGCACCACCACCGCAACTCGAAGAGCGGCTGGCGCGTCGACGGACTCCCCTGGCAGCAGTACTAGAAATTGGGGACGCAACCCGATTTTCCTGATGTGGTGGCTCACCGGGAAATCGGGTTGCGTCCCCAATTTCCGCCCGCGACGCTGGCATGGCTGGGCTGGAGCCTGGGCGCCGCGTTCTATCTCATCGCGTTCTACCAGCGCGTCGCTCCCGCGGTGCTCACGCAGGAGCTGCAGCGCGAGTTCGCGCTGACGGGCGCCGCCCTCGGCAATCTTTCGGCGTTCTATTTCTACGGCTACGTCGCGATGCAGATCCCGACGGGGCTCATCGCGGACCAGTGGGGCCCGAGAAAGCTCCTCACCGCCGGGGCCGCGCTCACGGCCGCGGGGACGCTCCTTTTCGCGCTGGCGCCCACGGTGGCGCTCGCGAACGCGGGCCGCCTCGTGATCGGCGCGGCGGCGGGCGTCTCCTTCGTCGCGATGCTCAAGCTCGCGAGCCACTGGATGCCCGCGCGGCAGTTCGCGCTCGCAAGCGGCGTGGCGCTCTTCGTGGGCGTGATGGGCGCGACGCTGGCCGGCGCGCCGCTGCGCCTGGCCGCGGACGCGTTCGGGTGGAGAAACGTCATGGTCGCGAGCGCCGCCGTCACCGCGCTCGTGGCGGTGGCGATCTGGTTCGTCACGCGCGACGACCCGGCCGATCGAGGCTACAAGTCCTACTTTCCGCACGACCCCGGCGCGGACGACGGCGCATCGGTTTGGCAGGGCCTGCGCACCGTGCTGGGCTACCGCAACACCATCCTGCTCTACGTGATCCCCGGCGCCTTCTCGGGCGTCACGCTCATGTTCGCGGGGCTCTGGGGCGTGCCCTTCCTCGTGACGCACTACGGCTATTCGACCGCGGAGGCCGCGACCCTCGCCTCGGTGCTGCTCATCTCCTGGAGCGCCTCGAGCATCGCGTGGGGCACGGTCTCGCACCGCATCGGCCGGCGCAGGATGCCGATGATCGCGGGCCTCCTCATGAGCCAGACGCTCTGGGCCGCGCTGGTCTTCGTCCCCGGGTGGAGCCGCCCGGCGCTCGTCGTGCTGCTCGTGCTGCTGGGCATGGCCACCGCCGGCTTCATCCTCACGTTCACCTACGCCAAGGAAAGCGTGCCGGCGCGCTTCGCGGGCACCATCTCGGGCATCGCCAACATGGGTGTCATGACCGGCGGCATGGTGATGCAGCCGCTCGCAGGCTGGGTGCTCGACCGCAACTGGGCAGGCGCTCTCACGCCCGGCGGCGCGAGGCTCTACGACCTCGATGCCTACCGCGCCGCCTTCTCGCTCATCTTCGTGTGGGGCCTCGTCTCGCTCGTGTGCCTGCTGTTCACGAAGGAGTCGAACTGCAGGCAGGCCGCCTGAGCGCGCTTCAGCCTCGCCTGCGGGTGCCCTTGTAGTAGAGCCGCCAGCACGCGAATCCCGTGAACATCATCGCCGCCATCGCCACCGCCATCGCCTTCGGGCTGTGGAAGACCGCCGGCGCGACCACTCCGGCGGAGATCGTGTTCACCATCCCTCCGACGAAGCCCTGGAGCGAAGCGGCCATGCCGCGCCGAGTGGGGAAAAGATCGAGCGTCGAGAGCGAAATCGTCGGCATCGCCATGGCCGAGCCGATCGCGTAGAAGAAGATCGGCATCACCGCCCACGGCAGGGCCGGCGGCAACGCCAGCGCGTAGAGGAGATTTGCGGTGGCCGCGGCACCCATGAACGTGTACGCGCGCCGGAGCACCTGCGAGCGCGTGAGCTTTCCGGCCGCGCGCCCCGAAAGCTGCGAGCCGACCAGGATGCCCGCGATCGACGGGATGAAGAGCCACGAGAACTCGGTCGGCCCCAGGCCCAGGTGCGTACCCAGGAACATCGGCGCCGAGAGGATGTAGAGGAAGAAGGCGTTGAAGTTGAAGCCGGCCGCGAGCGAGAGCAGCAGGAACGACCGGCTGGAGCCCACCTCGCGGTAGCCCGCGACGAGCGCCGCCGGGTGGAACGGATGACGGTTCTCCTCCGGCAGCGTCTCGCGCAGCAGCCTCGCGCCGGCCACGACGAGGACCGCGCCGACGCCGGCCAGGAACCAGAAGATCGACTGCCACCCGAAAGCCTCGAAGAGCAGGCCCCCGATGATGGGCGCCACCACGGGCGCGAGCGCGAAGAAGAGCGTCACCATCGACATGAGGCGCTGCGCGTCCTCCTCGTCGTAGAGGTCGCGGATCATGGCCCGGCCCACGACGAAGCCCGCGCCAGTCGAGGTGCCCTGCAGCACGCGCCACAGGATGAGCGCCTGAACGCTGTCCGCGAGCGCCGCGCCTACCGAGGAGACCACGAAGACGGCGAGCGAGAAGACGATCACGGGCTTCCGGCCGAAGCTGTCGGAGATGGCGCCGTGGAAGAGGAACATGAAGCCGAAGGAAAGCAGGTACGCCGAGAGCGTCTGCTGCATCTCGATCGGCGTCGCGTGGAGCGCAGCCTGCATGCCGGCGAAGGCGGGCAGGTAGGTGTCCACGGCGAAGGGGCCCAGCATCGCGAGGGCGCCGAGCATCGCGGCGAAGGCGATGCGAAAGCCCCGATCGTGGCGGTTCGCGAGGCTCATGGTGCCGCGCGGCGACGGCCGGGGCTATGATCGGAATCGCCGCCACCCGCCGCCCCGACCCGGAGAAATCCCATGTGCCCGATCGTCAACCCGCCTGCCCCGAAGGTGAGGCGATCATTGTATGCCGTCGCCGTGGCGGCAGCCCTCGCGCTCGGCGTGTCGGCAACGGCCTTCGCCGCCGATCCGCCCGCGGGCCGCCCGTGGTGGTGGGACGAGGCCTGGTGGAACGAGGGCCGCCTGCCCGAGCCGGCGAACCACGCGGTGATCACGCGCTGGATCAACTACCGCGGCGCGAATGCGGAGGTGCCCGCGCTGGTGACGCGGCCCGCGGGCGAAGGCCGCTACCCGGCCGTCCTCTACATGCACGGGCGGCGCGGACTCGACGAGTTGATCCAGCGGCAGGTGAAGCGTCTCGCCGCGCGCGGCTTCGTCGTACTCGCCCCGGACGTGTACGGGGCGCACTTCATCGCGCCCATGCCCGTCGAGCACGACTACCGGCTGGAGGCCGACGCGGAGAAGGGGATCGACGCGTTGCTCGCGCTGCCGGACGTCTCCACGCGCAAGGCCTGCCTCGCCTCGCACACGCGGGGCGGCTACTTCACGCTGAAGATGGCCGTCACCGCGGGGCGCCAGTCGCGCGACGTGGCCTGCTACGTCTCCTGGTACCCGCACTGGCAGGACCCGAACGCGCCCGAGGCCCTGCAGGTGTACGGCCACGCGAAGGAGGCCGAGGCGCTCGAGGTGCCCGTGCTCGTGTTCGTGGGCGCCGAGGAGCAGTACCAGCGCAAGCGCGTCATCGAGAGCGCGATGAAGGCCCTGGAGGCGCGGGGGCGGCCGGTGCGCCTGGTGGTCTACCCGGGCGTCGGGCGCGGATTCGATTTCCGCGATCCGTCGGTGCGCACGTTCGCCGACGACCTCGCGAGCCGGGATGCGGTGGTTCGCGCCGCCGAGTTCATGAGGCGGAACCTCGCCCCCTGATCGCGGGACCGGCCGAGGCTTCCCGGCATTGGTCCGGCCCCCATGGCGGAACTAGGCCGCGTGCAGCAGGAACTCGACCCTTACGGCATCGAACGGGAACTCGACGGCGCCATCTTCCGTCCGGATCACCACCCCCGCGTCGAGCAGCGCCCGGACATCGCCGTGGACCGCCTTCACGTCCCGCCCCACGCGCCGCGCCGCTTCCCGGATGGACATCGGGCCCGCACCCGTCATGGCCTTGAGCAATTCCCAGCGCTTGGCGCTCAGGACCTTCCACAGCAGCTCAGGCGAGGCAAAGCCGATGTGCGCCTCGCGCTCAGCCCGGCCAGACCTCATCGCGCGAGCGGTTTCACGAAGCGATTCCTGAACGGATTGCACCTCAAGGACGACGGTTCTCACGATCCCACCTTTCCCTGTCCGCATCGAAGTCTGAGACCAGCCTTTCCGGGGACGCGAACCGGTAGGGCCCTTCCCGCCCAGCGAAATGCCGGTGGTCACCCTTGCCGCGCTCGTTGTCATACAGCACCACGCACCGGCCCTTCACGACGTAGGCGAGCCGGTACTTGAATCGGTGAAGGGACGGCGCAAGTGGCGCAGGCAGATGCCAGACGACCATCTCCACGAAGGCGTCCATCGCGACCGCGTCACGGCGCCGGATGAGTGCGACCGCCTTCATGTTGGAGAAGATACCAACAAACGGCGAGTGATGTCAATTGCTCCAACGCGCATCGCAGGCCCCTTCATCGCGCCGGGCCGCGGTCGGCATGCTGGTAGGCGATCGCCTCCGCCACCTCCCCCGCGCCCAACCGCGGCCGTCCCGCGAGGTCGGCGATGGTCCGCGCCACCCGGAGCACGCGGTGGAACGCGCGCGCGGACAGGGCGAGGCGCGCGGCCGCGTGGCGAAGGAGAGTGCGGCCCGCCGCATCCGGCGCGCACTCGCGTTCGAGGTCCCCGCCCGCGAGGAGCGCGTTGGAGCATCCCTGCCTTTGCAGCTGCCGCTCCCGCGCGGCCGCGACGCGCGATCGCACGCCCGATGAAGGCTCGCCCGGCGGCGCCTCGTCGAGATCCCCCTCCCGAAGCGCGGGCACTTCCACGTGCAGGTCGATGCGATCGAGGAGGGGCCCGGACAGACGCCCGCGGTAGCGAAGCACCTGGTCCGGCGTGCAGGCACACGCGCGGGTCGGGTGCCCGAGGTGCCCGCAAGGGCACGGGTTCATCGCGGCGACCAGCTGGAAGCGGGCGGGAAACTCCGCCTGCCGCGCCGCGCGCGAGATGACGATGCGGCCGGATTCGAGCGGCTCCCGCAGCACCTCGAGCACGCGCCGGTCGTACTCGGGCAGTTCGTCGAGGAAGAGCACGCCGTGATGGGCGAGCGAGATCTCGCCAGGCCGCGGGGGCGAGCCCCCGCCCACCAGCGCGACGGCGGAGGCCGTGTGGTGCGGTGCACGCCAGGGCCGCTGGCCGAAGCGCGAAGGATCGAAGCCCGCGGTGCCCAGGCTCAGCACCGCCGCCGATTCGAGCGCCTCGTCTTCCGCAAGGGGCGGCAGGATGCCCGGCAGCCGCTGCGCGAGCATCGTCTTGCCGGTGCCGGGTGGCCCTGAGAAGAGCACGCCGTGCCCGCCCGCGGCCGCGATCTCAAGCGCGCGCCTTGCCATCAATTGCCCGCGCACGTCCGCGAGATCGGGCCATTCGCGCGTGGCGACGCGTGGCGTTGGCTCCACTCTATCGAGCCGCTCGTGCCCCGTGAGGTGCGCGCACACGGCAATGAGCGACTTCGCCGGATGCAGTATCGCGCCGGGGACGAGCGAAGCCTCCCGCGCGCTGGCTTCCGGCAGGACGAACGCGCGACCATCACGGCGGGAAGCGACCGCCATCGCGAGCGCCCCGCGGATCGCACGCAACTCGCCCGACAGCGCGAGCTCGCCGGCGAATTCCAGTTCCGCGAGGGCGGCCGCGGGTATCTGGCCCGTCGCGGCAAGCAGCCCCAGTGCGATCGGCAGGTCGAACCGGCCGCTTTCCTTGGGGAGATCCGCCGGCGCGAGGCTCACGGTGACGCGGCGCTGGGGGAATTCGAAGCCGGAGGTGGCGAGCGCCGCGCGGACGCGGTCGCGGGATTCCTTCACCTCCGTTTCGGCCAGCCCGACGATGTGGAAGGCCGGCAGGCCGTTGCCCACGTGCGCTTCGACGCGAACGAGCGGGGCCGCGAGGCCGTCGAGGCCGCGGGTGAGGACGACGGCGAGTGACACGGGGATGACCTTCGCAGGGCGCCGCGTGGAGCGGCCTTCCCCCAACAACTCCCGACTCCGCCCGCCGGTTGACGCCCGCGGAAACGCTCTATCTGCTTCGCGATCCCGTGACCGACGTCACGTCAGAGCGTGGGCAGCACCGGGAACTGCTTGAAAATCAGGTGGACGGCATTGTCCATCTCCGGGCCCAGGCCGCTCATCGTGCGCTGCGTCAGGCGCTGGCTGGCCACCCCTTCCCACACCAGCATGTTCTGCTTTCGGTCGATCACATCCACGCTGAGACGGCCAAGCGAAAACTGGTCGACTTCGACTCGGGAGGATGGGCTGGGCCAGGTGGAATGCCCGCGCCAGGGGCTGTAGAGCCCGCGACGGTGGTTCCAGTACGACGAACCCACCCACGGATCCGGCACGGTACGAACACGCAGTTGCTCGGAGACGTCCGTATGGAAGTTGACGAGCACATCAGCCTTCGCCGGGTCCGCAACGAACGCGAGGCCACGCACTTCCAGCTCGCGGCGCGTCGAGAAAGTGAGCTGCTGGGAAACCAGCGTGTGATAGCCGGCGCGATCCGTACTGAGCGACGGCAGGAAACTGAAAGTGCGGAACTGCTTGAAATCCACGCCGGGCGCGGAATCGGTCCTCACGTCCGGCGTAACGGCACAGCCTGCTGCTGCCAACACCAGCATGCAAACCAGGAATCGGGACCTCGACATCCAGCCAGAACCAATCTTTCGTGCAAACATTCGCGAGCTCCTTCGCCCCTGATTTTCATTCATGAATTGCATCAACCTGCAATCGAGCGGCCTACTCTAAGCGGGTCCCGAAGTCGCGTCAACGCAGGCGCACGAGCGCACTTTTTTGCAAGGTTCGTGTAGCGTATGCAAATGCAAAAAACCTCCCTCCGCAGCGCCGGCGCCCGCGCTGCCCTTGCCGCCGCCCTTCTGGTTGGGCTGAGCCCGACCGCCCATGCCGAGTTGGAGGCCCTCCACCAAATTCTCGGCAACAGCGATTCCTCGCCAGTGCCCCGCGGTTGGACCCTGGGGGCAGCGGCATATGCCGGGTCATCGCCCTACAGCGCGGGGGATACATCGAAGCTGGCGATACCCGGCGGCATCTACATCGGGGAGCAGGTGATGTACCTGGGCGATCGCATCTTCTACACCCCCGCGGATCAAGGGCCGGTCAAGTTCTTCGGCCGGCTGCGCTACAGGCTGGGCAATCTCGACCCGGCGGACAGCTCCGAGTGGACCGGCCTCACGCATCGCAAAGGGCAGCTCGAAGCCGGGCTTGGCGCCTTCATCGTGAGCCCGGTGGGCCTGTGGACCGCGCGCTTCAGCTCCGACATCAGCGGCCGCAGCAACGGTACGGAGCTGTTGTTCAACTGGTCGGCCCCGATCGTCGGCGACCGCTGGATGGTCATGCCCAGCATCGGCGCCATGTTGCGAGGGCGCAAGATGGCCAACTACTACTTCGGGGGCGTGTCCCAAGCCGAGGCAGCTCCGGGAAGGCCGGCCTACGACGTGGGGAACGCGTGGTCGCTCATTCCCAACTTGGTCGCTTCGTACCGCATCGACCGCCGATGGCTCGTCGGCGCGGTGCTGGGCTACGAGAAGTTCTCCTCCGCCATCTCCGACAGCCCGTTGGTCCAGAAGTCGGGGCGCTACGACGTACTGGTCGGGGTCGGGTACGTCTGGCGGTAGCCGCGGT
>Ga0105090_10000644_pt1 | contig 17684 bp, 18 predicted proteins | sample PPLLak3March2015_FD_79110 | JGI IMG/M metagenome (GOLD analysis project Ga0105090, IMG submission 79110) | Freshwater sediment microbial communities from Prairie Pothole Lake near Jamestown, North Dakota, USA - PPLs Lake P7 Core (1) Depth... | ecosystem: Environmental > Aquatic > Freshwater >... | reverse complement strand
GGTAGCGACCCATCATGTCGCCGATGGTGTAGTTGCGCACATGCCCCATGTGCAGCTTGCCGCTGGGGTAGGGCAGCATCGAGCAGGCGTAGAACTTGGGCCGGCTCGTATCCTCAGTGGCGCGGAAGGCGCCGCTGGCGGCCCAATGAGCCTGCGCGGTGGCTTCGACCTCGGCGGGGGCGTATTTTTCGTTCATCCTGGGGATTCTACGAAGCCGCCTCCGCGCGACCCGGCTCAAGGGCCGGCCGGTGACTCGGTGATGAAGCCGACGCGCGTCAACCCGGCCTCCTGCACCCAGCCGATGAGCTCGGCCACGCGGCCGTAGGGCACGCGACGGTCGGCGCGCAACTGCACCTCGGTGGCGGGATCGCGCCGCGCGGCTGCGCGCACGCGTTCGACGATCTGCTCGCGCCCGGCCGGTTGCTCGCCCAGGAACAGCCGACCCTCGGCGTCGATGGCCAGCGCCACGAAGGCCGGCGCGTCGCTGCGTGCAGCGCCGTCGGCCGCCGGCAGGTCGAGCTTGAGACTGCTCGTCATCAGCGGCGCGGTGATGATGAAGATCACGAGCAGGACCAGCATGACGTCGATCAGCGGCGTCATGTTGATCTCGCTCATCGGCTGCGCGCCGGGGTTGCGTTCGAGGCGGCCGAAGGCCATCTCAGTCTGCCTTCGCAGGGCGGTCGACCATCATCTCGCGGAGGTCGTGCGCGAAACCCTCGAGTTCGGCCTCGCAGGCCGCCACCCACTTGCCGAAGACGTTGTAGGCCAGCACGGCCGGCACGGCCACGGCAATGCCGGCGGCGGTCATGATCAGCGCCTCGCCGATCGGCCCCGAGACCTTGTCGACGGTGACGCTGCCCGCCGCTGCGATCCCCACCAACGCATGGTAGATCGCCCACACGGTGCCCAGCAGGCCGACGAAGGGCGCGGTGCTGCCGACCGAAGCCAGCAGCACCTGGCCGAACTGCAGGTGCGCCAGACCGCGGTGCAAGGCGTCGCGCAGCCGCCGCGTGAGCTGCGATTCGAGTTGCCCCGAGGTCTCCAGCGTGCCGGCCAGGGGCTGCGCCGCCGCCGCTTCCAGCAGGGGGAGCAGCACGGACTCGCGGTCCAGCGCGGCCAGCCGCGAGCGGCCCTCGGCCACCGTGGCGGCGTCCCAGAAGGCGGGCACGGCGCGCGCGATGTCGCCGGCAACGCGCCTCAGCACCCAGCCTTTCCAGAGGATCAGCACCCACGCCGACACCGACATGGCCAGCAGCAGCAGCGCCACCGCGCGACCGACGCCATCGCTGGCGGCCCAGAACTGGCTCAGGCCCTGCATCGCAGCGCGGCCGCTGCAAGGCCCGCAAGGAAACCAGGCCTCGCGCAGGCGCGATTCATGGTCAGACCAGGCCCAGCACGTGGTCCATGCCGAACAGCCCGTGCGGCTGGCCGGCGACGAAGCGCGCCGCGCGCAGGCTGCCCGCCGCATAGTTGGCGCGACTGCTGCTGCGGTGCGTGATCTCGATGCGTTCGCCGGTGCCGGCGAACAGCACGGTATGGTCGCCGACGATGTCGCCGCCGCGCACGGTGGCAAAGCCGATCGCGTCCGGCGGCCGTTCGCCGGTGTGGCCGTGGCGCGTGAGCACGCCGTGCGTGGCCAGGTCGACGCCGCGTGCCGCGGCCAGCACCTCGCCCATGGCCAGCGCCGTGCCGCTGGGAGCGTCGACCTTGTGCCGGTGGTGGGCCTCGATGACCTCGATGTCGTAACCGTCCCCGAGTCGGCGCGCGGCCAGGTCGAGCAGGCGCAGCATGACATTGACGCCGACGCTCATGTTCGGCGCCAGCACGATCGCGATGTGCGCCGCGCACGCCGCGATCTCGGCCCTGTGCTGCGGCGTGAAACCGGTGGTGCCGATGACGGCCCTGACGCCGAGTTCGCGGCATGCCGCCAGATGGGCCAGCGTGCCCTCGGGGCGCGTGAAGTCGATCAGCACGTCGGCGTCGGCCAGACCGGCGCGCAGGTCGGCGCTGATCGTCACGCCGGTGCTGCGGCCGAGAAAGGCGCCGGCATCCTGGCCGAGCGCCGGGCTGCCGGCGATGTCGAGCGCACCGGCCAGCGCGCAGTCGTCGCTGCCCAGCACGGCCTCGACCAGCATGCGGCCCATGCGGCCCGAGGCCCCGGCGACGGCGATCTTCAGCGCGGCCATCGAACCCGCCTCAGGACTTTTCCAGCGGCGGGTAGTCGCGCACCGGGCCCATGGGTTCGGCGGGCGGCGCCTCGCGCCGCGCGGGTGGCGGCAGCGCCTTGCGTTCCTCGTCGGTCAGTTCGAGCTTGGTCGGCTTGGCTTCCTTGACCCGGCTGATCGCGGCCACGAATTCGCGTTCGGTGGGCAGTTCGGTGGCCTCCACAGACTTGACGACGTTGCCGTCGAAATGCACCACCACGCTGCGCCGCTGCAGTTCGGTACCCGGGCGCCGCAGCGTGAAGATGTAGTCCCAGCGGTCGGCATGGAAGGGGTCGGCGACCAGCGGCGTGCCCAGGATGTCGCGCACCTGCAGTCGTGTCAGGCCCGGGCGCACCAATGCCGCCTGTTCGCGCGTGACCGCGTTACCCTGCACGATGTCGATGCGGTAGGGCGTGATGAGCCCGCCGCATCCCGCCAGCAGGGTGCCGGCGGCGAGGGTGCTGAGGAGGATCAGGCGTCGTGGCATGGATGCGGGCGGGAAGGCGGCGGAGCCGCCGATGTGCGCAACAGGGCCTGGCCCGGCTGGCTATGATCGATCATTTTAGCGGCGCAACCCCGGGGACGCTGAATGACGCATGCCGAAGAACTGAAGAGCAGCGGTCTCAAGGCGACGCTGCCGCGCATCAAGATCCTGGAGGTCTTCCAACGCACCGAGCGCCGCCACCTCACCGCCGAGGACGTATTCAAGGTGCTGCTGGCCGACGGCGCCGATATCGGGCTGGCCACGGTCTACCGCGTGCTGATGCAGTTCGAGCAGGCCGGGCTGCTGCGACGCAGCAACTTCGAGTCGGGCAAGGCGGTGTTCGAACTCAACGAGGGGCAGCACCACGACCACCTGGTGTGCCTGGACTGCGGCCGCGTCGAGGAATTCTTCGACGCCGAGATCGAACAACGCCAGCGCGCCATTGCCGTCACGCGCGGTTTCGAGCTGCAGGAGCATTCGCTGGCGCTGTATGCGCGCTGCACCAAGGACGGCTGCGAGCACCGCCACGCGAAGTAGCCGCGCCGGCACGGCGCGATATGCGGCCGGATACTCAGGTGCCTTCGTTTCGCTCCATCGCCTGCTGGTGCCGCTTGATGAATTCCTGGTAGGTGTCGATGCCACGCAGCTGCAGCACGGTGTTGCGCACTGCCGCTTCCACCAGCACCGCCAGGTTGCGGCCCGCGTCCACCGCGATCACCACCTTGCGCACGGGCAGGCCCAGGATGTCCTCGTACAGCGGCTCGTAGGGCAGGCGCTCGAACTCGCGCTCCATCGTCTCCTTGCGCACCAGGTGCACCAGCAGGTGCACCCGCATCTTGCGGCGCACGGCCGTCTCGCCGAAGATGGCCTTGATGTCGAGCAGGCCGATGCCCCGCACCTCGAGCAGGTTCTGCAGCAGTTCCGGGCAGCGGCCCTCCAGCGCCGTCTGCGAAGTGCGGTAGATGTCCACCGCGTCGTCGGCGACGAGACCGTGGCCGCGCGAGATCAGTTCCAGGCCCAGTTCGCTCTTGCCCAGGCCCGACTCGCCGGTCAGCAGCACGCCCAGCCCGAGGATGTCCATGAAGACGCCGTGGCGCGTCGTGCGCTCGGCAAAGTGCAGTCCGAGGTAACCGCGAACGACGTCGATGACATGGCCGGCCGATTCGCCGGTGACGAAGAGCGGGATCTCGGCACGGTCGCACATCGCCACCAGGCGGTCCGGCGGCGCCTTGCCGTCGGCGACGATCAGCACCGGCGGTTCCAGCGTCACGATGCGCGAGATGCGGCGTTCCTGGTCCTCGGGCGCCGACGCGGTGAGGTAGGCGACCTCGCGGCTGCCGACAATCTGCACCCGGTAGGGATGGATGTAGTTGAGGTAGCCCACCAGGTCGGCCGCCGAGCGGGCGTCGCGGACGGCGTCGTCGTCGAAGCGGCGCTCCGGATGGGCGTGCCCGGCGATCCAGGCCCAGCGCATCGTCGTGCGGTGGGCCTCGAACAGCGCCTCGGCGCTGATCGACGTCGGTTTCACTTCCGCACCGCCGGTGGTGCGCCAATGTCACCAAGTGGCCGCCGCGGGACCGGCTTCGCCGGGCCGCTGGCGGCGCCCCCCTGGAGGGGAGCGCCGCAGGCGCTTCGGGGCGGAGTCACGCGACCGATTTCAGCGGTTCCCAGTCGGAGATCAGCTTGTGCACGCCGGCGGCCTCGGGCTCGCTCATCAGGCGCTGGCGCAGTTCGCGGTCGGAGAGCATCTCGGCGATCTCGGACAGGATCTCCAGGTGCCTTTGCGTCGCCGCCTCGGGCACGAGCAGGAAGATCAGCAGCGCCACCGGCGCATCGTCGGGGGCATCGAACGGGATCGGCTGCAGCACGCGCACCACGGCCGCCAGCGGATTCTTCAGGCCCTTGATGCGACCGTGCGGGATGGCCACGGCATGGCCGAGCCCGGTGGAGCCCAGCCGCTCGCGTGCGAAGAGGTTGTCGGTGACGATGCCGCGGGCGATGGCGTGCTGGTTCTCGAACAACAAGCCCGCCTGCTCGAAAACGCGCTTCTTGCTGGTCGCATCCACATTCACCAGCACGTTGCTGGCGGGCAGGATGGCGGCGAGACGGTTCATCTGACCATTCCTCATTGCCGCGGCGCAGGCGCCGGGGGCAATCGAAGCTGTTACGAAAGCGAACCATGATAGCAACCGAGGCGCCATCGGTGCATCGCTGAAACACCCCGGGTCAGGTGGATGCGACGATTGATGCGGCACTGCAACAACAACTATTGCCGATAAATGAAACCCTCGGCGCAGCGTGCCCTTGGCCGGGCATGGAAAACGGCCCCGCAGGGCCGTCGTCGAGTGGCCTGCGGCCCGGCGGGGACTAGACCGCGCCGGTGGAGATGCGCTTGGGCGACTCGTGGTGGTGATCCTGCAACCGGTCCTTGTGGCGCACGACCTGGCGGTCGAGCTTGTCCATCAACTGGTCGATGGCGGCATAGAGGTCCTCGTGGGCCTGCTCGACGAAGATGTCACGCCCCTTGACATGCAGCGTGACCTCGGCCTTCTGCCGCCGCTCCTTCTCCTTGAGCTTCTCGATGGTGAGCAATACCGTCACGTCGACGACCTGGTCGAAATGTCGTGTCACGCGTTCCAGCTTAGTGAGCACATACTCTCTGAGTGCAGGGGTGACTTCGAGGTGATGGCCGCTGATCGTCAAGTTCATCAGTACCTCCTGTGCGAGGGTGGGCAAACCGCCCGCGACAAGGCCGCAGGCATGGGGAAACGAGGGGTTGGGGGACAACGGAAAAGGCTGGTGAGCCATGGCGGCGGTGTAGAGGCACCGTGAAGGCCAGTGTGCACCTGTTGCAGGTTCGTGACAAGCGGGCCTGCGGGCCCCACATGGCTCGACCCGGACAAGCCGGCGCAGCCCGGACGCACTGCGCCTCGCGCCAGAGCTCCGGCGGGCGGACTGGCGCCGGTGCGGACGTATGCTCGGGCCCCGTCCTTGCTTGAGTGCACGCCAGACCCATGAACGCCCCCTTGCTGATCCGCGGCGCCACCCTGCCCGACGGCCGCACCGGCATCGACCTGCTGGCGCTGGCCGGCCGCATTGCCGCGCTCGGACCGGCGCTGCCGGTGCCGCCCGGGGCCGCAGTGATCGAAGCCGGCGGCCAGCTGCTCAGCCCGCCCTTCGTCGACGCCCACTTCCACCTCGATGCCGCGCTCAGCCACGGTCTGCCGCGCATCAATGCGAGCGGCACGCTGCTCGAAGGCATCCGGCTCTGGGGCGAACTGAAGCCGCTGCTCACCGAGGAGGCCATCGCCGAGCGTGCGCTGCAGTACTGCGACTGGGCGGTGGCGCGCGGCATGCTGGCGATGCGCTCGCACGTCGACGTGTGCGACGAGCGCCTGCTCGCGGTGCGGGCGCTGCTGGAAGTGAAGCGGCGCGTTGCACCCTATCTGGAGCTGCAACTGGTGGCCTTTCCGCAGGACGGCCTGCTGCGCTCGCCCGGCGCGCTGCGCCTGCTCGAGCAGGCGCTGGACCTCGGCGTGGACGTGGTCGGCGGCATCCCGCACTTCGAGCGCACGGCCGAGCAGGGAGCCGAGAGCGTGAAGATCCTGTGCGAACTGGCGGCCGAGCGCGGCCTGCCGGTGGACCTGCACTGCGACGAGAGCGACGACCCGCTGTCGCGCCACATCGAGACCCTGGCTTTCCACACCGGGCGCCTGGGGCTGGGCGGGCGCGTCACCGGCTCACATCTCACGTCGATGCATTCGATGGACAACTATTACGTCAGCAAGCTGCTGCCGCTGATCGCCGAAGCCGGCGTGCATGCGGTGGCCAACCCGCTGATCAATATCACCCTGCAGGGCCGGCACGACGGCTACCCGAGACGGCGCGGCATGACACGTGTGCCGGAGCTGCTGGCCGCGGGCGTCAACGTCGGCTTCGGCCACGACTGCGTGATGGACCCCTGGTATGCCCTCGGCTCGGCCGACATGCTGGAGGTGGCGGCGATGGGCCTGCACGTGGCGCAGATGACCTCGGTCCAGGGCCAACGCCAGTGTTTCGACGCCGTGACCGTGAACAACGCGCGCATCCTGGGATTGCAGGGCTACGGTCTCGAGCCCGGCTGCCGCGCCGATTTCGTGCTGCTGCAGGCCGGCTCGCCGGCCGAGGCGATCCGCCTGCGCGCACAGCGCCTGCTCGTGGTGCGCGGCGGCACCGTTGTGTCGCGCATGGCACCGGCCAGCGCCGAACTCACGCTGCCGGGGCGGCCGTCGCGCGTGGATTTCACACGACAGCCGGCGCCTGCCGAGCCGGGTGCCGCTGGCTAGAATCGTCCGCAGGCAGGGATGCGTCACACCAAGCACAAGATGAAACTGATCGGATCGCTGACCAGCCCCTACGTGCGCAAGGTGCGCGTGGTGATGGCCGAGAAGAAGCTGGACTTTCAGTTCGCGCTCGAGGACGTCTGGGGCAGCGACGCCATGCTCGCCAGCAATCCGCTGGGCAAGGTGCCCTGCCTGGTGATGGAAGGCGGCGAGGCGGTCTTCGATTCGCGCGTCATCGTCGAATATCTGGACACGCTGTCGCCGGTGGGCAAGCTGATTCCGCCTTCGGGCCGCGAACGCACCGAGGTGCGCACCTGGGAGGCGCTGGCCGACGGCCTGCTCGACGCCGCCATCCTGGCGCGCCTGGAAGCCACCTGGCCGGGACGCACCGATGTCCAGCGTTCGCCGGCCTGGATCGACCGCCAGATGAGCCGCGTGCACGCCACCGTCAAGGCCATGGGCCTGGGTCTGGGCGACAAGCCCTTCTGCGCCGGCAACCACTTCACGCTGGCCGACGTGGCGGTCGGCTGCGCGCTGGGCTACCTGGACTTTCGCTTCGCTCACATCGACTGGCGCGGCGACCACCCCAACCTGAAGAAGCTGGCCGACAAGCTGGCGACGCGGCAGAGCTTCATCGACACCGCGCCGCCGACAGCCTAGCGCCGGTCCACGGTTCACGCGGGCGCTGGCTGCCGGCGGCCGCCGTTCAGCCGCCGAAGAACTTCAGCAGCCGGTCGGCCGTCGGACCGGGCAACTCCTCGGGAATGAAGTGGCCGGCGGCGAGGGCCTCGCCCTCGACGCCGGCGCTGCACTGCGCGCGCCACAGCGCGAGCGGGTCGAACCGCCGATGCACGACACCGCGTTCGCCCCACAGCACGAGCAGGTCGCAGGCGATCCTGTCGCCGGCAGCGCGCGAGGCGCGGTCGTGTTCGAGGTCGATGCCGGCGCTGGCGCGGTAGTCCTCGCACGCGGCGTGGATGGCCTCGGGGCGGCAGAAGCAGCGCTCGTATTCGGCCAGCGCCACGGGTTCGATATGGGAGGTGCCCGCCGCGCCCCAACCACCGAGCGTGGCGAGCAGGTAGTCGCGCGCGCAGCCCGCGATCATCATCTCCGGCAGCGGATGCGGCTGGATGAACAGGAACCAGTGGTAGTAGGCGCGCGCAAAGGCCATGTCGGTGGCGGCGTACATGTCCAGTGTCGGCGCGATATCGATCAGTGCCAGGCGCTGCACTGCCGGCGCGTGGTCCAGCGCCAGCCGGTGCGCGACGCGGCCGCCGCGGTCGTGGCCGCAGACGAAGTAGCGTTCGTGACCCAGCGCGTGCATCAGCGCCGCCAGGTCCTGGGCCAGCGCGCGTTTGCTGTGCGGGGCATGGTCGGGTGCGTCGGGGGGCAGCGTGCTGTCGCCGTAGCCGCGCAGGTCGGGCAGCACGAGCGAGAAGTGCGGCGCGAGGCGCTGCGCCACCCGATGCCACATGACGTGGGTCTGCGGGAAGCCGTGCATCAGCAGCAAGGGCGGTGCGTCGTGCCGGCCACCGGTGCGGGCGTGTATGCGCATGCCGCCGAGCTCGAAATCGCGCCGCTCGAAGCCGTCGAACCAGGGTGCCCCATCGGCCATGGCGCGCATCATAGTGGGCCGTGCTCGCTGGCTATACTCCGCGCCCTCAGCGCCGATTTGTTCCGACTTGCGGGCGCTTCAACAAATGCCGCTAAAAGGGGACACCGAGCGCCCGGTGCCCGCCTGCAGGCAGCGCCGGGTTTCTTCATGGGCTCCCTGGGTCAGGTCACACCGCAGCAAATGCACTTCAGCGAGCCGCTGCCGCTGAGGAGCGGCGCCGTGCTGGCCGACTACACGCTCAGCTACGAGACCTACGGCACGCTGAATGCCGAGCGCAGCAACGCCGTGCTCGTGTGCCACGCGCTCAATGCCAGCCACCATGTCGCGGGCGTGCACGCCGACGGCAGCGTCGGCTGGTGGGACAACCTGGTGGGGCCGGGCAAGCCGCTCGACACCGACCGCTTCTTCGTCGTCGGCGTCAACAATGCCGGCTCGTGCTTCGGCTCCACCGGGCCGATGCACGTCAACCCGGCCACGGGGCGCATCTACGGCGCCGACTTCCCGGTGCAGACGGTCGAGGATTGGGTCGACGCCCAGGCCCGCTTGATGCAGCGCCTGGGCGTCGAGCAACTCGCCGCCGTCGTCGGCGGCAGCCTGGGCGGCATGCAGGCGCTGGCCTGGACGCTGCGCCACCCGACGCGCGTGCGCCACTGCATGGCAGTGGCCACGGCGCCCAACCTGTCGGCGCAGAACATCGCCTTCAACGAAGTGGCGCGCCGCGCCATCATCACCGACCCCGACTTCCACGGCGGCCACTTCTATGCCCACGGCGTGGTGCCCAAGCGCGGCCTTCGCGTGGCACGCATGATCGGACACATCACCTATCTGTCCGACGACGCCATGGACGCCAAGTTCGGCCGCGAACTCAGGGCCGCCGAACTGGGCTACAGCACGCAGGAGATCGAGTTCCAGATCGAGAGCTACCTGCGCCACCAGGGCGACAAGTTCAGCGAGTACTTCGACGCCAATACCTACCTGCTGATCACGCGCGCGCTGGACTACTTCGACCCCGCGCTCGAACACGGCGGCGACCTCGCGCGCGCCTTCGCCGTGGCGCGCGGCAACGGCTTCCTGCTCGTCAGCTTCAGCACCGACTGGCGCTTCTCGCCAGCGCGCTCGCGCCAGCTCGTCAAGGCGCTGGTCGACAACCGCATCGCCGTGAGCTACGCCGAGATCGACGCCCCTCACGGCCACGATGCCTTCCTGCTGGACGATGCGCGCTACCACGCCGTGATGCGCGCCTATTTCGACCGCATCGCGGCCGAGCAGGGCGAGCCTGGGGCCCACCGGCCCGGATCCGGGTCTCCCGGTCCTGGCCGAGCCCCCGCGGGGGGTGGCGAGCGCAGCGAGCCTGGGGGCCACCGGCCCGGATCCGGGTCTCCCGGTCCTGGCCGAGCCCCCGCGGGGGGTGGCGAGCGCAGCGAGCCTGGGGGCCCACATGTCTGAGCGCAAGGACCTGGAGCTGATTGCCGAACTGGTGCCGGCGGGCAGCCGCGTGCTCGACCTCGGCTGCGGCAACGGCGAGCTGCTGGCCCATTTGCGCCAGCACAAGGGATGCAGCGGCTACGGCATCGAGATCGCCGACGCCAATGTCCACGCCTGCGTGCAGCGCGGCGTCGACGTGATCCAGCTCAACCTGGAAGACGGCCTGGCCCTCTTCGACGACAACAGCTTCGACGTCGTGATGCAGCTCGACACCCTGCAGCACCTGCGCAACACCGAGCGCATGCTCCGGGAGACGGCGCGCGTGGGTCGCATCGGCGTCGTCAGCTTCCCGAACTTCGCGCACTGGCCCAACCGGCTGCGTGTGCTGGGCGGGCGCATGCCGGTGACCAAGGTGCTGCCCTACCAGTGGTACGACACGCCGAACATCCGCGTCGGCACCTATGCCGACTTCGAGGTGCTGGCGCGCAAGACCGGGCTGGCGGTCACCGACAGCTTCGGCCTGCAGGCCGGGCGCGTGATGCGGCGCTGGCCGAACCTGCTCGCCAGCGTGGCCGTATTCCGCTTCGAAGGCAGGTGAGCCCGCAGGCTTGTCGCAGACGCGCCCGGCCGCGGACCGCTCCGCCGCATCACCCCGCAGGCAGCCGCACGCGGAAAGTCGACCCCACGCCCGGCGTGCTCTCGACCTCGATCGAGCCGCCCATGGCCTCCGCCAGCTGACGGCTCAGGGCCAGACCCAGGCCGGTGCCTGCCACCGGGCCGGTCTGGGCCCCCAGGCGCTCGAAGGGCTGGAACAGGCGTGCCCGCTGCGCCGCGTCGATGCCCGACCCGCTGTCGGCCACGGCCAGCTCGATGCGGTCGGCCGTGGCCGTCGCACGCAGGCGCACCCAGCCGCCTGCGCGGTTGTACTTGATGGCGTTGGACAACAGGTTGCTGACGATCTGCTTGAGCCGCCGGCGGTCGGCGCGCACCGTCAGCGAGATGTCGGGCGGCACCTCGTCGATGACGGTGACGCCGGCCTCGTGTGCCGCGCCGGCGAGCATGGCCCAGGTCTCCTCGACCACCGCGCGCAGGGGCAGGCTCTCGATCGTCATCGGCAGCTCGCCGGTCTGCACGCTGGAGATGTCCAGGATGTCGTTCATGAGGGCCAGCAGGTGCTGCCCGCTGGCCAGCACATGCTCGATCCAGCCGCGCTGGCGCGGGCTGGCCGCAGGGTCCAGTTGCAGCAGTTGCGCGAAACCGAGGATGGCGTTCAGCGGCGTTCGCAGCTCGTGGCTGACGCGCGAGAGGAACTGCGACTGGGCCTGGCTGGCGGCGGCGGCACGGTCGCGCTCGAAGCGCAGCGCGTCGGCCTGCTTGGCCGCGGTGATGTCGGTGTGGGTGCCGATCATGCGCAGCGGCCGGCCCTCGGTGTCGCGGCCGATGATGACGCCACGGCTCAGAATCCACTTCCACTGCCCGTCCTTGCACAGGATGCGGTGCTCGTTGACGTAGACCGGCGTGCGGCCGGCGAAGTGGTCTTCGCGGTCCCGGCGCATGCGCTCGACGTCGTCGGGGTGCGTCAGCCGGTCCAGCGCCTTGGGGTCGTCGGCCAGTTCGTCGTCACTGTAGCCGTACAGCGCCTTGCATTGCGGCGAATAGGTCTCGACGCCGGCTTGCAGATTCCAGTCCCAGACACCGTCACCGGTGCTTTCGAGTGCGCGCTTCCAGAGCTCTCCGCTGGCGCGCAGCGCCTGCTCGGCGCGCTTGCGCGCGGTGACGTCGAGCATGAGTCCGACACGCACCTCGTTGCCGTCCTCCGACGCCGCCGGGCTGTTGGTCTGGTGGATCCACTTCTCGGTACCATCGTCGAGAACGATGCGGAATTCGGTGGACAGCGGCTGCTGCGTCGCGCGGGCGGCGCCGATCTCGGCCTCGACACGCGCTCGGTCGTCGGGGTGCCGGAAGCGCCGCATCGCCATCGGGTCGCGCTGGACTTCGTCAGGCGAGACGCCGTACAACTGCTGCACATTGGCGCTGATGAACGGCAGGCTCATGCGGCCGTCGCGGTCGGTCACGGCGCGGTAGACGACACCTGGCACCATCTCGACGATCTGCCGCAACTCCTGCTGGCTGCGCCGCTGCGCCTCGCGGGACTGCACGCGCTCGGTGACATCCTCGACCGTGCCTTCGTAGAAGAGCACCGCGCCCGCCGCGTCGCGCACGAGGTGGGCGTTCTCGCTGACCCAGATGCGCTCGCGTGTCTTGTGGCGCCAGACCTCCGATTCGAAGCCCGCGACCTGGCCGTCGGTCTCGAGCCGGCGGCGAAATTGCGCCCGGCGTTGCGGGTCGACATACCACTCGAAGGCGATGTCGCGAACGGCGGCCAGCATCTCGGCTTCGTCGGCATAACCGTTCAGCTGCACCAGCGCCGGATTGGCGCGCAGCTGCGTACCGTCCGGCCGCGAGCGGTAGGCGCCGATCGGCAGGAACTCGAACAGCGACGAGAAATCGTCGGTGCCAGGCATCACATGCTCCTTCGGCGCCTGCCGGCTGCAGCCTGCGCCCGCTCAGTCCAAGGTGACTTCGGTGCGCACCGTGCCGGCGCGGTCGGCGCAGGCCGTCAGGGCCAGCTTCGTGCCGCGCGCCCCGCTCACCACCCATTCGACCACCGCGCGGTCGCCGGTGATCTCGCGGTTGGGCAGGAACGCCTGCAGCGTGTTCTTCGGCGCATGACCTTCGAGGTGCGGGCCGATCACGCGCTCCTTGCCGATGATCAGCGTGACGCCGGCGGGCAGGTGGATATTGAACACGGTGCCGCGCGCCGTCTTGCGTTCCAGTGCCCGCCGGGTCACGTAGGCCGGCAGGTAGCCGCTGTTGGCGACCGCGAAGCGGATGCGCCAGGTGTCGGCGCCCAGCGATCGCACCTCGGTGCGCAGCAGTTCGAGCCTGGGCAGCGACAGCGCGAGCTGCATCAGCCAGGCCGGGAAGCGTGCCGCCTCGCGCTCGCGCAGTTGCGGCGGCGGGTTGCGCCAGAAATTCAGCTTGTCCCAGCCGCCGAGCTCGACCATGCCCAACTGCGGGTGGCGGAACGGGTACCACGCGACATGCGCCTGGCCGCCACACTGCTCGTCGCTCCATTTCAGCAGCTTGAGGTCGTCTTCCGGCGGGTGGTCGCGGTACCACTCGATCCAGGGATAGTCGGTGATGCCGGCCTCCTTGTTCGGGGCCCAGATCTCGACCGTCCAGAACAGCGCGCCGAGGTGTTCGTAGATCCAGTCCTGGGTGCCGGTGATGGTCTGCTTGGGGTGGTACTTGAACTCGTGGAAGATGCTGATCGCCGGGTAGCCGGTGAGCTTGGCGCCGATGTCGGACAGGCGCTTGTACATCCACAGATCCTCGGGCGTCATGTCGTCGTCGCTCTGCGTTCCCATGGGCCGCAGGATGACGCCGCTGTGGGTGTGGAAGCTGACCGCGGCCCCGATATTCGGGTGGCCGGTGATGAAGTGCACCATCGCCCGCACCTCGGGCTCGCTGGTCGGGTAGGGGCCGGCGCCGGCCTGCTCGAATTCCTGGCGCCAGTAGGCCGGGAAATTGCGGTTCAGGTCGAGGCCTTCACGATCGGGGTTGGTGGTGATGGTCAGGCCGTCGAAATTCTTCAGCGTGCCTTCGGGGATGACGCGGTAGTACTCGCCGCCGAATTCGCCCGGTTCGCGCGGCACCATCAGGCGCGGCTCGGTGGCGTGCTTCCTGTAGGGGCCATGCGGGTCGGGGATGCGCATCGAGAGCACCCGGCCGTCGCCGTCGACGTCCTCGACGGTCAGACCATCCACCGGATCCTCGTCGTACGGATAGGGCCGTGTCGACGAGCGGATGTGCCGCGGCCGGTCGGCCAGCGCCAGTTCGGCGCCGTCGGGGTTCAGGCGGGGCGCGATGTAGACGACGCGCGTGTCGAGCAGCTGGCGGATGCGCTCATCGTTCTCGTAGCCGGAGACGAGCTGGTGCAGCCAGTACAGGCAGGCGGTGCAGGCCGTCAGCTCGGCGGCGTGGATGTTGCCGTCGATCCAGAATGCCGGCTTGTCGGTATCCGCACCGGTCTCCTGGTTGGTGACCGTGAGCAGCCAGATCTCGCGTCCTTCGTGGCTGCGTCCCAGGCTGGACAGGCCCACCAGCCGTGGCGCGGCCGCCGCGACGTCCTGCAGCAGGCGCGTCAACTCGGCGTGGCGGTAGAACTGGTCGAAGCGCGGGACGGGAATGTCGGGCATGGCGGCAAGGCGGCGATTGGATGCACGGCATGCTACCCGCGCCGCTGCCGCGGCGGTTCGACCGGTTACGCGGGCGCGCGTTCGCCGTCGCGGAAGACGCGCAGTTCGCCCGGGGCAAAGGCCCACCAGTCCTCGCCCTGCGTCAGTGGCTCGGTGGCCACCACGGCGACGCGGTCCTGCGGCGTCGTGTGGGCGGCGAAATCGACGCTCAGGTCCTCGTCGGCCAGCGTGGCCGCGGTGAAGGGGTGGCGACGCTCCACCGAGTACAGGCGGGTCGAGGCGTGCGCCCACAGCGCCTGGCCGTTGGACAGCAGCACGTTGAATGTGCCGTGGGCGGCCGGCTGCGGCAGCAGTTCGCGCAGCGTGCGGCTCAGCTCCTCGATGGGCGGGACGCTGGCGTGGGCCTTGGCCAGCTCCTGCATCAGCCAGCAGAAGGCGCGTTCGCTGTCGGTGTCGCCCACCGGACGGAAGGCGCCGTGCAGCCGAGGCGCGTAGAGCTTGAGGTCGCCGTTGTGGGCAAATACCCAGTAGCGGCCCCACAGCTCGCGCACGAAGGGGTGGCAGTTCTGCAGCGCCACCGAACCCGCGGTGGCCTTGCGGATGTGGGCGATGACGACCTCGCTCCTGATCGGGTAGCGCTTCACCAGTTCGGCCACCGGCGAGCTGCGCGCGCCGTCGCGGTCGATGAAGTGGCGCAGGCCCTTGTCCTCGAAGAAGGCGATGCCGAAGCCGTCCTTGTGTTCGTCGGCGCGCGTCGCCAGCCCCGTGAAGCTGAACATCACGTCGGTCGGGGTATTGGCGTTCATGCCCAGCAGCTGGCACATGCCGCCATTGTGGCGTGGCTACACTGCAGCGATGAAGCGCCTGCTGAGCATCCTCGGCCGCGGCCTGAGCGGCGTGCTCGGGCCGGGCATGCGGCCGCAGGCAGCGCGCAACTACCGCTGCAGCTGCGGCCAGCCGGTGTTTTTCCGCAACAGCGTCTGCCTGGCCTGCGGCCGCGAACTGGGTTTCGACCCCGAAGCCCTGACGCTGCGTTCACTGGCACCGGGGCCGCAGCCCGGCCTGTGGCGGGCCGCCAACGCCGACGCCGAGAGCGGCCCGCCGCTGCAGCGCTGCGCCAACTACGGGCCCGCGGGCTGCAACTGGCTGCTGCCGCCCGCCGAGGCCGCCGGCCACGACGGCCTGTGCCGCGCCTGCCGGCTGAACAACACCATTCCCGACCTCGACGAGGGCGACAACGCGGTGCTGTGGAGCCGCGTCGAACGCGCCAAGCGGCGCCTGGTGTCGCAGCTGCTGGCGCTGGGCCTGCCGGTGCAGTCCAAGGTCAGCGAGGACCCCGAACACGGTGTCATGTTCGACTTCCTGCGTGCCGCGGCGGGCGACCCGCCGGTGGTGACGGGCCATGCCGGCGGGCTCATCACGCTGGACGTCGAGGAGGCCGACGACGCCACGCGCGAGCGTCTGCGCAATGCCATGCGCGAACCCTATCGCACCCTGCTGGGGCATCTGCGCCACGAGATCGGCCACTATTACTGGGACCGCCTGGTGGCCGGCAGCGGCTGGGTGGAGCCCTTCCGTGCCCGCTTCGGCGACGAACGGCAGGACTACGCGGCCGCGCTGGTGCGTCACTACCAGGCCGGCCCGGAGCGGGACTGGCCGCAGCGCTTCGTCAGCGCCTACGCCAGCGCCCACCCCTGGGAGGACTGGGCGGAGACCTGGGCCAACTACCTGCACATGGTGGATACGCTGGACACCGCGCTGAGCTTCGGCCTCGAGGGCGGCGACGTCGAGATCGAGATCGAACCCTATGGCGACGACGCCCTCGACGCCGCGGGCGACCCCGGCGCGCCGCGTTTCCTGGGCCTGGTCAACGCCTGGCTGCAGATCACCGCGCTGATGAACGAGCTGTCGCGCAGCATGGGCCAGCCCGATTTCTACCCCTTCGTGCTCAGCCACCATGCCGTGGCCAAGCTGCACTTCGTGCACCGCGTCATCGGCGCGACGGCGGCGCGGCGGGTGTGAGCCAGGGGCGCCGCCCGCGGACGGTCCGGCGCGCCGCCACGGTCATTCGAGCATCAGCTTGGTCACGCCACGCCAGCTGAACAGGCGGCCGGGATTCTGCGTCTCCTCGAGCAAGCCGGCGAGCTTGTTCAGGATGCGCGGGCTGCGTCGCGCGCGCCAGACCACGAGGTCGGCGATCCAGGGGCGCTGGTTGATGTGACTGGCCTTCTCGTAGAGGTCGAATCTGGGCTGCAGCGCGTGCAGCGCAGCCTCGTAGCGTGAGCGCACGGCGTCGTCTGCAGCCGCGCCCTGCGCGAGCAGCGACTCGGCCGCCAGCAGACCGGTCTCCATCGCCTTGCCGATGCCTTCGCCGCTGAAGGCATAGGTGCTGCCGGCGGCTTCGCCGGTGGCCAGCAGCCCGGGGCGCGACCAGCGGCCGCCGCGCAAAGTGCAGCGCAGGGGCGCGCCCTTGATGTCGCCCCGGATCTGGCCGCCGGCCATGAGCTCGCGCGCCGGCGCGTGGACTTCGCAGAAGGTGTCGAGCATGCGGCGCAGATTCACGTCCTGCATCTGACCCTTGCCGTTGCGCTGCAGGATGTGGCTGCCGGTGAGGCCGGTGCCGATATTGAACAGGCCGCCGGGCGCCGGGAAGATCCAGCCGTAGCCGCCGCGCAGGCGCGGGTGCCAGACGACCTGCAACTGCTGGATGCGGCCGACCATCGCCTCGTTGTGCACGTAGGCGCGCAGGGCCACGCCGCTGGGTGTGCGGCGCTCGCACAGGCCGGCGGCGATCAGCGCCTGCGGTACCGCACCGGTGGCCAGCACGACCCAGCGGGCCGAGATCTCGTGGGCGCCGCCGCCGGCCCGCAGCCGTGCGCCGACGACACGGTCACCGTCGAGCAGCGGCGCCTCGAAGCGCAGCGGCGCCAGCAGCTGCGCGCCGGCGCGCCCGGCCGCGCGCACGAGCACATGGTCGAGCGTCGTGCGCGGCAGCACCGACAGCGAGCCCGGCACGTCGACGAAGCCGCCGCGCGGGCCGATGCAGCGCACATGGCGCACGTGCGTGGCCAGCGCTGCCACCTCGTCGAGCACACCCAACCGGCGCAGCGCGGCATGGGCATCGGGGATCAGGCCGTCGCCGCAGACCTTGTCGCGCGGGAAGTCGTGCTGGTCGGCCAGCAGCACGTCGACACCGGCGCGCGCCAGCCACAGCGCGCAGGCGCTGCCGGCGGGGCCGGCGCCGACGACGAGCACGTCACACTGCCGGGGGAACGGGGTCGGGGCCTGCATGGTCGCTTGGGAGCCCATTCTGGCAGCCCGGCGCGGGCTTGACCTGGGTCACGCGGGTGCTCGCCGCCGCGGCGCATGATG
>Ga0105090_10000643_pt1 | contig 17688 bp, 14 predicted proteins | sample PPLLak3March2015_FD_79110 | JGI IMG/M metagenome (GOLD analysis project Ga0105090, IMG submission 79110) | Freshwater sediment microbial communities from Prairie Pothole Lake near Jamestown, North Dakota, USA - PPLs Lake P7 Core (1) Depth... | ecosystem: Environmental > Aquatic > Freshwater >... | reverse complement strand
GGTCGAATCGAGAACGGCGACGTCCCCCGGCCGCAGCCAGCCGCGCTCGCGGGCCGCGCGCAGTCCCGCCAGCGTTTCGCCGCCGTGGGTGCAGGCGATGTGCCCGTTGCGGTTGGCGGCGAGCTGCCAGTCCATGATCTCCTGTTCCGTGACGGCTGCAAAAAATACCCGCTGGCGGCCGGCGGCCTGGTTGTAGCGCTCCACCATATGAATCACCCGCGGCATGGACACGGGATTGCCGATCATGGCGGCCTGGGCCACGCTGGGCCGGACCGTGACCGGCACAAAGCGGCGCCGGCCGGCCTGCGGTTCCTGGTAGTAGCGAACCACCGGATCGGCATGCTCGGATTGGACCCCGACGATTTTAGGAAGCGCGGTGATGACCCCGGCTTCCCAAAATTTCAGGAATCCGCTCATGACGGCCGTGATGTTGCCGGCGTTGCCGATCGGGACGATCACCGCCAATCGAGACACGTCATATTCGAAGTCCTGGGCGATCTCATACGAGTAGGACTCCTGCCCGAGGATGCGCCACGCGTTCTTGGAGTTGAGCAGCGCCACAGGGTATTCATCGGAGAGCGCCTCGACCACCTTCATGCAGTCGTCGAAGACGCCGGGAATCTCAAACACGGTGGCTCCGCTGCCCAACGGCTGGGACAGCTGCTGGGGTGTCACTTTTTTGTGCGGCAGGAGAACGGCCGATTTGACCCGCGGCTTCAGATAGGCGCCATAGAGGGCGGCCGCCGCGGAGGTGTCGCCGGTCGAGGCGCAGACGGCCAGCACTTCGGACAGGACCCCGCGCCGGATCAGGCTATGGATGTAGCTCAGAGCGCTGGCCATCCCACGGTCTTTGAAGGAGGCGCTCGGGTTCTGGCCGTCGTTTTTGAAATAGAAATCGATCCCGAGTTCATCCCGCAGCGGGGCGTTGGCCGGCACCACCGGGGTGTGGCCCTCGCCTAAATAGAGTACGGCATCCAAGGGGATGACCGGCCCAATGAACTCATGGTAGCGATAGATGCCCCGCAAGGCCGGCACGGTCAGCATTTTGCGGTAGTCGAAGATCCGCCGCCAGAAGGCGCCCGAAGCGGCCTTGAGCCGCTCGAAGCGGGTGTCTTCGAGCAGCAGCACCTGGCGGCATTCCGGGCAGACGTAAAGCAATTGCTCGATATCGAACTGCGCCCCGCATCCCAGACAGCGATAGACCAGACGGCCCTCATGGGATGGAAGCAGGTGCGGCTGAATGTCTTTCGGGAATTCGTCGATCTTCACGGCGTGAGAAGGTCCAATCCGCCCATGTAGGGTCTGAGCACCTCTGGGATCACAACCGTCCCGTCGGCGCGCTGAAAGTTTTCCAGGATGGCCGCAAACGTGCGGCCGACCGCCAGGCCGGACCCGTTGAGGGTGTGGACCAGTTCGGTGCCCTTTTTGCCCTTGCGCCGAAACCGGATATTGCCCCGGCGGGCCTGGAAATCCTCGAAATTGCTGCAGGAGGAGATCTCCCGATAGGTGCCCTGGGCGGGCATCCACACTTCGATGTCGTATGTTTTGGCTGCGGAAAACCCCATGTCTCCCGTGCACAGCAGCACCACGCGATACGGAATTCCGAGCCTGGCCAGGATGGATTCGGCCTGAACGAGAAGGCTCTCCAGTTCCGTATAGGAGGCCTCCGGCGTGCAGAATTTCACCAATTCCACTTTGTTGAACTGATGCTGGCGGATCAGGCCGCGGGTGTCCTTCCCATACGAGCCGGCTTCCGATCGAAAACACGGGGTAACCGCCGTGTAATAAAGCGGGAGCGATTCCTCGTCCAGGATCTCATCTCGATGGATGTTGGTCAACGGCACTTCGGCCGTCGGAATCAGAAAATAGTCCCACTGCTCCAGCTTGAAAAGGTCCTGCTCGAATTTCGGCAACTGGCCGGTGCTGGTCATGGACTGGCGGTTGACGATGAAAGGCGGCAGAATCTCCCGGTAGCCGTTTTCAGTCGTGTGGACGTCCAGCATGAAGTTGATCAAAGCCCGCTCCAGCCGGGCACCAACTCCGAAATAAAGGGGGAAGCGCGCGCCGGTGATCTTGGTGGCGCGTTCCAAATCGAGAATCTTGAGGGCGGCGCCGATGTCCCAATGCGCTTTGGGCTCGAAGTCGAATCGCGTCGGCTCGCCCCGGGTCTTGACCACCGGATTTTCAGAGCTGTCCCGTCCCACCGGGACCGAGGCGTGGGGCAGGTTGGGGATGCCCATCAGGATGCGGCTGAGCGCTTCCTGGGTCTCGGCGAGCGTCTTTTCCAGCTCCTTGACGCGTGCGGCGACCGTGCGCATCTCCGTCATCAACTCGTCGGTCGGTTCGCCGGCTTTTTTTAGGCGGGCGATTTCATCCGAAACCACATTGCGCCGGTGGCGCAGCGCTTCGATCTCCAGGAGCGTCTTGCGATGCTGCTCGTCTACGGATTTGAAAGGACCGATATCCACGCCGGGCCCCCGGGTGCCGAGGGCGGCTTCGACGTCCGCTAAATTTTGTCTGACCCGCTTGATTTCCAGCATAAATCGATTATAATAATAAATTTAGTAGCTTGTTTGACCGGTGGGTTATAGGGTAATAAAATCCATACACAGGCCTTTGGATTTAGTCAATGGATATTCCCCTACCCCACAGCCTCTTCACCGCAGGGAGAGAATGCATGGACGAAATCAGATCGACGAAAGAGCAAATCCGAAAGGATATCGCCAAGGCCATCAACGGCATGTCGGAAAAACAGCGTGTCGAAAAAACCAAGGCGATTGAGTCCAGGTTATTTGGGTTTGCCAATTTCCTGGAAGCCCGAATTGTTCTGCTGTATATCGACGGTGAAAATGAGGTTCGGACGAAGACCATTCTAAAGCGTGCCTATGAATTCAACAAGATCGTCGTACTGCCGGCGTTTGATTCCGAACGGTTCAAGGTGACCACCTTGAAGGTGGACCATCCGGGCAAAGACCTGTCGCCGGGGCCCCGTGGCGTGGCCCAGCCCAATCCGGCCCGGTGCAAGCCGGTGCCCCTCCAGAAAATCGACATCGCCATCATTCCCGGGATAGCGTTTGACGAAAAGGGAGCGCGCATCGGTTCAGGCCTCGGTTATTATGATCGGTTCATCCCGGATCTGCCGGCCACGACGCGCAAGGTGGCCCTCGCCTTCGAAGAGCAAATTATTCCGCAAATCCCCACCGAGTCGCACGACAAGCACGTGGATATCATCATCACCGACAAGCGGATCATCTATAAAATATAAGCCACCCCCCATTACGGGCTCAACGCATGTTCAAGCCGGTCCAGGTTTTCGACCTCACCCACGGCGATGACCGTATCGCCGGGGCGGATCGTGGTTTCGAAGGACGGATTGAAAAGCATGGCGCCGTCGGTGTTCTTTATAGCGATGATGATCAGATTGTACTTCTGGCGGATGCCCGAGTCCTTTAAGGTCAAATGGGCCAACGGAGAGTTATGGCTCACCGCCAATTCCTCCATCTGAATATCCTTGCGGGTGTCGGAAAAGGCGGAATCCAGGAAGCTGGTCACCGCCGGTCGCATGATCCGCTGGGACAGCCGGAACGCGCCCATTTCATAAGGAGATTCAACAATATTCGCACCCGCGGCCCGCAGTTTGCTCTTGGATTCTTCACGGCTGGCGCGGGCGATGATCATTAACTGCGGAGCGAGCTGTCTGGCCGTCAATACCAGAAACACATTGTCGGTATCGGTTCCGAGGACCGCCACCAGGCCCCGGGCTCGCGCGATTCCCGCCCGCTGAAGCGTCTCTTCGCCCGTGGCCTCACCCTGGACGAACAACACCCGGTCCTGCTCCATCACGGGGACGAGGTCGGGGCTTTTTTCAACGACCACCAGATCGACCGGCTTCTGCTGCAATGTCTGGCAGAGAATCCGCCCGATCCGGCCGTAGCCGCAGACGATGTAGTGGTTCCTTAAGCGATCGATTCTTCTGTCCAAGCGGCGCCTCCCCATGATGGCTCGGATACGGCCCTCCACCATGAATCGCACGACACTGGCGGCGACATAGGTGGTGGTGCCGAGGCCGAAGAAAATGAGCACCATGTTGAATATCCGGCCGGCTTCCCCCAACGGGCGGATTTCCTGGTAACCGACGGTGGCAATGGTGATGACCGTCATGTACAGGGCGTCCATGAACCCCCAGCCCTCGATCAGCTCGAAGCCGATCGTACCGGCCGCGACGATGAATATCAGCAACGTCACGATGATCAGAAAATGCCCCGGTGGCCACATGCCATTGCTCCTCCCGGAAAATCCGCCGCAGTTTCGGAGGACCTTTCCCGACGGGATATTAGCAGATCCAATGGAGGGTTGAAAGATGCCGGTCCCCGCCTGAAAACTTGACCGGCATCCACCGAGTTGATAGAAAACCCGAAGCGGTTTACGCCGCCGGAAAGGTGTTCCGTGGAAAAGGGATCCCTAAAGTATCAGCGTCTCAGGGAAGAGATGGTGCGTCAGCAGATCGAGGCCCGGGGTGTCGACGACCCGGCCGTTCTGGAAGCCATGCGCAACGTACCGCGCCATATTTTCGTCAGCGAAGCCTTGCGCGACCAGGCCTACGGCGATTTCCCGCTTCCGATCGGCGAGCAGCAGACCATTTCCCAGCCTTACATCGTGGCCGAGATGACGCAGGCCCTCCAGCTGGGCCGGGAGGACCGGGTTTTGGAAGTCGGAACCGGCTCCGGATATCAGGCGGCGGTTCTGGCCCGGATCGTTTACCGCGTTTACACCATCGAACGCATCCGGGCGCTCTACCTGCAGGTCCGGCGGTTATTCGACGAACTGCGCCTGTTCAATGTCGTCACCCGTTACGGCGACGGCTCCAAGGGCTGGGAGGAAGAAAGCCCCTTCGACGCCATCATCATCACGGCCGGAACGCCGAAAATTCCCGCACTTCTGGTGAATCAACTGGCCGTCGGCGGACGGCTCGTGGCGCCGGTCGGCAATCCGCATTCCCAGGACCTGATCAAGCTCGTCAAGGAAAAAACGGGAATCCGCCAGAGCAACTTGGGAGGCTGCCGGTTCGTCAAGCTGGTGGGGGAACACGGCTGGCCGGAATCCTGAGCGCATGTCCGCGCAGCGGCCGGAATCCGGCGGCCTTTCCCAGTGAAACGATCCATTCAGACCGATCGAACCGCCGGAGCACGCTATTACCGTTGCAGGTGTTTCTTTAGAAATTCCACGAAAGCCTGGGCCAGCGGCGATAGGCTGCGCTGGCGATGGCGGGTGAGGTAGAGACCGCGCGTCAGGTTGAGCCCTTCTACGGAGAGCGCTTTCAAGGCTCCGGATTCGAGATCCTCGCTCACCGCCAGCGTCGAGAGAATCGATACGCCGATCCCATCCTTGATTCCTTGGCGGACCGCTTCGGTACTTCCCATTTCCGCTACGATGTTCAGTTCCTCGACGCTGCGACCTTGTTGTTTGAGTCGCTCCTGGATGGATATCAGCGTCCCGGAGCCGCGTTCGCGGACGATGAAGGGCTCGCTCAGCAGCCGATCCAACAAGATTTTTTTCAGCGCACCCCACGGGTGATCGGCCGTTACGATCAGGCGCATGTGGTCATCGATCAGGCGCTCCTGCAGGATATTCTTGTCCCGCGATTCAGCGCCGACCACCCCCAATTCGATCGCCCCCTCCACCACGCCGGCGATAATCCGCTGAGTATCGGCGATGATGAGCGACGGCCGGATCTGAGGGTATTGGATCTTGAATTTCCCGATCACGCGGGGCAGCAGGTAGCCGCCGGGAATCGTGCTGCCGCCGATAGCCAGATGGCCCCGCATGCGGCCTTGGTGCTGGGCCAGAGCCGTCTCGGCTTCATCGCGCAAGGCGAGCATTCGGCGGGCATACCCGTAAAGCAGTCGGCCGGCTTGCGTGGGGGCGGCTTCTTTGGACAACCGGTCGATCAGCAGGCACCCGAAGTGGTCTTCCAGATCCTTGACATGGCTACTCACGGTCGGCTGCGAAAGATGAACCGCTTCGGCGGCCTTGGAAAAGCTTTTGCACTCGACCACCCGGCAGAAGATATGCAGTTGCCAGAGATCCATTCGGATGAGGGCGGCCTCAATTGGGGTTGGCGAGGATCGGGAATTTTTCCCGGAGGCGGGCAAGCACCAGCGGCGGCACCATGCCTTCGACGTCGCCGCCGAACATGGCCGCTTCCTTGATGATGGAGGAACTCGTGTAGATCCAGCGCATGCCGGTCATCAGGAACACGGTCTGGATCTCCCGCTTCAGGCGGCGGTTCATGAGCGCCATCTGGAATTCGTACTCGAAGTCCGACAGGGCGCGCAACCCGCGCAAAACCGCATGGGCCTTGTGTTGCGCCGCGTACTCTACCAGCAGACCGTCGTAGGTATCCACCTCCACGTTGGGGAAATCCATCAGACTGGCCTTCAGCATTTCGATGCGCTCCTCCGGCGAAAAGAGGAACTGTTTCTTGGGATTCTTTAAAATGACCACGATGAGCTTGTCGAAAATCTGGATCCCCCGTTCGATGATATCGAGGTGGCCGTTGGTTACCGGGTCGAACGATCCAGGATAGATGACGATGCGTTCCATGGCACGGTCCTTTTCGAAGGGTCGAGCGATTGGTTGCAGCAGTCGGCGGCCGGCTGCCGCCTCATAGCACATAAGTTAAAAAAGACACAAGCGTCCTGCCGTATCGGCGCTGATCGTGAAGCCGATAGGGCATTGCCGGTTCAGGCAGCGGGTCGTCTTTGTCGTGCTCGACGACCAGCCGCGCGCCGTCCGTGGCGCAGCGGGCTTGGTGAAGGTGGGAGAGCGCCGGTTCCACCAGGCCGCGTCCGTAAGGCGGGTCCATGAAGACCAGCTGAAATCGGGGTTCGTGGGTCCGCAGGCAGTTGAGATTGCGGGAGGCATCCCAGCGCAGGACCCGGGCCTTGTCGGCCATTCCGCAGGTCTGGATGTTTCCGGTCAGCACGACGCAGGCCTGGCGGTCGACCTCGATGAACAGTACGGAAGCCGCTCCGCGACTGAGCGCTTCAATGCCGTAAGCGCCGGTGCCGGCGAAAAGATCCAGCACATGGGCCTGCTGGACCGTGGACCCGAGGATGTTGAATATCGCCTCACGGGTGCGCTCGGCGGTCGGCCGCGTCCGCAGACCCGAAGCTGTATGCAGTTTGCGGCCCTTGAGCTCCCCCGCAATGACTCTCAATGACATGGGATGGTTACTCCGGACATTAACCGGTTGCGCCGTGAGCGAGCATGAGGCGGAACAGGGCCTCCGCTCCACGCGGGCCATGAGGCGTACTTCAATAGACGAAGTCGATGATGTACCAGTCGGTCTGCTCGTCCCAGAACGAGACGAAAAACAGCACATGGTGCAGATTGAACGGCAGGATCTTTTTGCTGACCTCGGCCTTGGCCTGAAGTTCGTAACGGGCGTTTTTTTCCATCCGGCTCAGCGAAGCAATCTTGAGGCCCTCGATGTGGTTCATCCATCGCTGCGCTTCCTCGAAAGATGGGGTCGTTTCGGCTTCATAGCCGGTCCACGATCGCCGCACCGTGAACTCTTTCTTAACGGTGTCGAATTTGATGGTGTGGATCACCGTCAGGTCGGCGATCTTTTCATCCAGCCAGAAATCCTGCACCTGGCTGAGCCGGATGCGGAATGCAAAGGAGGTTGTTTTTCCCGCCAGGACATTTTGGCGAATGGCATCCGAAAAGGAGCCTTCCAGGTTCAGATGCAGCAGCAATTCGTCGTTGGTGTTGGACACCGTGATGTTGCGGAGTGTCGGATGGCCGGCGCCGGCCGCCGGCATCGCCGCCAGGAAAAGAACCAGGAAAGGGATGCCCCAAATATGGGTTGAAAGCGATTTCATGGAGTTCCGAGAATCTTTATCCGCGCTGGCCGAGCCAAAAGCATCCGAAGCGAAAACGCTTGCGGGAGGAGCCACCCGAGGCGGGGTGTTATCGCTAAATAATTTAAAATAGCCGATCCTCATACAATTAGCAAGTGATTTTAGCGGCTTAAAAGTCATTTTTTATCGCTCGGAATCATCGCAGCGACCGGCGCTCGCTGGCCGGAGGATAGCCGTCCGGAGGGATTAAAAATGGATCTGGCGCAGCCGCTTTTCGCCGAACTGCAGCGGCAGGATAACGGCCAGAACGCTCAAGACGAAAGCCGCCGCAAAGGCGGCTGCGATCCAGAGCCAGGCGCCGGGGGAAAGCGGTTTGCCGTGCAGGTCGGCCATGAAGATCCGGTACACGGGGCCGGCCTGCAGCAGGATCACCACCGTGATGTAGACGGCGCACGTGAGCATGAAAACGAGGCCTCCAAAGCTGCTGGCGGTTTGAGCCGGATTTTCGGCCTTGAAATCCGGGTACGCCGCACCGAGGCCGATGGCCATGGCGACAATGCCCGGCACCAGGAAGAATACCGTAACCGTGGAGAGGGCCATCATGAAAGGCGTCACCTTGAGCAGCAGGTTCGTGCCGACGATCAGCGTCTCGGTCAGGGCCAATAGGGGAAGGTAGTAGATAAAGAACTTGATCAGCAGAAAATTCCGGATCGACAGCGGCGAGCTCTTCACCAGCCAGAAAGCTTCCTTTTCCAGGCTCACGGCCGGGTAGGCGAATCGGGCGGCGACGGCCGTCAGCACGAACAATGCGAGGCCCATGTTAAGAAACGCGAACAGGTTTTGCAGGTAAACGGTCTGGATGGGCGATTTCTCGAGGGGCAAGGCATCGAAGTTATAGATGTAAATCACCAGAAGGGCAGCAACGAGAAATAGCTGGGTCCATTGGGTCTGGTCGCGCAGGAAGGTCTTGATCTCTTTTACCGTGAAGGCCCGCACCGGCCCCGGAAAGAACCGGAACACCCGCTCGCTGAAGCCATGGCGGCGTATGGCCGCCGTGATCGCCGTCTGAGCCCTTGAAAAGCCCTTGAAGTAAATGGCATCGGCGGTGATGACGGCCAGGCAGAAGATGAACACGGCGAAGCTGGCGCTGACCGCCAGGTGAAAGAGGCTGTCCGCCACCCTGCCGGATAGCGCGGCCTGGATGCTGTCGCTGGCCCAGGTGCTGGGCAGAAAAGGTGCGGACGGGGCCTGCAAGGAAGAGACATAAGCCAGAACCGAGTCGAATACCTCCGGGTCGACCAGCTGCTCCGGCCGCATCAGCCGAATGGCCAGATACAGCGCCACGAACAGCAGGACCCCCAACAAAATGACGATGCCGCGCATGCGGGTGGCGGGGACGATCATGACCCCGATCATCACCGCCACGGTACTCAGCGCCGAGGCGCTGACGGCCAGCCAGAACAGGGCCAGCAGCGTTACGGCGTAGTAGATCGTCCCGGCGCCGAAGGCGAGGCCGTAGGCCAGGAAGACCGGCATGGTGAAAACGATCACCATCCAGGAGCTGTCGGCGGTGGTGTCGATCCAGCGCGCGATGAAAATCCGGTGATCCGCAACCGGCAGGGAGTGAACCAGCAGAAGATCGCGTGAAAGAAACAGCCGGGCCAGCGAGGTCAGGATGCCGCTGAAAAGCAGGAGGGCGAAAGAAACGACCAGAATCATGGACAGCAGCTTAAAGGCCAGCAGATCGCCGATATCCTCGATTCCCTTGAAATAGCGCAGAACCCGCCAGGAAATCCCGAAAAGCCCGCACCAGAACAGCGTGCCGACAACGCCGAGCACGATCATGCGGCCGGAGCCGCCGCGGCCGCCTCGGGACCACCGGCCCCGGACCAGCGGCAGGGTTCGCGGGACCAGAAGAAGCCGCACGTCATGCAGAAGACCGTTGGATATGGAGATGAGCCGATTCACGCCGAGTTGCCGGTTAGATTCAGAAAAACCATTTCCAGGTCGGCGCTGCTGACATTGGCCTCCCGCCGCAGATCCTCCGTGGTGCCGCTGGCGATCAGACGACCCCGGTTCAGAATGCCGATGCGGTCGCATATGTCTTCAGCAACGCTGAGCGTATGCGTCGACATAAAGATGGTGACGCCTTGCGAGGCCAGCCGTTTGAACAGGTTCTTCACCATGATGATCGCCAGGGGATCGAGTCCCACCATGGGTTCGTCAACAATCAACACCTGGGGTTCGTGCAGGAGCGCCGCGGCCATGATCAGGCGCTGTTTCATGCCGTGCGAATACGACTCGATCATCTCGTTCGACCAGTCCGTCAAGGAGAACATGGCGAGCGTGGCCGCGGCTTTGTCCGCAAACCTCCGTTCGGGCACGCCGTAGATGTCCGCGGTGAATCGCAGGAACTCCAGGCCGGTGAGCTTCTCGTACAGAAACGGTCGGTCCGGGATGAAGCCGATCCGGCGCTTGGCCTCCTGCGGCTGCGCCTGCATATCGATGCCGGCGATGGTGACGACGCCCTCGGTCGGCGCCGTGACCCCTCCCATCATCTTGATTGTGGTCGTCTTGCCGGCGCCGTTCGGTCCGATGAAACCGAAGATTTCGCCTCTGTCGATGCTCAGGTTCAAGCGCTGAACCGCCGCGTAATTGCCGTAGGTTTTCGTCAAAGCTCTCAGTTCGATCATGTTCAGTCCAGAATTTCGACCGTGATAGCGCCGATGACGCCGACGAGGTCCACCTGCTGGTGCACGGAGCCGGTGGCCATGCGCAGGTGGGTGGCGTCCGCCGGCAGCTGGCCGAAGAGCGCATCGGCCGTGACCCACCGGCCGAGAAACAACAGGTTCCAAGCGTGGTAGTAGAATTTTCCCTGCAGGTACACAAGGCCGGCCTCCACCCGAGCCGGAATGCCGGCGGCCCTGGCCATGGCGGCGAACAGCATGGCGTGCTCGTTGCAGTCGCCCATGCGGTTGTCCAGCGTGGAAAGGGCATCCGGCATGGACAGCACCGGACGCGGCTCGATGTTGCGCCGGATCCAATCCATCAGGAGGCGGGCTCGGGCCAAGGAGGCCGCCGGCGGCCTGTCTCCAAGAATCGACCGGACGAGAGATCGAATGCGCTCGTGGTCGGACTGGATGAGCGGCTCCGGCTTCAGGAACACCTGCTCGAGCGGTTGCAGCGTCTCCGGCGGAGGCATTGGCGGAAGAGCGGCAAGATGCTCGCGTCGGACGGTCAGGACGCCGTCGGAGAAGCTCTGCCGTCCGCCGTTCAACTGCAATCGATCGGTTTGGGCTCCGCCGATCCGCACCCGCAGGACGTCGAGCTTCTGCGGATCAAGTATGGAGCGGTTCGGCGTGACCGCGGCCGCCGCCGCGAGATCGTCGGAAGCCTCCGCCCCGAACTCGCTCAGGGCCTCCGCGGGGGAGGTCCTTTCCAGCCGCATTCCCAACAGCCCGCGTTCCCGCAGCAGTTCGCCGTTTTCACCGACCCAGGCGGTTTGGGTCATGCCGCGCAGACTCATGCTGATGCGCGTTGCCGGGACGCTTTCGCCGCCAACCTGAATGGACTCCCGGCCGATGATTTCGGCCGTGGCGGTGGTTGGCGCCATGGCGGCCGGATCGAAAACCTCGAACGTGTAGCGATCGCCGGGTGCAAGGATCTCACCCTGCAGACGGTCCATCAGCGTCGCGGCCAGATAGATTCTTTCCCGGATGGGCACATCGATGCTGCGCCGGTGCCCGGCGGTTTCGGTGAGGATGCGGAGCACCTCGCCGGACGCCGCACCCTGTGCGGAAAACCGGAAACCTCCCGAGCGGAGGTCAAACTCGAAGCGGTCCAACGACAGATCGGAAAGCAGGTCGGCGCGTGTGCGCAATGCGATGCTCTGGACCATGCCCATGGTGTTGATCCGCATAACTACTTTTTCTTCCAGTTCATAGCCAACGGCTTTAGGAAGCAGACGCCGGTGCGCGAAGCCGATCCGGCGCTGGTTCTGGAAAATACTCATCCAGGAATCCCGGCCGGCACCGGTTTGCACCGCACGATCCGGCAAGGATCTCGACGCGGAGAAGAATCGCTGCAAGGCATCCGTCCGGATCAGAAACAGCACCATGAAAGCTGCACCTGCCATCAGACCGATCATCCAGAAGCCTTTCATTCTCCGGGCAATCATAGCTTCAAAGTTTAGCATGTTTCCGGCAAAAGGCGAATTCTGCTGCCCGAGAAGCTGCTTATAGGTGCGACTCTCGTCTAAGACACAATATATAGAGGCCGGCTCGAACCATCCGATATTTTGCTAAATTCAGCCGATTTCTTATTGACATTCAGCTCGTTTTTAAGGATAGTTGTCGCCGTCGGGTAACATCAGCCTTTTGGTTGCTTCTGTGATGCCGTTTCGCAAGACCCAGCGATCTGTCATTGTCCTTGGATCCAACAGGATGCACTTTTAAGCAGAGTCATTCATGACTCTGCTTTTTTTATTGGTGCGTTGGCGCGGACCGTCCGCGGGATCATTCATCACAACAAGGGGAGGAGGAAGAGCATCATGGCGGAAGGAGTAGTTAAATGGTTCAACGAGAAAAAGGGATACGGGTTCATTAAGAAAGATGATGGCCAAGATATTTTCGTGCATTACTCCGCCATCAAGGGCAAGGGATTCAAATCGCTGGCGGAAGGCGACAAGGTGCGCTTTGAAGTCCAGCAGGGCGCCAAGGGACCCTCGGCTTCGGACGTCGAAAAAATTTGATCGGGTATAGACTCCATCCGCCGTTCTGCTGAAGCAGAGCGGCGGTTTTCATTTCTGGAGCAGCTCTCTGGCGTGCGCCAGGGTCACTCGGGTGATCTTCTCGCCGCCGAGCATGCGAGCGATCTCGCGGGTGCGGCCGTCGGGCGTGAGGCGGGTAATGGTCGTACGGGTCCGGCCCTCGGCGATCAGCTTGGAGATCCGGAAATGATGATCGCCGAACTTGGCGATCTGGGGCAGATGGGTGATGCAGATCACCTGGTGATGACGGGACAGCTCCGCCAGTTGGTGCCCGACCACCTCGGCCACCGCCCCGCCGATGCCGGCGTCGACTTCATCGAACACGATGGTTCCCACGGATTCGGTAGCGGCCAGGATGGACTTGAGCGCCAGCACCACCCGGGAGAGCTCCCCACCGGAAGCGATCGATGCCAGCGGTTTGAGCTCCTCGCCCACGTTCGGCGCAATGGTGAAGACGGCGCGATCAATGCCGCTCTCGCTAAGGGCGCTGGAACCGGCCGCCAGGAACGGGTCGGCGTCCGGGCTCTTGGGGACGAGAGCAAGATCCACCCCGAATTCCGTTCCGGACATTTTTAGCCGAGCAAGCTCGCGGGCCACCTGCGCCGTGAAGCGCGTGGCCGCGTCACGGCGTTTCTGCGAAAGCGCGATGGCCTGCTTTTCGATCCGGGCATGCAGCTCGCGCAGGTGTTCCTCAACCGTAGCGATTTCGGCCGCTAAGGTTTCCATGGCCGCCAGGTCGGCCGTGCTTAGAGCGAGCTTTTCCAGCACGGTTTCCAGCGATCCTCCGTATTTGCGCTTCAGCCGGTTGAGCCGATCGAGCCGCTCCTCCACCGCCTCCAGGCGGCCGGCGTCGATATCGAGCGCCTTCAGATAGGCCCGCAGGGCCTCCACCAGATCCTCGACGCGAAAGGCGATCTCGGCACAGGCCTCGGATTGCGGCATGATCACGGGATCGAAGCGGGCCATCTTTTCAAGATCTCGCCGGACCTGAGTCAATTGCTCGATCGTCGATCCGGAGCCGCTGTAAAGCGATTCGATGCCGCGCTGAACCGTCTCGTAGAGCATCTCGGCATTTTTCAGTCGCAGCCGTTCCTGTTCGAGCTCCCGGTCCTCGCCCGGGTGGATCTCCGCCGCCAGGATCTCGCGTTGCTGAAACTCCAGAAGTTCGGTCAGTTCGGCCTGGCGGGCCTGGCGCGCTTTGAGGTCGGCAATTTTTTTCAAGTGCGGCAGAAGGTCGTGATAAAGAGCTGAAACCGTCTCGCGCAGAGGCAGGAGGCCTGCAAAGCGATCCAGAATCAACAGGTGTTGGTCCTCTCTGAGAAGGCCCTGGTGGGCGTGCTGGCCGGAAATGCTCGCCAGATTCTCCGTCAGGGTGGACAGAACCTGCAGGGTCGCCAGACGGCCGTTGACGTAGACCCGGTTGCCTTCCGCGCGCGAGATGACCCGGCGGACCAGAAGGCCCTCGGCGGTGTCATAGCCCAAATCCCGAGCGGTTCGAACGGCGGGGGATTTGCGGCCGGGGTCAAAGAGCGCTTCGATCTCGGCCGAATCGGTGCCGGTACGAATCATTTCAGCCGATGCCCGGCCGCCCAGAAGCAGATTGACGGCCTGGATGATGATGGATTTACCGGCTCCGGTTTCGCCGGTCAACACCGTCAGACCCGATTCGAATTGGATTTGCAGGTCATCGATGATGGCGAAGTTGCGGATGGAAAGTTCTTTCAGCATGCTGACCGCCGCCGCATGGAGGTTGGGGCATCCTTTGAAATGGGCGCATTATACACGGGCGGCGCCCGAAGTAAAGATCGCCGCGGCCGCTTCATGCTTGAAAATCGCTTGAATCACGGGCGTAAAGTTTTTAAAGTAATAAACGCTGGTTCACTCCTAAAGGAAGGCGAGATGCGCGTATGGGGTCTAAAAAGCCGGTTTTGGTGATTGCCACTCGAAATCCGGGCAAGACGGCCGAGATTCGGGATGTGCTGCACGGTTTCCCGCTGGAGATCCGCAATCTGTCCGATTTCGGACCGATCCCCGAGGTGGAAGAGGACGGCCTGACGTTCGACGAAAATGCCTACAAGAAATCGAGTTTCACGGCACGCGTGCTAGGATATCCGGCGCTGGCCGACGACTCCGGGCTGACGGTAGCTGCGCTGGACGGCGCCCCCGGCGTCTTTTCCGCCCGTTACGGCGGCGAGGGGCTCTCCGATGCGGACCGCTGCCGAAAACTGCTGGCGGAAATGCGCGGCCGAAGCAACCGCCGGGCGGCTTTCGAGTGCGTGCTTTCGCTGGCGGTGCCCTCCGGCCCGGCGCTGACGTATGAAGGCCGCTGCGAGGGGCTGCTTACCGAGGCGCCCGCAGGCGTCAACGGCTTCGGCTATGATCCGATTTTCTTATACCCGGCCGCCAACAAGACCTTCGCGCAGCTCACGCGCGAGGAAAAGAACCGCGTCAGCCATCGCGGCAAGGCCTTGCACGAGCTGCGGGACGAGTTTGAAAAAGTAATGACCTGGATCCGACAGCACATGCCGCCGGGAGATCCCTGGAACTGGAGAAATGACTATAAGAAGCTGTCAAACCACTTCTATCGCCTCTGCTGCCGTCTCAGCGAAACGGATCCCGTGGAGTCCCTGACCGAATCCAAGAAATCCGTCGGAGAGACCCTATTCAGCCGCCGGATGATGGTCGCGCTGCTCATGGGATTCTCCTGCGGTCTGCCCTTGCTGCTGACGCTGGGAGTCCTCCAGGCCTGGATGAAAGAGGAAGGGGTGGATCTGACATGGGTGGGGATGATCACCCTCGTGCAATCGCCCTATTCCTGGAAATTTTTGTGGTCGCCGGTGCTGGACCGGTTTACGCCGCTGCGGCTCGGCCGGCGGCGGGGGTGGCTGCTAATCGCCCAGCTGGCCTTGATGGTTTCGATCGCCGCTCTCGGCGGGTCGAATCCGGTGGCCCAGCCGGGCTGGATGGTTGTGAGCGCGGTGCTGGTCGCATTTTTCAGCGCCACCCAGGACATCGTGGTGGATGCCTATCGCCGGGAGGACCTGCCGGACGATGAGCTGGGGCTCGGATCGTCCTTGTATGTCTACGGCTATCGCATCGGCATGTGGGCCGCATCTGGCGGGGGGCTGATCCTGGCCGATTACCTCCCCTTTTCTCAGGTCTACCTGATCCTGGCGGCCGGGCTGATCCCCGGGGTCCTGACCACGCTCCTCACACCGGAGCCCCGGGTGGACAGCCGGCCTCCGCGGTCGCTGCGGGAGGCTGGTTGGGAACCCCTTGCGGATTTTTTCCGCCGTGACGGTGCCCTGTGGGTCCTGGCTTTCATTCTGCTTTACAAGATCGGCGACACCATGGCCGCCGGGATCGCAACGCCCTTCTACCTCGAGCTGGGTTTTTCCAAGTCCGAGATCGGTACGGTGGTCAAGCTTTTCGGATCCTGGGCCACCATTGCCGGGGCCGTCGGCGGCGGGGTTCTCATGCTGCGGTTCGGCATTCGGCGCAGCCTGTGGGTCTTCGGGGTGCTTCAGGCGGTTTCCACCGCCGGGTTCGCGGTGCTGGCGCGCCTCGGCTGCAGCCTGGCCGCACTATCCGGGGTGATCGCCTTCGAGAGCATTACCGGCGGCATGGGGACGAGCGCCTTTGCCGCCTTCATGGCCAGCCAGACCAACAAAAAGTTCACCGCCACGCAGTACGCCCTTTTGACGAGCATCATGGGCCTGCCGCGCGTGCTGGCCTCGGCGCCTACGGGGCTGGCGGCCAAGCACCTGGGCTGGGAGTGGTTTTTCATCGGATGCACCCTGGCCGCGATACCGGGGTTGCTGGTCCTGGCGCGCTTTGCGCCCTGGCCGGCGCGGGTCTCACCTCAACTCGACGAGAGTATGCCCTCATGACGGAACACCTTCCCGAAAAACAAATCCGCGAACGGGTCGAAGCGCTGCGGGCCCGGCGCAGCGAGATTTTGTCGCTGCCGCCGGAACAAGCCCTGGAGCGCATCCTTTCCGATCCGCAGCCGGCGGCGCTGGTGCACTCTTTCCCGGAGTCGGATCTCTACTTCCTGGTGCACGATATCGGTCCCGAAGATGCGCTGCCCCTGCTGGCGCTCGCTTCGGATAAACAGTGGGACCACATCGTGGATCTCGAGAGCTGGGCCAAGGATCGCATCGAGGTGAACCATCTGACCCGCTGGATGAATCTCCTGATGGAGGCCAATCCCAAGCGCTTTATCCGCTGGTTTCTGAACGAACGGCTGGCGTTCGGCGAATTTTACCTGTTTCACACGATCGAAGTGCGCGTTCGCGAGCACGACCAGGACCCTTCCGATTTCGGTGAGGGTTTTTTCACCCTGGACCAGGTTTACTACATGCGGGTTTTGAAAATGCCGCCGCTCACCGAAGGCTCCGCCATCGGCGAGGAGGAGCGCCAGGCGTTTCTGATGAAACTCCTCCAGCGCCTGGCCGAGCACGATCATCCGCTGTTTCAGAGCCTGCTCCTGGAGGCGACCCACGTCATCCCGGCGGAAACGGAGGAGGAGGAACTCCGCTGGCGCGGCGTGCGTCTGGCGGAAAAAGGGTTTGTGCCGTTTGACGAGGCCGTCGGCGTCTATCAGCCGGTCACCCGCCGCCAGCTTGACGCGCAGCAGCCGAAATTCACACCGGATCCTCACGGAAGCGAAACGACCCTTCTGCCGGTACCGGCCTATCCGCTGCAAGAGATGAAAGACGATACGCATTTCAGCCGAGCGTTGGCCCGGATCGAATCGGGGCCGATCCTCACCCACCTGCAATGGGAATTCGCCAACCTGTGCAACCGGATCATCGTTGCGGACCACAAGACCGTCCGCGGCCGTGAGCAGCTGCGTGACATCGTGACCAAGGCCTGCGGCTATATCAGCATGGGCCTGGAGCGGTTGAAGGGGCCGGAGGATCCGCAGCCGGATCCCGTCCAGGCCGCGGCCGTCCTGACCCGCTATCCGCTTATCCAGCTTTTCCGCCTGGGCTTCGGCGGAGCCCTTGAAGTCAAATGGCGGGCCGAACGCTGGCTCAGCGCGTGCTGGTT
>Ga0105090_10000642_pt1 | contig 17723 bp, 19 predicted proteins | sample PPLLak3March2015_FD_79110 | JGI IMG/M metagenome (GOLD analysis project Ga0105090, IMG submission 79110) | Freshwater sediment microbial communities from Prairie Pothole Lake near Jamestown, North Dakota, USA - PPLs Lake P7 Core (1) Depth... | ecosystem: Environmental > Aquatic > Freshwater >... | reverse complement strand
TGACAGTGGACACACCGCCTTTGAGAATGGTCAGATCGGTGCCGCAGACCGTGGTCTTGCTGATCTTGACGACGACGTCGGTCGGCTCCTGAATTGCCGGCAGGGGTTTGTCTTCCCAACGGATATCGTCGGGACCGTGGTAAACCAAAGCTTTCACACAGGGGCTCCTCAAGGTGGTCTCAGCTAGCGGCGCCGGGCGCCGGAAGCGCGTACTCTCAAACAACAGGATAACCGTCATTCGGGGCGATGACTATCCCAAAAACCACGCGATCTGTACACTTTCCTGCTATCTTGCGGCCCAAGGAGAGCACCGCCTGCTGCGGCTAGGCTGAAATCTGTCCGTGTCTTGCAGGTTACAGCTTTTATCTCCCCGTAGATGGGGCTGGAGAGGCCTGGCAAAGGCCCGTGGGCTGTGCCAGGCGGCGCGTCAAGCCCGCCTGGCGTCCGGGCCGGCGTTGCGGTCCCCGTCGATTTGTGCATATTTTCCCTGGTTTTGCGCATTGAATGAACCCGGCGAACTTAGTATGCTTAGTACGCTATGACCAGACTACCCGACCAGGACCAGGCGATCACGCGCATCATCCAGGAATACGTTCCTGGCCGCCAGGTGACCATTGCCCACATCATCGCCAATCCCGACCAGTCGCTTTGCCGGCTGGTAGGGCTGGACGATGCCGAGGCAATCGGCATGATGACGCTGACCCCCGGCGAAAGCGCGATCATCGCCGGCGACCTCGCCCTCAAGGCAGCCGATGTGCGCATTGGCTTCCTTGATCGCTTCAGCGGAACCCTGGTCGTCACCGGCGGCCTGGTCAGCGTCGAGGTAGCCACGGAGGCTGCCAACCGCGGGCTGGCGCGCATCCTGGGCTTTCATCCGGCCTCCATTACGCACACGTGAAAGACCGATGGATGAGATCGCAAGCCTACAAACGGCTGTTCATGCTCTGGGGTGGGGTCGGCGTCGGTAAGACGACCCTGCTCAGAGCCTTGCAGCACCAGGAGAACAACGACGTTCGCAAGACGCAGATGGTGGACTACAGCGGCTGGGGCGTGGACACCCCAGGCGAGTACTGCGAGATGGGCGATCTGCGCCGCCACCTGGTGGCGGCCAGCGCCGACGCCCGCCTGATCCTGGTCGTGCATGATGCCACCCGTCCCACCACCAATTTCCCCCCCAACTACTTTCGCATGTTCACCCAGACCGTCTTGGGCGTGGTATCCAAGATCGATGCGGCCGGCGCAGACCCGCAACGAGCCACGGCCATCCTGCGCCAGGTCGGCGTACAGGGTGAGATCTACTATGTTTCAGCGATCACAGGATCGGGCCTCAGTGATCTGAGGCAGATTCTTTTAGCACATAGCCAGTCACAAGGAGAAAGAACATGGCAAACAGTCAAGGAGAGGCCTTAGGCCTGGTCGAGACCCGTGGCTTGGTCGCGATGATCGAAGCTGCCGACGCAATGGTGAAGGCGGCCAACGTCTCGCTGGTCGGCATGGAGAAGATCGGTTCCGGCTTGGTCACGGTGTTGGTCCGAGGCGACGTCGGCGCGGTCAAGGCTGCGACCGATGCTGGCGCTGCGGCCGCTCAGCGTGTGGGTGAGGTGGTTTCGGTGCACGTCATCCCCCGGCCGCATAGCGACACCGAAGCGCTGCTGCCCAAGAGCAACAAGTAGCCTGGACCCGCGCCAGGGCATTAGGAGGTAACGCGTAGCTATGGAAGACAAACTTGTCGATCTCGTCGTGCAGCAGGTTATGCAGAGAGTTGCTGCCGCCAACGGAAGCAAGGCCACCCCGCCGGCCAGCTCGCTGACCGGCCTCAAGTCGCCGGGTATGACCGAGTTCGTCGGCACGGCCTTCGGCGACACCATCGGCTTGGTGATCGCCAACCTGGACCCCACCCTGCACAAGTCCATGGGGTTGGATCCCAAGTACCGCTCGATCGGCATCATCGGCGGCCGCACCGGCGCCGGCCCGCACATCATGGCCATCGATGAGGCCGTCAAGGCCACCAACACCGAGGTCATCTCCATCGAGTTGGCGCGCGACACCAAGGGTGGCGCCGGCCACGGCTGCCTGATCCTGCTGGGCGCTGAGGAAGTCTCCGACGCCCGCCGGGCGGTGGAGGTGGCGCTCAAGGATCTGACCCGCACCTTCGGCGATGTCTATGCCAACGACGCCGGCCATATCGAGCTGCAGTACACGGCCCGAGCCAGCTTCGCGTGTGAGAAGGCCTTCAACGCTCCCATTGGCCGGGCCTTTGGCCTATGCGTGGGCGCCCCGGCCGCCATCGGCGTGCTGATGGTCGACGCGGCGGTCAAGTCGGCCGACGTGGACCTGATCGGCTATGCCAGCCCGGCCAAGGGCACCTCGTTCTCCAATGAGATCATCGGCTTCTTCAGCGGCGACGCCGGCGCAGTGCGCCAGGCGATCATCACCGCCCGCGAGGTCGGCGTCAGGCTGCTGGGCACGCTGGGTGACGAGCCTGCTTGCCTCGGTGTTCCTTACATCTAGGACCTATCCGAAATCCACGCTCACCGATCTGGCAGCAGTGCCAGTAAGGAAGTACTAATATGGCCAAACGACACAAAAGGTTCGAGGCTTTGGAGCAGCGGGCTGTCAACAAGGACGGTTTCGTCACCGAATGGCCGGAAGTTGGCATGATTGCCATGGGCAGTCCCAACGATCCAAACCCGAGCATCAAAGTACAGAACGGCAGCATCGTCGAGATGGACGGCAAGCGGCGCGAGGACTTCGACTTCAACGAAATCTTCATCGCCAACTACGCCATCAACACGGCAATCGCCGAGGAGATGATGGCGATCCCCAGCGTTGACATCGCCCGGATGATCGTCGACATCAACGTGCCCCGCGAGAAGGTGGTCAAGGTCTTCTCCGGCCTGACCCCGGCTAAGATCGCCGCCGTCATCGACGAGCTCAACGTGGTTGAGATGATGATGGGCGTGCAGAAGATGCGGGCGCGGCGGACTCCATCCAACCAGGCGCATGTGACCAACCTGCAGGACAACCCGGCGCTGCTGGCGGCCGACGCTGCGGAGGCAACCGCGTATGGTTTCACCGAGATTGAAACCACCGTCGCAGTGTTCAACTATGGCCCTATGAACGCCCTGGCCCTGTTAGTGGGCGGGCAGACGGGCCGGCCCGGCGTGCTCAGCCAGGATGCGCTGGAAGAATCGATCGAGCTGCTGCTGGGCATGCGCGGCCTGACGGCCTACGCCGAGACCGTTTCGGTCTATGGCACCGAGCGGGTCTTCATCGACGGTGACGACACCCCGTGGTCCAAGTCTTTTCTGGCCTCGGCCTATGCCTCGCGCGGCCTGAAGATGCGCTTCACCTCCGGCACCGGCTCCGAAGTCCAGATGGCCTATGCCGAGGGCAAGTCGATGCTGTATCTGGAGATCAAGTGCATCATGCTGACCAAGGCGGCCGGCGTGCAGGGCTTGCAGAACGGCTCGATCAGCTGCATCGGCGTGCCGGCCGGCGTGCCGGGTGGCATCCGAGCGGTGTTGGGTGAGAACCTGGTTACCACCTGCCTCGACCTGGAAGTGGCCTCCGGCAACGATCAGACGTTCTCGCACTCCGACATGCGGCGCACTGCCCGCCTGCTGATGCAGTTCCTGCCTGGCACCGACTTCGTCTGCTCCGGCTACAGCGCCGTGCCCAACTACGACAACATGTTCGCCGGCTCCAACGTGGACGCCGACGACATGGACGACTGGTTGGTCTTGCAGCGTGACCTGAAGGTCGACGGCGGCCTGGCGCCTGCTTCCGAGGAAGCCATCATCGCCGTTCGCAACAAAGCTGCTCGGGCGCTGCAGGCCGTGTTTGAGGAACTGGGTTTGCCGCCCATCACCGATGCGGAGATCGAGGCGGCAACCTACGCCTACAACAGCCAGGACATGCCAGCCCGCGACAAGGTACAGGATACCAAGGCGGCCCAGGAAATGGTCAAGCGCGGCGTGACCGGTGTCGATGTGATCAAGGCCCTGGCCAAGCGTGGCTTCACCGATGTGGCCAACGCAGTGTTGGGCATTCAGAAGCAGCGCGTTTCCGGCGATTACCTGCACACCTCGGCCATCCTCGACACGCAGTTTAACGTGATCGCCGCCGTGAACGACCTGAATGACTATCAGGGCCCGGGCACCGGCTATCGCCTGCAGGGTGAGCGCTGGCAGAAGCTGGCCAACATCCGCCAGGCAATCCGGCCTGAGGATATCTAGGCGAGGCCAAAGGAGCGTAGTTCATGACGCAGATAACTGAAACGATGGTTCGGGATGTTGTCCGGGAGCTCCTGGCGCAGATGGCGCAAAACGGTTCTTCGGCCGTGAGCCAGCCCGCAGTCGCCTCCAGCCCCAGCGCTGAGATGCAGATGACGGAGATCGGTGTGTCGAAGCCCGGCACGGCGACCAACGAGGTCATCATTGCCCTGGCTCCGGCCTTTGGCGATAAGCTGGGCCGCAAAACCATCACCGGCATCCCTCACGCGGCCGTGCTGCGCGAAGTATTGGCAGGCGTGGAAGAAGAAGGCGCCAAGGCCCGAGTCATTCGGGTGTTGCACACCTCCGACGTGGCGTTCGTCTCCCATACTGGGGCTAAGCTGTCCGGCTCAGGCATCGCCGTGGGCATTCAATCGCGCGGCACCACGGTGATCCACCAGCGCGACTTGTTCCCGCTGCAGAACCTGGAGCTGTTCCCGCAGGCCCCGGTGATCGACCTGGAGACCTATCGGGCCATCGGTCGCAACGCGGCTCGCTATGCCAAGGGAGACACCCCGACGCCGGTCGCCCAGAAGAACGACCAGATGGCCCGGCCCAAATACCAGGCCATCGCCGCGGTCTTCCACATCCGCGAGACCAGCTTCGTCAAGCCCGACGTCAAGCCGGTCGATCTGGACATCAAGTTCCGCTAATCCAGCAGGAGGCGAGTAACGTGTCACAACAAGAGTTGATCAGTGCGATCGTGCGCGAGGTCTTGACTGAACTGAACGGCGGCAACAAGGCTGTCCCGACACCGCCCTCCAGCAACGGCCAAAAACTGGATTATCGGCGGGATTACCCGATGGCCCTCAAGCGGACTGAGCTGGTCAAAACGGCCACCGGCAAGTCACTGGCCGACATCACCTTGGATGCGGTGGTAAGCGGCGCTGTCAAGGCCGACGAGATCCGCATTACCCCGCAAACCCTGGAATACCAGGCCCAGATCGGCGAGAGCATCGGCCGCCCGCAGTTTGCCCGCAACCTGCGCCGCGCCGCCGAGATGACCGCCGTGCCCGACGAGCGCATCCTTGAGATCTACAACGCCCTGCGCCCGAATCGTTCCACCAAGGCGGAACTGACGGCCATCGCCGACGAACTGGAAGGCAAGTACGGCGCCAAGGTCTGTGCAGGCTTCGTGCGCGAGGCCGCCGGCGTCTACGAGCGCCGCGGTGTGTTGAAGAAGGACTGAAATTCGAACGTGTTCCCAACGCCTTTAACCTGCTCCCCGGCTTTGTCGCTTCCTCATCTCGATTATCCTGAGCGGCAAGGACACGGGGAGCGGGTTAGGCGGCGGTGATCTGAGACAGATGATGACCGACAAGCTCATCAGCCTTGCCCAAGCAGCAGCTCTTGTTCCTGATGGGGCCACGATTTCGTTTGGTGGGTTCACCACCCAGCGCCATCCGATGGCCTTCGTCTATGAGTTGATCCGGCTGCGCCGCGAGCGGCTGTACCTGTTCGGCCATTCGGGCGGCAGCGATTGGGACATTCTGATCGGTGCTGGCTGCGTCAAGCGAGTCGAGACGGCCTACGTCGCCGACGAGGCCTTCGGCACCATTGGTCCGCGCTGGCGGCTGGCCGTTCAGCGTAGCGAGATCGAGTGGGAAGACTACAGCAACTTCGCCATGGTCACCCGCTTCACGGCTGGCGCGATGGGCGTGCCCTTCCTGCCCGTGCGCAGCCTGCTGGGCAGCGACGTCCTCGCCAAAGAGGCGCTCACGCCCGAACAGCGGGCCGCCGATCCCCGTACAGCCGTCAAAAAAGCGCACGTCATGGCCTCGCCCTTCGATCCCCAGGACCAGATCGTGCTGCTGCCGGCCATTCACACCGAATTCGCCGTGCTGCACGTGCAGAAAGCCACGCCCAGCGGCATCGTGCGCATCGAGGGGCAAGACTTCGCCGACTTTCAACAAGGCCTTTGCGCGGACGTGCTGATCGTCTGCGCCGAGGAGATCGTCCCCGACGAGGAACTGCGCCAGGACGCCGAGCGCAATCGCCTGCCCTACTTCGCCGTGCGGCACGTCTGCCATGTGCCCTACGGCGCTCACCCGTTCGCGGTCTATCGCTACTACGATTACGACCCCTGGCAGCTCAAACGCTACCATGACAGCGCCGAGGATGAAAACACCTTCCGCTCCTACCTCGACGCGTATGTCTACGGCGTGCCCGACCACGCCGCCTACCTGGAGGCCATCGGCGGCGCAGAGCGGCTGAGCGCGCTGCGGGCCGATCCGCTGCTGGGTTACAGCCCCACCCTGCACCGGCGGAGACTCGAGTGATGGCCGATTACACCCTGACCGAGTTGATGGCCGTGGCAGCGGCCCGCGAAATCCGCGACGGCGAGGTAGTATTTGCTGGCACCGGCCTGCCGATGTTGGGCGCGATGCTGGCGCAACACACCCACGCCCCGGCCTGCTGCCTCATTTTCGAGGCGGGCGCCATGGCCAGCCAGTTGGCGCACCTGCCCATGTCGGTCGGCGACCCGCGCACCATGCGCGGCGCGGCGACGGCGGCTGGCCTGAGCGAGATCTTCGCCTTCGTGCTGCAAAGCGGCCGGGTGGATGTGGGCTTCATCAGCGGCGCCCAGATCGACCGCTTCGGCAACATCAACAGCACATCGATCGGCGCTGATCATCGCCATCCCCAGGTGCGTTTTTCCGGCAGCGGCGGCGCGGCCGACATCGCCTGCCTGGCCCGCCGCACGGTGGTGATCGCGCAACACGAAAAACGCCGTTTCCCGGAACACGTGGACTACATCACCAGCCCTGGCTGGCTGCAAGGCGCTGACAGCCGGCGGCAAGCCGGCCTGCGCTGGGGCGGCCCCAGTGTGGTGGTCACCACCAAGGCCGTGCTGCGCTTCCACCTCGACAGCAAAGCGATGTTTCTGGCAAGCTATCATCCCGGTCTGTCGGCCCAGAGTGTGCTCGACGACACCGGATTCCCTCTGGACACGGCGGACGCGGTCGAGACTCTGCCGCCGACGCCGCAGGAACTGCGCATCTTGCGCGAAGACGTTGACCCCGAACGAATCTTCCTACGCTGAGGACGCCCTGTGACTCTTCTCATCGCCGGCATCGACATCGGCAATTCGACAACTGAGGTAGCCCTGGCCGAAATCGATGCCGCGCGGCCTGCGCCGCGCTGGCTGGCCTCCAGTCGGGTGTCCACCACCGGCATCAAGGGCACGCTGAGCAACATCCCCGGCGTAACACGGGCCCTGCAAGAAGCTGTGGACGCGGCCGGCGTCCGCATCGACCAGATCGACCTGGCCCTGCTCAATGAGGCCACGCCGGTGATCGGCGACATCGCCATGGAGACGATCACCGAGACGATCATCACCGAGTCGACGATGATCGGCCACAACCCCAACTCGCCCGGCGGGCTGGGCATCGGCGTCGGCGTCACCACGCACCTGAACGACTTGGCCTCGACCGCGCGCGGCAAGCCGGTGCTCGTGGTCATCCCGAAGGATTACGACTTTCAGGTCGCAGCCTCGCTGGTCAACTGGGCGCTGGACAACGGCATCGACGTGCAGGGTGGCATCGTTCAGGCCGACGACGGTGTGCTGATCGCCAACCGGGTCCACAAAGCGTTGCCCTTCGTCGACGAAGTCAGGCTGATCGACCATGTGCCGCTCAACATCCTGGCCGCGGTGGAGGTGGCCGAGCACGGCCAGGCCATCCGCCAGTTGAGCAACCCCTACGGCATCGCCACCCTCTTCAACCTGACGCCCCAGGAGACCGCGCTGGTCATCCCCATCGCCAAGGCGCTGATCGGGCTGCGCTCAGCCGTAGTGATCCGCACCCCGGCCGGCGACGTGCAGACCCGGCACATCCCGGCCGGCAGCCTGAGGTTGATCGGCCAGGATCGCACCCTGGTGCTGTCCATGGACAGCGGCGCCGACGCCATCATGGCTGCGTTGGACCAGACTGGTCCACTGGCCGACGTGGAGGGCGAGCCTGGCACCAACGTGGGCGGCATGGTGCAGCGGGTGCGCCAAACCATGAGCGACCTGACCGAGAAGCCGCTGGCCGAGATCAAGATTCGCGACATCCTGGCCGTCGATTGCCTGGTGCCGCAGCAGGTGGCCGGTGGCCTGGCCCAGGAGTTCTCCCTGGAGAACGCAGTCGGGCTGGCAGCTATGGTCAACACCGACCGCCTGTTGATGGAGCGGCTGGCCCAGGCGCTGGCCAGAGATCTGAGTATTCGCGTCGAGCTGGGCGGCGTCGAGGCCCATATGGCCATCCTCGGCACCCTGACCACGCCGGGCATTGCATCGCCCCTGGCCATCCTGGACCTGGGGGCCGGTTCCACCGACGCGGCCATGCTGCGCAAGGGCGAGCCGGTGCGCAGCATGCACCTGGCTGGCGCCGGTGACATGGTGACCATGCTGATCCAGCGGGAGCTGGATCTGCCGGCCGGCACGGTAAGCGAAGTGGCCGAGCAGATCAAGCGCTACCCCCTGGCCAAAGTCGAGAGCCTGTTTCACACCCGCTACGAGGACAACACGGTGCGCTTCTTCAAGGAGCCGCTGGACCCCAAGCTGTTCGGCCGGGTGGCGCTGGTCACGCCGCAGGGCTTGGTCCCGATCCCCACCGGCCACACCATCGATCGCATCCGTACGGTGCGGCGCGAGGCCAAGCGCAAGGTCTTCCTGCGCAACAGCCTGCGGGCGCTGAGCCACGTGGCCCCGGGCGGCAATATCCGCTTGATCGATTTTGTGGCCATCGTGGGTGGCTCTGGCCAGGATTTCGAGATCTCGCAGATGCTGATGGAGCAACTCAACCCCTACGGCATCGTGGTCGGCACCGCCAACATCCGCAGCCAGTTGGGCCCGGTCAACGCCGTGGCGACCGGTCTGGTGCTGAGCTACTTCGAGCGGCAAAGGTCAGGCTGAGCCATGGCCCAGGTCGAGCGCGATCGCCCGTGCATCCACGTCTGCCTGGTCGGCGGCGCGGACGAGGAACTCTATCGCTGGGTCGAGATCGGCGCCGAAGAAGAGGGCGTGCCGGTGCGACGGACAGCGGTGCAGGTCTCGGAGCCAGTACTGGCAGCCTTCGAGGCCGCGCAGGGATCGCGCTTCGACGTGGGCGTCAGCGTGACTCCGGGCCGGGTGATCTTGCACGAGCGGCATATGCCGGCTGAGCAGCCCGTGCTGTCGCTCGCAGCAACAGGTGATCCCCGGCCGCTGTGCCGCCTGATGGGCGGCAATGCCGCTCGTATGGTAGTGCGGCTGCCCTTACGTTTTGCAGGCGACGACGCGACACCGGAACCGGCTCCAAAGCCGCAGCGGCGCGCCCCATCCTCCCCGCCTGTGGCAACGCAGGCGGCAACAGAGCCGGCTGCCGACCAAACCATCGTCGATGTGGCAACTATTGCCAGGGTCGTCGTGCGTATCCTGAGAGAAAGAGGCGTTGTGTGACCATGAAAGCGCTCGGCCTGATTGAGACGATCGGCTTGGTGACGGCCTTCGAGGCCGCAGATGCGGCCCTCAAGGCCGCCAACGTCAAGCTACTGGGCTATGAAAACACCAAAGGCGGCGGCCGGATCACCATCAAGTTCGTTGGCGATGTGGGCGCGGTCAAGGCGGCCGTGGCAGCCGGCATCGCTGCGGCGTTGCGTATCGGACGCGTCGAGTCCTCCTTGGTCATCGCCCGGCCCCACCAGGAGATCGAGGGCCTGATCGGCCTGATCGACCGCGGCCCGGCCGCCGCAGGCGAGTCGGTGGTTGTCCCGCAGCCTGCGCTTGAAGCCCCGGCGCCTGAGCCTGAAGCCCCGCAGCCTGCGCCCGCCAAAGCTGCCAAGCCCAAGGCTGCTGCCGGCAAGGCCAAGCGTCCAGCCAGCCGACGGCCCAAGGCTGCCGCCGCGCCGGCGCAAGAGGCTTCATTGCCGGCAAGCGACGCTGCCGCCACGCCGGCCCAAGAGGCTTCATTACCGGCAAGCGACGCTGCCGCCGCGCCGGCGCAAGAGGCTTCATTGCCGGCCAGCGACGCCGCCATCGCGCCGGTTTCGGATGCAACGCCGCCTCCGGCCAGCGCAGATCAGCCAGGCTCGGCGCAGTCGGACCTGGATCGGCCGGCCGCGCCCTAATCATACGGTTTGGAGCATCCTATGCAATCGCCGATCACCCGCGACAGCTCGTCGATTATCCTGGAACAGATGTCCCGTGAGGTGGTGCGCCGCCTGATGCAGCAGACCAACGGCCATGGCCCCGCCCCTACCATCCAGCGGGGCGATGGAGCGCTGGAGCTGCAGGTTCCGATTGGGGTTTCCGTGCGCCACGTTCACCTCTGTCCGGAGCACGTTCAGATCCTCTTTGGCGAAGGCTACGACCTGCACATCTACAACGAGCTGTACCAGAAGGGCTACTACGCGGCCAAGGAGCAGGTGATGGTGGTCGGCCGCAAGCGCTGCATCGAGAAGATGCGGGTCCTGGGGCCCACGCGCGCCTACTCCCAGGTCGAGCTGGCCCAGAGCGACGCCCTGGTGATCGGCCTCAAGCTGCCGGTGGCCACCGAGGGCGCCGACCCGGGCACCCAGCCGGTCACCATCGTCGGGCCGGAAGGGGCCATCAGCTTGTCTGGCGGAGCCGGCGGTGGCGCCTTCGTGGCCCGGCGGCACGTCCACCTGAGCGATGTCACCGCGGCCGAGCTGGGCGTCAAGCACGGCGATCTGCTGGAACTGCGCATCGACGGCGCCCGCCCCGCCACCCTGCACGGCGTCCTGGTGCGGGTCAAGGCCGGCTGGCGCACCGAAGTCCACCTGGATACCGATGAGGCCAACGCCTGCGGCGTTCGCAACGGCCAAACGGCGACGCTGGTGATCCGAAAGTAGAGGGATGCTTCGGCGGCCCTCAGCATGACTAGGAACAAGGCGACAGTGATGACCGACCAAGCGTTGATCGACAAGATCGTGGCTCGTGTGCTGGCCCTGCTGGGCGGCCAGCCGGTAGACGCGTCCCGCCGCAGTGTGTTGATGCTGTTCAGCGGCGCCAGCACCGGCTACGTCGTGGGCATGGAGGCGATCCGGCGGCTGACCGGCGCCGAACATGCCCTCACTGTGGTGCTGACGCCTGCGGCCTACCACATCATCACACCGGAGCAGGTGCGCAAGGCCGGCGCGGCCCGGATCATCGCTCCCGGCGAGTGGGTCGATGCGCCCGGGCTGGTCAAACAGGCCGACCTGGTGCTGATCCCCACGATGTCGATGAACCTGGCGGCGCGGCTGGCCCTCGGCCTGATGGACTCGCTGATCACCACCCTGGCCCTGGGCTCACTGCTGGCCGGCAAGGGGGTGGTGACCGTTAAGGATGGCGCCGACCCCGACGGCAACGCCGGCCTGGTGTTTGGTGCAACCGATGGCACGGCGCCGCTGCTGCGCCAGACGCTGGCCGGACACCTCGGCACGCTCAGCGACTACGGCATGGAACTGGTGGCCGAGGCCGACTTTCTTTTCACAGTCGAACAGCGGCTGTTGGCTCCTGCCAGCCCTATGCTGAGCCCCAGCGCCTTGCCGGCGGCGGCAGCGGTCGCGCGTAGGGCCGGCTTCGTGACCGCCACCGATCTGCAGGCGCTGCCATCCGGCTCGGCGCTGCGGCTGGCAGCCGGCGCCCGGCTGACCCCCCAGGCCCAGGACCTGGCCCGGCGGCTCCAGCTGAGGCTGATGCTGGAGTAAAGGCAAGCAATCAACCCAAGAAACCGGGGCTTTTCCCAGGAAACCGGTTTCTGAGATGCCCAAGGACAACAACCATGCAACTGGCGCAAGTAGTAGGTACAGTAGTTTCCACCCGCAAAGAAGATGCGCTGATCGGCCACAAGCTGCTGATCCTGTCCGTTCTCGACCCCCGCGGCCAAACGACGGCGGGCGAACTGCTGGTGGCCATCGACGCTCTGGGTGCGGGCGTCGGCGAAACAGTGCTGATCGCCCGCGGCGGTGCGGCGCGGGTCAACCTGCCGGCCGCCACCCCGGTCGACGCCCGGGTCATCGGCATCGTCGACACGATGGACGTGCGCTGATGGGCATCTACACGCGCGGCGGAGACGCAGGCGATACGTCGCTGCTCGGCGGTGTACGCGTCCCTAAAGACACCTTGCGCATCGAGGTCTACGGCACCGTCGACGAGGCGACCTCGGCCATGGGGCTGGCGCGCGCCACGACCAGGCAAGACGACCTGTGCCGGGAGATCATCGCCTTGCAGGGCGAGCTGATCGGCGTGATGGCCGAGCTGGCTACGGCGCCCGACGCCGACGCCGGCAAGCTGCACATGATCCAGCTCACCCCGGTGCAGGCGGCCCAGGTAGAGCGGCTGGAGCGGACCATCGACCACTACGAGGCGCAGCGCATCCCCACCCACCATTTTGTGCGGCCGGGTGGAGCGGTGGCCTCAGCGGCTCTGGACATGGCCCGCACCTTCGTGCGCCGCGCCGAGCGGCGGCTGATAACCCTGAGCCGGGAGCAGGATGTCAACCCCTACCTGATCAAGTACTTGAACCGCCTGTCTGACCTGTTGTACGTGATGGCGCGCATGGACGAGCAGCGCGAGGTCGAGCAGGTGGTGATCAACCAGCTGGCAGAGTCGTTCAGAATGACAGGACATGAGTTCGTCGCTGGAGCGCATGGCGTCACGGCGCAACGGGAAACTCACAATCAACGCGCGACAAGGAGCGGAGAGATGAACATGGTGCTAACGCTTGCCGACTGTGACCGCATGATCGAGGCGGGCCTGCGCCGGGCCAGGGAAGTCGGCGTGCCGATGGTGCTGGCGGTAGTTGATGCTGGCGGCAACCTGATCGAAACGCGCCGCATGGACGACGCTTTGATCGTGAGCATCACCCTGGCGCCGCACAAAGCCTACACCGCGGCCACGGTGCGCATAGCCACGCACACCTTGGCCGAGCTGGCGCAGCCCTCGGCGCCCCTCTATGGCATCGACGTCAACATCCCCAACCTGACCCTGGTGGGCGGCGGCCTGCCGCTCCACCAGGACGGACGGTTGGCCGGCGCCGTGGGCGTCAGCGGCGGCAGCGTGGAGCAGGATATCGACGTGGCCCAGGCGATGGTGGCCGCGCTCTAGGCAGTACGACACGGAGGAACAATGACTGTGATGATTGCAGAAGCTCAGCTTGACGACATCATCCGGCGGGTGCTGAACAGGATGGACGTCAGCCGTCCACCCGTCACCAGTGCCTATCGCGGCGCCTATGCCACGGCTGATCAGGCGCTGGAGGCGGTCTACCGGGCACAGCTTGCCTACGGGCGGGTCAGTATTGCCCGGCGCAAGGCGATCATCGACGCGATCCGTGAAGTGGTCATCGAGAATGCCCAGCGCCTCGCGCAGATGGCGGTCGAAGAGACCCGGATGGGCCGCGTTTCGGATAAAGTGCTCAAGCACCTGTTGGTGGCGGACAAAACGCCAGGCGTGGAAGCGCTGCCCAGCGCCGCCTACATCGGGGACGACGGCCTGACTGTGGAAGAGCCGGCGCCTTTTGGCACCATCCTGGCTGTCACGCCGACCACCAATCCTACAGCGACCATCATCAACAACGCGATCAGCATGTTAGCGGCCGGCAACACGGTCTTCTTCGCGCCGCATCCAAGAGCACTGAAGACTTCGCTGGTCTGCATCGACCTGCTCAACGAGGCGATCGAAAACGCCGGTGGGCCACCCAACCTGCTGGTGAGCATGGCAGCAGTGGATCTGAACGTGGTGACTGACGTGCTGATGAAGCACCCGCGCATTGCCCTCACCTGCGTGACCGGTGGCACGGCCGTAGTGGATCTGGCGCTGACCCGCGGCAAACGCGTCATCGGCGCAGCGGCAGGCAACCCACCCGCGTTGGTCGACGACACGGCCAACCCGGAAAAGGCCGCCAGGGAGATCATCGCCGGCCATTCCTTCGACAACAACTTGCCCTGCACCTCGGAAAAAGAAGTGGTCGTCACCGCCGGCATCGCCGATGCTTTGATGGGCTGCTTCCGCCAGTCGCCCGACGCGGTGGTGCTGGACAGCAGCTACTTGCCTCGCCTCGAACAGGTGGTGTTGAACGACAAGCGCAGCGGTCCGTGCCCCGACTTCATCGGCAAGAACGCCAATGTAGTGCTGCGCCAGCTGGGCATCGAGGCTGGCGACGACGTACGAGCGTTGATCGTCGAGGTGGACAAGAACCATCCCTTCGTGCGCCACGAGTGTATGATGCCCGTGCTGGGCGTCGTCCGGGTGGGCAACTTCGAAGAGGCGGTGGACGTGGCGGTCGAGGTGGAAGGTGGGCTGCGCCACTCCGCCATCATCCACTCGGCCAACATCTACCACATGAGCGAGTTCGGCAAAGCCATCAACACCACAGTTTTCGTCAAGAACGCGCCCAGCTACGCGGCGCTGGGCTTTGGTGGCGAAGGCTTCACCAGCTTCACCATCGCCGGCCGCACCGGCGAAGGCATGACGACAGCGCGCACTTTCACCCGCATTCGTCGCTGCACCTTGGTGGGCGCGTTCTCGCTGGTGTGAGCTCTTAAAGCCGGGTTGTTTGCCGAAAAACCCGGCTTCCCGACAGATCTGACAGGAGTCTGGCATGGACAAAGCGATTGCAGACCTGGTTCAGGCGGCCGGCGTGACCGGAGCCGGCGGCGCGGGGTTTCCCACCCACATCAAGCTGGCCGCGCGCAGCGAAGTGGTAATCGCCAACGGCGCCGAGTGCGAGCCGTTGAGCCACGTAGACCAGGAACTCATGATTCACCATGCGCCTGAGGTGGTGGCTGGCCTGCAGGCGGTGATGCGGGCCACCGGCGCCGAACGTGGCGTGTTAGGCGTCAAGAAGAAGTACACGGCCGCCATCGCCGCGCTGCGCCAGGCTATGCACAGCGGGGGCGACGCCAGCCTGTCGCTCTTCGAGCTGGGCAACTTCTACCCGGCCGGCGACGAGCATGTGCTGGTCTACGATGTACTGGGCCGGGCAGTGCCCGAAGGCGGCATCCCCCTCAACGTCGGCGTGGTCGTCCAGAACATCGAGACCCTGTTCAACATCCACGCTGCGCTGGCCGGCCAGCCGGTCACCCACAAGCACATCACCGTGATCGGCGAGGTGCGGCAGCCGGTGACTGTGCGCGTGCCCGTCGGCGTCTCCCTGCGCGAGGTGCTGGCCTTGGCCGGCGGTGCGGTGACGCCGGACCCGGTCGTGCTCAACGGCGGCGCCATGATGGGGCATGTGGCTGCCAGCCTGGATGAGCCGGTGACCAAGCGCACCAAGCTACTGCTGGTGCTGCCCTACGACCACCAGTTGAGCGTCAAGGCGCGCCAGTCGCGCAGCGGGATCGAGCTGCAGGCCATATCGGCCTGCGACCAGTGCTACATGTGTACCGACTACTGCCCGCGCCACGCCCAGGGGCATGCCATCCAGCCGCACAAGCTGATCCTCCTGCTGGCCTCCGGTATCCCGCTGACCGATGCCCAGATGGCCGGTGCGCTGCTGTGCTGCGAATGCCGTACCTGCAACTACGCCTGCCCGGTGCATCTGGCGCCGGGCGACATTGCCATCGCGGTCAAGCACGACCTGCTCAAGGCCGGCCTCAAGAACCCCTATCACCGCCACACCGAGGTCGATCCCTACCGCGATTTCCGGCGCGTGCCCATGTACCGCCTGATCAATCGCCTGGGGCTGAACCGCTACGACGTGCCCGCGCCGCTGATTGAGAACCATCCCGGGGGGACCGGCGTGACCGCCGAGTTCCAGCGGGTGCGGCTGGCCTTCAGCCAGCATCTGGGCGTTGCCGCCCTGCCGGTAGTCCAGACAGGCGATCGGGTTCAAGCCGGCGACGTGATTGGCGAGATACCGCCCGCAGCCATGGGCGCGCGCGTCCATGCCAGCCTGAGCGGCGTGGTCCGTGACGTGACCCCTGACTTCATTGTGATCGAGGCAAACTGATGATGAACGCACGAGCTGAAGCCCCCAAAGCGATTGGCATGATCGAGATGCGCAGCATTGCGCGCGGCATGTTGACGGCCGATGTGATGCTCAAGCAAGGCAACGTGGAGCTGCTGCGGGCGCACGTGGTCTGCCCCGGCAAGTACGTGATTCTGATCGCCGGCGCGATCAGCCAGGTGCGCAGCGCCATCGATGCCGGGCAGCGGGCCACCCCCGAGGTGCTGGTGGACACCTTCGTCCTGCCCAACGTCCACCCCAGCGTCTTTCCGGCCCTGACCGCCACCACCGAGGTTGACAATGTGCGCGCCGTGGGTGTGATCGAGACCTTCACCCTGGCCGCCTCCATCGTGGCCGCCGACGCCGCAGTCAAGGCCGCAGGAGTCGAGTTGATCGAGATCCGCCTGCCTTTTGCTCTAGGCGGCAAGGCCTTCGTGGTCTTCACCGGCGAGATCAGCGCCGTGCGCGCCGGTGTCAACAGCGCGGTCGGGCTACTCAAAGACGAGGGTGTCATCGATTCCTTCGTCGTTATCCCCTCGCCCCATAAGGATCTGGTCGAGAAGCTGTTGTAGGACCGGCACCGGTCTTGCCGCACTTGACCGCCGTGGTCAGGTAGACGCCCAGGTCGAGGATGTCCTGCACCGATGCCATCGACAGCGCTTTGGCACCCGTCATACGGGTAGAGTTCCGGTTGGCGGGGTATTTCGTTGATGATTGCCAGGATCACCCGGCCGCGGGTGGCCATCAGGTCATGATAGAATTGGACGACGCGCAGCAGGTCCGCTTCGCCATTGCCGCTGTACCTGACACCGGCGACCGCGAAACGCTCAGCTTACTGCTCCACGACAGTCCGCATCAACTTCTCTTTGTTGCCAAGCCTTTCCCGCCACCAGGAGCGAGGCGAGTCCGGATTTCATTGCCCGCCTGGAGACAAAAGCGCGCGCCGCTGGCGCCAGGGACATCGCTTACGTACAGGTGCCGCGCAATGCTATCTTTCGCGACAAAGGGATTCCGGCGGAATATGCCATCCTCTTCACGGTCGAGATGGACAAGGATCCCATTCAACGGCGCCCAGTTTCCAGTGCCAGTTTGGAAGTATCAGTGCGGAGAGCTAGCCGATCAGCCGGAGCGCGGCTGCGATGTCCTCGGCGATCATCTGGCGCTTGCTCTTCTCGATGAAGAAGCTGGGGCCGGCCTGCAGGTAGGAGGGAAAGGCCCGCTGGCCCTGAAAGGTGTAGGCCGGGCCGCGCAGCTTGTAGGTGGAACCGGCCGGGATCACGCGCGGTTGGCCGGTGCGCCTGGCTATCGCGTTGACGGCCTTGATGGCCACGTCGCCCATCAGCAGGTAGGCTTGCACGTTGGGAAAGAGCGCCAGCTCCTGCTCCAGGATGCGCGAGCACTCGACGACCGTGGCGGCCTGGATGCCATAGCCGGTCTTGCCGCACTTGACCGCCGTGGTCAGGTAGACGCCCAGGTCGAGGATGTCCTGCACGGACTCCACCGCCGCGCCAGCGTCCTGGAACGCTTGCACCGT
>Ga0105090_10000641_pt1 | contig 17735 bp, 18 predicted proteins | sample PPLLak3March2015_FD_79110 | JGI IMG/M metagenome (GOLD analysis project Ga0105090, IMG submission 79110) | Freshwater sediment microbial communities from Prairie Pothole Lake near Jamestown, North Dakota, USA - PPLs Lake P7 Core (1) Depth... | ecosystem: Environmental > Aquatic > Freshwater >... | reverse complement strand
TGGGAAGGCGGCGGCGAGTACAACGTGGCGCGCGCAATGCGCAAGTGCTGGGGCAAGCGCGCCGCCGTGGTGACCGCGCTGCCCAAGAACGACCTGGGCTGGCTGGTCGAGGACCTCATCATGCAGGGCGGCGTCGACATGTCGCACGTCAAGTGGCGCGACCACGACGGCCTCGGCCGCAACACGCGCGTGGGGCTCAACTTCACCGAAAAGGGCTTCGGCATCCGCGCGGCACTCGGCTGCTCGGATCGCGGCCACTCGTCGGCGTCGCAGATCAAGCCCGGCGAGTTCGACTGGGAACGCATCTTCGGCGAGGAGGGCGTGCGCTGGTTCCACACCGGCGGCATCTTCGCGGCGCTCGACGCCGGCACGGCCGAGGCGGTCATCGAGGCCGTCGAGGCGGCGCGCAAGCATGGCACCATCGTGTCCTACGATCTCAACTACCGCGCGTCGCTGTGGAAGAGCCAGGGGGGCCAGGCCGCGGCACAGAAGGTCAACCGGCACATCGCCAAGTACGTCGACGTGATGCTCGGCAATGAGGAAGACTTCACCGCCTGCCTCGGCTTCGAGGTCGAGGGCCTCGACGAGCACATCTCCGAGGTCGACCCGGCGAACTTCAAGAAGATGATCGTTGAGGCGTCGCGCCAGTTCCCGAACTTCAAGGTTGCGGCGACCACGCTGCGCAACGCGAAGACGGCGTCGTTCAACGACTGGTCGGCGATCCTGTACGCGGGCGGGCAGTTCTACCAGTCGATGCTGCGCGAGAACCTCGAGATCTACGACCGCGTGGGTGGCGGCGACGGCTTCGCCTCGGGGCTCGCCTACGCGTTCCTCGAAGGCAAGGGCCCGCAGGCGGCGGTCGAGTACGGCGCGGCACACGGTGCGCTTGCCATGACCACGCCGGGCGATACGTCGATGGTGCGCACGGCCGAGGTCGAGGCGGTGATGAAGGGCAAGGGGGCGCGCGTCATCCGCTGAGCCGGTTCGGGGCGGAGGCGCCGACCCTTCAGCTGCGCGGCGCCCCCTCACCCCAACCCTCTCCCCCGGTTCCGGGGGAGAGGGGGTATTCCTCCCTCTCCCGCTTGCGGGAGAGGGTAGGGGTGAGGGTGTCCGACCTGCCGTGGCGACCTCACGGGCGCTAGCGCGGCTCGAACTTGAGCGCCGCCGAGTTCATGCAGTAACGCAGCCCCGTGGGCTCCGGGCCGTCGGGGAACACGTGCCCGAGGTGCGCGTCGCACGCCGCGCAGACGACCTCGGTGCGGCGCATGAAGAAGCCGCTGTCGTCCTTCTCGGCGACGCTTGCTTGGTCCAGCGGCGCGTGGAACGACGGCCAGCCGGTGCCGGAATCGAACTTCGTCGCGGCGTCGAACAGCGGCTTGCCGCAGCACACGCAGGCGTACGTGCCCGGCCGGTGCTCGTCCCAGTGCTCGCCGGTGAAGGCGCGCTCGGTTCCTTTCTTGCGCGTCACGCGGTACTGCTCGGGGGTCAGCTCGGCGCGCCACTGCGCGTCGGTCTTCTTCTCCTTTTCCGCCATGGTGCGGGCCTCCTCGCCCGGTCGCTTGGTATAGTCCCATGTTACGCCCCGCGCCCCAGTTCGGTAGCGCGTGCCCGCTCTTTACACGCCTTGGACGCATCCCCCGCCGACACGTTCCGCCGCGACGCCCGCGTCATAGGGTTGGTCGGCATCGCGCACGGGATGTCGCACCTGTTCCAATTGGTGCTGCCGCCGCTCTTCCCCCTGCTGCGCGAGGAGTTCGGCGTGTCGTGGACGCTTCTGGGGGCACTGGTCGGCACGTTCTACGCGGCCTCCGGCGTGACGCAGTTCGCCGCCGGCTTCTACGTCGACAGGGTGGGCGCACGGCCGGTCCTGCTGACGGGGCTCGCGTTGTTGGCCGGCGGCACGCTGCTCGCCTCGCTGGTGCCCGGGATCGGCTGGCTGTTTCCCGTGGTGGCGCTGATGGGCGTCGGCAACGGCGTCTTCCATCCGGCCGACTTCGCGATCCTGAACGCCAATGTCGCGCCGCAGCGGCTCGGCCACGCGTACTCCACGCACGGCATCGGCGGCACCCTGGGTTATGCGCTGGCCCCGGTGGCGAGCTTCGGCCTCGCGTCGATCGTCGGGTGGCGCGGCGCGCTCGTCATCGTCGGCATCGTGGGCCTGGTGGTGCTGGGCCTGCTCGCGACCCAACGGGCCTATCTTGCCTCCGAGCGCCATCCGGAGGCGCACTTGCACACGGTGCGCGGCAGCCTCGCGCTGTTCTGGCAATCCTCGATCCTCGCGTGCTTCGCCTATTTCATCGTGCAGACCATGGCCGGCGTTGGCATGCAGACGTTCGCCGGCAGCGCGCTCAACGACGGCTTCGCGGTGCCGCTCGTGCTCGCCAACTCGGCGGTGACGGCCTACCTGCTCGGCGGCGCGCCGGGCATCCTCATCGGCGGCTTTCTCGCCACGCGCACCGACCGGCACGACCGGGTCGCGGCACTCGGCCTCGCGACCGCCGCGGTCCTCACCGCGATCGTCGCGTTCGGTCTGCCCGTGCCGCTGCTGCTGCCGATCTTCGCCGGCATCGGCTTTGCGATGGGCGCGACGGGACCATCGCGCGACCTGATCGTACGCAGCGCGACACCGCGCGGCGCCTCCGGCCGCGTGTACGGCTTTGTCTACTCCGGCCTGGACCTTGGCGCCACGCTGGGCCCGCTCTGGCTCGGGCTGATGCTCGACCAGCACATGGCGCAGGCGATGTTCCTCGCGATCGCGGGGCTGTTCGCGCTGTCGATCGTCACCGTGCTCTCGGCGCGGCGGGCGATCGTCGCGCGCTGAAAGGACGCGGAATCATGGACCTCGGCATCGCAGGGCGGCGCGCGCTGGTGTGTGCGTCGAGCAAGGGACTCGGACGCGGCTGCGCGCAGGCGCTGGCGGATGCCGGCTGCGAGGTGACGATCCTCGCGCGCACCGCGGCCGAGGTGGAGCGTGCCGCGCAGGAGATCGGGCAGCGCGCGGGACGACAAGTGGCGTGGCTTGCCTGCGACATCACCACGGCGGAAGGCCGGGCGCAGGCGCTGGCCGCGTGCCCTCAGCCTGACATCCTGGTCAACAACGCCGGCGGCCCGCCCCCCGGGGATTTCCGCGATTGGACGCGCGAGCACTGGATCCACGCTCTGGACGCGAACATGCTGACGCCGATCGAGCTGATCAAGGCGACGGTCGACGGCATGATCGAGCGCAAGTTCGGGCGCATCGTCAACATCACCTCGTCAGCGGTGAAGGCGCCCATCGACATCCTTGGCCTGTCCAACGGCGCGCGCAGCGGGCTCACCGGCTTCGTCGCCGGGCTTGCGCGCAAGGTGGCGCGACACAACGTGACGATCAACAACCTGCTGCCGGGGCCGTTCGACACCGACCGGCTCGCGTCGAACTTCGCCACGCGCGCGAAGGTCGCGGGGGCCAGCATGGAGACGCTGCGCGCCCAGGCGGCGGCGACGAACCCCACGGGGCGCTTCGGGCGCCCTGAGGAGTTCGGCGCGGCCTGCGCGTTCCTGTGCAGCGCGCAGGCGAGCTTCATCGTCGGCCAGAACCTGCTGATCGACGGCGGCCAGTACCCCGGTACGTTTTGACGTGGATACCCGATGTCGCTTGCCCGATCCCCGATCCCTGTCAACTGTCACCTGATCCCTGATCCCTGAGCATGATCGACCTCCACTACTGGACCACGCCCAACGGCCACAAGGTCACCATCTTCCTCGAGGAAACCGGGCTGCTGTACCGCATCAAGCCGGTGAACATCGGCAAGGGCCACCAGTTCCATCCCGAGTTCCTCGCGATCTCGCCGAACAACCGCATCCCCGCGATCGTCGACCACGCGCCGCCCGACGGCGGCGCGCCGCTGACGCTGATGGAGTCGGGCGCGATCCTCCTCTACCTCGCCGGCAAGACCGGCCGCTTCTATCCCGCCGACCTGCGCGGCCGCTGCGAGGTCATGCAGTGGCTGTTCTGGCAGATGGCGGGCCTGGGGCCGATGGCGGGGCAGACGCACCACTTCGTCCACTACGCGCCGGACAAGATCGACTACGCGGTCGACCGCTACGTGCGCGAGACGGGTCGCCTGTACGGCGTGCTGAACAAGCGCCTCGCCGACCGCGAGTTCGTCGCCGGCGACTACTCGATCGCCGACATGGCCTGCTACCCGTGGGTGCTGCCGCAGCGGCAGAAGCAGGACATGGCGCACTTCCCGCACCTCGCGCGCTGGAAGGAAGCGATCGCGGCGCGACCGGCGGTGCAGCGAGCCTACGCGCTGGCGAAGGATGTCAACCCGCAGGCCAAGCCGCCGACCAGCGCCGAGGAGCGCAAAGTGCTGTTCGGCCAGGATCGCACCACCGTCCGGTAGGTCAGGAGGGTCAGACCCTCATTCCCATGGTTCCTTGGCGGATGGTCGCGCGATCTTGGGGAATGAGGGTCTGACCCTCGTTTCTCGATGCCGCGGCGGGCGCTTCACACGTCCGCGGCGATCGGGATCGCGCCGGGGACAGCGGCGGCGCGCTCGATCGCCGCCTCCAGCGTGCCGTCGACGTCGAAGGCGGTGTCGCCCTCGGCAGGCGGGGCGCCGGTGGCGCGCACGGCCGCGAAGTCGAACAGTTGGCGGTCGAGCAGGTGCGAGCGCGTCACCGTGGAGAGTGCGGAGAAGATCGAGTCGAGCCGTCCGGTGTGCTTGCGCTCCCACTCGCGCAGCATGGCCGTGACCTGCTTGCGCTGCAGGTGCTCCTGCGAGCCGCAGAGGTTGCAGGGGATGATCGGGAAGGCCATGGCCTCGGCGTAGCGCGCGAGGTCGCGCTCGCGCACGTAGGCGAGCGGGCGGATCACGACGTTGCGGCCGTCGTCGGAGGCGAGCTTCGGCGGCATCGTCTTGAGCTTGCCGCCGAAGAACAGGTTGAGGAAGAACGTCGCCATCAGGTCGTCGCGGTGGTGGCCGAGCGCGATCTTCGTCGCGCCCGCCTCCTGCGCCACGCGGTAGAGCACGCCGCGGCGCAGCCGCGAGCACAGCGAGCACAGGGTCCCGCCCTCGGGGATCACGCGCTTGACCACGCTGTAGGTGTCCTGCTCCTCGATGCGGAAGGGCACGCCGCGGCCGGCGAGGTAGCGCGGCAGCACGTCGGCGGGAAACCCCGGCTGCTTCTGGTCGAGGTTCACCGCGATCACCTCGAAGCGCACGGGCGCCGCGTCCTTGAGGGTGAGCAGGATGTCGAGCAGCCCGTAGCTGTCCTTGCCGCCGGACAGGCAGACCATCACGCGGTCGCCCTCGGCGATCATCGCGTAGTCGGCGATCGCCTGGCCCACGAGCCGCCGCAGCCTCTTGCGCAGCTTGTTCGTCTCGAATTCGGCCTTGCGCGGGTCGCGAGGCCGCACGGCCGCATCGGCTTCAGCAGCAGCGCGGTCCTGCACGTCGGGCGAAAGGCGCTCCATGGCGACGGATTGTACCGTCGCGTTGGGGGCAGCCCCTCAGTCCCGAAGGGGGAACGCCGCTCCCTCAGGGGGCAGCGAACGAAGCGAGCGTGGGGGTCGTCATCTCAGTGGCGCCGGGCCGTCCCAAGCCACTGATCCGCCCCCTTTGGGGGCAGCGAGCAAAGCGAGCGTGGGGGTCGTCATCTCAGTCGGCGGCGGCCGACTCCGACAGGTCGGCCAGCGCCTGCGCCTCGCGCGGGGAGAGCAGGGCGACGAACCCAAGGCCCGCCAACTGGGTGAGGTCGCGCTCCAGCCGCGCCGGTGCAAGGTGGTGCAGAGCGGCAAAGTGGGCGAGGCCACGCGGCCGGTCGAGCAGCACCAGCACGCGTCGCTGGGCGATCGACAGGCCCTGCGCGGGGCGCTGGGCTTCCGCCTCGCCGGCGAAAGTGCGCACGCAGATGGTGGTCGGCTCGAAGTGCATCGGGCAAGTTCCGGATGTCGGCCTGCAGTGCAGCAATCGACATGCCCGGGCGCGGCATGCCCGACGAGCGGTTGCGCGGCGCGAGCTTCGGCTAAACTTGCGTCGGCCTGTCCGACCGTGGGGAGCCTCGAGCACCGTGCAGACGATCCTGATAGCGAATCCGAAGGGGGGCAGCGGCAAGACGACCGTGGCGACGAACGTGGCCGGCTTTCTCGCCGGCAAGCGCCAGCGGGTGGTGCTCGCCGACGAGGACCCGCAGCAGTCCTCGACGCAGTGGCTGGCGCGGCGGCCGGCGCTGTTCCCCCTCGTGCGCCCGATGCCCGAAGACCGCCGCGAGCTGCGCGAGACCGGCGCGCACTACGTCGTGATCGACAGCCCGGCCGGCCTTCACGGCGAGCGGCTGCGCGACGAGATCCGCCGCGCCGACGTGATGCTCGTGCCGATCACACCATCGGTCTTCGACATGGCCGCGACCGCGCGCTTCCTCGGACAGATTGCGGAGTACAAGGCGGTGAAGGGCGGCGAACTCGCGGTGGCGCTGGTCGGCAACCGCGTGGATCCGCGCACGCACAGTGCGGCTGAACTGGACGCGTTCCTGCAGGGCGGGCCGTTCCCGGTGATCGCGCGTCTGCGCGACACGCAGGTCTACGTGCACTGCGCGCGCGACGGCGCCTCGGTGTTCGACCTGCCGCGCTCGCGCGCGGAGGCCGACTGGGAGCAGTGGAAGCCGCTTACGCGCTGGCTGGCGCGGCAGGCACGCGCAGCGCTCTGAGCGGGCCGCGCCAGGCGCGCGACGTCACTTCTTCGCGGCGAACTTCTTGCGGCACTCGCCGATCGGTTCGCTGTAGACCTTCGGCTTCCACTCCCCTCCGGTCCGTGAGACGTAGTTCGCCACGATGCGATAGCGCGTGCAGGGCGCCGTGTCGATCTCGAGGTCGTGGTACTCGGGTCGGAAGATGCCGCGCGCGCTCTCGAAGTGCAGCGAGATCGTGTGCTTGCCCGGTGGGACAGGGTCGGAGTGGCGCGGATTGCGCGGGCTCGCGCCGTCGATCTTGCTGATGGCCAACGGTGATTCCCTGCGTGGCTCCGAAGGGTCGCCGCTCTCGATGAGCGCGTAAGGCTGGTCGTAGGGTCCGGCGAGCGCGGATCCGGCAAAGATCGCCAGGCTGGCGGCGAGCAGGCGAAGCATGGAGCCCTCCCGAGGGGCGACTGGCTGCACGATCATAAGCGCTGCTTTGGAGTTCCCCGGGGCGCCTCGCCGGCGCCGAAAACAAAGACGCCGGCGCGTGGCCGGCGTCTTCGTCACGCGAGCAGAGCGACTTACTTCTTCGGGGCGGCCGCGTCCTTGGCGGCTTCGACGGCCTTCGCGGCGGCGTCCTTGGTCGCGTCGGCGGCCTTGGTGGTCGCGTCGGCGGCGGCCTTGGTGGCGTCGGTCGCCGCGGCCTTGGTCGCGTCGGCGGCCTTCGCGGCCGCGTCGGCAGCGGCCTTGGTGGCGTCGGTCGCCGCGGCCTTGGTCGCGTCGACGGCCGCCGAGGCAGCGGCCTTCGACGCTTCGGCCGCCTTGGCGGCTTCGGCCTTCGCCTTGTCGGCGGCCTGTTGCGAGGACTGGCCGCAGGCGGCCAGCGTGGCCGCGAGCGCCAGCGCGGTCAGCGTGGCAATGGTGCGCATTTTCGAGGATTCTCCGAGGGGGGTGGTGCCAGGCGTGCTGGCCAACGAAGCAGCGCACAATTCGGGGCGCCGCAAACATGAAATTATAGCCGAATCCGGCCGTTGTCTACAGTCGGGGCCGCGCCCTGCCGTTTTGCCCGGAGGCAGGGTTGCGGCACTGCAACATCCGGGGGTGGCCCGGGACACCCCGGCGCCTAGGCGACCAGCTCGCGCAGCACGTAGGGCAGGATCCCGCCGTGGCGGTAGTAGTCGACCTCGATCGGGGTGTCGATGCGGCAGAGCACCGCCACCTCGCGGCGCTTGCCGTCCTTGCCGGTGATGCCCAGCACCAGGTCCTGCTGCGGCCTGATGGCTGCGGGCACCTCGACGTCGAACGCCTCGTCGCCGCGGATGCCCAGCGACTCGGCGCTGTCGCCGCCCTTGAACTGCAGGGGCAGCACGCCCATGCCGACCAGGTTGCTGCGGTGGATGCGCTCGAAGCTCCGCGCGATCACCGCCTTCACGCCAAGCAGCTGCGTTCCCTTGGCGGCCCAGTCGCGCGAGCTGCCCGTGCCGTATTCCTCGCCACCGAATACGACGGTCGGCGTTCCCTGGGCGACGTACTTCATCGCCGCGTCGTAGATGAACAGTTGCTCGCCCGAGGGCTGGAACAGCGTGACGCCGCCTTCCTCGCGGGTGCCGTCGGCCTTCAACGGCAGCATCAGGTTCTTGATGCGCACGTTGGCGAACGTGCCGCGCATCATCACCTCGTGGTTGCCGCGGCGGCTGCCGTAGCTGTTGAAATCGGCCCGCATGACGTTGTTCGCCACCAGCCACTTGCCCGCGGGCGAGTTTTCCTTGATCGAGCCGGCGGGCGAGATGTGATCGGTGGTGACCGAATCGCCGAAGATGCCCAACGCGCGCGCGCCGCGGATGCTGCCGCTCGCCTTGGGCGTCATGCCGAAGCCGTCGAAGAACGGCGGCTTGGCGATGTACGTGGACTTCGGCCAGTCGTACACCTGCCCGCTGCTGCCGGAGATCGCCTTCCACATCGGGTTCGCGTTGGCGAGGTCGCCGTAGAGCCGGCGGAAGGTCGCCGCGTCGCGCGCGACGGGAAGCACCGCCGCGATCTCGTGCGACGTCGGCCAGATGTCGCGCAGGTACACCGGCTTGCCGTCGCTGCCGGTCCCCAGGGGCTCCTTGGTGAGGTCCTTCTGCACGGTGCCGGCCAGCGCGTACGCGACGACCAGCGGCGGCGAGGCGAGGAAGTTCGCCTTGAGGTTCGGGTGGATGCGCGCCTCGAAGTTGCGGTTGCCCGAGAGCACGGCTGCGCACACGAGGTCGTTGGCCGTGATGGCCTCGTTGAACTCCGGGGCGAGGTCGCCGGCATTGCCGATGCAGGTCGTGCAGCCGTAGGCGGCGACGTTGAAGCCGAGCTTCTCGAGGTAGGGCAGCAGCTCCGCCTTCGCGAGGTACTCGGTGACCACGCGGGATCCCGGGGCAAGCGATGTCTTGATGTGCGGTGCGACCTTGAGCCCCTTTTCGACGGCCTTCTTCGCGAGCAGTCCCGCGGCGAGCAGCACGCTCGGGTTCGACGTGTTCGTGCACGAGGTGATCGCGGCGATGAGCACGTCGCCGTGCCCGAGGCCGATACCGTTGGCCGCGGTCACTCGCTTGCCCAGCTCGGTGGCCGGCTTGGCGAAGCCGTTCTCCGCAGCGGGCTTGGCGAACAGCTCGGCGAACTTCGCCTTGAGGTCGCTCAGCTCGATGCGGTCCTGCGGGCGCTTCGGCCCGGCGAGCGACGGCTTGATCGAGGCGAGGTCGAGCTTGACCGTCTTCGTGTAGTCGATCTCGCCGGCACGCGGCATGCCGTAGAGGCCCTGCGCCTTGAAGTAGCCGGCGAAGGCCTCGATCTCGGCGTTCGTGCGCCCGGTGAAGCGCAGGTAGTCGACGGTGGCGTCGTCGACGGGGAAGAAGCCCATGGTCGCGCCGTACTCGGGGGCCATGTTGGCGATCGTCGCGCGGTCGGGGACGGCAAGGGTCGCCGCGCCTTCGCCGAAGAACTCGACGAACTTGCCGACCACCTTCTCCTTGCGCAGCATCTCGGTGACGGTCAGCACGAGGTCGGTGGCCGTCGTGCCCTCGGGCAGGCGGCCGGTCAGCTCGACGCCGACGACATCGGGGGTGAGGAAGTACACGGGCTGGCCGAGCATGCCCGCCTCGGCCTCGATGCCGCCCACGCCCCAGCCGACCACGCCGATGGCGTTGATCATCGTCGTGTGGCTGTCGGTGCCGACCAGCGTGTCGGGATAGAACACGCCGTCCTTGCAGTGCACGCCGCGCGCGAGGTATTCGAGGTTCACCTGGTGCACGATGCCGATCCCCGGCGGGACGACCTTGAACGTGTCGAAAGCCTGCATGCCCCACTTCATGAACTGGTAGCGCTCCTCGTTGCGCTGGAATTCGAGCTTCATGTTGAGGTCGAGCGCGTCCTTCGTCCCGTAGTGGTCGATCATCACCGAGTGGTCGACGACGAGGTCGACCGGCACGAGTGGCTCGATCACCTTCGCGTCGCGGCCGAGCCCGTGCGCGACGTTGCGCATCGCGGCCAGGTCAGCGAGCAACGGCACGCCGGTGAAGTCCTGCAGCACGACGCGAGCGACCACGAACGGAATCTCGTCGACGCGTTCGGCGGTCGCGGCCCAGCCGGCGAGCTGTCGCACGTGCGCCTCGGTGACCTTCCTGCCGTCGCAGTTGCGCAGCACCGACTCCAGCACCAGGCGGATCGACACCGGCAGCCGCGACACCCTGGCCACCCCGGCCGCCTCGAGCGCGGGCAGCGAGTAGTAGCGGCCGGAGGCGCCGGACGGGAGTTTCAGTTCCTTGAGCGAATCGAACAGGTTGTGCATGGTGTCAGGGATCAGGGATCAGGGAACAGGGAACAGGGAACAGGGAACAGGGAACAGCAGGCAGGGCGGTCAGATCACCATCAGGTCGACGAACTCGTGCACCGGCGTGGCGGCGAGCTGCTTCGCGTCGAGCGCGACGTCGAGGATAGCCGCCTGCTGCTTCGCCGGGAAGCGCCGCGCGAGATTGGTACGGAACTTCTCGACCAGCACGGGGATGCCCTCCTTGCGGCGGCGGCGATGGCCGATCGGGTACTCGACGACGACCTCGCGCGTGCGGCTGCCGTCCTTGAACTCGACGGTGATGCCGTTGGCGATCGATCGCTTGTCGGGGTCGAGGTAGTCGCGCGTGAACTGCGCATCCTCCACGCACGTCATCCTGTCGCGCAACGCGTCGATGCGCGGGTCGGCGGCGACGCCATCCTCGTAGTCGGCGGCGGTGAGGCGGCCGAAGATCAAGGGTACTGCGACCATGTACTGGATGCAGTGGTCGCGGTCGGCCGGGTTGGCGAGCGGGCCCTGCTTGTCGATGATGCGGATCGCCGACTCGTGCGTGCGGATGGTGATCTTCGCGACGTCGGCGATGCGGTCGCGCACCAGAGGGTGGAGCTGCATCGCGCACTCGGCGGCAGTCTGCGCGTGGAACTCCGCCGGGAAGCTGATCTTGAACAGCACGTGCTCCATCACGTAGCTGCCGTAAGGGCGCTGGAAGCGGAACGCGTTGCCCTTGAACAGCACGTCGTAGAAGCCCCAGGTCTTCGCGGTCAGCACCGACGGATAGCCCATCTCGCCGGTGCGCGTCATCAGCGCCAGGCGCACGGCGCGCGAGGTGGCGTCGCCGGCGGCCCAGCTCTTGCGCGAGCCCGTGTTCGGCGCGTGGCGGTAGGTGCGCAGCGACTGCCCGTCGACCCAGGCGAGCGACACGGCGTCGATCACTTCGTCGCGCGAGAGCCCGAGCATCTGGGCGATGACGGCGGTCGAGGCGACCTTCACCAGCACCACGTGGTCGAGGCCCACGCGGTTGAAGCTGTTCTCCAGCGCCAGCACGCCCTGGATCTCGTGGGCCTTGATCATCGCCGTCAGCACGTCCTGCATCGTCAGCGCCGGCTTGCCGGCCGCCACGGCGGTGCGCGACAGCCAGTCGGCAGTCATCAGGATGCCGCCGAGGTTGTCGGAGGGGTGGCCCCATTCGGCGGCGAGCCAGGTGTCGTTGAAGTCGAGCCAGCGGATCATCGCGCCCAGGTCGAACGCGGCCTTCACGGGGTCGAGCTGATACGAGGTTCCCGGCACCTTCGCGCCGTTCGGCACGACCGTCCCGGGGACGACCGGGCCGAGCAGCTTCGTGCACGCCGGGTAGGACAGCGCCTCGAAACCGCAGCCCAGCGTGTCGATCAGGCAGTGCTGCGCCGTCTCGTAGGCCTCATTGCTGGCGATGCGGTAGCTCGCGACGTAGTCGGCGATGTCGACGAGGACCTGGTCGGGCCTGGGGCGGATGTTGCTGATGGGAGCGGACATGGGGATTCGCTGAAGCCTGGGTCTAGTACGGTTGACAGTTGGCGAGGATCGGCGGGGCCACGCCGGGCACGCCGAGGAAGCCGGTGTGCCCGCGCAGCCGCCACTCGAGATAGCGGTTGCCCGTGACGTAGCGAGCGTCGCCCGCCGTCTGCACGTAGCGGAGCGTGTAGCGCCTGCCGTCCCAGGACAGCGTGATCGGCTGCTTGCGCACGTCCTTGAACGCCGGGTACCGCACCGCGACCGCGTCGCCGCCATCGCAGCGGTAGGCGAGGACGAACGGATGGTCCTCGCGCGGGTCCTCCGAGGGCTTCTGGGCGCTCACGGCCGCGGCGCCGAGGACGAGCGCCGCCGCCGCGACTTGCGGGAGACCGGCGCGAAGCCCCTTCACGCGCGCTGCTCCAGCGGCACGAACTTCTGATCCTCCGGCCCGATGTAATTGGCCGACGGCCGGATGATCTTGCCGTCCTCGCGCTGCTCGATGACGTGCGCAGCCCAGCCGGAGGTGCGCGAGATCACGAACAGCGGTGTGAACATGGCGGTGGGCACGCCCATCATGTGGTAGCTGACCGCCGAGTACCAGTCGAGGTTGGGGAACATCTTCTTCGCGTCCCACATCACCTGCTCCAGGCGCGCGGCGATGTCGAACAGCTTCATGCTCTTCGCCGACTGCGACAGCTTGCGCGCAACCTCCTTGATGATGTTGTTGCGCGGGTCGGCGATCGTGTAGACCGGGTGGCCGAAGCCGATGATCACCTGCTTCGCCTCGACGCGGCGGCGCACGTCCTCCTCGGCTTCGTCCGGTGTCACGTAGCGGTTCTGCACGTCGTACGCCACCTCGTTGGCGCCGCCGTGCTTGGGCCCGCGCAGCGCGCCGATGGCGCCGGTGATCGCCGAGTACATGTCCGAGCCGGTGCCGGCGATCACGCGCGCGGTGAACGTCGAGGCGTTGAACTCGTGCTCGGCGTACAGGTTGAGCGAGGTGTGCATCGCCTTCACCCACTCGTTGCCGGGCTTGCGCCCGTGCAGCAGGTGCAGGAAGTGCCCGCCGATGGAGTCGTCCTCGGTCTCGACGTCGATGCGCCGGCCGTTGTGGCTGAAGTGGTACCAGTAGAGCAGCATCGAGCCGAACGAGGCCATCAGGCGGTCGGCGATGTCGCGCGCGCCCGGCACATTGTGGTCTTCCTTCTCGGGCAGCACGCAGCCCAGCGCCGAGCAGCCGGTGCGCATGACGTCCATCGGGTGCGCGCCGGCAGGCAGCGCCTCGAGCGCCGCGCGCACGGGGTTGGGCAGGCCGCGCAGCGAGCGCAGCTTGTCCTTGTAACCGCGGAGCTCGGCGACATTCGGCAGCTTGCCGTGCACCAGCAGGTAGGCGATCTCCTCGAACTCGCACTCGTCGGCGATGTCGAGGATGTCGTAGCCGCGGTAGTGGAGGTCGTTGCCGGTGCGGCCGACCGTGCACAGCGCGGTGTTGCCGGCGGTGACGCCGGAGAGCGCCACCGACTTCTTCGGCTTGGGGGCCGTCGCTTCGCTCATCGTCGATCTCCCGTATGCGCTGCGCGTCACCTGCCCGGGCGGGCGAAGAGCGCGTCCAGCTTCTGTTCGTAGTCGTGGTAGCCGAGGAACTCGTAGAGCTCCGTGCGCGTCTGCATCGTGTCGACGACGCCGGCTTGGGTGCCGTCGCGGCGCAGCGCCCGGTAGACGCCTAGCGCCGCCTGGTTCATCGCGCGGAAGGCGGACAGCGGGTATAGCGCCACGGCCACGCCGGCGCCGGCGAGTTCGTCGACGGTGAAAAGCGGCGTGGCGCCGAATTCGGTGATGTTCGCCAGCACCGGCACCTTCACCGCGTCGACGAAGCGCCGGTACATCGCCAGATCCGTCACCGCCTCGGGAAAGATCATGTCGGCGCCGGCCTCCACGCATGCCACTGCGCGCTCGATGGCCGCGTCCAGCCCCTCGACCGCGAGCGCATCGGTGCGCGCCATCACCACGAACGCGGAGTCGGTGCGCGCGTCGACTGCCGCCTTGACGCGGTCGACCATCTCCTCCTTGCCGACGATCGCCTTGCCGGGCCGGTGCCCGCAGCGCTTGGCGCCGACCTGGTCCTCGATATGCATTGCCGCCGCGCCGACCTTGATCAGCGAGCGCACCGTGCGCGCGATGTTGAACGCGGAGGCGCCGAATCCGGTGTCGACGTCGACCAGCAGCGGCAGGCCGCACACGTCGGTGATCCGCCGCGCGTCCACGAGCACGTCGTCGAGGTTGCTGATGCCGAGGTCGGGCAAGCCGAGCGAGCCGGCGGCCACGCCGCCGCCGGAGAGGTAGATCGCCCGGAACCCCGACTTCTCCGCGAGGATCGCGTGGTAGGCGCAGATCGCGCCGGGCACCTGCAGCGGCCGCTCCGCGGCGACCGCGGCCCGGAACAGCGCCCCCACGCTTGCCGCTGACGCGGCTGCGCCCGCGCCCGCCTGCGTCATCACCCGAGCAGCGACGCCACGCCGGCGCGCTCCTCCTCGAGTTCCTTCAGCGTCGCATTCATGCGCTCGCGCGAGAAGTCGTCGATGGGCAGGTCGCGCACCAGCTCGTAGCGGCCCGCCGCGGTGGTGACCGGGAACCCGTACATGACGTCCTTCGGGATGCCGTAGTCGCCGTTGCTGGCGATGCCCATCGTGACCCACTTGCCGCCCGAACCCAGCAGCCAGTCGCGCACGTGGTCGATCGCCGCGTTCGCCGCGGATGCCGCCGACGACAGCCCGCGCGCCTCGATGATCGCCGCTCCCCGCTTGCCGACCTTGGGCAGGAACTCGTTGCGATTCCACGCCTCGTCGTTGATGAGGTCCTTCACCAGCTTGCCGCCCGACGTCGCGAAGCGGTAGTCCGCGTACATCGTGGGCGAGTGGTTGCCCCACACGACCATCTTCTCGACCGAGCCGACCGGCACGTTCGCCTTCGCGGCGACCTGCGACAGCGCGCGGTTGTGGTCGAGGCGCAGCATCGCGGTGAAGTTCTCGCGCGCGAGCGAAGGCGCCGACTTCATCGCGATATAGGCGTTCGTGTTCGCGGGGTTGCCCACCACCAGGACCTTGACGTCGCGCGAGGCGACGGCGTCGAGGGCCTTGCCCTGCTCGATGAAGATCTTCGCGTTCTCCATCAGCAGGTCCTTGCGCTCCATCCCGGGCCCGCGCGGCTTGGCGCCCACGAGAAGCGCCACGCCCGCATCCTTGAACGCGACCTTCGGGTCGGCCGACCCGGTCATGCCGGCGAGCAGCGGGAACGCGCAATCCTCGAGTTCCATCATCACCCCGCGCAGCGCGGCCTGCGCCTTGTCGACGGGCAGCTCGAGCATCTGCAGGATCACCGGCTGATCGGGGCCGAGCAGCTGCCCGGAAGCCACGCGGAAGAGGAGGCTGTAGCCGATCTGGCCGGCGGCGCCGGTGACGGCGACGCGGACGGGTGTCTTCATGGAGGGACGCTCCTGGAGGATAGGGTGCTGGGTTCGCTGCCGGCCCGGCGTGCGTCGCGCCGACAGCGAAGTCGGATCGCCTCGGCGGCGCACGGGGCTTGCGGGGTTCCCGCATCGGCGCTTTGCGCCACGTGGCGATCGGCGCTCATTCTAGGAGCGAGCGGCGCGGCGTGTCAACGCAGTCATGTATCTTATATAAGACTTGCTTGCGTGGTCTTGTATCTTGTATAAGAGTGCGCCACAATGCCGCTGCGGCGCCGCGGCCCCAGGCTAGAGGTTGCCGAAAAGCCGCAGTCAGCCGCGCCCAACCGCGATGCCGCGCCCCCGTCCCGCCGCGCCTGCAAAGCCGATAAGCACGCCCCCGGCTCCCGTCGCGTCGCCGGCTTTCCGGCCGCTGTACCTCCAGATCAAGGACCTGCTCGTGCGCAGCCTCGACGCCCGCGAGTGGCAACCGGGCGAGGCCATCCCGGCCGAGATCGTCCTCGCCGCGCGCTACGGCGTCTCGCAGGGCACGGTGCGCAAGGCGATCGACGCGCTGGCCGGCGACAACCTCGTCGTGCGCCGGCAGGGCAAGGGCACTTTCGTCGCCACGCACACGGAGGAGGCGAACTCGACGTTCCGCTTCCTGCACATCCGGCGCGACGACGGCGTGGACGAGTATCCGGCGAGCCGCATCGTCGACCTGCGCCGCGGCAAGGCTTCCGCCGAAGTGGCGCGGCTCGTCGACCTCGAGCCCGGCGACGCGGTCCTGATCGTCCGCCGCGTGCTCGACTGGGAAGGCGCGCCGGCGGTGCTCGACGAGATCACGCTGCCGGCGGCGCTGTTCCGCGGGCTCACGCGCGCGAAGCTCGAGGCCTACCAGGGGTCGATGTACGGCTTCTTCGAAACGGCGTTCGGCGTGCGCATGATCGCCGCGCACGAACGGCTGAAGGCGGTCGCTGCCGACGCTGCCGCCGCGGTGCTGCTGGGCGTGCCGGCGGGCACGCCGCTGCTCGAGGTGGACCGCGTTGCCTTCACCTACGGCGGCCGCCCGGTCGAGTTCCGCCGCGGGCTGTGCAGCACCGCCCGCCACCACTACTTCAACGCGCTCGGCTGACGATGCGCGCCGTGCCGACGGGGTGGCCGGCCGCATCGACGGAGAGAGACCCTCACTTGCTCATGGCAGCGCAGTCGGCGACGCTGCCATGCGCGTCGGCGCGGTCACGCTATAATTTCATGCAGCGCACAATCGGCAGTACCGGGTGCGCGTCGCCGGCCGCGCCGCGCGCCGGCGCGATCGCTTCCCTCTCGCCACCCGTTTCGATGCGCCAAGCCCGCTCTGTACCCGGTGAGCCCGGGGGCCGCCAAGGCCCCGCCGGCTGCTGCACCATCCGGCTGCAGGTCGGCTCGGCTGGTGCCGTCACGGCGCCGCTCGCCCTTTCGGGAGGTCCGTAGATGTCCGCACCGCAGCGACCGCGGCCTCGCCCGGTCTACCTCAACCTGCTCGCGATCCGCATGCCGGTGCCGGCGGTTGCGTCGATCCTGCATCGGCTGAGTGGCGCGCTGCTGTTCTTCTTCGGCATTCCGTCCGCGCTGTGGGCGCTGCAGGCGAGCCTCGGCAGCGGGGCGGCCTTCGACGCCTTCCGCGCCTGCCTCGCGCATCCGCTGACCCGGCTTGCCGCGCTCGGCCTCCTGTGGGCCTACCTGCACCACCTGTTCGCCGGGCTGCGCCACGTGCTGGCCGACGTCCACGTCGGCAGCGAACTCAAGCCGGCCCGGCAGTCGGCGGTCCTCGTCATTGCCGCCGCGCTCGCGATCACGCTCGTCGTCGGGGTGCGCGCATGGTGATGCCGGCGAAGAAGCACCTGGTCGGTGCGCACTACGGGCTGGCCGACTGGCTGGCGCAGCGCGTGACCGCCGTGATCATGGTCCTCTACACGCTGCTGGCGCTGGGCGTGATCGCCTGGCACGGCGGCCTCGATCACGCGGCGTGGCGCGCGCTGTTCGCGCACCAGGGCTTTCGCGTGGCGACGTTCCTGTTCGTGGCCGCGCTGCTCTACCACGCGTGGGTCGGCATGCGGAACATCTCGATGGACTACGTGAAGCCGCTGGCCGTGCGTCTGCCGCTGCAGGCGGCCATCGTCGCCGCGCTGGTCGCCTACGCCGGTTGGACGATCGGCATTCTGTGGGGGCACCCGTGAGCTACGCGACGAGGGGCCCCGCGCGAGGCGCGGGGATCGGCGCCAAGGCGAATCGGGTGCGCGCCCGACGCGCCGACGCCCCGCGTCCATCGATCGCTGCAAGGAGGGG
>Ga0105090_10000640_pt1 | contig 17745 bp, 21 predicted proteins | sample PPLLak3March2015_FD_79110 | JGI IMG/M metagenome (GOLD analysis project Ga0105090, IMG submission 79110) | Freshwater sediment microbial communities from Prairie Pothole Lake near Jamestown, North Dakota, USA - PPLs Lake P7 Core (1) Depth... | ecosystem: Environmental > Aquatic > Freshwater >... | reverse complement strand
CTTCGCCACCGCCGCCCCCGCCGCCCGTACCCGAAGTCAGGCCGGAACCGAAGCCGGAGCCGGAGCCGAAACCCGTGCCCAAGGCCGAGCCGAAGCCGGCACCCACGCCGGTCAAGCCCGACATCGCGATCAAGGAAGAGAAGAAGAAGCCCGAGCCGAAGAAACCCGAGCCCAAGCCCGAGCCGCCGAAACCGGAACCGAAAAAGCCGGAACCGAAGAAGCCCGAGCCCGAACCGAAGAAACCGGAACCCAGGCCGGAAGCGAAGCCGCAACCGCCGACGCCCGATTTCGCCAAGGCGCTGGCGAGCGAAACGGCACAGCTCAAGTCGCGTCCGAACACCAGCTCGCAGCAGATGGCCAATGCCGCGGCGGCCGAGGCGGAACAGCGGGCCGCCGCCGGCAAGCGCGGCATGGCGGACTACGCAGCGAAGATCCGCGGCAAGGTGCGCGGCAATATCGTCCTGCCACCGAGCATCCAGGGGAACCCGGAGGCCGTCTTCGAGGTCAGCCAGTTGCCTTCGGGCGAGGTGCTCGATGTCCGGCAGAAGCGCTCGAGCGGCAACCCGGCCCTCGATTCGGCAATCGAGCGCGCAATCCGGAAATCCTCGCCACTGCCGAAGCCCGACGATCCGGCCCTGTTCCAGCGCACGCTGGAAATCAGGTACCGGCCATTTGAAGAGTAAAATTGGACGAACTTTGTCGAAAATGACCCATATGCCCACCGTTTTTCGCAGAATCCTCCTCGTTCTGGCGCTGTTCGCGGCGGCTGTCGCCCATGCGCAGCTTTCCATCGAGATCACCGGCGCCGGCGCCAACCGGATTCCGGTGGCAATCGCCGAGTTTGCCGGCGACCAGGCGGCCGCCCGCATCATCACCGCAACGGTGCGCGCCGACCTCGAACGCAGCGGCCTGTTCCGCATGGTCGATCCGGGCGGGACGACACTCGACGAGAACGCGCAGGTCAACTTCGGCGACTGGAAGGGCCGCGGTGCCGACGCGCTGGCCACCGGTAGCTTGGCGCGCAGCGCGGACGGCCGCATGGAGGCGCGCTTCCGACTCTACGACACGCAGAAGCAGGTGGCGCTGGGCGGCGCCGCCTACCTGACCGGCAACGACCAGTTGCGCGCCGCCGGCCACCGCATCGCCGACTACATTTATGAAAAGCTGACCGGCGAGAAGGGCGTCTTCTCGACGCGCATCGCCTACGTCGTCAAGTCCGGCGGCCAGTTCCGCCTGCAGATCGCCGACGCCGACGGGCAAGGTGCCGTCACCGCGCTGAACTCGCCGGAGCCGATCATCTCGCCGGTCTGGTCGCCCGATGGCAGGCGCATCGCCTATGTCTCGTTCGAGAAGAAGAAGCCGGTCGTCTACGTGCATCACCTCGCCAGCGGCCAGCGCCAGGTGGTCGCCAATTTCAAGGGGTCGAATTCGGCGCCGGCCTGGTCGCCCGACGGCCGGCGGCTGGCGATCGTGCTCTCCAAGGACGGCAACTCGCAGATCTATGGGGTCAATGCCGATGGCACCGGCGCGCAGCGCCTGTCGCAATCGAGCGGCATCGACACCGAGCCGCGCTTCGGGCCGGACGGCAGCATCTACTTCACGTCGGATCGTGGCGGCTCGCCGCAGATCTACCGGATGAGCGGCAGTGGCGGCGACCCCCAGCGCGTCAGCTTCGAGGGCAGCTACAACGTCTCGCCGCGCCCGTCGCCGGACGGCAAGTCGCTGGCCTTCATCAGCCGCCGTGATGGCCGCTTCCAGCTCGCGGTGATGGACCTCGCCAGCCGCCAGGTGCAGGTGCTGACCGACTCGAACAAGGACGAATCCCCGAGTTTCGCCCCCAACAGCCGCATGATCCTGATCGCCACTGAAACCGGCGGCCGCGGCGTCCTTTCCGCTGTTTCCAGCGATGGCCGGATCAAGCAACGCCTCTCGATCGCCGCCGGTGATGTCCGCGAACCGGCATGGGGCCCATTCAATCAATAATCTTCAACGGAGAAAAACCATGAACAAACTGCTCATCCCCGCCCTGCTTGCCGCCCTCGTCGCCGGTTGCAGCTCGACGCCGGTCGACGAAACCGCCGGCGCACCGGTCGAATCGCGCAGCGGCGCCGGCGTCACGCCGGTCACCGCCGGCGGCCTCGATTCGCGCGGCCTGCCCAAGGAGCTGACCGATCCGAAGAGCGTGCTGTCGCGCCGCAGCATCTATTTCGACCTCGACAAGTACGAAGTCAAGGACGAATACCGGGATCTGGTCGCCGCCCACGCCAAGTACCTGGTCGCCAACCGTGGCTTCAAGATGCTGATCCAGGGCAACACCGACGAGCGCGGCAGCCGCGAGTACAACCTGTCGCTCGGCCAGAAGCGCTCCGAGGCGGTCAAGCGTTCGCTGGTTCTGCTCGGCGCCACGGAAGACCAGGTCGAGTCGGTCAGCCTCGGCGAGGAGAAGCCGAAGAATCCGGGCCGCGACGAGGCCGCCTGGTCAGAAAACCGGCGCGCCGACATGCTCTACAAGGCACCGGACGGCCGCGGCGAATTCTGACATGCAGGCACTACGCATCGCCCTGCTGCTCGCCGCGCTCGGCATCGGCCAGGCGCACGCGGGCCTGTTCGACGACGAAGAGGCGCGCCGCCAGATCCAGGATTTCCGCAACAAGACGGAGGCGCGCTTCGACCAGCAGGGCCGCGCCCAGCTAGACCTGGCCAGCCAGTTGCAGCGCCAGGCCGAGGAAATCGCCCGCCTGCGCGGACAGGTCGAAACGCTGACCTACGAACTGGAGACGGCGAAGAAGCGGCAGCAGGATTTTTACCTCGATCTCGACACGCGTCTGCGCAAGTTCGAGGGCGGAGGCGGCGCTGCCGCGGTCGACCCGGCCGGCGGGGCGAATTCTGGGCAGCAGGCCGCCGCGGTCGACCCGGCGCGCGAGAACCGCGAGTACGAAGCGGCACTGAACCAGTTCAAGGTGCAGAAGTACAAGGAGGCCGCTGCCGGCTTCGCCGCCTTCGTCCAGAAACACCCGGACAGCTCGCTGGCGCCCAACGCGCAGTTCTGGCTCGGCAACGCCTGGTACGCGCAACGCGATTGCAAGCGCGCCATCGAGGCGCAGAGCGTGGTGACCACAAAGTACCCGGACAGCACCAAGGCGCCCGACGCCTGGCTGGCGATCTCCACCTGCCAGCAGGAAATGGGCAACCCGACCGGCGCCCGCCGTTCGCTGGAGGCGCTGGTCGCCCGCTACCCGCAGTCTCCCGCCGCCGCCGAGGCCCAGCAGCGCCTGAAGAAGAAGTAATTGGCGCTGCGCGTCACCGAGATCTTCTTCTCGCTGCAGGGAGAGGCAGCGCGCGCCGGCCTGCCGACGGTCTTCGTCCGCCTCACCGGTTGCCCGCTGCGCTGCACCTGGTGCGACACCACCTACAGCTTCACCGGCGGCGAACCCGCCACGGTCGAGTCGGTGCTGGCCGCGGTCGCGAAATATCCGGCACGCCAGGTCTGCGTCACTGGCGGCGAGCCGCTGGCGCAGAAGGAATGCCTGCCGCTGGTCACCGCGCTGTGCGATGCCGGCTACGACGTGTCGCTGGAGACCTCGGGGGCGCTCGACATCGGCGGGGTCGACCCGCGCGTGGCGCGGATCATGGATCTCAAGGCCCCGGATTCCGGCGAATGCGACCGGAACCACCGGGGAAACCTGGCGCTCCTGAACCCGCGCGACGAGATCAAGATCGTCGTTGCCTCGCGCACTGACTATGAATGGGCGCGGGCGGCCATCCGCGAAGACCGGCTCGACGCGATCTGCCCGGTGCTGCTCTCGCCGGCCCAGGGGCTGCTCGACCCGGCGGTGCTCGCCGACTGGATTCTCGCTGATGGCCTGAACGTGCGCTTCCAGATGCAATTGCACAAGCTGCTGTGGGGCAACGCGCAGGGCCGCTGAGGCGCTCAGATCCCCAGGTAGCGGTGCCAGATGGCGTGGTCGGCATCCAGTTCGGCCGACGACCCCTGCCAGACGACCTGCCCGCGCTCGATGATGGTATGACGGTCGGCCAGCGCAATCAGTTTCTCGACGTACTTGTCGACCACCAGCACGCTTTGCCCTTCGCCGCGCAGGCGGGCGAGGCAGGCCCAGATCTCCTCGCGGATCAACGGGGCGAGGCCTTCGGTGGCCTCGTCGAGGATCAGCAGGCGCGGATTGGTGACCAGCGCCCGACCGATCGCCAGCATCTGCTGTTCACCGCCGGAAAGCTGGCTGCCGAGGTTGCGCGAACGCTCCTTCAGGCTCGGGAAGAGGTCGTAGACGCGGGCTGGCGTCCACGGGGTCTTCACACCCCGGCGGTTAGCGTGGAAGGCAACCAGATGCTCGTCGACCGTGAGATTGGGAAAGCACTGCCGGCCTTCCGGCACCAGCGCGATGCCGGCGCGGCCGATGCGGTCGGGGCGCCAGCCGGCGATGTTTTCGCCCATGAAACGGATCGTTCCCGCCGTGACCGGCTGCAGACCGCAGATGGCACGCAGCGTCGTCGTCTTCCCCATGCCGTTGCGGCCGAGCAATGTCGCCGCCTCGCCCGCGGCCATCGCCAGGTCGAGGCCGAACAGGACCTGACTGCTGCCATAGGCGACCTCGAGCCCGGAAACGTCGAGCAGCCCGCTCACAGGTGGTCGCCGAGGTAGGCGCGGCGCACACCGGCATCGTTCTTCACTTCCTCCGGCGTGCCGGTGCACACCAGTTCGCCGTTGACCAGCACCGAGATGCGGTCAGCCAGCCGGAAGACGGCATCCATGTCGTGCTCGACCAGCAGGATGGTGACGTGGCGGGCGAGGTGTTCGATCAGTTCGACCATGCGCGCAGACTCCTCGGGGCCGGTGCCGGCCATCGGCTCGTCGAGGAGAAGCAGTTGCGGCTTCGTCGCCAGCGCCATGGCCAGTTCCAGCGCCCGCTGCTCGCCGTGTGAGAGATTGCCGGCGACGGCGTCGGCCTTCCTTTGCAGGCCGACCTGTTCGAGATAGCCCTGCGCCGCGTCGAACATCGCCGTTTCGCCCTTGACCGGCCGCCAGAAGCGAAAGCTGCTGCCGGAATCGGCCCGCCCCTGCACGGCCAGCGCGACGTTGTCGAGCGCCGACAGGCCGCGGAAGACGTTGGTGATCTGCCAGGAGCGCGCCATCCCGGCGGCGACACGCTGATGCATCGCCAGCCTGGTCACGTCGCGGCCGGCGAAATGCACGCTGCCCGAGTCCGGCCGCAAGGCGCCCGAGACGTGGTGGATGAAGGTCGTCTTGCCAGCGCCGTTGGGGCCGATCAGCGCGTGGACCTCGCCACTCTCGACGGCGAGATTGACGTCTTTCAGCGCGTCGACCGCGGCAAAGCGGCGCGCAAGCCGGCGGACTTCGAGCAACGCCTCAGCCATGACGCTTCCCGAACAGGGCGGCGACGCCCTTGGGCGCGAAGAGCACGACGCCGAGCAGCAGCAGGCCAAGGACGATGTGCCAGTGCTCGGTGAAGCCGACCAGCGTTTCCTCCAGCATCAGCAGCACCACGGCGCCGACGATGCCGCCGTAGAGATAGCCGACGCCGCCGATGATCACCATCACGAGCAGCGTTCCGGACTGCGTCCATTGCAGCAGGCCGGGGCTGGCCAGCCCGGTCTGGTTGGCGAGCAGGGCCCCGGCCAGCCCGGCCAGCGCGCCGCCGAGCGCAAAGGCGACGAGGCGGTAGCGGAACACCGGATAGCCGAGCGCCTCCATGCGCGTCTCGTTCTCGCGGATGGCCTGCAGCGCGCGGCCGAAGCGAGCGTCGGCGAGTCGACCGAAGAGCAGCATGGTTGCGGCCAACGCCGCCAAAGCGGCAAAAAACAGCGCAGTGTCGCTGGCCAGGCTGAAACCCGCCAGCGTCATCCGCCGGCTGAGCGACAGGCCGTCGTCGCCGCCCCAGGCGCGCGCCGAGACGAACAGGTAATAGGCCATCTGGGCAAAAGCCAGCGTGATCATGATGAAATAGACGCCGCGGGTGCGCAGGCTGATGGCGCCGACGGCCAGTGCCAGCAGGCCGGCGGCCGCCATCGCCAGCGGGAAGGCGAGCAGGGCCTCGGCGATGCCGGCCTGCTGGCAGATCGCCGCGACATAGGCGCCGGTGCCGAAGAAGGCAGCGTGGCCGAGCGACACCATGCCGCCGAAGCCGAGCACGAGGTTCAGGCTGGTCGCCGCCAGCGCGAAAATAAGCACGCGCGTCGCGAAGCCGATGTAGAACTCCTGGCCGAGCGCTTCAAGGCCGGTCGGCAGCGCCAGAAGCGCGCAAAGCAGGGCCAGCGACAGGGGCTTCTGCCAGGCGGCGGGGCGATAGAAGGCCATCTATGCCCGCGAAGGAAACAGCCCTTGCGGCTTGAAAAACAATATGCCGGCCATGAGCAGGTAGATCAGGATCGAGGCCAGCGCGGGCCCGAGCGTCGAGGCGGCGTCCGCCGGCAGCATGGCGCGCAGCAGTGTCGGCAAAAGCGCCCGTCCCAGCGTGTCGACCGTACCGACGATCAGGCTGCCGACCAGCGCGCCGCGGATTGAGCCGATGCCGCCGATGATGATGACGACAAAGGCGAGGATCAGCACGCTCTCCCCCATACCGACCTGCACCGCGAGCAATGGCCCGAGCAGGCCGCCGGCCAGCGCGCAGAGCGCCGCGCCGAAGACGAAAACGGCGGTAAACAGGGCGCGCACGTTGATGCCGAGCGCTTCGGTCATCTCGCGGTTGGCGGCGCCGGCGCGCACCCACATGCCGACCCGGCTCTTGGCGACGAGCAGGTAGAGCAGGGCGGCGACGGCCACCCCGAAGGCGATGATGACCAGCCGGTAGGCCGGGTAGAAGAAGTTGCCGATCTCGACCGGGCCTGCCAGGGCTTCCGGCGGGTTGAGCATCAGTGGCGCCGGCCCCCAGATCAGGCGCACCGCCTCGTTGGCGATAAGGATCAGCGCAAAGGTGGCGAGCACCTGCGACAGGTGGTCGCGCTGGTAGAGGCGACGGAACAGCGTGACCTCGAGCAGCAAGCCGAGCACGGCCGCACCGGCCACCCCGGCGCCGAGGCCGATCCAGAATGAATCGGCGGCCTGCGCCGCCGCCGCGACAAAGTAGGCTCCCACCATGTAGAGCGAGCCATGGGCCAGGTTGATGCAGTCCATGATGCCGAAGACGAGCGTCAGTCCGGCCGCGAGGAGGAAGAGCATGAGGCCAAACTGCAGGCCGTTGAGGGCTTGTTCGAGGAGGAGCTGGGTCATGGTCTGGCAGTAACCGTCATTTCCCGCGAAAGCGGGAATGACGGTCGGGCATCACTTCATCTTGCACTGAGCCACGTAGGCATCCGCATGATTGGTGAAGATGGTGCCCATGGTGCGGTTGGTGATGCGTCCTTCACCGTCCTTGCCGATGACGCGCAGGTAGTAGTTCTGAACCGGGTAGTGGTTGCTGTTTAACCTGAAGTCGCCGCGCACCGATTTGAAGCGCTTGGCTTCGAGGGCCTTCTGCAGCGCCGCCTTGTCCTCGACCTTGCCCTTCACGTCGCGGACCGCGGCGTCCATCATCAGCGCGGCGTCATAGCCTTGGGAGGCGTAGAGCGACGGCAGGCGCTTGTATTCCTTCTCGAACTCGGCAACGAAGCGCTTGTTCTCGGCGTTTTCCATGTCGTGCGCCCAGTGCGACGAGTTGAACATCCCCATCATCGGCGCGCCGACCGCCTTGATCACGTCCTCGTCGGCCGAAAAGCCTGGCGCGAACAACTGCGTTTCGCGCGACAGGCCGGCGGCGACGAATTGCTTGACGAAATTGATCCCCATGCCGCCAGGCAGGAAGAAGAACAGCGCATCCGGCTTGATGCTGCGGATCTGCGCCAGCTCTGCGGCGTAGTCGAGCTGGCCGAGCTTGGTATAGACCTCTTCGGCAACCTTGCCCTGGTAATAGCGCTTGAAGCCCGAGACCGCATCCTTGCCGCCCGGGTAGTTCGGCGTGACGATCACGACGTTCTTGAAGCCCTTGTCCTGCACGACCTTGCCGACCGCCTCGTGCAGGTTGTCGTTCTGCCAGGCGACGTTGAAGAAGAAGGGGTTGCACTGTTCACCAGCGTACTGCGACGGTCCGGCGTTGGCCGAGATGTAGAAGGTCTTGCTCTCGAACACCGCCGGACCGACGGCCAGCATGATGTTGGAGAAGACGATGCCGGTCATCAGGTCGACCTTGTCCTTCTTGAGGAACTTCTCGCTGATCTGCTGCGCGACTTCCGGCTTCTGCTGGTCGTCGGCGATGATCACCTCGGCCGGGATACCGCCCAGCTTGCCGCCCATCTGCTTCATCGCCAGGTTGAAGCCATCGCGGATGTCGACGCCGAGGCCGGCGCCCGGGCCCGACAGGGTCGAGACGAAGCCGACCTTGATCCTGTCGGCGGCAAGGGCGGAGCCGGCGAGCATCAGTGCGGCGGCGAGGGCGGTCAGGCGAAGCGGCATCGGGAACTCCCGGCAAGGGTTGGAAAGCGGCAGATTGTAGCGCAGGAACAAGCAGATACCGGGGCAGGCGCGGGCAAATCGGTTACCATTCGCGCCCCATGACGAAGAAAGCTGTCCTCCTCCTCTCCGGCGGACTCGATTCCGCCACCTGTCTCGCGATTGCCCGCAGCGAGGGCTTCGCCTGCCATTGCCTGTCGTTCGACTACGGCCAGCGCCACAGCGCCGAACTGAGGGCAGCCGAACAAGTGGCCAGCGCCCTCGGCGCCGCCGAGCAGCGCGTGATCGACTTCGGCCTCGCCCAGTTCGGCGGCTCGGCGCTGACCGACACCCGCATTGCCGTTCCGACCGAGGGTGTGCAGCCGGGCATTCCGGTCACCTACGTGCCGGCCCGCAACACCATCATGCTGTCGCTGGCGCTCGCGTGGGCAGAAGTGCTGGGCAGCCGCGACATCTTCATCGGCGTCAATGCGGTCGATTACTCGGGCTACCCGGATTGCCGGCCGGAATACATCGCCGCCTTCGAGACGATGGCCAATCTCGCCACCCGCGCCGGTGTCGAGGGCAACACGCTGACCATCCACGCGCCTCTGATCGACCTGTCGAAGGGCGACATCATCCGCGCCGGCACCGCACTCGGCGTCGATTACAGCCTGACTGTCTCCTGCTACCAGGCCGACGGCGAAGGCCGCGCCTGCGGCGTGTGCGATTCCTGCCGGCTGCGGGCCGAGGGCTTCGCCGCCGCCGGGATCGGCGATCCCACGCGTTACCGCACCTGACCAGGGAAGCTGCCGTCTCGCCGGCGCCTGCGTCTAGGCGCCTTCGTCTTCCTTGCGCTTCTCGATGAGCAGCGGAAAAGCGCCGGAGCCGACCAGCGCGATGGCCGAGACGATGAAGGCCAGCCCGGCCAGGGATAGCAACGGCTTCGAAGTAAGCATCGGCAAGTACGTCAGTCTCGCCTACCTGGAGGCAGAGGCCGCCAGCTTCTGACTAGAGCCGGTGGCTGCGGTCGCCGCTGGCGAAGCCGAGCAACTGCTCGTCGATGCCGCGGCCAATGGCGATGACCTTGAACAACTCGCCCATTTCCTGCGGCAGCAGCAGCCGGTTGGCGGCGCCGGCAGCGCGCACATAGTCGGCCGTGTCGGTCGGCTGGCCGCCAAGCAGGTCGAGGATGCCGCAGTTGAGCAGGAACTGGCCCTGGCTCGTGTAGCCGAGCAGGTCGAGACCGCTGGCGTGGGCGGCCGCGATGATGGCGGTAAAATCGACGTGCGCCGTGACATCCTGCAGGCCGGGCAGATGGAACGGGTCGGTGTGCGAGTGATGCCGGTAGTGGCACATCAGCGTGCCGCGACTGCGCTGGGGATGGTAGAACTCGTGGCGCGGGAAGCCATAGTCGATCAGCAGCAGCGCGCCGCGCTCCAGGCGGTGACCCCACTCCGCGGTCCAGGCGCGCGCGGCGAGGCCGATCTCGCTTTCGTAGCCCGCCGGTAGTCGGCACTGCCTGCCGATCTCAACGGCTGCCGCGAGCAGGGCACCACCGGCCGGCCGCTCGCCCCAGGCGAAGCCGATCGTGCCGTCGAACTCGACACCCCGCTCGCAGATGGTATCTTCGCGCCAGGCGACGATGTGTGCCGGCATCGCGTCGAGCAGTTCGTTGCCGACGACGACGCCGGCGAACGTCGCGGGCAGGCGGTCGAGCCAGCGGACGCGCGGCAGCAGGTGGGGAACCGCTGCAGCCAGCGTCTGCTGCTGGCGCTCGCGCAGGTCGGCCGAGAGATCGAGAATGTCGTAGCGTTCGGGCAACTGACCGAGGCGTTCGAGTTCAGCCAGCAGGTCTGCGGCCAGCCGGCCGGTGCCGGCGCCGGCCTCGAGCACCGCCGGCGCCGACATGGCCATGACCTGCGCCACCTGGCGGGCCAGCGCGCGGCCGAACAGCGCGCTCATGCCGGGCGCCGTGACGAAATCGCCGGCCGCCCCGAACTTCCTGGCACCGGCCGCGTAGTAACCGAGCTCCGGTTCGTAGAGCAGCATGTCCATGAACCGGGCAAACGGAATCCAGCCGTCCCGGGCGCCGATTTCGCGGGCGATCGCCGCCACCAGCCGGCCGCTGTGCGCGAGTGCTTCGGGGGAAGGGTTGGGGAGGCTCATGGCGTTTCCGGAATGGCGCCGATTTTAGCGGTCAATGGCGAATCCCGCCGGCCGAATGTCCCCATATCGCGGTAAACTTCGCCGCTTTCCGCGGTCGACCGCAACCAACGCCCAAGAACCCGCCATGAACGCGTCGAACACCCTGTCGAAACTCCGCAAGTTCCTCGAAGGCCGCGTCGGCAAGGCGATCGGCGACTACAACATGATCGCGGACGGCGACACGATCCTGGTCTGCGTTTCCGGCGGCAAGGATTCCTACACCCTGCTCGCCATGCTGATGGCCCTGCAGCAGCGCGCACCGGTCAGCTTCCGGCTGATCACGATGAACCTCGACCAGAAGCAGCCGGGCTTCCCGGCCGACGTGCTGCCGCGCTACTTCGAATCGCTGGGAATCGACTACCGCATCGTCGAGGCCGACACCTACTCGATCGTCCGGAACAAGATTCCGGAAGGCAAGACCACCTGCTCGCTCTGCTCGCGTCTGCGCCGCGGCATCATCTACCGCACGGCCAAGGAACTCGGCGCCAACAAGATCGCCCTCGGCCACCACCGCGACGACATGGTCCATACGCTGTTCCTCAACATGCTGTTCGGCGGCAAGCTGAAGGCGATGCCACCCAAGCTGGTGACCGACGACGGTGCCCATGTCGTCATCCGCCCGCTGGCCTACTGCCCGGAGAAGGACATCGCGAAATTCGCGCGCGGCATGGAGTTCCCGATCATCCCGTGCAACCTGTGCGGCTCGCAGGGCAACCTGCAGCGCCAGAAGATCCGTGAAATGATGGAAGCATGGGACCGCCGCTACCCGGGTCGCACCGAGTCGGTGTTCACCGCGATGCAGAACATCGTGCCCTCGCATCTGGCCGACAACGCGCTGTTCGATTTCCGCGGCCTGACACTCGACACGCCGGTCGACGAGGGCGACATCGCCTTCGATGAACCGGAGATGCCGCTGCCCGGCATGACCATCGCAATGGCCACCCGACCCGCGGATTTCGTACGAAATTCAAGAGCCGGTGAAGAATCTGACGGGACAAACAGGCGCCTGCGGTGATACTGGCCACGGGTTGACGCGGCGCTGTTGTCGCACCGCCAGCGATGCGATAATCAGGCGCCTACAATGGGACCGTGATCTTCGATGATGGACAAGCAACGCAGGATGACCGTGCTTTTTGCCGATGTGTCCGACGCGACACGCCTGATCGAGCGGCTCGGCAGTACCGAGGCGGCGTATGCCGTCGAGCGCTGCATGAAGCGCATGGAGCGCGCCATTGCCGGCCACCGGGGACGCCTGCTCAAGACTGCGGAAGGCGGGATGCTGGCCGAATTCGCAGCCGCCGAACAAGCCGGTCTTGCCGCGATCGACATGCTGGAACGCGTTGCCAAGCTGCCCCCGGTTTCGGGCCTCAAGCTCGCCGTCCGCATCGGCCTGCACAGTGGAGCAGCAGACGCCGAACAAGCCGCGGCTGGCGCCAGGCGTATCGCGGCACGGGCGGGCAGCGACCAGATTCTGGCTTGTCCCGCACTCGTCGGCGAACTGCCGGACCAGGCAGCGATCACGATCCGCGCCCGGCCCGATCTGCGCACGGCCGGCGCGGATGGCGTCGCCTTCACGCCTGTCGAGATCGTCAGGCATGGCCACGAAGCCCCGCCGCGCAAGCCGGCGAACGTCGCCGCCGAGCCTGCGCCCGCCGCCGCGCTGCCGCCGGGCCGGCTGTGCGTGCGCTACCGCGGCAATGCCTACCTGCTTGACGACAAGGCGCCCCTGCTGACGCTCGGGCGCGACCCGGCGAGCAAGCTGGTGATCGCCGACCGCAAGGGTTCGCGCACGCACGCGCGGATCGAGCGCCGCAACGGCGACTATTTTTACGCCGACACCAGTACCAACGGCAGCTACATATCCGGCGGTGACCAGCCGGAGATCATGGTCCGGCGCCGCGAGATCGAACTGAAGGGCAGCGGATGGATCTGCTTCGGCGCGTCGCTCAAGGATCCGAAGGCCGACTGCGCCGAGTTCGAGCACCTGTAGGCATCAGGCAGGCATGAAAAACGGCCGCCCGTGGGCGGCCGTTGCGGTCGACGTCCCGGGAAACCGGGAAATGGCTACTTGGCGGCCGAGGCGTCGGCGACGCACTTCTTGACGAAGCTGCTCTTGGCAGCGCCCGCCAGCTTCTTCTCGGCGGCGGCAGCTTCGCAGGTGGAACCCGCCTGGTTGCCCTTGGCATCGGCCTCGCACTTCTTGACGAAGCTGCTCTTGGCGGCGCCTGCCAGTTTCTTCTCGGCGGCGGCCGCTTCGCAGGTGCCACCGCCACCCTGGTCGGCCATGCATTTCTTCATGAAGCTGTCCTTGGCCGCACCGGCAAGCTTTTTCTCGGCCGCAGCGGCGGCACAGTCGGTGGCGGCATAGGAAGCGGTTGCGGCAAATGCGGCAAGCAGCAGGGCAATAATGGTCTTCATGGCTTGTCTCCTGTTCTGGTGTGTTTAGGCAGGCGCACTATCTGGCATTCAGGCATCGTCGTCAAGCATCATCCGCTGCTGGCGATCGATGAAATCCTGCATGCTGTCGATGCCGCGCAACTGCAGGATAGTGTTGCGCACCGCCGCCTCGAGCAGCACGGCGAGGTTGCGGCCGGCGGCCACCGGGATCACCACCTTGCGGATCGGCACGCCAAGCACGTCCTGGGTCTGCGCGTCGAGCGGCAGACGGGGCGCCTCGCCGCTGCTGACCGGTTTGTAGAGGTGAACGATCAGCTTGAGCTTCATCTTGCGGCGCGAAGCCGTCTCGCCGAAGATGGTGCGGATGTTCAGCAACCCCAGGCCACGCACTTCTAGGAAGTCGCGCAGCATGCCGGGACAGCGTCCCTCGACCATCGTCGGCGCGACCCGCCCCATTTCGACGACGTCATCGGCAACCAGGCCATGGCCGCGCGAAATCAGCTCGAGCGCCAGTTCCGACTTGCCGACGCCGGAATCGCCGGTGATCAGCACGCCCATGCCGAAGACATCCATGAACACGCCGTGCAGGTTGACGGTGTCGGCGAGACGCGCCGACAGGTAGATGCGCAACTGGTCGATGACCGCCGAGCAGTGCTTGGGCGACAGAATGACCGGCGTGTCGGTCGCCGTGCAAGCGGCGAGCAGCGGCTTGGGCGGCGCCAGGCCGTCGGCGACGATGACCGCGGGGGGATGCGCGGCCAGGAGATCATCGAACTGGTGCGAGAAGCGGCGCTCGCCGATGCGTACGGACCAGTCGTACTCGGCCTGTCCCATGACCTGCATGCGCTCGGGGTGGATGATGTTGATGTGCCCGACGACATCGGCGCCGTAGTTGTTTGACAGCTTGATCTCGATCCGGCGATCGGTACGCTGCCCGACCACCCAGTTCAGCAGCAGGTTTTCGCGATTGTCCTCGTACAGCTGAACCAGGCTGATGTTGCGCGGCACTGTTGTTTTTCAGGCCTGGAACAGGGCGACGACGGCCGCCGCGTCCGGGGCGGCCTGCAGGGACTCGCGGAAGGGTCGTTCGGCAAAGCGCTGCGCCAGTTCGGAAAGTATCTGCAGGTGCTGCTCGGTCGCCTGTTCCGGCACCAGCAGCACGAACAGCATGCTGACCGGACGTCCATCGGGCGAATCGAAGGCAACCGGCGCAGCGAGGCGCACAAACGCGCCTGCCGCCTGCTTCAGCCCCTTGATGCGACCGTGCGGTATGGCGATACCCTGGCCGAGACCGGTGGAGCCGAGCTTCTCGCGGGCAAAAAGGCTGTCAAAGACAACGGAACGGGCCAGGCCGAGCTGCGTCTCGAACAGCATGCCAACATGTTCGAAAACCCGCTTCTTGCTGCTGGCATCCAGCTCGAGCAGAACCTGCGCGGCCGGGAGAAAGTTGTTCAGGGGATTCATGGCGGATACCAAAAGGGCAGTGGCCGCAGCGGCTGGCGCTGCGGCCTGGAAGCAAGTCAGCTGGCGATCTGGTGGTTGGCCTTTTCGCCGCGGTGGTGGTCCTGCACCTTCTGCTTGTACTTCTGGACCTGGCGGTCCAGCTTGTCGAACATGGCGTCGATGGCGGCATAGAGGTCGACGCCGGATTCCTCGACGTGGATGTCCTTGCCCGGCACGTGGATGGTGACCTCGCCCTTCTGCATCAGCTTCTCGACGGACAGGACGACGCTGACGCCGGTAACGCGGTCAAAATGACGAAGGACAGGCTCCAGCTTGTTCTCGACATAATCGTTAAGGGCTGGCGTGACTTCGATATGGTGACCAGCGATCTGAAGGTTCATGATTTCTCCTCTCACTACAGGGTCTTGCGTAAATTGACCGGCGGGATGCTGAGCGACTCGCGGTATTTTGCCACCGTGCGTCGGGCCACAACAATACCCTGCTGGCCTAGTATTTCGGATAATTGGCTATCCGACAAGGGCTTCTTGCCATCTTCGGCCCCAATCAGTTGCCGGAGCAGGGCGCGGATGGCCGTGGCGGAACAGGCGCCACCGGAATCGGTGGACACATGGCTGCCGAAGAAATATTTCAATTCGAAGATGCCGCGCGGCGTCGCCATGTACTTCTGGCTGGTCACGCGCGAGACGGTCGATTCATGCAGGCCGAGGATCTCGGCGATCTCCCGCAGCACCAGCGGGCGCATGGCAACCTCGCCGTGCTCGAAGAACTGGCGCTGGCGTTCGACGATGGCCTGCGTGACGCGGAGGATGGTGTCGAAGCGCTGCTGGACGTTCTTGATCAGCCAGCGTGCCTCCTGCAACTGGCCGGCCAGGTTGGCATTGCCGCGCCGCTGGCTGGCCAGCACCTCGGCGTAGAGGCGATTGACGCGCAGGCGCGGAAAGGCATCCGGGTTGATGTAGGCCGTCCACTTGCCCTTGAGCTTCCTGACCATCACGTCGGGCGTGATGTAGCGCGCTTCCAGTTGCGCGAAGGGGGCGCCGGGCCGCGGATCGAGGCTGACGATCAGCGCGTGCGCCGCCTTCAAGGCGTCGTCATCGCACCCGGTCAACCGCCGAATCCTGGCGAAATCGCGCGCCGCCAGCAACTCGAGATGCTTCTCGACGATCGTCAGGGCAAGCCCGCGCTCGCCGGCGTCCGGCATTGCCCTGAGCTGCAGCGCCAGGCATTCCTGCGGGCTGCGGGCGCCGATGCCGGTGGGGTCGAAGCTCTGGATGTGGCGCAGCGCTATCGCCAGTTCTTCGGGTTCGACCTCGTATTCCTCCGGCAGCGTCGCGCGCAGTTCCTCCAGCGGCGACGACAGATAGCCGTCGTCATCGAGCGCCTCGATCAGGAAGCGCACCAGGCTGCGGTCGCGGCCGGAGAGCTGGGTCATCCCCAGCTGCCAGACCAGGTGGTCGCGCAGCGTGGTCGTCCCGGCCTGCATGTCCTGGGCGTCGTTGTCGTCACTCTCGTCACGCCCGGCACCGGTAAAGGTCCCGGCATCGGTGGCCCAGCGGTCGTCGTCGACCTCCGACGGGGTGGCCGGCAGCGACTGCTCGTGCTCATGCTCGTCGCGAGCCTCGCGCTCGACGCGCTCGTCGTATTCCTGGCGCCCGCTATCGACGGGCGGGGCATCGAACTGCTGGGCCGCGGCAAACGACGCTCCGTCGCCGTCGTCATCCCGCTCCAGCATCGGGTTTTCCAGGAGGTAGCGCTCGATCTCCTGCTGCATCTCGACCGTCGACAGCTGCAGGAGCTTGATCGACTGCTGCAGCTGGGGTGTGAGCGCCAGATGCTGCGAGAGTTTTAGCTGGAGGGCAGGTTTCATGGGGAGGGGCGGGCGGGCCGCTGGGTCAGAGGCTGAAGTGCTCGCCCAGATAGACCTTGCGCACGCTTTCATTCTCCACGATTTCGTCGGGACGTCCAGCGGCCAGGAGATTTCCGGCGCTGATGATGTAGGCGTGATCGCAGATGCGCAGCGTTTCGCGGACGTTGTGGTCGGTGATCAGCACGCCGATGCCACGCTCCTTGAGGAAGCGGATGATCTTCTGGATTTCCAGCACGGCAATCGGGTCGACCCCGGCGAAGGGCTCGTCGAGCAGGATGAAGCGTGGATTGGTCGCCAGCGCGCGGCAGATTTCCACCCGCCGCCGCTCGCCGCCGGAGAGTGCCGCGGCATTGATGTGGCGCACGTGGCCGATATGCAGTTCCGCGAGCAATCCTTCGAGGCGATCGTTCAGCTCCGGTTCGGGAAGATCGAGCAGTTCGAGGACGGCGCGGATGTTCTCCTCGACGTTCAGCTTGCGGAAGACCGACGCTTCCTGGGGCAGATAGGAAAGGCCGAGACGCGCCCGGCGGTGCATCGGCAGGTGGGTCAGCTTGGCATCGTCGATGTAGACGTCGCCGCCGTCGGACGGCACGAGGCCGACGATCATGTAGAAACAGGTGGTCTTGCCGGCGCCGTTCGGGCCGAGCAGCCCGACTACCTCGCCCGACTTGACCTCGAAGGAGACATCCTCGACGACCGTGCGTGCCTTGTACTTCTTGCGCAGGCCATGGGCCGACAGGAGCGAAACAGCGGCATTGTTCATTCATCGACTCCGCGCATCAACCGACGGATCGACTCACCGGAAAAGCCGCGATATTGCAGGAAACGCATCTGTTTGGCGCGTTCTTCCGCCGATTGCGGCAGACGGTCGAACTTTTTCGCCCATACCGCCCGGCAGCGTGCCGACTCGTCGCCTCCCTCGGGCAGCGCCGCGACGATGTCCTCCTCGGCGACCCCCTGGTGCTTCAATTCCTGGCGCAGGCGACCGTTGCCGTAGCGGCCGGCGCGTGCGATGACGCGCTGGCTGGCGTAGCGGCGGTCGGACAACAGACGGTCGGCCTGCAAGGTGTCGAGCACGGTATCGAGTTCTTCTGCGGAACCGGCGTCAGCCGCGAGCCTGGCCCTCAACTCCGCCCGGCTGAAATCGCGCCGGGTCAGCAGTTGCAGGGCGCGCACGCGCAGATCAGGCATCGGCGGGCGCCGACTTGGTCGGCTTGATCACCGTCATGCTTGCCGCCTCGCGGATTCTGGCCTCGATCTCCCGGGCGATTTCGGGATGCGACCTGAGGAATTCGCGGGCGTTGTCCTTGCCCTGGCCGATCTTCTCGCCCTTGTAGGCATACCAGGCACCGGATTTGTCGACCAG
>Ga0105090_10000639_pt1 | contig 17773 bp, 16 predicted proteins | sample PPLLak3March2015_FD_79110 | JGI IMG/M metagenome (GOLD analysis project Ga0105090, IMG submission 79110) | Freshwater sediment microbial communities from Prairie Pothole Lake near Jamestown, North Dakota, USA - PPLs Lake P7 Core (1) Depth... | ecosystem: Environmental > Aquatic > Freshwater >... | reverse complement strand
CATACTTGTCTCCTCGTGGGGATCCGTCTCGTTATTCTGCGCGTTCCTTGACGTAGCGGCCAGGCGCCGGCTCGCCCGGTTCGTAGGCACCACTGCCGAGCCGGCCGCGCGCCGGGATCTCGCCGTCGGCGAAGGCCTTGAGCCACTCGGCCCAGCGCGGCCACCAGCTGCCCTTGGCTTCGCTGGCGGTGGCCAGCCACTCGTCCGGGTTGGCGGTATCGCTGTCGTTGATCCAGTAGCTGCGCTTGTTCTTCGCCGCCGGATTGATGACGCCGGCGATGTGACCGGAGGCGCCGAGGACGAAGGTGCTCTGGCCGCCGAGCAGGCCGCGGCCGAGGTAGGAACTCTTCCACGGCACGATGTGATCCTCGCGCGTGGCGAGGATGAATGTCGGCATGTCGACGCGGCCGAGGTCGACCTTGACGCGGCCCTCCTTTTCCGTGCCCATCTCCAGCTTGCCCGGCACGCGCAGGCTGTTCTCGAGGTAGAGGTTGCGCAGGTACCAGGCGAGGAAGGGGCCGGGCAGGTTGGTCGAGTCCGAATTCCAGTAGAGCAGGTCGAAGGGCACCGGCTTGTTGCCCTTGAGGTAGTTGCCGACGACGTATTGCCAGATCAGGTCGTTGGCGCGCAGCGCGGAAAACACCTGTGCCAGTTCGCTGCCCTTGAGCAGGCCGCCCTTGCCGATGGTCGCTTCGCGCGCCTGTACTGCGGTCTCGTCGACCAGGCAGCCGATCTCGCCGGAATCGGCGAAGTCGAGCAGCGTGGTGAGCAGGGTCAGGGATGCCACCGGATTCTCGCCGCGCAGGCGCGCCACGGACAAGGCCGAGCCGAGGATGGTGCCGCCAACGCAAAAACCCAGCGCGTTGATCTGGTCCATCTTGCAGATGTCCTGCACCACCCTGATCGCCTGCAGCGCACCCTTTTCGATGTAGTCGTCCCAGGTCAGGTGGCCGAGATCGGCCTGCACGTTCTTCCATGAAACGAGGAACACCGTGTTGCCCTGCTCGACGGCATAGCGCACCACGGAGTTCTCCGGCTGCAGGTCGAGGATGTAGTACTTGTTGATGCAGGGCGGCACCATCAGGAAGGGCCGCGCCGCGACTTTTTCGGTCTGCGGCGAATACTGGAGCAGCTGCATCAGTTCGTTTTCGAACACCACGGCGCCGGGAGTGACCGCCAGGTTGCGACCCACCTCGAAGGCGGCGTCGTCGGTCATCGAGATGCGCCCCTTTTCCAGATCGCCGAGCAGGTTCTTGATTCCCTGCTGGATGCTTTCACCCTTGGTTTCAAGCGCCTTCTGGACGAACTCGGGATTGGTGGCGAGGAAGTTGGACGGCGCCATCGCGTCGACCATCTGCCGCGTCATGAAGCGCATGCGGGTCTTCGCCTGTCCGTCGGCCACCGGCGCCGCCTCGGCCATGCGTTTCATGTACTCGGAATTGATCAGGTAGGCCTGGCGCAGGTAGTCATAGACCGGGCTCGCGCTCCACGACGGATGATCGAAACGCTTGTCGCCCGGCTCCGCACCGACGATCTGCGGCGGCGGCTGATCGGGAGCCTTGCCCAGCATGCCCTGCCAGAGTTGCGCGTGGCGCCCCATCCATTCCTGCTGCAGTGCCTTGAGCGCCTCCGACTCGGGAGTCCATGCCGCCGGATTCAAGCCGCCGGGAGTTGCGGCCGCCTTTTGTTGCTGCTCGGCAAGAAACTGGCTAAACCCTTGGGCCATGGCGTTTCCCGCCTGGAGCATGGCTTGCATTGCGGCATTCTGATCGGGGGGAGAAGACATCCGGGACTCCTGAAAAACGGGTTTTATTTTGCACTGCACAATAAACGGTGTCAAGCAAGACGCTCGCTACGGCTTGTCTGTAAAATGCGCTAACTTTCATTCATGCGAGAGACTGGCCGCAGCGAATGAAATACGCGAAAGGCGAATTGATGGCCCGCCCCTCCCATCCTCTTCGAGGCCCACGGCTGGCTTTGCACAGCCAGCCGGCTGCGGCGGCGCAGCGCATGCGCTGCGAAACCCCGCCTCGCCCCCTCACGGGGAGGCTTCTGTTCAGCTCGCTTCGCTCGGTTATCACCAGTCGCCTCGAACGAGTTATTTCACGTTAACTAATGTATGTAATTGCAATCGGGTGGCTCTACGTTACCCTGCTGATGGCGGCCACCGAGGCGAATCTTACCGCTGGAGCGCTTACATTTACCTTATACGGTGCAGCACCGCTGGCGCTTTTTTTGTGGCTGTTCGGCACCCCACAACGCAGGCGCAACCAACGCGCTGCTGACAATCGTGCGGCGCACGGCGCTCGACCGGACCTACCCCGCGAGGTGATCGACGACGTGGTGGGTAAGGACGATGGTGCCGATCCCCGCCGCGATCAATAGCACCTGCTGCACGGTGGCGCGGATTTCGGTGCGCTTGTGCAGACCGGGGATCAGGTCGGCCACGGCGACATAGATCATGCTCGCAGCGGCCAGCGCCAACAGCACCGGCACCGCGCTCTGCATCTGGCCCAGCGCCACATAGGCCAGCAGTGCGCCGACCAGCGTCGCCAGGCTGGACAGCAGGTTGAAGGCCAGCGCGCGGCCCCTCGAATAGCCCGAATGCAGCAGGATCACGAAGTCGCCGACCTCCTGCGGGATCTCGTGCGCGATCATCGCCAGCGCGGTGACAATACCGAGGCGTACATCCTCCATGAAAGCCGCCGCGATCAACACGCCATCGACGAAGTTGTGGAAGGTGTCGCCGACCAGGATCATCAGTCCGCTGCGGCCGTGATCGTGCTCGTGCCCGTGGCTGTGCACCAGCGGCTCGTGTCCTTCGCAGGCCTCGATGTGGCAATGGCGCCAGAGCACCAGTTTCTCCATGACGAAGAAGGCCAGGATGCCGCCGAGAACCGTCGCCGTCGTAGTCGACGCATCGCCGCTGGCGGTGATGGCATGCGGCAGCACTTCGAGGAAGGACGCGCCCAGGAGTGCGCCGATGGCATAGCTGATCAGCAGGGATACCCACTGCACCCGTGCCGTGAACGCAAACACGGCGGCGGCGAGAACGCTCAGGGCGCCGCCGACCAGTGACATGACGATGATCCAGGAAAGAACTGACATGGGGGGCGCGATTATAGGCCGGCCGGAACTATTCCAGCCAGATCAGGCTGGCCATGCGTCCCGTGGTTCCATCGCGACGATAGGAAAAGTGTCGATCCGCATCCTCGAAGGTGCAAAAGTCGGCGCCGGCGACACGGCGAATCCCCAGTGCGTCCAGCCGCAAACGCGCCAGCTGATGGATGTCGCACAGCCACTTGCCGTTTGCGGTCGCCACGAACGCGTTCGCCGCCTGCGCATCGTGACCGATGAACAGATCGCGCACTTCGCCGCCGACCTCGAAGGCCCGCGGCCCGATCGCCGGCCCGAGCCAGGCCATCAGGCACATCCCCGGCTCGCCCATCGCCGCCACCGTCGCCTCGATCACGCCGGTGGCCAGGCCGCGCCAGCCGGCGTGGGCGATGCCGACCACCGTCGCGCGCTCGTCGCACAGCAGCACCGGCAGGCAGTCGGCCGTCAGCACGGCGCAGACCACGCCGCGTTGTCGCGTGAAACTGGCGTCGGCTGCCGTCCCGGGCGCGGCCCCGGCAGCATCGACGCAGCGTATGCCATGCACTTGCGCCAGCCACACCGGATCGGCAGGCAGTTCGCGGCGCAACAGCGCGCGATTCGCCGCTACCGCCCGCGGATCGTCACCGACGTGGTCGCCGAGATTGAAGCTGCGCCAGGGCGCTCCGCTCGCTCCACCCTGGCGCGTGGTCGACAGCGCCCACACGCCGGGTGGCGCGGGCCACTCGGGAAGAATGTAGTTAACGCTCATCGCACCAAGTGCCACGCACCGCAGATGAAACTCGCGAAAAGCGAAGTATTCGCCCGCCCCCCTTCCCCCCTCGCGGGGGGTTACTGATCGGCGCGCTACGCGCACTTATCACCGAGGACTCCGAATCAGGCGTTTCATGTTTAGTCACGCCGCAGGTCTTCGAGCAGTTGCGCGAAATCGGCGGCCAGGGGCGACTCCCATGCCATTTCAATGGCGCCGGACGGATGCCGCAAAGCCAGCCGCCAGGCATGCAGCGCCTGGCGCCGGAATGCATCCAACCGGGCATCGCCGCTCTTCGCCTTGCCGTAGACGGGATCGCCGGCCAGCGGATGCTTGATCGATGCCAGATGGACGCGGATCTGATGCGTGCGCCCGGTTTCCAGCCGGCACTCGAGCAAGGTAGCTTTGGCGAAGCGTTCGAGCACCGCGTAATGCGTGCGCGCTTCCTTGCCGCCGGCGCGGACGATAGCCATCCGGGTGCGCTGCACGGCATGGCGGCCGAGCGGCGCATCGACCGTGCCGTCGCGCTCGACCGTGCCCAGCGCCAGGGCCAGGTAGTGCCGCCGCACGGAGCGCGCCTGCATCTGGCGCACCAGGTCGGTCTGCGCCGTCAGCGTCTTCGCCACCACCAGCAGGCCGCTGGTGTCCTTGTCCAGCCGATGCACGATGCCGGCACGGGGAATGCCGGCCAGTTGCGGGGCATGGTGCAGCAGCGCATTCAGCAAGGTACCCGAGGCGTTGCCGTTGCCCGGATGGACCACCAGGCCGGCGGGCTTGTCGATCACGATCAGTTCGTCATCCTCGAATACCACGGCGAGCGCAATGTCCTCCGCCGCATCGGCAAAAGTCGGCGCTGACACCGCGGCGAGATGCGCGGCAAAATTCGCGGCGAAGTCGATCCGCTCGCCGCCATAGACCTTGCGCTTGGACTCGGCGGCAGCACCGTCGAGGCAAATCAACCCCTCCTTGAGCCAGCCTTGCAGGCGGCTGCGCGAGTGCTCCGGAAACAGCCTGGCCAACGTCGCGTCTAGCCGCCAGCCAGCGCATTCCGCGGGCACTGCAAGGCTCAGGGGTGGCGCGGGGCTTCGGCTATAATCCGCCGGAAATTCATGCGAGGTTTTCACCATGCGTAGTTTAGCGGCATTCCTGCGAGCGATCGCCCCCATCGTAGTCATTGGCGCCAGTGTCGGCACGGGCCTGCTGGGCGGTTGCGGCCTGCTGCCCGACCAGACCGACGAAACCTCCGGCTGGTCCGCCAACAAGCTCTACACCGAAGCCAAGGCTTCAATGGCCGACGGGGCCTACGACAAGGCCATCAAGTATTTCGAGAAACTCGAAGCCCGCTTCCCCTTTGGCCGCTACGCGCAACAGGCGCAGCTTGAAGTCGCCTACGCGTATTTCCGCCAGGGCGAAGCGGCGTCGACGATTGCCGCCTGCGACCGCTTCATCCGCCTGCATCCCAACCACCCCAACGTCGACTATGCCTACTACCTCAAGGGCCTGGCCAATTTCAACGAGGACCTCGGCCTGATCGGCTACGTCACCCTGCAGGACCTCACCGAACGCGACCCCAAAGCCGCGCGGGACTCCTTCGACGCCCTCAAGGTGCTCGTCACCAAGTACCCCGAGAGCAAGTACACGCCCGATGCCACGGCACGCATGAAATATCTGGTCAATGCCATGGCCTCGTATGAGGTGCATGTCGCCCGCTACTACATGAAACGCGAAGCCTATGTCGCCGCGGTCAACCGCGCGCAAACCGCGGTCAAGACCTACCCTGACGCACCGGCCAACGAAGAAGCCCTGTTCATCATGATCAAGGCCTACGATGCACTCGGCATGGCCGACCTGCGCGACGACACCGAGCGCGTGATGCGCAGGAACTTCCCGAAGAGCGAGTACTACGTGCGTGGCTTGAACCAGAAAGAACCCTGGTGGAAGCTCTGGTAGATCGCTGAAGCGCAATCCGGTCCGCCGCCGCACACCGGCCGGGCAGGCAACACCCCGAGGAGAACCCGCATGCCCGCAGACATCCAGTCGCCTTCCCTTTGTCTCGGCATCGTCGGCACCGGCGCCATGGGTCGCGGCATTGCCCAGATCGCCGCCCAGGCCGGCATCCGCGTCCTGCTGTTCGACGCCCTGCACGGCGCCGCCGCCAACGCCCGCGAAACCGTGGTCGGCACATTGGCGAAGCTGGCGGAAAAAGGCAAGATCCCGGCGGACGGGCTCGCCGCTGCCTCGGGCAAGCTCGAGGTCGTGCGGCAACTGGACGAGCTGGCCTCGGCGCATGTCATCATCGAGGCAATTGTCGAAAACCTCGACGTCAAGAAACAGTTGTTCCAGCAGCTGGAGGACATCATTGCCGCCGACTGCATCCTCGCCACCAATACCTCCTCGCTCTCGGTGACCTCGATTGCCGCGGCCTGCAAGCGGCCGGAGCGTGTCGGCGGCTTCCACTTCTTCAATCCCGTGCCGCTGATGAAAATCGTCGAAGTCATCGACGGCCTGCTCACCGCCCCCTGGGTCAGCACGGCGCTGCTGGACCTGGGCCGGCGCATGGGGCATAGCGCCGTGCGCGCGAAGGATACGCCCGGCTTCATCGTCAATCATGCCGGGCGCGGCTTCGTCACCGAGGCCCTGCGCGTGCTCGGCGAAGGCATCACCGATTTCCGGCAGATCGACTGCGTCATGCGCGAAGCCGCCGGCTTTCGCATGGGGCCCTTTGAACTCATGGATCTCACCGGCCTCGACGTCTCGCAACCGGTGATGGAGTCGATCTACAACCAGTATTACCAGGAACCGCGCTACCGGCCCTCGCCGATAGCGGCCCAGCGCCTCACCGGCGGCCTGCTCGGACGCAAGACCGGGCGCGGCTTTTATGACTACGCCGATGGCAAGGCCGCAGCCATGCCCGTCAGCGCCGCGCCGGCCACCCTGCCCGGCCGCGTCTGGGTCAGCCAGACCCATGCCGAATGGGCCGATGTCCTGCGCGAAATCGCATCAGCCGCCGGTGTCACGGTCGAAGCCGACTACACACCAAGCAGCGGCGCCCTGTGCGTCGTGACACCGCTCGGCGCCGACATCACCACGTCCTGCGTCGGGCAGGGTCTCGACCCGCGCCGCACCGTCGGCATCGACTGCCTGTTCGGCATTGCCGCGGGCAAGGGCGCACGCCGCAGCGTGATGACCACGCCACTGACCACGCCGGCCATGCGCGATGCTGCGCACGCCCTGTTCGCCGCTGACGGCACCGCGGTCAGCTTGATGCGCGACAGCGCGGGCTTCGTCGCCCAGCGCATCGTCGCCTGCATCGTCAACATCGGCTGCGACATCGCCCAGCAGGGCGTTGCCAGCCCGGCCGACATCGACCGCGCGGTCAATCTGGGCCTGGGCTACCCCAAGGGCCCGCTGGCGTTCGGCGATGCACTGGGCGCCAGGAACATCCTGGCGATCCTCGAAGCCATGCAGGATTTCTATGGTGACCCGCGCTACCGCCCCAGCCCGTGGTTGAAGCGCCGCGCACTGCTCGGGGTGTCCCTGCTCACCGAGGAAACATGACGACAGCTGCAGGCGCCTGACCCGGATTCAATCGCCGGTCATCGTCCCCGGCGGCAGTTTCCCGACCGGCTTCGACCGGGCCGGGTTTGCAGCGCTCAATCCACGAGGAAACGAAACTGGTCGCGCCCGTGCCCGCCGAAGAAAATCGTATCGCCGGGACTCAGCACGACCTCGCTCACGGGCGACTCGATCCGGGCATTGAGAAAAGTGCCGTTGGTGGACCCGAGGTCGCGCAGAACCGCCTTGTGGTCGATGATGCCGATCCATGCGTGGCGGTAGGAAACCCGCGGGTCGGAGATGACGATATCGTTGCCCGGATCACGTCCCACCCTGATGCCGGCCGCCGTAACGGGAAAGCTGTGGTGCTTCTGGTCTCCGCCCACGCAAACCAGTCTGGCGGTTTTTTCCGCCGGCAGCGGCGCCGCATCGCGATTGGGCGACGCCGGGGACGTGCCAATCGCCGTCCCGCTGAAATGAACCCGCGTGGCGTTCGGATCGAAAGCGGCTTGCGGAGGACTGCCCGCAGGTTGCGCGGCGGGTTTCACTGCGGGGCCGACAACCGGCTTGGCGCGGGCAGTGGCAGCGGCCCCGGCGCGGTAAGCCTCCTCCAATTCCTTTGCCTTCTGTGACCGGCGATGCCGATCCCACAGGCTGAAGCCGATGCCGATCAAAACGAGTGCGAATAAACCCCAGAAAACATAGTACTTGATCAATTGTGAATCTCCATGAAGCCTGCCGACCACCGGATTGAATCACGCCGGGACGCATGACCCCGCGCCTGATTCCGGCGCAGGAATGACCATGTGAAGAATAGCAGGAAACAATAATGACCGGACATGCCGTTTGCCCCGACCCAAGGAATGCGGGCCTCCGGGTCTGCTCTCAATCATGAGGCGGACAGAGATCACTTGATCCTCCCGCCATGCTTCACCCGCCGCGCTGGCGCCGCGCCTCGAACAGGCAGATCCCGGCGGAGACGGAAACATTGAGGCTCTCCACGCTGCCGTGCATCGGTATCCGCGCCAGTTCGTCGCAGGTCTCGCGCGTCAGGCGGCGCATGCCGTCGCCCTCCGCGCCGAGCACCCAGGCGCAGGGGCCCTTCTGGTCGATCGCATACAGTTCACGCGCGGCCTCTCCCGCCGCGCCGATGACCCAGATGCCGCGTTCCTGCATCTCGCGCAAGGACCGCGCGAGGTTGGTGACGACGATGTAGGGCACCGTGTCGGCGGCGCCGCTGGCGACCTTGATCACCGTGGCATTGAGGCCGCAGGCCTTGTCCTTCGGCGCCACCACGGCATGCGCGCCGGCGGCGTCGGCAACGCGCAGGCAGGCGCCGAGGTTGTGCGGGTCGGTGATGCCGTCGAGCACCAGCAGCAGCGGCGGTTCGCTGAGGCCGTCGAGCACGTCGTCCAGCGTCACGTGCTTCGCCTGCGCCGCGACCTTCGCCACCACGCCCTGATGCTGCGTGCCGCCGGCGAGGCCGTCGAGGCGTTTTCCATCGGACAGGATCACACGCACGCCGTGGGCCTCGGCCAGCTTCAACAGGTCGCGCATGCGGCCGTCCTGGCGGCCTTCGGCGACGGTGATTTCCCTGACGTCCCCGGCGGCGTGGCGCAGCTTGGCGGTGACGGCATGGAAGCCGTGGATCAACCGCGTTTCAGACATGTCAAACTCCTTTCGGTCCACCACGCAAGTGGCCATCTTCGTTTGCACGGAGGCAGCGCAGCTGCCGAACCAATGTCACCCCTTTCCCCGGGAAAGGGGCTGGGGGAAAGGTGGTCATTTCAGCGTATCCTCGGTGGCGCCTTGCGCGCCGCTGAGGATACGGATTTCCCGTTGCGGGAAGGGAATGGAAATGCCGGCCCGCTTGAACTCGCGCCAGATGGCGAGATTGATTTCGGAGCGCAGCGGGCCCGTGCCGTTGCCGGGGTCGGCGATCCAGACGCCGAGTTCGAGGTTGATGCCCGACTCGCCGAACTCCTTGAGGAACACGGCAGGCGCCGGTTCGGCGAGCACGCGTTCCTGCGCCTGTGCCGCGGCCACCATGATCGCCATGGCATGCTCCAGGTCGCTGTCGTAGGCAACCTGCACCGGCAATGCAAGGCGCATTTGGGTGTCGCTGTAGGACTCGTTCTGCACCACCAGGCCGACCAGCAGTTCGTTGGGCACCAGGGATTCGAGACCGGTCGCGTTCTTCAACACGGTGTAGCGCGTGGTGATGCTCGTCACCACGCCGCGGTCGGTGCCGACGGCGATGGTGTTGCCGATGCGAATCGAATGGTCGAGCAGGATGATGAAGCCCGAGACATAGTTGCTGGCGATCTTCTGCAGGCCCAAACCGAGGCCGACACCCAGTGCGCCGCCGAACACCGAAAGCATGGTGAGGTCGATGCCGACCAGGGGCAGGACGATCAGTACCGCGAGCACGATCAGCAGCGACTTGGTCAGCCGCGCGAACACCTGGCGCAGGTTGTCGTCGAGACCGGCCGCGCGGTCGAGCCGCGCCTCGATGGCACTGGAAAGCCAAAGGGCGGCCAGAATCGTGGTCGATACCGCGAGCAGGCCCTGCAGCAGATACCACAGGCTGAGCTTCTGCTTGCCGACATGAAAGCTCACCGATTCGATCAGCGCGATCACGTCGGGCAGCAAGCCGATGATGTGCAGGGCGACGAGGACCCACACCAGCATGGCGAACATCCGTTCGAACGAACCCAGCCAAGTGGCGCGTGCCAGGCTGACGCGCAGCACATAAAACACCGTGCGAATCACCACCAGCGAGCCCAGCAGCGGTATCGCCAGGGAGAACAGGCCGACGCTGATCCACTCCGCTGCCACGGCACGCGCCGGCAGCACCAGCAGCAGCGCCAGCAGGGGAAAGGCGACGCGCTTCAGTCCGCCGTGACCGAGTTCCCAGACACGGCCCTCGATCGGTTCCCGGCGCCGCAGCAGGCGTTCGCCAAGCAGGGCCAGCAGCAGGCATCCGGCCAGGACCAGCAGTTGCCAGCCCAGATCGGCTTCGTTCAGGTAAGCCTGAATCTCCTGCAACACCCTGGCCATGGGGCCTTGTTTCATGTCAATGCTCTCCGTTCATCTTCTGCGCGTCGTCGCGATGACGCCGCCAGTTGTCGAGGTAGCGTCGCACCAGCGCCGGATTGCCGCGCAGGATCAGCAGGTTTTCCGCATTGCGCGCCTGCGCCGACCAGGTGAAATTGTAGCTGCCGGTAATGACGACGGCGTCCGGCTGCGCGGCATCGATCAGCATCACTTTGTTATGGGCGACAGAGTAGCGGGTTTCCAGCCAGACCGGAATGCCATTTTCGAGTAGCTGGGGCAACATCGACTTGTCGCTCTTTTCCAGCATCTCGCGGTCGGCCAGGATTTCCACCGCCACGCCGCGCGCCTTGGCCTCCTGCAGTGCCTTCGCGATCGAGCGGCTGGTCAGCAGGTAGGCCTGCACATGGATGCTTTCGCGCGCCTTGCCCAGTGCCCGGATGATGGCGCCTTCGGCATCGTCCCACGGCGTGAACAGCACCTCCACCGTCCCCGTCGCCGGCAGCGGCGCGGCGCCGGCGCTGAAAGACAGCGCCAGCGCAAGCGCTGTTAACAACGACCATCCCCCCAGCCCCCTTGCCAAGCAAGGGGGTGACTTCGGTTCGCGGCCGGCGGCCGCTCCATGGATCACGATCACTTGGCGCGTTCCAGCACCGCCGCGTAAAACGCGTCGGTACCGTGCTTCTGCGGCGACAGCTGCATGTCCTCGCCGCAGTCGATGGTGATGCCCTGCGCGGCCAGGACTTCCCGTGCCGGCAGCCGATGGAAATCGGCATGCGTGGCAAGGAAGGCGTTGACGATGTTCTCGTTTTCTTCGGCGAGGATGCTGCAGGTGGCATACACCAGACGACCGCCGGGCCGCAGCAATTTGGCCGCGGCGGCGAGAATGGCGGCCTGCTTGACCGTCAGTTCAGCCACGCTCTGCGGCGACTGGCGCCATTTGAGGTCGGGGTTGCGGCGCAGGGTGCCGAGCCCCGAACACGGCGCATCGACCAGCACGCGATCGGCTTTGCCCTGCAGCCGCTTGACGCGCGTGTCGTTCTCGCCCGAGAGGCAGGCCGGGTGCACGTTGGACAAACCGGCGCGGGCGGCGCGTGGCTTGAGCTTGGCCAGGCGCTTGTCCGAAACGTCGAAGGCATACAGGCGCCCGGTGGAGCGCATCAGCGCACCCAGGATCAGCGTCTTGCCGCCGGCCCCGGCGCAGAAATCGACGACCATTTCGCCGCGCTTCGGCGCCAGCAGATAGCCGAGCAACTGCGAACCCTCGTCCTGCACCTCGATGCTGCCGTCGAGATAGGCCGGGTGCTTCTGCAGGTAGGGCTTGGTCTTCAGGCGCAAACCGAGCGGCGAATACGGACAGGGCACGGCGACGATGCCGTCGGCGGCGAGGCGCGCGATCACGGCGTCGCGCTCGGCCTTCAGGGTGTTCACGCGCAGGTCGAGGGGCGCCGGCGTGTTCAGCGCGCGCGCCAGGGCCAGCAGTTCTTCGGCAGTCATGCGCGAAATCGGCACGGCCCCCGGCGCGGAAGCACCGTCCGCGCCGCCCCCCGCGGGGGCCAAGTCAATCTTGGGGCGGCTCGTCGATTGACTTGAGAGGCGCTCAACCAGCCAGTCGGGGAAGTCCAGTTGCTCGGCCAGGGTCAGTTCCGGTTCCGGCTGGCGCCGGATGTCTGCCAGCCACTCGGCTTCGCCGGGCAGCAAGGCGCCTTCCAGCTGGCGCTGCGACATGCCGCGCACCCGCGACAGCGAGAGCAGGACGAGTTCACGTGGCGAAATTCGACGCGTGCCGGCCATCTTCGGCCCGCGTTTGGGCGTCGATCCGGGCGCGAGAAATGCCGGTTCCAGATTCGGTCCGGACGCGGCCAGGCGCTCCAGCAGGCGCTTCCTGCGCAGCACGGCATAGGCCGTTTCGGCGATGAAGGCGCGGTCGCGGGCGCCGCTCTTGCGCGCGCGGAAAAAGGCGGACAGCGCGGCATCGGCCGGTTGCGTGAAGGTTAGCAAAGCTGCCGTGGCGGCCACCGCGGCATTCAGCAGGTCGGCGCAGAGGCCCTCGGCGGGCGGTGCCTCGACAACTGGCGCACCCGCGTTTCGGGGTTCAGCCGCGCCGCGCCGCGCCGGGCCTGATGCGCGGCGTGCGGGTCGTTGCGGCCGGTCCGGTTTCCTGTCCTTGTTCATCCTGGTGTGACCAATAGGTGGGCGAGTGGAATCATTGTGGCTCAGTCGGGGGCGAGTCGTCGGCGATCTGATCATAGATTTCGCCCCTGCGGTCGACGATGCGAATCTTCAGGGGCAAACCGCGTGACTGCCCGCCCTCGCCAATGGGCAGCCACATCTCTATTGTGTCGTTACCGCTGCGCGTCTTGATCCGCACAGTCTGCCGTTCACCCGTCGGGAATTCCAGAGTCTCCTCGCCGAGCACCTCGAAACGGTAGGTCAACAGTTTGCGTCCCGTGGCAATCGGCATTTCGACCACGCCGCTCCTGGGCGCCAGCAGCACCAGCTGGTAATACATCGAAAGCATGTCCTGCGTGCCGGCATCAATCCGCTGCACCCGCCCGGCATAGGCGGCGAGGCCGCGCTCCTGGTCGAAGCTCGCCGTATCGATGCCAGCCGAGCGCTCGTGACGGAACTCGCGCGGCCGCAAGCCCGCCGCACTTATCTCGCCCTGGCTGCTCTGGAATATTTGGGCCGGCCTGAACACCGCAGCGATGCCGATGGTCTCGGTCATGCTTTTTAACCGGTAGGTAAAACCGTCGTGATCCCAACTATGCACGGACTCGCCGATGACGAAACCGCCTTCACCGCGCGTGATGACGTAGCGCATGCGCCCCTTGCCCGGCAAGGCCGTTTTTGCCGGCTGCGCACGCGGCGGTTCAATAATCGGCTCTGGCGGTACGGCAAGAGGAGGCTGCGCGACCGGCTCCTCCGCGACGACAGCGGCAGGCGCGGACGGCGCTTCGGCAGCGACCACGACGGGTGCCTCGGCAGGCGGGCGCGGCTTGCTGGCCGGCGGCTTCGGCAGCGGTTTGGCCACCGGCGCGATCTCCGGACGCACCGGCGCCTTGACCAGCACGGCGTCGATGGTCGGCGGCAGGTCGGATTCCATCGTTTCCGGCAATACCCAACCCGGGGCAACCACGGCACCGATATGGAGCAGGGCCGAAGCCACCAAGGCTAGAACGAGCGGCATCTCAGGCCTGCACCGCAGCGGCACGCTCAGGCAACGTGCGGAACACGGAGGGCGCCGCTCACCGGCGTCTCTCCATCAAGCCGGGCGCGGCCGTCACACAGAGCCAGCCGTCCTTCAAGGAACCAGCGCGCGACGCGCGGATAAAGCAAGTGCTCCTCGGCCAGCACGCGTGCGGCAAGGCTGGCCTCATCGTCGCCGGCCTGCACCGGCACCGCGGCCTGGGCGATGATCGGCCCGCCATCCAGCGCGGGGGTGACGAAATGCACGCTGCAGCCATGCAGCCGCACCCCGGCGGCCAGCGCCCGGGCGTGGGTTTTGATGCCGGAAAAAGCCGGCAGCAGCGAGGGATGGATATTCAGCAGGCGACCTTCAAAGCGGCGCACGAATCCTTCGCCGAGGATGCGCATGAAGCCGGCGAGCAGGACCAGGTCCGGCGCGTGGCGCTCGATCTCGGTCGCCAGCGCCGCATCGAAGTCCTCGCGCGCGGCGAAATCGCGATGATCGACGGTCACCGTGGCGATGCCGCGCGCGGCGGCCAGCGCCAAGCCCGCGGCGTCGGGCCGATTGCTGATCACCGCGGCGCAGACACCGGGCAGGCCGGCGTCGAGTAGCGACTCCATGTTGCTGCCGCGCCCGGAAATCAGGATGACATAGCGCTTCATCAAAGCCCCTTGACCGGAAGAAAAACCGCCGTGGCGAGGTTTTGCAGAACCCGGGCAATGATCCGGTGCCCTTTTTCGGCAAGCAGAACGGAAAGGATGTCGAGGTTGCCGATCATTTTGCCGAATTCTCGCTCGAAGCTGAGGTTTGCCGGCTGTCCGCCCGCCGGTATCTCGTTGCTCAGCAACAGCAAGGCGCCGCCGGCGTCGCGGGCGTTGGCGAGTTTCCAGGCGGCGATTTCGAGGTTGCGCGCGCTGTTGTAGATCTTCTGCGCGTTCAGCTCGTCGAACATGAAAAATTCCGTCTTTTCCTCAAACGCTGCGTTCAGCATGCCGCCCACGCCGGCAATGAATACGGCGACCCGGTCTCCCTGGAAATCCGGCTGCAAGGCCAGCAGGATCGCATCGGTGCCGGAGCGGCCTGCCGACTCCGGCACACGCCAGCCGGTGCGCGGATCGAGCAGGCGGTCCAGCGCCTTCTCGATGCTGGGGTGGCCGCCCTTTTTCCACTCGCGCGGATTGCGCCGATAGAGCTTTTCCGCCAGCACCCGCACGCCGGCGAATATCGCCCGGCGATGCGCGTCGGCAACGCGGTCGATGTCGCTCTTGCCGATCTGCTTGGGATCGAAGGTCGGTGCCGAATCGCCAACCACCCGCGCCGTGTCGGCCGTTTGCGCGCAGCCGGCCAGCAGCAGCAGCATGCCTGCAGTCGCCGCGCCACGCATGGTCAAAAGACCTTCGGCGCCAGGCGGTGGCGCAGCCATGCCAGGAACAGCGGCAGCAGCGAGAGGCCGATGGTGGCGAAGATGATCAGCGACAGGTTGGCCTGGACCCATGGAATGTTGCCGAACCAGTAACCGGCCAGGCACAGCGAAAATACCCAGAGGAAGGCGCCGACCAGATCGAAGGCGAAGTAGCGCGGATAGCTCATGTTGCCGACGCCGGCGACGAAGGGGGCGAAGGTGCGCACGAAGGGCATGAAGCGCGCCACCAGCATGGTCTTGCCGCCGTGCGCCTCGTAATAGGCATGCGTCATGTCGAAGGCCTTGCGGTTGAAGTAGCGCGAGGTCTCGCCCCAGGCCAGGATGCGCTTGCCGGCCCAGCGCCCGATCCAGTAATTGGTGTTGTCGCCGAGGATCGCGGCGGCGAGCAGCACGGCGATGACGATGTCGATCCGGAACGTGCCGCCACTGGTGGCGGCCAGAGCACCGGCGACAAACAGCAGCGAATCGCCGGGCAAAAAAGGGGTGACGACGAGGCCCGTCTCGCAAAACACGATGACAAAAAGGATGGCATAGATCCAGGTGCCGTATTGCGCCAGCAGCAGGGCGAGGTACTTGTCCACATGCAGGACGATGTCGATCAACTGGGCAAGAAGTTCCACTGGGCGACGGGCGATAGGCGAAAAGTGCAATTTTACCGGAAGCTATAATCCGTCCCCCATGGGAATCATCAAGCCGCTGCCGGACCTCCTGATCAGCCAGATCGCCGCCGGCGAGGTGGTCGAACGCCCGGCCTCGGTGCTCAAGGAGCTCCTCGAAAACAGCCTCGACGCCGGCGCCACCCGGATCGACGTGCAGCTCGAGGAAGGCGGCGTGCGCCTGATCCGCGTCGCCGACGACGGCAGCGGCATCGCGCCCGACGACCTGCCGCCGGCGCTGGCGCGCCATGCGACGAGCAAGATCGGCAGCCTCGACGATCTGGAGCGCGTCGCCAGTTATGGCTTTCGCGGCGAGGCGCTGGCCTCCATCGCCTCGGTCGCCCGCGTAACGATTACGAGCCGCGCGCAAAATGCCGCGCACGGCTATCGCATCAGGAACCGCCATCCCCCCGTCCCCCTTCCCGGGGAAGGGGGCGACAATTTCAGTGCCGCGCGGCACGCGGCAGATATCCCGGTCGAACCCGCCGCGCTGGCCGCCGGCACGGTGATCGAGGTGGCCGACCTGTATTTCAACACGCCGGCACGGCGCAAGTTCCTCAAGACCGAGGCCACCGAGTTCGCGCACTGCGACGAGGTGCTGCGCCGCATGGCGCTGGCGCGGCCCGACGTCGCCTTCAGCCTGAGCCACAACGGAGCCGCAAAGCGCCGTCTCGCCGGCGCCGACTTTCAACGTCGCGCCCGCGAGATCATCGGCGACGACTTCTTCCCCCATGCCCGCCCGCTCGATGCCGGCGCCGGACCGCTGCGCCTGTCGGGACTCGCCGCGCTGCCGGCGTACTCGCGCTCGGGCCGGGACGAGCAGTATTTCTTCGTCAACGGCCGCTTCGTGCGCGACAAGCTGCTGGCCCACGCCGCGCGCCAGGCCTGGGCCGACATCCTGCACGGCCAGCGCCACCCGGCCTATGTGCTGTTCCTCGAACTCGATCCGGCCGGCGTCGATGTCAATGTGCATCCGGCCAAGACCGAGGTGCGCTTTCGCGATGCGCGCGGCATCCACCAGTTCGTCTTCCATGCCCTGCAGCGCACACTTGCGACGCCGCTGTCTGCGGCCGAATCAGCTGCTCCCGCGGCGACAACATTTGTACCGACGGCATTTTCCTATGCGCGCCAGGCCGGTCTCGCCGTCGGCGAACCGGCGGCGCGGCCCTATCTCGACTTCGCCCGCGCTGCTTTCGATGCCGCCGAAATCGCCGTCTCGTCAGCGCCGACTCCCGCCGCGCAGGACGACGCCGCGCCCCTGCTCGGCTACGCCGTCGCCCAGATCCACGGCGTCTACATCCTGGCGCAGAATGCCGCGGGCCTGGTGCTGGTGGACATGCACGCCGCGCACGAGCGCATTCTTTACGAACGCCTGAAGAACAGCCTCGATGCCGGACCACCGGCGACGCAGGCGCTGCTGGTGCCGCTGGTGCTCTCTGCCAGCGAAGCCGAGATGGCGACGGCCGGGGAACAGGGCGAGGCGCTGGCCGCACTCGGCTTCGCCATTGCCGCCGCCGGACCGCGCGAGCTTGCCGTGCGCACATTGCCGGCGCTGCTGGCGGGCGGCAATGCCGCCGACCTGGTGCGCTCGCTGCTCAAAGACCTGGCCGAGCATCCCGCCAGCCGTGTGGTCGAAACCCGGCGCAACGAACTGCTGGCCACCATGGCCTGCCACGGCGCGGTGCGCGCCCACCGCACACTCGGCCTGACGGAGATGAACGCCCTGTTGCGCCAGATGGAAGAAACCGAGCGCGCCGACCAGTGCAACCACGGCCGGCCGACCTGGGTTCAGCTGTCGATGACGGAACTCGACCGGTTGTTCATGCGCGGCCGCTGATGGCCCTGCCTCCCGATATGCCCCACTCATCACCGCGCCCCGGGGGGGCGGCCAATCAGTCACCCCCGCCCCCGGGGCGGGGCCCGGGGGGTGGGGGGTCATCCTTGCTCCGTAAGGAGTATGGCGGGAATCCTCCCGCCATCCTTCTGATCGGACCAACGGCCAGCGGCAAGACTTCCCTGGCTTTCGAACT